>Ga0153924_1000008_pt1 | contig 300772 bp, 295 predicted proteins | sample TSNJ008MetaG_FD_104709 | JGI IMG/M metagenome (GOLD analysis project Ga0153924, IMG submission 104709) | Attine ant fungus gardens microbial communities from New Jersey, USA - TSNJ008 MetaG | ecosystem: Host-associated > Fungi > Mycelium > Unclassified | place: USA: New Jersey, Wharton State... | reverse complement strand
GGGCGTGCTGCCCGTGCTGTGTCTGAGCGGATGGTGAGTTTGCGTCCTGCTCCGGACACTATGGCGTATTTGACGGCGTTGTTGCCGGTGGCTCAGGGTGTGGCTGTTTATGCTGCGTTGAGCCGGGCTGCTGACTCGGCCCGTTCCAGCGGCGGCACCGGATCGGGCAGTGCTTCCGGTTCGGGTGATGCTTCCGGTCCGAGTGCTGTCCCGACTCGCGGGCAGCTCATGGCCGACACCCTCGTCGAACGCATCACTGGCACCGCCAGCGGGATCAGCGGGGTCGAAGTTCAACTCGTCATGACTGATCGAACGCTTTTTCAAGGCGACAGCGAACCGGCCCGCCTTAAGGGCTACGGAATCGTCCCCGCCAACTGGGCACGGGACCTGCTCAACACCAGCAACGAGCCGCAGCACAGACTGGGGCAAAGAGCGGTTCAGGCGTCTCGCGGCGGACGGCAGGGTGATTTCACATCCGGGCATGGACCCTGTACAGGGCGTGCTGCCACGGGCGGCCAACAGCTCGGGGCAAGATCCGGCTCCGGCACTGGATCCAACTCCGGTACTGGGTCCGGCTCCGGCAATAGATCCGAATCCGGCACTGGATCCAACTCCGGTACTGGGTCCGGCTCCGGCAATAGATCCGAATCCGGCACTGGATCCAACTCCGGTACTGGGTCCGGCTCCGGTACTAGGCATGATGACGAGTTCGAGGTGTGGCTCCGACGGCTCTACACCGCACCAGCCACCGGGGAACTGTTGAGCGTGGACTCCAGAGCCCGCCTCTTCCCACCACGATTACGACGCTTCATCGAAACCCGGGACAACACCTGCCGCACCCCCTACTGTGACGCGCCCATCCGGCATATTGACCACATCGTCCCCTGGCACAAAGGCGGCACCACCACCCTGGACAACGGCGCAGGACTCTGCGAAGCCTGCAACCACACCAAAGAAAACCCGGGGTGGTCCGCCATAGCGCTCACCAAGGACAAGAACCAGGGCGCGAGCACGGACACGAGCGGGGTGCACACCCTGGAAGTCCGTACCCCAACCGGGCATACCTACCAATCCAAGGCACCACCCCTACCCGGGCACCACCCCTAACCGAACACCGCCCCTAACCGAACACCACCCCGAGGCTTGTGCCGGGGCTCCTGCCTGCCACAAATGAGCCCATTGAAAAGTTTTAAAAAAAGTTTGTAACCGGCGTAACCCTTTGGGGTGCCACGACGATTACGTCTTTGAAAGGGCCGAGCTGGAATTTGTCCCCCATCATGTTCCAGCTCGGCTCTTCCTTTGTCTGATCTCGTCCTGTGGGAGGAGTTCGGTCGGAGCGGTGAATCAAGGTTGCGTTTGCCTCAAAGGGTGCTTGCATAGCCAGCGGGCCTTCTATGGAAGTCCGGGGAGAGCGGTTACCCTAGGTGGGATCGTTCGTTGGTGACAGAACGGACGTCCAGGCCCAAGCAACGGACCTGCCGCCGATCGAAAGCCTCATACTTGTGACGGACGCATTGACCGATGAAGCGCTACATGCACTCAGGGGCAATAACGCGGAACTGTTCGGCGCCGTTTACCAGGCGTATGCCGGACAGGTTCTCGGATATCTGACGGCCAAAGGCGTGCCGGACGCGGAAGCAGTCACGCAGGACGTGTTCCTGGCAGTCCTGCCCCGGCTCGATGACATCAGTGGCGGGGTCCACGGCCTCCGGACCTTCATCTTCTCCGTGGCGCATGCCCGCATGGTGGATGAGCATCGGAAACAAAGCCGGTCTCCGGAGCAACACGAGTTTGAGCCTGACAGGGACACCAGGGAAGTAAGCTCGGCCGAGACTGAGGCAATGGGGCTTTTGGCGCCCAAGGAAGTCATGAAGCTTCTTGATTACCTTGGCGACGAGCAGCGGGAGGTCCTGACCCTCCGCATCGTGGCAGGCCTGACCATTGAGCAGGTAGCCGACATCATGGGGAAAACCGCCGGGGCAGTGAAACAGCTGCAACGGCGGGCACTTATTACGCTCCGTGAGCATTCGGCTGTAAAGGAATACGTGTCGCCATGACATTCAGAGATAGTGATCGCGAAGCGATCGTGGACGAGCTGCTGCTTGACGCCGATGCCGCCGACTCGACTGATGTCCGGCTTGCGCTGCTTTCAATGGGGTCTTTTGCCAATCTTGCCGCCCCGGCTCCGGGTGCGGAGCTCTCGGCCATGCTCGCAGGCCCGCATGATGAAGTGAGCAAGCGACGCTGGAAACATAAGCACCGCACCGCGGTAGTCAGTGTGGCCGTGGTGGCAGCCATGGGTTTGGGTGTCAGTGGAGTTGCCGCGGCCAGTTCCGGTTTCACCCGGAACCCCACCTTCATTGACGAACTCCTGGGCAACGTCAGGCCCCAGCCAGCAGCTGCCGGGCTAGCACTGCCCACCCCCGACGCTCCACGCGTTACTACCGAGCCCGCTCCCGTGGGGGACCCTGCAGCAATTCCGTCTGCCCCAAGCGCAGGGGCCGTACCCGTTCCTGGCAGTGCAGCGCCCACCGAAAATCAGGCACAGGCTGCGCCGCAGGAGCCCGACGTGGCTCAAGCGCCGGCTCCGGCTGCGGATCAGTCCATCTCAGATGGCACTGCAAAACCAGCCAGTCCAAACCCCGGCAGCGCTACACCGGGCAGTGCAAAACCAGGGAGCGCCACACCACCGAATGTGGAGCCAAATCCGGTGCCACATTCAGGGCCGAATCAAGCGAGCCCTCAGGAGCAACCCGGCTCAGGGAAGGACGATAAGCAGCACGTTGCCGGACCCGATGCATCGAAGCGTGGCTCCGGGAAGCCTGCCAAGACCGTACCCGGGGCGGGTGGCTCTGGTTCTGCAGACCAAGAACTGCAAGCGGCCAAGGACAGATGGAAGCAGTGGCTCAAGCGAGGCAACAACTAGGGCTAAGCCAGCACCTGCCGCTTGGATGAGGGCGTGCTCGATCTTGGCGCAATGATCCATACCCACGGTGACGCCTTTGCGAAAGATGCAGATTATTCGGCAAAGCATCCGCGTGGGCGCCGGGAGTAAGCTTGCTCCATGATGCAGGTCAACGATCCGGCCGTGGTGGAGCGGTTGATGCGAACAAAGGGTACGTGGGCGATTGTTGGCCTTAGTTCCAATGAATGGCGTTCCGCCTATGACGTTTCGCTCTACGTTCGGGACAAAATGGGCATGGACATCATCCCGGTCAACCTCAAGGGCGAGGATGTGCACGGGGAAAAGGGCTACCGGACCGTGGCGGACATTCCGGCGGACAAGCACCCGATCGCTGTTGTTGACTGCTTCGTCAATTCCCAGCGCGTCGGGGCGGTCATCGACCAAGCGATTGCCATTGGTGCAAAGGCCGTGTGGCTCCAGTTGGGCGTCTTTGATGACGACGCCGTGCAGCGGGCCAGGGACGCTGGGCTTGAAGTAGTGGTGAACTCCTGCCCGGCGCGCGAAGGCTGGCATTACGGCATGTGATCGCCGTTGGTGTTCCTCTGCTAGATTGCTGCTGACTCACTTCTTTACCCTGGGGGGACAGCCGTGTCTGGCGACCATTCTGCACTGCCATTTTCGATGCCCAGCAGGCGGGCTGTCCTCAGTATCCTTAGCGCTTCTTTGGTGGGCGGCCTGACAGCTTGCAGTGCCACGGAAAGCCCGACGCCGGCGCTAACGCCCAGTGGCGCTGCCGCCTCGCCTGAATTGCCGGGCCCGAATGGTGCGTTAGCCGTAGGCGGTGAGGTTCCGACGTCGTCCGCTTCACCCACGCCAACTGCCACCGCCACCAAGCGCATCCGCCGAACATTCATCCCGGACTATCAATTGCCGCCGATCGTGGGAGGCCTCGCACCGGTGATCACCAAGATCGAGACCAAGCACCCTGTGGTTTTTCTGACGATCGATGACGGCAACATCAAAACCCCGGAGTCGGTCAAGCTCATGGCCGAGTACGACTACCCGGCCTCGCTCTTCCTCACCAGGGACACGGTGGCTGAGAACCCCACGTTCTTCAACGCTTTCAAAGCCCAGGGCAGCCTGATCGAGAACCACACGGTGACGCACAACATCAACATGGTGCGGCAGTGGGGTTACCAGCAGCAGCTGAACGACATGGTGGGAATGCAGGAGTACGCGTTCCAGCACTACGGCCGCCGTCCCACCCTGTTCCGGCCCCCGGGTGGCGCGTATTCGAATGTGATGCGCCGAGCTGTTGCTGACGCCGGAATGAAGGCTATCGTCACGTGGGAAGCCAAAGCCAACGCCGGGAAAATGGACTACCAAGTGGGCAACTCCCTGCGTCCCGGGGATATTGTGCTCATGCATTTCCGGGCGGAGTTCGCCGCTGACCTCGCGGCCTTCCGCGCTGCGCAGTTGGCTGCCGGGCTGGAAGTAGTGCTGCTTGAAGACTTCCTGGGCGTTGCGTAGGCACCCCAAAGCAGTAGGCTCGCCCCATGGATGTTTCCACCCTGCGTGAGATTTGCCTCAGCTTCCCCGGCGCGTTTGAAGACTTTCCGTTCGGTCCCGAGACCTCCGTGTTCAAGGTGCGTGCCGCCGTGGCAGGTGGAGCCCGGCATGAAGCGAAGATGTTCGCGATGTCCACCATGGATCCGGACAACTGGTCCGTGAGCCTCAAGTGCGAGCCGGCCTTGGCTGAACAACTCCGGGCCGCGAACCCGGAGATCACCGGCGCCTGGCATATGAATAAGACTCATTGGAATGGCGTCCGCCTGGACGGAGCGCTAGCCGACGGCATGATCCGGGACATGGTGGAGGACTCCTACGACCTTGTGGTGGCAACACTTAGCCGCAAACAACAAGAGCAACTTGGCTGGGCCAGGCTGGCAAAACCGCGCGGTACCTGACAGTTACGTCCGGCAGGCCGGTCAAGAGGCTCTGCTTGTCTCACGAGCACAGCCTGCATGGTTGGGGCCGGCAGTAAGCGACCTTCCCAGCCGGATAAGAGGCTGTTCAATGACACGAGCCATGATTTCCGCGACGCCGGCTGAAAGCAGGGCCGCGAGAACGAGGCGCAGGATGGCCATGCCAGGATTCTCCTGGCCGGGCGGTATCACCACATTCACGGCATCGATGCAAAACAGGTGGAAGAGGTAGATGGCGTAAGTCCTGGTCCCAATGAACGTGACGGGCTTCAGGGCCAACGCTCCCGTCAGGACGGACGTGCCCAGAATGATGGAAGGGAAAAGCAACGCCACGGCGTAGGAGAAGAGCACGTGCGCATGGCCACTCTCGTTTCCGCTAGGGAGGACAGGATCCAGAATGAAGGCGGTGAGGGCCACGGGTATGAGGAGCAAGGCAATGCCGGGGCGGGCCAGCGCTGCCATAGCCTTGAAGCCGCCCCCTGTATGCATGAGCAGGGCTACTACGCAGCCGGCCAGGATGGCAGTGTAGGTGCCGAAGTACCGCAGGCCGTCCACATAGCTGAGCGCCGACGAGCACGCCAAAAGAATGCCGGCTACCGTCAGGCGATGCTTCTTGAACAGGGGGATGGTGAACATGAGGAACGGCCAAACCACGTAGAACTTTTCCTCGATGCCCAAGGACCAACTGTGAACGAACGTACCGCCACCTGCGAGGTCGCCGTTGAATGTTGCCAGAAGCGGTAGCCGCTGCGCGAAATTGCCTGAACCTGCTCCCAGGCCGAAAACGAAGACTCCAATGACCGCGATTGATAGGGCGAGGTAGTAAAGGGGCAGAATCCGGAAGGCCCGCCTGATGTAGAACCTGGAAATCGAGATCCGGCCACTGCGGTGTTCTTCCCTGATCAAGAGTGAGGTGATGAGGAACCCGCTGATGACAAAGAAAAGCGTCACGCCCAGGCCTCCGTTGAGGAAGCCCCAAACAGCAGGGTCGCTCATGTGCGAGATCAGGACGAGTGTGATGCTGACAGTCCGCAGCCCGTCCAATTGCGGCCAGTACCGCGCCGCCAGGAATGATGACTCAAGTTTTTCCACAGTTCCCCTACAAGATGTTGGCTCCGGAGCCGTCGCCCTACTCTCCCATCCCGGGCCCGCACCCCGGCGGCGGGTTAGTACGGATGTGCCATGCGTGCAGGGGGCGCGGCACTCTCCCCATGGCGCTGACATGGGACTAGATTGAGAGTGCATACCTAACGACCTCAGCCAAGGGCTGGTCAGGAGCGGTTTGATGCTGGATCAGAAGACGTCGCACTTCCTCGAATATGCCTTCACGGCAGGCAATCAGAGGTCCGAGCGCAGGATGATTGCTTTGCGCGCAGGTCCCGGTTCATTTCAGCAGCGTAAAACGTGCCTCACCGGCGACTTGGCAGCCTCCCGCCCAACCACATAAAGCGCGGTACCACTGGGATCCAAGCGGCAAAGGATGGTGGCCAGGCCGGTGCTTTCGGAGTGCTTCAGGGCTCCCGCGGATGGTCCGTAGAAAGATCACACTTTGACAAATGTTGATCGAAAGTACCAAGAAAGATTGATTTTCGATCATTCCTGGTGAATTATGTCACAGAAGGTTGGTGCTGCCAGAGCGCCAGCCCAGACTGTCTGGCTGAACGGCTCTTCTGCCGCAACAGCCTGGCACTACGAGTCACTGGAGGGTTTAGAAATGAACGTTCAGCACCAGTCCGTCGGTCGCCGTGGATTCCTGCGCGGAGCACTCGCAGCAGCCGTGCTCGTGCCCATGGGGGGAACCATTGCTTCCTGTGCCGCAGGCGGCGGTGGCACAACCACCGGTCCTACCGGCACGGTGTCCGACACCAACCCGTTCGGCATGGCTGACAAGGCCACCCTCGATGCCGTGATCTTCAAGGGTGGTTACGGAATCGACTACGTCGAGTTCGCAGGCAAGATCTTTGAAAAGACCCACGAGGGTTCAACCGCCAAGATCGCCCCGTCCACGGACATCGCCCAGGAACTTCAGCCGCGCTTCGTCGGCGGCAACCCGCCGGACCTGATCGACAACTCCGGCGCCAAGGCAATCGGCTTCAGCACCATCCTTGCCCAGCTTGAGGACCTCACCAGCGTTGTGGAGGCCAAAAACCTTGAAGGCAAGGTCATCAAGGACACCCTGTACACCGGCGTACTGGCTCCAGGAACCTTCGACGGCAAGCTCGCCGCCTTGAACTACGTCCTCACCGTGTACGCAGTGTGGTACTCGGACTCCCTGCTCAAGGAAAACGGCTGGACCGTTCCCAAGACCTGGGATGAGATGTACGCCTTGGGTGAGCAGGCCAAGGCCAAGGGCAAGTACCTCTTCGTGTGGGGCAAGGAAGCGGCCACGTATTATCAGGAATTGGCAATCGCGTCCGCGATCAAGGAGGGCGGCGACGAAGTTCGCCTCGCACTGGAGAACCTCAAGGCCGATTGCTGGTCCCACCCCGCCATCCAGTCCGTGTTCACGGCCCTGGACAAGATCGTCAAGGCCGGCTTCTTCAAGCCCGGCGGTTCTGGCACGCAGTTCACCGCCGCCCAGGCGCAGTGGAGCAACGCGCAGGAAGCTGTGTTCTACCCCTCGGGTTCGTGGATCGAAAACGAGATGAAGGACCAGACCAAGTCCGGCTTCAACATGATGGGCACCCCGGCCCCCTCAGTGAGCTCCAGCCCCAAGATGCCGCAGACCGCCCTTCACAGTGCTGCGGGTGAGCCGTTCATTGTTCCTTCGCAGGGCAAGAACGCCGCCGGTGGCAAGGAAATGCTCCGCATCATGCTGTCCAAGGAAGCTGCCACCAACTTCGCCAAGACCAAGCTGGCGCCCACCATTGTCAAGGACACCGTTCCGGCCGATGGCTTCGGTTCCACCGCACTGGTTTCGCAGACCAAGATGCTCAGTGATGCCGGCGAGAATATTTACACCTGGAACTTCATTGACCTCTATGGCACCAACAAGGACCAGCTGGTTGTGTGGAACACCTTCCTGGACGGCAAATCGGATGTGGCAACACTGACCTCCGCACTGCAGAACATCACCGACAAGGTCCGTAACGACAGCTCGGTCAAGAAGATCGAAGTGAAGTGACCTCAGTGAAAACTCAGCAGAGCCGGAACGACGACGGCCTGGCCGCCGTCGTTCCGGCCACGGCCCCACCGCAGGTGGTGAGGCGCAGGCGTAAGCCGTTGACGTGGGACAAAGTCAGCTTCTTCGCGGTGTTCCTCGGACTGCCGTTGGCGATCTACCTGTTGTTCGTGATTTGGCCCTTTATCCAGGCCTTCGGATATTCGCTGACGGACTGGTCCGGCTTTTCGCCCAACCAGAACTTCATCGGGTTGGAGAACTACGTCAAGATCTTCACCGATGACATCTTCATGAAGGCGATGTCCAACAACATCATCCTGGTGATCTTCCTCCCCATCATCACCATCATCCTCAGCCTGGTGCTTGCCTCGCTGGTAACCGTGGGCGGAAGCAGCAAGGGACAGATCAAGGGCCTGCGCAACTCCAGCTTCTACCGCGTGGTCTCCTTCTTCCCGTACACCATTCCGGCTGTGGCGATCGGCATCATGTGGGGCCAGATTTATGACCCCTCGGGTGGCTTGCTCAACGGCTTCCTGACCGGATTGGGCCTGGATCAGTTCAAGGACTTCGCGTGGCTGGGTGACAAGAACACTGCCATGATCGCCACCATGTTTGTGATTGTGTGGGGCTTTGTTGGCTTCTACATGGTCCTGTTCGTGGCAGGCATCAAAGGCATTCCGGCCGAGCTCTTCGAGGCGGCAAGGATTGACGGCGCCGGACGCTTCCGGACCGCAGTTTCCATCACCATCCCGTTGATCCGCGACAATATCCAGACCGCCTACATCTACATGGGCATCCTGGCGTTGGACGCGTTCGTTTACATGGCGGCGCTGAACTCCGGCGGTGGTCCGGACAACTCCACGCTGGTTATGGCGCAGCAGTTGTTCTTCACGGCCTTCAGCAAGGGACAGTTCGGACTCGCGAGTGCCATGGGCGTGGTCCTGGCCATTGCAACGCTCATCTTCTCCGGACTGGTCTTCCTGGTCAACAAGCTCACCGGCGGCGATAAGGATGTGAGCCTGTAATGAGTACAAAAGTCTCAACTCCGGAAATGAAGTCGCTGCACTTCCAGCCGCGCACCCCGGCCACCACGCCGGGCGACAAAGTGGTGGGAGCCGTTTCCCACACAGCGCTGACCATCTGGACGCTCATCGTCATCCTTCCGCTTCTGTGGACGTTCATGTCCTCGTTCAAAACCTCCAGCGAGATCTTTGCCTCGCCGTTCGCTTTGCCGGGGGAATGGAAGCTGGATAACTACGTCAAGGCCTGGAGCGAGGCCGGGATCGGCAGCGCCTTCCTTAACTCGATCATTGTGGTGGCTGTAGCCCTGGTGATTGTGATGGTCCTCGGTGCCATGTGCGCCTACGTCCTGGCGCGGTATACCTTCCCCGGCAGCAGGGCCATCTACTACCTGATGCTGGCCGGCCTGACGTTCCCGATCTTCCTCGCCATGGTTCCGTTGTTCTTTGTCCTCAAAAACATGGGGCTCCTGAACACCCTGCCCGGCCTGATCCTGGTGTACGTGGGCTTCGCGCTTCCGTTCACGGTGTTCTTCCTGTTCTCCTTCTTCAAGTCGCTGCCCCACGAAATCACTGAGGCCGCAGCACTGGACGGCGCAGGGGAGTGGCGGACGTTCTTCCAGGTCATGCTGCCAATGGCCAAGCCGGGGCTGGCTTCGGTTGCCATCTTCAACTTCCTGGGCCTCTGGAACCAGTTCCTGATCCCGGTGTCCATCAACGCCGCCGGTCCGCGCGTCCTGTCCCAGGAACTCGCAGCCTTCGCCGGCCAGATGGGCTATGCCGTGGACTACGGCGCACTGTTCGCGGCCGTCAGCGTTACGGTCATCCCGGTGCTCATTGTGTACGTGATCTTCCAGCGTCAGCTGCAGGGTTCAGTTTCGCAGGGAACCTCCAAGTAAAAAACAGCGTTCGACGGCGGTCCGCACCTTAGGGTGCGGGCCGCCGTCGAGTTTTAAGGGCCGCCTGCATCTGAAAGACTGGGATGGATTCTGTAGTGCAACGAAAGGCAGCAGCCGTGATCTTTATTGTGGTCAAGTTCAACGTCAAGCCGGATTGGTCCGAGCGCTGGATGGACCTGGTGGCCGACTTCACCAAGGCCACGCGTGAGGAGCCAGGCAACCTGTGGTTCGACTGGTCCCGCAGTGTGGAGAACCCCAACGAGTTCGTCCTGGTGGAGGCTTTCCAGGACCACGCCGCCGAGGCCCACGTCAGCAGCGAACACTTCAAGAAGGCCATGGCGGACATGCCGCAGGCGCTGGCTGAGACACCCCACATCATCAGCCGCCAGATCGAGGGCAGCGGATGGGACCGCATGGGTGAGCTGACCATCGAGTAGTCAGTCCTCGCTGTGCAGCTCCCTTTGGCGGGCGCTGAGCAGCTCAAACTCGGGACGGGCAGCCACGAACCGTTCAACGGCGTCGAGCACCTGCTGAAGGTGCGCGTGGTCCGGGGCCACCACAGCAGCGCCAATCAGTGCCCACCTGTGCTGGTCCTGGAGCCCGGTTTCGGCGGCGGAAACGTCAAAACGCCGTTTCAGCTCGGCCACCAACGGGCGGACAAGGGAGCGCTTTTCCTTCAGGCTATGGACATCGCCCATGAGGACGTCGAACTCGATCCAACCGATCCACATGGTTCATTATCACTGCATCTTGAGCCAATCTTGAGCAAATGCAGCAGTGAGGTTGAGCAAGCGCCGGGACACTGAGTTCAAAGGCGCAGGATGACCAGCTGAGGGGGTTGGCATGGAGCTCGACGCATTCTCGGTGCGAGTAGCACTTGGCGTTGTTACCGTGACGCTTCTGACCCTGTTCTGCATGTCCTTCCACCGCACACGCTCCCCATACGCAGGCTGGTGGAGCCTGGCTCTGCTCGAGTTCATGGTGGGCAACGCCGCGTTTCTCCTCAACGGAACCACCCACCAAGCCTGGGCCAACCCCGTGGGCAACGTGCTGGTGGTGGCAGGTGCCTTCAGCGTGTGGGCCGGGGCCAAGACCCTGCGGGACAGGAAAGCTGCACCATGGCAACTCCTGGTTGCCCCCGCCGTCACCGCAATCGCATCCGTCATGGAAAGCCCCGGAAACAACGTTTGGTCCGGCGGCTTCGTCTACTTGGCCATGATGACAGCCGGCATAGCGCTGGCCGCCTACGATCTCTGGTTCATCAAATCCTCGCACTCCCAGGTCCACAAAGCCCTGTCCCTCGCTGCGGGCCTGCTGGCCACCTATTACTTGGGCCGTTGGATGGTTTACGCAGTTGAAGGCCCGGTCAGTCACGCATTCATCACCTACTTTGGGCCGGCGCCTTCCGCGCTGATCTCCATGGTCCTCCTGGTCACCGTTTCCTTCAGCATGACGGCCCTAACCAGCGACCAACTCATCAAAGGCCTCCGCGAGCGTGCCACCCTGGACCATCTCACGGGGTTGCTCAACAGGGGAGCGTTCCTGGATTTGGCCACCACCGAGCTTGACCGGCTGCACACGGCAGGTTCCGGTGCGGCGGTGGTCCTGGCGGATCTGGACCATTTCAAAGCCGTCAACGATGAATACGGACACGGAGCCGGTGACGTAGCCCTCCGGGCCTTCGCGGATGCCTGTGCTGCCTCGGTTCGTTCCACGGACCTGATCGGACGCTATGGGGGCGAAGAGTTTATCCTCTTCCTGCCCGGCGCAACGCAGGAACGGGCACAGGACATCGCCATGGAAATCAGCCGGCGCATGGCAGCCATGCCCTCGCCGGAAGGGGTTCTCTACCCCACCGTTAGCTACGGAGTGACATCAAGCATTCCGGCATCCGCCGATCTGAACTTCATGATCGAGGTAGCGGACGCAGCCCTTTACAGCGCCAAAGCGCAGGGCAGAAACAGGATTGTAGGAGCCGACCGCCCGGAGGCGGCCACAATAGCGGATGAGGCACGATCATGACCTTCAACGAACTGACCACCCGGATCCAGATCCAGCACACGCAGGAACTGTCCGCGTTTCGCCGGGACATCACCAGCCCACCCTATAAAGCAGGGACGGCCACCACGCTGAATGCGGACCGCCGCTCAGTGAGGATGAGCCCGGTTCAATCGGTGGAGGACAACCACGCGAACCTGACAATCGTGGCCGACGTCGAGGGCCTCGCCTGGTTCACCGCGGACAAAGGCCTGCTGGGCAGCTGCATCACACTGTCCATCGCAGGCCACCGCAGGAGCACCGGAACCCGGATGCACCTCCCGCTGGCCGAGTGCGACGCTTGGATTGAGGCCATTCTGGGCGGGGCCTGGATCCCCCACGTCTACCGTGCCGGAAACAAAGTTGCCCCTGGTGGCCGGCTGGATGTTGCCTCCTACCGGCTCTTCCTGGACGAGCGCCGCAACCCTGTCTCCAAGCCCCAGGGCGTTGCCGACTCAACGTTGCGACGCCTGGAAGAGTCGTGAGCGCCACCAAGCCACACAGGCTCATTTCCACCGATTCACGGGTGGAGAACCTGGAGCGACACGTCCAGGCCCTCATGAACGAACTTCATAACGCACGGTATCAGCGGCGCCGCGACGCTTTGACGGATTCCCTCACCGGGCTCGGGAACGGGCTAGCGCTGAAGGAAGCCTTTGCGGACGCCCAGAACGCCGCAGCCAGCGGCGCCGTCCCGCCGGCTCTCCTCCTCCTGAACCTGGACGGTTTCAGGGCACTGAGGAACTCCGCAGGGCATGCAGCTGCTGACCAGATCCTGGTCACCGTAGCCATGCGGATCCAGTCGGCCGTCCGGGAGAACGACGTCGTCACCCGCCTGGGTGGCGACGAATTCGCGGTGCTGTTGCCCGCCACCTCGCAAAGCCGCGCCACCGCCGTCGGAAACCGCATCCTGGCTGCGCTGGAACCGAACATCGACCTCGGGAACAACAGCATTCGCTGCGGCGCGAGCGTTGGCCTGCGCACGGCCGAGCCGCATCACAGCCTGGAGGACTTCCTCCAGGAGGCTGACTTGGCCATGGAAGAGTCGAAGGCTGACGGCAGGAACAAACTTAAGGTTTTCGATCCCGCAACCCTTCACGCACGCTTGCTGCAGCGGCAGATAGTGGGCGAACTGCGCGAGGCCATCCGTTCGGATCAGCTGGTCCTTTACTACCAGCCGATCGTGGAGCTGGCCACCGGAAGGATCGAAGGCTGCGAGGCATTGGTCCGGTGGAAGCACCCCACGCATGGCCTGATCATGCCGGACCAGTTCATTCCCGTAGCCGAGGCCACCGGCCTCATCGCGGAACTGGGCCGGTGGGTCCTCCGCACAGCTGTAGCCCAGTTGCAGCTATGGCGCGAGGCTCCGGCCACCGCGCACCAGAACTTCTCCATGAGGATCAATGTTTCGGCTGCCGATCTTCAAAGCCTGGAGTTCGTGGACGATGTCAGTGAAGCCCTGGCGGAGAAAGGCCTGTCCCCGGAATCACTGGTGCTGGAGCTGACCGAGAGCGCCATCATCCACAACAACGAGCTTGACCGTTACACCTTGGCGAGCCTGCGCAGGCTTGGTGTGGGACTTGAGATTGACGACTTTGGGGCCGGGTACTCGTCCATGGGCTACCTGCGGAAACTGCCCGTTGACCGGGTTAAGGTGGATCGGCAGTTCGTGAAAGACCTCGGGAAGGATCCTTCGCAGCTGGACTTTTTGGCGGCGATCCAGCAAGTCATCCGATCCTGTGGCCTGGAAGGCATCTGGGAGGGAATCGAGACCGCCGAGCAAGCGGAGGCCCTGAGGAGCATCGGCTGCGCGAGCGGCCAAGGATATTACTTCGGCAGGCCGGTACCGGAGGCTGAGTTCACTGCACAGCTCACACGGCTGGAGACCTGGCCGGCTTAAATGCCACGAGAAAGCCCCGGCAGACCATCCTTGCGGAGGTTTGCCGGGGCTTGCCTTTGAGGTTTCTTAGCCGAAGTACTTCGGCAGGGTTCCTTCGTGAGCTTCGCGGAGAGCGTCCAAGGAGAGCTCGTCCACGCCGTTGATCTCCAGCTTTCCACCGGCAGCGTCAACAACGCCGATCCGGAGGTGGGCGAAGCCGCGGGCTGTGCACATGTCCTTGAAGCGGACTTCCTCCGAGCGCGGCACGGAGACAATTGCCCGGGCCTGGGTCTCGGAGAAGAGCGCTGTGAACAGGTCCACGCCGTCGCGCTCCATGAGTTCCTCAAGGGCGATCCGGGCGCCAACACCGTAGCGCAGCGAGGACTCAACCAAAGCAGCCGCGAGGCCACCCTCGGAGAGGTCGTGCGCTGCATCAACCATGCCGTCGCGGGAAGCGTTGATCAGGATCTCGCCCAACGCACGCTCAGCTGCGAGGTCAACCTTGGGCGGCAAGCCACCGAGGTGTCCGCGGAGGTTGGACCACTCCGAACCGTCCAGCTCTGCCGCGGTGGTGCCCAGCAGGTAGATGGCCTGGCCGTCCTCGCGCCAGCCCGACGGCGTGCGGCGGGCGACGTCGTCCAGCTTGCCCAGGACTGCCACCACGGGGGAGGGGTGGATCGGCGTGGTGCCGGTCTGGTTGTAGAGCGAGACGTTGCCGCCGGTCACCGGGATACCGAGTTCCATGCAGGCGTCGGAGAGGCCACGGATGGCTTCGGCCAGCTGCCACATGACATCCGGGTCCTCGGGTGAACCGAAGTTCAGGCAGTCGCTGACGGCCATGGGGATGGCGCCGGAGGTGGCCACGTTGCGGTAGGCCTCCGCCAGTGCGAGCTGGGCACCCTGGTACGGCTCAAGGTAGGTGTAGCGGCCGTTTGCGTCCGTGGCCAGGGCAACACCCAGGCCGGTTTCCTCGTCAACACGGACCACGCCGGCGTCGTCCGGGAACGCCATGGCAGTGTTGCCGCCAACGTAGCGGTCGTACTGCTTGGTGATCCAGGACTTGCTGCACATGTTCGGCGATGCCACCAGCTCGGTGACGGCTGCAGCCAGCTCGGAAGGAGCTGCCGGACGGCCTGCGTCTTCAACGGAACCGGTGAAGGAGTTGGCCTGCACCGAGTCCTGCCACTCAGGGCGGGCGAACGGGCGGTCATAGACCGGGCCGTCGTGCGCGACGGTGCGGGGATCGACGTCGACGATTACTTCGCCTTCCCAGGTGATGATGAGGCGACCGGTATCGGTCACTTCACCCAACCAGGAGTACTCCACGGCCCACTTGTCCATCACAGCTTCGAACGCGGCGATGTTCTCCGGGGTGACCACGGCCATCATGCGTTCCTGCGACTCGGACATGAGGATTTCGCCCGGGGTCAGCGTGGGGTCGCGCAGCAGGACGGAGGTCAGCTCGACCTCCATGCCGCCGTCGCCGTTGGAGGCGAGCTCGGACGTGGCACAGGAAATGCCTGCCGCGCCCAGGTCCTGGATGCCTTCAACCAGGGAGCCCTTGAAGAGCTCCAGGCAGCACTCGATCAGGACCTTCTCAGCGAAGGGGTCGCCCACCTGGACGGCCGGACGCTTGGAAGGCTTGGTGTCATCGAAGGACTCCGAGGCCAGCACCGAGGCGCCGCCAATGCCGTCTCCACCGGTGCGTGCGCCGAACAGGACAACCTTGTTGCCCTTGCCGGAGGCGTTGGCCAGGCGGATGTCCTCGTGGCGCATGACGCCCACGGCCAGTGCGTTCACCAGCGGGTTGCCCTGGTAGACGGAGTCGAACACCATTTCGCCGCCGATGTTCGGCAGGCCGAGGCAGTTGCCGTAGCCACCGATTCCGGCAACGGCACCGTGCATGACGCGGGCGGTGTCCGGGTGGTCGATCGCACCGAAGCGCAACGGGTCCATCACGGCAACCGGGCGTGCGCCCATGGAGATGATGTCGCGGACAATGCCGCCGATGCCGGTAGCGGCACCCTGGTACGGCTCAACGAACGACGGCGAGTTGTGGGACTCGATCTTGAACGTCACGGCCCAGCCGTCGCCCAGGTTGGTGACGCCGGCGTTCTCGCCGATGCCAACCAGCATGTCCTTCTTCATTTCCTCGGTGACCTTCTCGCCGAACTGGCGGAGGTGGTTCTTGGAGGACTTGTAAGAGCAGTGCTCGCTCCACATGACGGAGTACATGGCCAGCTCGGCGCCGGTGGGGCGGCGGCCAAGGACCTTGACGATTTCGTCGAATTCGTTCTGCTTCAGGCCCAGCTCGGCCCACGGGAGTTCCGTGTCCGGGGTCTTGGCAGCGTGCTCAACGGTGTCGATGTTGAACTTCTTGGTGGTTTCCGTGGTCACTTGTCGCCTCCCACAATCTTGGTCAGTACGGAGGTGAAGAAGCCCAGGCCATCGGTGTCGCGGGGAGCGCCATCGAGGCTTTCGGGGCCGAAGCCGGCCTCAACAGCGTGCTCGGGGTGAGGCATGAGGCCCACCACGTTGCCTGCGGCGTTGGAGATGCCGGCGATGTCGCGGCGGGAGCCGTTCGGGTTGAAGCCCACGTAGCGGAACACCACGCGGCCCTCAGCCTCAAGGGCATCCAGGGTCTTCTCGTCGGCGATGTACTGGCCGTCCTGGTTTTTCAACGGCACAATGATTTCCTGGCCGTTGGTGTAGTCCACGGTCCAGGCAGTGTTGGCGTTTTCCACGCGCAGTGTCTGGTCCCGGCAGATGAACTTCAGGTGGTCGTTCTTGATCATGGAACCGGGCAGCAGGTGCGACTCGGTGAGGATCTGGAAGCCGTTGCAAATACCCAGGACAGGGAGCTTTGCGTCAGAGTTGGCGGCGTCGATGATTTTGGACATCAGCGGCGCGAAACGGGAGATGGCACCTGCGCGGAGGTAGTCACCGTAGGAGAAACCGCCGGGGATGATGACGGCGTCAACATCGCCCAGTTCGGAGTCTGCGTGCCATAGCGGCACCGCCGTGGCGCCTGCCAGCCGCACTGCACGGGCGGCGTCGCGGTCATCCAGCGTGCCCGGGAAAGTAACCACGCCGACCTTCGCGCCGGCCAGACGGGGCTCTGCGGCAACGGCCACGGCCTCGCCAATCAAGGGGATGGATGTCATATCAGGCCTCGACGACCTCGACGTTGACAACATCCTCGATTACCGGGTTGGACAAGAGGGTCTCGGCAGCTTCGCGGGCCTGGGCCAGGATAGCGTCGGTCACCTCGCCGTCGACGGTCAGTTCAAAACGCTTGCCTTGACGGACTGCGCTGAAGCTGTTGAAGCCGAGGCGGGGCAGGGCACCCACAATGGCCTTCCCCTGGGGGTCCAGAATCTCGGGCTTGGGCATGACGTCAACGACGATCCGGGGCATCCGGTAACTCCTGTGCGGTGAGTTGGGTGAACCTTAAATAAGGCTGCCGCGGAGGTGCCGTCTCACGCCGTTCAACTGAGTTTCTTACAGCGTGGGGGCGCTCCGCGAGCTTGCACAGCTATTCTACCGGGAGCGGCGCACATACCCTATTCAGGCCGATTGTGCGAGGACACCCCGCCGCGGCAGCGCAAATCGGGGGAACGGAAGGCCCGACGGCGGTACTTTCGCCAGGTGGCGCACGTCACTAGGATTGCGGCATGGCTGAGAAACCGAAATCAATGGTGCTGGGTGTGGTGGCCGCTGCTGTTGTTGCGGGGTTGGGCAGGATGGTGATCCAGAAGGTCATTGCGGACCGTGCCGCGCGGAACAGCCGGGTGACTGCGCCGCTGGACGCAGAAACGCGGGCCAAAATCAGCGATGCCCTGCGCACGCCGAGTAAGTAGCGCCTAACCTCCGGACGGTCGATTACTGGCGGAATGACGCGGATTAGGGCACATACAAATGCGCTATTGAAAGCGGTTAAACGGAGCGATTCCGGCGTAGTTTGGAACTACACCGGGGGTCCATCCCCAGCACCTTTTCAGATCCACACCGTCTTTCAGACTTACCAGGAGGAACAATGACCGAACACATTGCCGAAGTATCCGCCTGTAGCGTTGGCAGCTGCGGATTCAACCATGATGGATGCACTGCCTTTGGGATCACGATTGGCGGAACCCAGGATCATGCTTCCTGCGCGACGTTCATTGACACCAATACCATGGGTGGCCTTCCCAAGGTCCTTGCCCACGTGGGTGCCTGCCAGCGTTCGGAATGCGTCCACAACAACAACCTCATGTGCGAGGCACGCGACGTCAAGGTTGGCCCGGGCCGCGAAGCTGCGGACTGCCTGACGTACGAGCACTCCTGATCCTTTTCGCGAAAGCGGGCCTGAACTCCTTCGAGTCCAGGCCCGCTTTTTCGTGCGGGCTAGCTGCCCTTGGGGCTATTGGCGTCCTTCAGCTCCTGCTCCGCCACCGCCTGGATCAGAGCAAGAAGCTCGGGGTCCAGTCCTGGTGCGAACTCTTCCTTGCGTTCCGGTGAGATGGTCATGGGATAGCCGTCAGGCATGACGTCGGTAGTCAGCTCAGTGCCGTCATTGGAGGGCGACGCACCACGGTAGAGCTTGCCTGCTTCGCTGAGGTTGTCAGCGCTGAAGGTGTACTGAATGCTCTGCAGGCCCTTGTCCAACAATTTCTTTACTTCCGGGAATTGCTCGGCGTTGGTTTTGGGGATGGGAAGCACCTTGCCCCAGTTCACGCCCAGGCTCTCCAAGGCTTTTGCATAGGCGTTCTCGTGAGCCTGATCGCGGACGATCAGGTACGCGATGGTGGAGCGGGCGGTCTTGTTCTCGGTCATTTCGTAGATGCGGCATTTCTGGAGCCTGCCAGTGGATTCGAGCATCAGGTTGTAGAGCAGGTCCAGCACCAGGTTGCCGCTGTTGTAGACGTACGAACCACTCCAGGGGTTGCCCGCCGCATCAACGGGGAGCGCGCCCTGGGCGCCCACCAAATAGTGGTGGATGTTGCTGTGATCCAAAGCGATATTCAGGGGTGTGGCTCCCTTTGCCCCGGGTTCGTCCACGGGATCAGTCTTCTTGCCCTGGTAGCGCGGTGATCCGTCCAGGAGTTGGGAGATGGTGGTTCCGATGAGTTCCACGTGGCTGATTTCTTCGGTTCCAATTCCTTGGAGGAGGTCCTTGTAGGGCTTGGATGCGGGATCTCCACGGAAGTTCATGCTCTGGAACAGGTATTGCATCATGGTGCGCATCTCGCCGAATTGCCCGCCGAGACCTTCCTGGAGGGCGTTGGCTGCGGCGGGATCAGGCTCGTCCGCGGCGATTTCGTTGATGAGAAGTTGGGTGTGCAGGTACATTGCGATTCCTCACGTTGTTCATGCTGCGTGTGGAGTGGAATCCCTCTGCTGGCCACTCCGGACCCACCTACCATAAGCATGCTTACTATTTGGAGGCAATGGTTAATAGGGGCGGGTTGCCGGGCTTCAGCCGGCAACAATGTGACGCCAAGCACTCTATGGTTGTAGGACGTTCGACGTAGCACGTAACACGAACGCTAACCCGGAGTTGATTCGAAAGGACATTGGATTTGAGATCCACATTCCACGCACCATCGCTCGCCCGCGTTGCAGTCGCAGGAGCCCTTAGCTTTGGCCTCCTGGCCGGGCTGGGTCTGCCGGCAACAGCCGCCCCTATCCCGCCCAACAACCCAGCGGCAGCGCCGGGGGCGTTTACCGAGACCAACATTGGCACGGACCGCACCGCCGCCAATTTCTTCTACCGGATCCCGGCCCTGACGTACCTGGGCAACAACGTGGTGCTCGCAGCATGGGACGGCCGTCCGGGATCAGCCGCCGATGCACCCAACCCCAACTCGATCGTGCAGCGCCGCAGCACCGACGGCGGACAGACCTGGGGCCCGGTAACCGTGATCGCGGCCGGGCATGTGGGTGACGCCACCGGACCCAAGTTTGGCTACAGTGACCCCTCCTACATTTACGATGCCGAGGCAGGCAAGGTCTTCGCCTTGTTCGTCTACTCCAAGGACCAAGGTTTCGGCGGCAGCCAGTTCGGTAACGACGACGCCGACCGCACGGTCATTTCCTCAGCCATCATCGAGTCCTCGGATGGTGGTGTCACGTGGAGCCAGCCGCGGCTGATCACCAACGTCACCAAGCCCGGAACCAGCAAGACGAATCCCGTTGCAGGCGATGTCCGTTCCAATTTCGCTTCCTCCGGCGAAGGCATCCAACTCAAGTACGGCCAATACAAGGGCCGCCTGATCCAGCAGTACGCCGGAGATGTCCGCCAAGCTGATGGCACCAACAAGATCCAGGCCTACGGTGTCTATTCCGATGACCACGGTGCCACGTGGACGAAGGGCGCTAACGTCGGTGACCGGATGGACGAGAACAAGACCGTGGAACTCTCCGACGGCCGCGTGCTCCTGAACTCCCGCGACAACGCCAACCAGGGTTACCGCAAGGTGGCCATCTCCACGGACGGCGGCGCCACCTACGGTCCGGTCACGCAGGACACCGAACTCCCGGATCCCGCCAACAACGGCGCCATTGCCCGCATGTTCCCCAATGCGGCGCAGGGCTCGGCCGACGCGAAGAAGCTCATCTTCACCAACGCGAACTCCAAGACTGGCCGCGAAAACGTCTCCGCCAGGATCTCCTGCGACGACGGCGCCACGTGGCCCGGCGTGCGCACCATCCGGTCCGGCTTCTCCGCTTACTCCACCGTGACCCGCCTGGAAGACGGAAAGTTCGGGGTGCTCTACGAAGGCAATTACACGGACAACATGCCGTTCGCGAAGTTCGACGACGCCTGGTTAAACTACGCCTGCGCGCCGCTCTCCGTCCCGGCCGTGACAACCTCACCCGGGGCCACCCAGCAGGTGCCCGTGACAATCACCAACCAGGAAGCCGGCACGCTCTCCGGCGCAACGGCCACCGTCTACACACCCACTGGCTGGCAGGCCACCACTGTCCCCGTTCCTTCCCTCGCGCCGGGGGCCTCGGCGACGGTGAATGTGGCGCTGACGGCACCGGCCAACGCCAGCGGTCCGCAGAACCTCAACGCAGCCTTCACCACGACGGATGGCCGGGTATCGCAGTTCACCTTCACCGCCACCGTTCCGGTTGCCCCGCAGGTTGGACTCACGGTCACCGGAACCGCGCCCGTCCGTGACGTCGTAGCAAGCCCGTACCAGGTGGGCGAAGTCCTCAGCTACTCTCTCAACGTCAAGAGCACGTCCAACGTCACAGCCAACGCCGTGCCGCTTTCCGGAACGTTCGACTCCGGCTTCCTGCCGCCGTCGGCCCCTAACTGCCGGTACAACAACCTGGCCGCAGGTGCCAGCTACAACTGCACCACTGCCAAGCATGTGATCACGGCAGCCGACCTCGAACGCGGCTACTTCGTGCCCGAGGCGAGCTTCAGCATCACAGCCAGCACGACGCCGTCGCTCACCAAAACGGTCCCGTTCACCGGCGCTGCGGTGGCCTTTCGCGACGGGCTGCTGACGGCGGACATCAGCGGGGAGCGCGCTGACACCGGACGCGACCTGGCAACCCGGCCCTACGCTGCGGGCGACCTCGTCCCGTATACATTCACGGTGAAAAACACGAGCCCCTTGGTGGAGAAGGTTGTCCCCACCGCAGGGAACTTCAGCCCGTTCCTGCCGGAAGGTCCGGGCAACTGCCGCTACAGTGTGCTGCCTGCCGGGCAAAGCTACCAGTGCGCCACCCCGCGCCATACGGTGACCGCCGAGGAAGCAGCACAGGGTTTCTTTGTCCCAACCAGCACCTGGGAAGTTAGCTCGGCGGGCCAAACCACCAAGACCGTCACGGTGACTGGCAGTCCAGTGGACCTAAAAGTCCCCACGTCCAAGCCCATCCAGCCGAGCACGGAACCTGCCGTGACCCGGCAGAACCTGGGCACGCCACCCTTCGATCTTGGCACTGTGGATAAGTACCGCACCGGCCAGAAGGTGGAGCTCAAAGGCCTCGATGAGGGTCAGTGGTACTACCTGTACCTGAACAAGACGGGGTACCGCCTCGGGTGGACCTTCCCCACTGAGGACAGCACGGTGGAGTTCATCCTCCCCGCGGATGTGAAGAACGGCCGCGACGACGTTGTGGTCCTGGACAAGGACGGCGGGCAAGTCTCCTTCGACAGGTTGCAGGTGACGCCCAAGGGCTGATCGCTGCTAGGCCGAGGGGGGCAAGCTCTGTAAGGAGGGCAGGCTCAGCAAAGAGGGCTGGCTCAGCAAAGAGGGCTGGCTCAGCAAAGAGGCAGGGGACCGCCAGTGTATCCGGCGGTCCCTTTTTGCTATGTGGCTAGTCGAAGAATCGCTGGCACTGTGACAAGACAAAATTCTTGAATTGTGCTGTATGTCATATTTCGCTCTCACTAGGTACTCTGTGACTCGGCTGGTTGCGCGGTTTTGACAAGAACTGTCAAAGGTTCAACCAACTGAATGTTGACAGGACTGGGCGATGGAGCCTGGACCTCCCTCAGTGAAAGGTGCAACCACTCGTGAAATCACAAGGAAAGAGCTTCGTCAGAAGCGAGGGTCTCCGGAAGGCTGCGGCGCTCGCCATCGGCCTGCCGTTGCTGCTCTCGTCCATGGCGATGCCGGCCCAGGCCGCTCCCGCCCCGGAAGCGCCCGGGAATGTTGCTGGCGCGGCCAAGAAGAACCTTGACCCCGGCTCCTACAAGGACGGCCGCTACATGGTGGTCCTGGCCGAGAAGCCTGCAGCCACTTACGACGGCGGTACGGCGGGCCTTGCGCCCACCAAACCCGAAGAAGGCAAAAAGCTCGACGCCGACAGCGCCGAGGTGAAGGAATACCAAGAGCACCTCCAGCAGAAGCAGCAGGAAGTCGCCAAGCAGGAAAACGTCACCATCAAACGTGACTTCACCACCGCCGTCAATGGCTTCAGCGCCAACCTCACCGCGGACCAAGCAATCAACCTCGCCAAGGATCCCAAGGTCCTGCTGGTTGCACCGGACACCCAGAATGCCCCGGACTACTCCACGTCCGATTTCCTCAAGCTCAGCGGCCCCAATGGAACCTGGGCCACCCAGTACGGCGGACAGGACAACGCCGGCAAGGGAACCGTAGTAGGTGTGATTGACACCGGGTACACCCCCTCCAACCCGTTCTTCGCAGGCGAGCCCGTCGGCCCGCTGGTAGGCAACCCCCGGGTGGGCGTTCCGTACCGCACCGCTGACGGCAAGATCGCCATGCTCAAGGCCGACGGCGATACTTTCGTTGGCGAATGCCAGCCCGGCACCGATACCGGTGCGGACTACGACGGCAGCGCCTGCAACTCCAAGGTCCTCAGCACCCACTACTTCGCCGACGCCTTCCTTGAAACAGTCCCGCCGGAAAACCGCGCACCTGAGGAAGTCATCTCAGCCGTTGACGTGGACAGCCACGGAACCCACACGGCCAGCACCGCGGCAGGCAATGCCAACGTTGACGCCGTAGTGGACGGCCGCAGCTTCGGAACCACCAGCGGCATTGCACCGGCCGCAAAGCTCTCCATCTACAAGGTCTGCTGGGAAGACACCGATCCCGCCACGGGCGGCTGCTACGGCTCCGCTTCTGTGGACGCGATCGAGCAGGCCATCCTGGACGGCGTGGATGTGCTGAACTACTCCATCTCCGGTTCCACCACCTCCACCACGGACCCCGTCTCGCTGGCTTTCCTGTCAGCAGCTTCCGCGGGTATCTTTGTGGCCACCTCCGCCGGAAACTCCGGGCCCACTGCCAGCACTGTGAACCACGGCGCTCCGTGGTTGACCACCGTTGCTGCCACCTCCTTCTCACAGGAGTTGCAGGGCACCGTTGAATTCTCCGATGGAAGCAAGTACCGCGGAGCGTCCATCATGAACCGCGAGGTGAAGGATGCCGGCGTCGTGCTGTCCACCAACGCTGCAAGCGGTCAAGGTGACGCTGCGCTCTGTGCCCCTAACTCCCTGGACCCGGCCAAGGTGGCCGGCAAGGTAGTTGTCTGCGATCGCGGTGTGGTTGACCGCACCGCCAAGAGCGCCGAGGTCCTGCGTGGAGGTGGCGTTGGCATGATCCTGGTGAACCTCACGGACTCGTCGCTGGACACGGACAAGCACGTGATCCCCACGGTTCACGTGAACCCGCCCGCCACCCAGGCCATCAAGGACAAAGTCACGGCCAACCCGGCCATCACGGTGTCCCTGATCAACCGGGACACCACCGGCCTTCCCGCTGAGGCGCAGCCGCAGATCGCCGGCTTCTCTTCCCGCGGACCGCTGCTGGCCACCGACTCGGACCTGCTGAAGCCTGATGTTTCAGCTCCCGGCGTGGCTATCCTGGCCGGCGTTTCCCCGATCGGAACCGGTGGCGACAACTTCGGTTTCCTCTCCGGAACCTCCATGGCCTCGCCCCATGTGGCCGGTTTTGGTGCGCTGATCCTGGGCAAGAACCCGCAGTGGTCCCCGGCGGCCGTGAAGTCCGCCATGATGACCACCGCAGGTCCGGTCAAGCTCGCCAACGGTGCAGTGAACAAGGACGTCTTCGCAACCGGCGCAGGCCAGGTTGATCCCGCCAAGGTCCTGTCCCCGGGCCTGGTGTATGACAACACCACCGAGGACTACCTGAAGTTCGTTCAGGGAACCGGCATGGATCTGGGCATCGAGGGCTTGGGCACCACGGCGCCGCGCGACATGAACGTTCCCTCCTTCGCCCTCGGCAACCTGGCCGGCAAGATCGAGGTCACGCGCACGGTTACGGCTCTCACTCCGGGTCTCTACCGGGCAACGGTCAACGTCCCGGGTGTGAACGTCAAGGTCACACCTTCCGTGCTGAACTTCGGTGCAGCCGGCGAGAAGAAGACGTTCAAGGTCCAGTTCGAGAACAACAATGCCGCTCTGGGCAAGTTCGCCATGGGCTCGCTGAGCTGGCAGGGTGCCAACAAGACGGTCACCTCGCCGATCGCAGTACGTCCCCAGTCCGTGATCGCGGACAAGGCCCTGGCCTTCACCGGAACGGGCCCCAACGGCTCCGGCACCATCAACATCACCTCCGGCACCAACCTGCCGGTAGGCGTCACCGTTGATGGGCTCTCCAAGGCTGATTCCTCGGCAGTGGAACTGGTTCCGGGTCCCTTCGCGGGCGAGACCAATGCGTCCAACTTCGTCAAGAAGGTCACCGTGGGACAGGGCAGTGCTCTGGCCAAGTTCTCGGTGATCTCCTCCAACGAGGCCGCGGACTTCGACATGCTGGTCCTCACCCCGTCCGGTCAACAGCTGCCCGCCGCTACAGCATCGGCCAGTGAAACCTTGTCCGTACCCAACCCGGCAGCCGGCGATTACTACATCTTCGCCAACCTGTACGCCAGCCCCAACAACCAGCCCACCAAGGCCACCGTTGATGCTGCAGTATTGGGTGCCAACCAGGGCAACGCCACGGTGACGCCGAATCCGATCCGCCTCGCCAACGGCAAGACCGGTCAGATCTCGCTGAACTGGAAGAATCTGGAGCCGGGCTCCTACATCGGCCGGCTGACCTTCGCAGGAACCAGTGAGCCGAGCTTCGTCACCGTCCTGGTGAACCCGGGCGGAACCGTAGTGGTTCCTGACGATGAGAACCCGAAGAAGGACAAGAAGGACAAGAAGAACCACGGCAAGATCCGTGGCGACGAGCCGACACAGAGCAACAACGCCGGCTAATCTGCCCTTTCCCCCAACGCGGGGTCACTTACGGCCTATCCGGGCACCCGACATGGGCCGTAAGTGACCCCGCGTTGCTTTAACGTGGTTTAGGTAGCGCCCGATGCGCCGCCGACATTGCCGAGAAGTGTTGCCAATGCCTTCCAGCGCGCAATCTCACAGCCGTCCGTGCGGCTGAAATGGCTGTGGACTTTCCGTCCCCGGAACCATCCCTTCACCACGGCAACCTGCGGCCCGCCATACTGTTGCGTGCAGATGCGGTCAGGGCGCGGCTCAGGGAAGAAAACTTCTTCACCGAACTGCTCGACGGCGGCCAGCGCCGCAGCTGCATCCGGCAAGTTAGAGTCCATCCGGTCCGGGTCCGGTGAAATGATGCCTGCAGCGGAGCGGAGATGGAACTCCCGGCTATCAGCGCCCGGTGCCTCTGTCAGCGTGACTGTGAGATCGACGTCGTACTCGCCGCTGTTGGTGTTGCCCGTACTGCTGTTATCTGCGGAAACCATAAGTACCTTTCGCTGGTGGCGGCGGGTGCTTAGGCAGCCAAGCCACTCAGCTCGTCCAAGAGCGGCCCTACTGCCTGGAGCACACGGGCCCGCAGCTCCTGGGATTCGGCCGCAAAAGCCCGCTGGTATTCAACGTACTCGGACTTGCCCTGCGGTGTCTCAATCCTGATGGGCGGGTAGCCCCATTCTTCAAGATCGTAGGGTGAGGCCTGCATATCCATGGCCCGGATCCGCCAGGACAACTCGAAAGCATCCATCACCAGCTCACTCGGCAGGGCCGGCGTCAGTTTGTACGCCCATTTATAAAGGTCCATGTTGGCGTGCAGGCACCCCGGCTGCTCCATGGTGCGCTGATTCTCGCGGCTGGGCGTGAGCTCGTTCAACGGGACGGCATCCGGTGTGTAGAAGCGGAACGCATCAAAGTGCGAGCATCTGATGCGGTTTTCCTCAACAACCGTGTCCGTGCCCTCGCCGCCTAGCCTCAACTTCAGGTACTCGTGCCGCAACTCGAACTTTTCCTGCCGGTACACCATGGCCCACTCGTGCAGCCCAAAGCAGCCGAACTGGGCCGGTCGCTTGGCCGTTCCCGTGAGGATGATTCCGGCAAAGCGCAAAGCCTCGGCGCGGTCGGCCAGGAAACCGTCGCGGTCAAAGGTGACCGCAGGCGTGCCCGCAGCCAGGCCCACGGAGGCGAGCTCGTCGTCGTCGAGCGTTCGGTAGAACTTCCAGGAGGTGCGCTCCAATGCCCCTTCACCGCTGAGGACCACGCCGTGGCCGGGATGCCAGCGCTGCAATTGGCCCGGTTTCTGGGTGTAATACGTGAAGAGGAAGTCCTCCACGGGATGTTTTTTACCGGCCGAACGCCTGGCCAGGTACGGATCTGCGTACCGCGCGACGCGCGCATGGTGGACTGCCTCCAGCCCGAGCCATTGCTCCTGGGGGAGGTGCCGCAGCCTAGAAGCCACCATCGGAACCGAGAACGCTCTTCGCGGCGTCCCATAGGGCGATTTGGCAGCCATCCGTGCGGTTGAAGGACGCTGTAACTTCCTTGCCGTCCACCGAACCCGTCACCTTGGCTGTTGCCGGACCGCCGTACTGCATGGTGCAGGCCTGGTCCGTCCGGGTGGGGGCCGGGCTCATGATGGCTGGGTTGCGCTTCAGGGTTGTGCAGGCCTCCGCAGCCGAGGGGTGCTTGCTTTCGGCCGCCGGAGCACCTGAGGTGCATACGAGCGTGAAGGTCTGAGGAGCCGACTCCGGGGTTTCCACAAGAGTGATGGACAGCTCGGCGTTACCTGCGCCGGCCGGCGCCGAAACGCTGGGTGTTGCGGACTTGCTGCCTGATGGGGAGGGGCTGCTTGATGGGGAGGGGCTTGTGCTGCCCGTGGTACCTGGTGTGGGGGTTCCTGAGCATGCGGCGAGACTGGCTACGGCCAGTACTGTCAGCAGGGGCCGAACGAATCGCATGCGCATGGAATCTCCTAGGTTGCGTCCATTTTACGTAGCACTTGTGGAGTTATCTCCCTTAGAGTTTATCTCCCGCTGGGTGGCCGCGATCAGCCCTGTCATGGCTTGGTGGAGTTCAGCTACTTCTTCGCGGCTGAGCTGCAGGCGTTCGCGGATCATCCCTGGAACTGCGGTGGCCTGCTGGCGGAGTGCTGCGCCCTTGTCGGTCAGCTTGACGGCCAGGGCCCGCTCATTGCCGGGAACCCGCTCGCGGGTAATGAGTTCGGCTTCCTCAAGGCGACGGAGCAGCGGGGAGAGAGTGGCTGGCTCGTGAAGGAGGCTGTCGCTGATGTCCTTAAGTGTCCGGGGGCTACGTTCCCAGAGGGCAAGCATCACCAAGTACTGGGGGTGGGTGAGGCCGAGCCGTTCCAGTACCGGCTTGTAGACGCCCACCACGCTGCGCGAGGCCACGGTCAGGGCGAAGCACAGCTGGCGTTCGAGGAGGAGGTCGTCAGTCTCTTGGGCGGACTCATCAATGGTTGTCATGGGTGCCTCCTCATGAATTAGTTAGTGCACTAATCATTAGCGTACTATGGAGTTATTGAACCGCCTAAAAGAGGAGTCGATCCGCGTGGCCAAGGAAACCTTTACCCGAAAGTTCATGCGGGCAACGGGAAAGTTCCGGATCATCTTCGGCCCCGCGCACAGCAGCTCCCTGGACCATGAGATGACCGAGGCCAACCGGAAGTTGCTCGCCCAGCGCCAGGCTGAAACGCAGCAGTGGGAAACCCTCCGTCGCCCTGATGGCAGCACCTACGTGGTTCCCCGCAATCCTGACGACAAGTCCCTGCGCTGAGCCCTATGCGCTGAATTCCGGCCCGCCAGGCCGAGCCTTTTCCCGCCGTCGGGCGTAAAATTGCCTCACTGAACGGCACGCACGAGCCCTGCCGCTTTTCTCTCTCCGATTGGAAGGGGGTGGAGAATATGGGACGCAGATTGGACGGCTTCCAGCACGTCACCGAACGGCTGCAGAACGTTTTTGGCCCGGCAACGCATGGCGACACGGACAGCCCCGTAGTGCACAGGCATGATGATTTTGAGACCGCTTCCGAGGCGGATCTGAAGAATTTCGATGTTGAGACCGATTCCGCGGGTCACCACTACGCAGTCCGGAATAATGATCCCGGACCAAGCAGCACTGATTACAGCGTTTAGAGAACCCCTGCACCGAAGGGCCGGACCGCGAACTCCGGCCCTTCCTCATGTTCGGGTCCGTCCGGCGCCTTGATCCGGGTCGGTTCAGTGTGCCTCTATTGCGCAATTAGTCAGCATGCTTATCATGTGAGTGACAGGGCAGATGCTGCGTTAGATGAGGGGGCCATCGCCATGAGTTTCCAGGACGATTCAACAAGCTTCCGGGACGATTCAACAAGGGTTCCGGAGAGTGCCGGCCGCCCGGATCGCGGGAGTTCCGAACATCAGGATCGCGTGGTCCCGCGCTCGCAAGGCCATGGAAGGCCAACCCGGACCGCCGCCTTATGGGTAGCGGTAGCTGTGGGTTTGGCAGTCCTGGTGATGTTGATTGTGTTCTTTGTCCAAAACCAGGACATGATCACGGTCCGCTTCTTCGGCTTGGAAGGGACGCTCGCGCTGGGCACCACACTCTTTATAGCCGCTGTGGGCGGAGGGGTGCTGGTGGCCCTTGCCGGCGGAGCGCGGATACTCCAACTCAGGATGGCGGACCACCGCCGCAGAAAGGCCGTGGGCGGCCCGGGAACCGGGTACTAGCTTTAATTGCGGAAGGACCGGAGCGTTGGCTCCGGTCCTTCCGCAATTTAATCCCGACGGCGGCACTCCCTGACGTCGTTGATTCCGCCGGGGTGGTGGGTCGTCTTAGCCTTCGCAGTCAATGCAGTAGGCGACGCCATCTTTTTCGCGGGCAATCTGCGAACGGTGGCGAACCAGGAAGCAGGAGTGACAAGTGAACTCGTCGTTTGCCTGCGGAATGACCTGGATGACCAGTTCTTCAGCGACGATTTCGCCGCCGGGGCCGTTGGCGTCGAGGCCATCGGTTTCGTCCAGTTCAAGCACGACACTCTTGGCCGTGGGAGCGCTGGCGGACTGGAGAGCCTGGAGGGACTGCTCCTGGTTCTCTTTTACATCGGTACGGAGTTCGTCGTAATCGGCTGCCACTTTTTAATGCCTCTTCGTGTTAGGGGGTTACCGGGTATGCAACGTACAGCATGCCACGAAAATTCCATACCATACCCCAGTTCTACAGCTTGTGGCGAAAACCACGTGGGTAACGAGCCAAAAAACCCGCCACCCAAGGTCATTTACCCCTGTATTACCGAAGTTCTATGTCCAACTCCTGGAAGTCGTCTTCCGCGTGGCGACCAACCAGCAAGCGGAACGTGCCCGGCTCACATTGCCAGCCGCCGTCGTAATGAGAGAACGCCCGGGCCGGGATGTTTATTTCCACGCTCTCCGTACCGGCCGGAGCAAGGTGCGTTCCGGCATAGCCAGCGAGCCAGCGAACAGGCCTCTCCACCGTGGATTCGCGCCTTTCCAGATAAACCTGGACCACTTCCCGGCCGGTGCGGCTCCCGGTGTTCTTGACGGGCACGTGCACCACCACTTCATTGCCGGCGGTAATTGCCTGCGGAGCGTGGGCCTTGCCGAACTCGAACGTGGTGTAGCCAAGGCCGTAACCGAAGGGGAGGGCCGGGGCTGGGCCCCCTTCAGCTTGCTGCTTCAACCAGGCCCGGTAACCGATGTGGATTCCCTCGGAATAGATCACTTTGCCGTCCACGGGCGTGGTGTTCAGGACCGGGACGTCGTCCAGGGCCGCGGGCCAGGTGGTGGGCATGCGTCCACCGGGTTCTTCGATGCCCAGCAGGATATGGGCCACGGCGCTGCCAAATTCCTGGCCGCCGAACCAGCCCAGCAGCACCGCGTCCACCGCATCGAGCCAGGGCATGATGACCGGCGACCCGGAGTTCACCACAACCACCGTGCGCGGGTTGGCAGCGGCTACGGCTTCCACCAGTTTGTTCTGGTGCCCGGGAAGGTCCAGGTCCTTTCGGTCGAAGCCTTCGGATTCAATGGCGGCGTTGGTCCCAACAACCACCACGGCTACATCCGAATTGCCGGCAGCCTCCACGGCGGCGTCGATCTCGGCCTGAGGGTCCGCCACCACGGTCTCCTCGCCCAGCAGAATGGCTGTAAACGGGATGATCTGGTCCGCAGGCAGTTGGTACTCGGCCTCGATCCGCACGCTCTGACCTGCGGTGGTTTCCACGGCATGCACGGTCTTGGGCGGATCGAAAAGGGCGGCACCCAGGACTTCGGTTTCGTCCTCCAGTTCGCTGTTGAAGACCTCCACACCGTCCAAGGCAAAGCGGATGCGGCCCACGGTACCGACGCCAAGGTGATGGACGCCAGCTGTTTCGGCAATCCAGTCCGCCGTCATGCGAATGGAGGCAGCGGCGTCGGGAATTCCAACGCCAAACCAGATCAGGTGCGAGGCCAAGCGGTCCTCGCCCGAAATCTCCGTCCCGTCCGCGGCGAGGAAGGTGACGCGGATTCCCGGGACGTTGGAGACGGGGTTGCGCAGGGAGGCGCGGGGGAAGGGTTGGATGCCCTCGGCCACTTTGGCGCCGCGCGCATAGGTGACCGTGACGTCGTCGGGCAATGCCTTTCGCAGCCCTTCCAAGGGTGAGACGGTGTATTTGGGCATCACCGTGGCGCTTCCGCCGCCCTGGGTGCGGGCTTCGTCCGCGTTGTGGCCGATCACGGCAACGCTGCTGAGCGCCTTGGCGTCCAGCGGCAGGATCCCCTTATTGCGGACCAAAACGGCACCGCGGACGGCAACCTCACGCGCGACGGCGGCCCCGTCCAGTTGCGCCGGGAGTTGGGTCACTGCCGGCTCGAAGCCTTCCAAGGAGCCCACGCGGGCTGCGAGGCGCAGGATTCGGGTGATCTTCTCCAGGATCGCCTCCCGGCTGACGCGGCCATCGGTGACGGCGGCCATCAGCTTGGGTCCCCAGTGTCCTACCGGGCCGGGCATTTCCAGGTCCTGATGGGCGTTTGCGGCGTCCACGGAACGGACTCCGGTCCAGTCGGAAACTACGACGCCGTCGAAGCCCCACTCGGTGGACAGTGGCGTTTCCAGCAGCTTGTTCTCACTGGCGGTGGTGCCGTTGATGGAGTTGTAAGAGCTCATCACAAGCCAAGCGCGGGCCTCGGTGATGGCGTCCTCGAAGGCCGCCAGGTACAGCTCGCGGAGGGGACGTTCGTCCACCACGGAGTCAGCGGTGAAACGCTCGGTCTCGGCTTCGTTGGCGAGGTAGTGCTTGGGAGTTGCGCCCACGCCCATGGACTGGACGCCGGCAACGTAGCCGGCGGCCATGGTGGCGGTGAGCCGGGGGTCCTCGCTCATGCACTCGAAGTGGCGGCCGCCCAGCGGGGAGCGGTGCAGGTTGATAGTGGGGCCCAAGACGGCCTGGACGCCTTTGCGGCGGGCTTCCTGGCCCAGGACCTGGCCATAGCGGCGGGCCGTTTCGACGCTCCACGTCGCGGACAAAGCGGACGACGACGGCAAGGAGACGGAGTCGTGGCGCTCATCGAAGTCTTCACCGCGGACGCCGGCCGGACCGTCGGACATGACCACGCGGGATAGTCCGATCTCCGGGATGGCGTGGGTGGACCAAACGTCCGCGCCCGTTAGCAGCTGGACCTGTTGCTCGAGCGAGAGGCTTTGGGCAAGTTCGCGGATCCTGGCTTCTGCGTCCGGAGAGCCGGCGGCGGGAAGTGTGACTGCGGTGGACAGCTGGTGGTTCATGCGGTGACTCCTTTGTGGCCCATCGTCGGGCGCCTCTGGGAAGGAGTCTAGTCGCTAAAATCTAGTATGACTAGGTTTTCGTTGCGGTGATCTAAACTGAGCGAATGTCAACATCGAGGGCCCGGGGCCAGTACGCCAAGGGCGCCGAACGTCGCGAGCAGATCATCCAGACCGCCACCGATGTCTTTGCCACTGAGGGCTTCGAGGGAACCGCGCTCAAGCGGGTTGCGGAGCTGGTAGGCGTGCGGGAAGCCACACTGTTTCACTACTTCAAGGGGAAGCAGGAACTGCTCACTGCGGTCCTGGCGGAGCGGGATCGCCGCTCGCTTGCCGCAGGCGGGGACTCCGAGGTGGGGTTGTCCCTCATGCCCGGCATAGCTGAGCGCAACCGCCACGAACCTGGCTTGACCACGCTTTACGCGGTGGCTTCGGCAACGGCCAATGATCCGGGACATGCTTCCCATGCCTACTTCAAAGACCGCTACGAAACTGTTGTGCGGGAAATAGCCGTTGACATCGGGCGGCGACAGAAGGCAGGTGACGTACGGACCGACGTCGCAGCTGAAGCGCTCGCAAGGCTTGTGGTGGCCGCCTTCGATGGTCTGCAGTTGCAGTGGCTCTATGACAAATCCGTGGACATGGCTGAGGGATTGACTCAGTTAGTAGACGTCCTGCTAGCGCCAGTGCGGAGCTGATAGCAGAAGGACGTTAAAGCAGAAGGACCGGAGCGCTTGCTCCGGTCCTTCCTGGTATTGCTGGGTGACCCTAGCGGCCGGTGCCGCCGTAGACGGTAGCCTCAGCGTCGCCGTCGAGCTCGAATGCATTGTGGATGGCGCGGACAGCGTCATCCAAGGCATCCGCGCTGGTGACCACGGAAATGCGGATTTCGGAGGTGGAGATCATGTCAATGTTGATTCCGGCGTCCGAGAGAGCCTTGAAGAACGTGGCCGAAACGCCCGGGTGGGAACGCATGCCCGCACCGATGAGTGAAAGCTTGCCTACGTGCTCGTTGTACTCGATGCTTTCGAAGCCGATCTGGCCTTCAGCGGCCCTCAGTGCGGCGAGGGCATCGGCACCTTCCACGATGGGCAGCGTGAAGGAAATGTCCGTGCGGGCAGTGCCATGGGTGGACACGTTCTGAACGATCATGTCGATGTTCGAGTGCGCGTCTGCGATCACCTGGAAGATCGCAGCAGCCTTGCCGGGGATGTCCGGGACGCCTACCACGGTGACCTTGGCTTCGGACCGGTCGTGTGCAACGCCGGAGATGATTGGCTGCTCCAAGGCAACTCCCTCTTGAATCGTGAACTTTTCTTCGGCACCCGGGATGACCCAAGTGCCCTCGTTCTGGCTGAATGACGAACGGACGTGCAGGGGCACACCGAAGCGGCGGGCGTACTCCACGCAGCGAAGGTGCAGGATCTTGGCCCCGGAAGCGGCCAATTCCAGCATCTCCTCGCTGGAGATGCGGTCAATCTTCTGGGCAGAGCCAACCACGCGCGGATCCGCGGTGTAAATGCCGTCAACGTCCGTGTAGATCTCGCAAACGTCAGCTTCAAGGGCAGCGGCCAACGCAACGGCGGTGGTATCCGAGCCGCCGCGGCCCAGCGTAGTGATCTCGTTGGTGCTGCGGCTCATGCCCTGGAAGCCCGCCACAATCGCAATATGTCCCTTGTCCAGGGCCGTGCGGATGCGGTGGGGATCGACGTCGATAATTCGCGCCTTGCCGTGGATGCCGTCCGTAATCATGCCCGCCTGGGAGCCCGTGAAGGACTGGGCGGAAGCGCCGAACTTGTTGATGGCCATGGCGAGCAGGGCCATGGAAATTCGCTCACCCGCGGACAACAGCATGTCCATTTCGCGGGCAGGAGCCGAGTCCGTGACCTGGCTTGCAAGGTCCAGGAGTTCATCGGTGGTGTCTCCCATGGCGGAAACAACAACCACAACCTCGTTGCCGGCCTTCTGCGCATCCACGACGCGCTGAGCGACCCGCTTGATGCCATCAGCATCGGCAACCGAGGAACCGCCGAACTTTTGAACGATCAGCTGCTTGGTAATGGCAGCCTCGTTGGAGAGCTCGTCGATCTTCACTTCGGTAGTGGGCATAGTCATGCGCGCACCCTCACTGCATCAATAGGGTTCGAACGCGGCGTACTGAATTCACATTGGAGCACGCCTGCGTAGCTTATTTGGCCAGTTTATCGCCGCGTGCGGGGCAGGTAGGAATTGTGACCACATGGCGGCCAACGAGCTGTCGGTTCGTATGTTCGCAGGCGGTGAAGCGGCCCTCTTCACCTGCTGGCACCGTGGCATCGTTAGCGGTGCTGAACCGGTCGTATGGATGTACTCCGCCCTTAGACTTTTCTGATGACGAATTGGGACGAGGGACTTCTTGACGAGAAGCAATCCAACTTCGTATCACGGCAGCTGCAGACTCCGGTGCTGGTCGAGAACATGTCTTGGAATCTTGTGGACACGCGGGTGCTTCTTGTCCGAGCTGCCGGCGCTTGCTTCGTGGTGAAGGCAGCGCCGTTGACGAACCATCACATTGGCCGAGAGATCACCGCGCATGAGACTTACACCGAGCCACTGGTCCGTCTTGGCAGGACCGGTCGCCTCATTGCCAGGAGTAGGTCCATAAACATCCTGATGACAACCTTCCAACCCGGTGTGCTGGTCCAAGGGTCAGCTTTTGAATGGGCTTCAGACATTTATGGGCAAGCAGGCGCAACCCTTCGTGCGCTCCATGATCAAAACGCTCGCGTAGATGACGAGTACGAGTTCCGCATGACGGACAAGGCGATCGCTTACCTTGATCAGCCGCACCGCATCGCTTCGCACCTTGAATTGGAGGCACGCCGGATCCTGGCGGCCTATAAGCCTGCACCGATTGTGGTCGCGCCGACTCATGGAGACTGGCAGCCTCGGAACTGGCTCGCTGACGGGCAGCAGCTAAGAGTGATTGACTTTGGAAGGTTTGGTTTCCGGCCGCCGGCTACCGATTTCTGCCGACTTGCTTCCCAGCAGTGGCGCGACGACCCTTCCTTGGAGGAAGCCTTTCTCAGCGGTTACGACGCTGATCCCCGTGACTCGGACGTGTGGCCGATCGATCTGTTAAGAGAAGCAATCGGCACAGTAGTGTGGGCGTTTCAAGCTGGTGATGTCGCGTTCGAAGAACAGGGATACAGAATGCTTGAGGAAGCAATCATTCGCCTTGCAGGATGAACAACGGACGCGCTCGCTACTTGCGGACCTCGATGAACTTGAATTCGTGTCTGTAGGGTTTCATGTAGTCGTTCTCGAACTCCAGCTCGAGCCCTTCGTCGGTCCACACCGCCCGGTATGTGCCGTCGCGGAACGGGTCGTGGGCGTTGTTGGTAGTCAGCGATCCTACCTCCACAAACGTGGGCCAGTTTCGGGGCTCATAGATCTTGAATCCGCCCGCGTGTAGGACCGTCCTGTTGACGATCAGCACGCTTCGTCCGTCATGCGGCGATTGCAGCGTGTACGCAGCAACCGGGGTGAGTAGAAACATTGCCAACGCCAAGTATGAGAAAACTAAACCTATCCAGGCTCCGGCCACCCAACCTGCTGCTTTCACGAGGCGAGTTAGCCAGGGGCGCCGAGTCCTGACCACTGCACTTCTGGCCAACAAGTAGATGCCAGAGATGGCGGGGACTATCGCCAGGAGGGATAGGGACGTCCCCAGGGTCATGGTATTTATTTCGTTAGTAATCAGAACATAGATGTCCGCGGAATCGAGCTGAAGCAATGTCCAGGACATTAGCCCGAGACAGGCAGCGACCAAAAGCCATGCGATTCCCAGCCAGACGGATGTTCGAGGACGGTCTCGTGGCACGGTTACTTCGGGTTCGTTATGGAAAGGCACCCACGGCGTTCCCGAGGCAGCGGTCTGTTCCATGACGGCTACAGCCTACCAACCGGCTGTGCCCGGACCGCCCTTGAAAGGCCCCACAATGTTCTTAGTGATCCAGCCGCCGTAGAAGCCGCCTTCCTGGAACGTCACCTGCTCGCCGTCGATCTCGCAGTAATCCATGTGCTCCGGGTACAACGCCACACGGCTGCTGAGGGCTTCAAACCCACGTGCCGGTTGTGGGTAGGTCCATCCGCCGCGCTCAACAACCTTCCCGCCGGAGGTGATGGTGAAGTAGCTGGCTTCTCCCTTGAATTCGCAGAACGTGGTTCCCCCAACAGGTACCAGCACACCCTCGGGGAATGCGTCCAAAGGAAGGTAGTACACCGGGGGATGGCTGGTTTCTAGGACGCGCACGGCGTGGGTGGTGTCTGCAATAACCTGGCCCCCGAGCCGCACCACAACCCGTTCTGATCGCGGCTCAACCCGGGGAGGGCGCGGATAATCCCACACCGATTCCTGACCGGGTGCCGCTTTGATGGGACGGGGGCGGCGAAAAACGCCGGAAAAACCGCGACTGGTGACCATGGCCCATGGTTACACGGACGGCTGGGAGCAGCCCGTGAAGATTGGGCGTATCGGTAGTGGCATACCCGGCGTACCATCCACTCATGAGGAGTGCGAGCGGCCATGGCCGGCGTTCCTGAACCCACGGGCCGTTCAGGCACTGACAGGCGAAATGAACCTGAGTACGAAGTGATCGGCGGCGTGATCGACGATCAACCCTCCGGCTTTGCCACCCCAACGCCAGTTGCGAGGCCGCCGCGGGCTTCCGGAACTTTCCTCATGGCAGCCGCAGAGGCGTGGCGGAACACCCGGAAGTCTTTCACGTCCTGGTGGTTCTGGCTGGCCTGTGCTTTAGGGATCGCGCTCGCGTGGGGGATCGCCACTGCCTTCGTTGCCTGGGCAGAATCAAGCGGGTGGTTCGAAGGGGCCGTGCCGGGCGCCGTCATGGTGCTCATGTCAGCGTTCGTTGCCGTTTCAGCCGCAGTGCTCGGAACAGGCTGGGGCTTCCGGCACTCCGAGGGAAGCATCCTTGTGCTCGGTGTGGCAGGAGCCCTTCGGGGCGTTGCCCTTGCCGGGCTGGCATGCGCCGCCTTGCTGTTAGTGGGGTTCAGCGCCGGCGGGCCGATCGCACTGGCCGGTCCCGCCGTCGTCGTCATTCTTTTTGAAGTAGTGCTGTTCGGGCTGATCGGTGCAGGTGCAAGGAAATGCTTCGCGAAAGTGGCACCGGGAGCTGCGCTGGCTGCAGCGCTGGTGGCTTTTCTTTGCGTGGGCAATGTGGGGGTCACCATTCTCTTGCTCCCTACCACCGTAGGGCTGGACCAGGCCTCAGTGCCGGTTAACGTGCAGCGGGATGACGCCGGAAGAGTCATTTCGTATGAATGCATAGGGGATCTTCGCACCGTCGAGGTGGCTCATACGGACCGTGTTGCCTGGGTGGCAGCATCAAACCCTGCGCTGGTGCTGGGTAGCGTCGGCGTTGACGTTGTGTCCACGGACAACCCGGTTGGATGGATGTTGTCTGGATTGCAATGGGCTGCCGATGGGCCCTCCCGTGAGGTGCCGTGCCTCGGCGGGGAATCAAGTGCATCCCTTGCTCCGCCCATGCCCGTTTCCCTGGTGGGCCTTGGAACTCAGGCATTGATCGCGGCGCTGGTGCTGGTCCCCGGGCGATGGCTTGCGGCGCGGAGACCCAGAGTTCTTCCGCCTACAGAAGTGCGTTCCGCCGGCCCTCGAATGCCCGGCCAAGGGTGACTTCATCGGCGTATTCAAGGTCTCCGCCCACGGGCAGGCCGGAGGCCAGCCGCGTCACCGTGATGCCGATGGACTTGAGCATGCGGGCCAGGTAAGTGGCAGTTGCTTCGCCCTCGAGGTTGGGGTCCGTGGCAATGATGATTTCCTGGATGGCACCGTCATTGAGCCGGGTGAGGAGCTCACGGATTCGCAGTTGCTCGGGTCCAATGCCCGCGATGGGATTGATGGCACCGCCCAGCACGTGATACCGGCCGCGGAAGGACCGCGTACGCTCCACCGCCAGCACGTCCTTGGATTCCTCAACCACGCAGATGACCGACGGGTCACGGCGCTGATCGCGGCAGATGTTGCACATTTCCTGCTCAGTGACGTTGAAGCACACTGAGCAGAACTTCACGCGCTCCTTGACCGTGGTGATGGCCGTGACAAGGCGCTTCATATCCTCAGGATCGGCCTCAAGAATGTGGAACGCCAGGCGCTGCGCTGACTTGGGCCCCACACCGGGAAGCCGGCCGAGCTCATCAATCAGCTCTTGAACTGCACCTTCGTACACAATGTCCTCATAAGTTTGAAATCAATGCTGGAGTCAGCGGGGTAGTAGCGGAGAACCGTCCAAGGCGCGCTCTTCTATCAGCTTCCCGCCCAGAATACGCTCCACCGCGGCACGCCCAAAGACGCGGGATTCCTCGATGGTTTCATCTTCCGGACTGGGGATGTCCTCCGTCACGGCAGTGGGCGCCGCTTGGGTCCTCACCGGCGCCTGGACGCGTCCTGCTTGGGCTTCGGGGCTGTTCGTTAGGCGCTGGTACAGGCTCTGCCGGCCACTCGGGCTGCCCGACGGCGGGCCCTCCTCAAGCGTGGCGACGGAACCGTGCGCTTCCTCTGGTTGCGCAGCCAACGAGGGCCACACAGCCGGTGCCGGTGCAGCCGGGGATGACGTGGCCGGGGTGCTGCCACCCACCGGAGCGGGCATGGATTGGGTCCCGGGCCATTCCGACGCCGGTGCGACGTCCCAGCTGGAGCTAGGGTTCTGCTCCGCGTTGGTTGGGTGGCCGTAGGCTCCTGAGTCCTGCTTGGAGCCTAGGTGCGTGGTTTGGGCCGAAGCCGGAGCTTGTGCCGCGGCTGGTTCATAGTCCGGTGTGTCCGTCGCGGGTGCGGATTCCTCAGCCACCTGGTCTGGATTTTTGCCCACGTTGGACTCCGTGCCCACAACCCAGGTTCCTGGCGCCTGCTCGACCGCGCGGGACCATGGATCCTCGGAAGCGCGGCCACTTGTGGCGCGGGGTTGCGCGGCTGCGGTTGCCTCCGACGATGGTGCGGAAGGCGGTGTGGCGGATGCAGCCGAACCTCTACTGGACAGGGAGTCGCTTGCCGACTGCTGGCGCATCGGGACGGACTGGTTTGCCGCTGGTGCAGCCTGTTGCGTGTTTTGTTGGCCGTAGTCCGACGGCGGCACCCAATCCATGGGTGGCTCTTCGTCCAGAGGAGGCGCATCCTCGTCCAGCGGCGGACCCCAATCGTCGTCAGGATACGAGTAGTCGCCCGAGGGTTCCTGAGCTGGGGGAGTAGACGCGGCGGGATGAGTGGACGGTGCGGGATGAGTGGAGGCAGCCTGGGCGTCGGGTCGCTGAGTGGAGGCAGCAGGTGCCGCCGTCCGTTCAGCCGAAGCGGGCGAATCGACGGTCTCGGTGGACTCTGCTCGCGCAGGGGTTGTCACCGTTGGCTCGGACACCGGTGAAGGCGCCGCTGGTGCAGGTGCTGCGGCAGCGGGCGCGTCAGCCGGCGGGGATGCTACGGGTTCGGATGCTGCTGGGGAGGCAGCAGGTGCCAGACCCCAAGCCGAGTCGACAGCTGACACCGCTGCTGGCGCCGAAGCTGCTGGTGCCGCAGCCGCAGGTGCCTGTGCCGAAGATGCCGGTACTGATTCCGCAGGAACCGGCGCGGTGCCTGCCGCCGTTGCCGCATTCGGTCCAGTACCAGTGGACGCCGGGGCGCTCGCCGAAGGTGCGGCAACCGGAGTTTCCCGGTTAGTAGGTGCTTTTGGGTTTGGCTCAGAGCTCGCTGAGCTGTTGCCGCCAGCCACCGCGACGATCTGGCAGTCGATGCCGATGGTCTTATGAATCGCCTGCCGAAGGTTCTCGGAGTGATCCGCACGTCCGAACGCACCTGCAAGGCCGCCGGTGGTGAATGCCAGAGTCAGCACCTGGCCATCGAACTGGGCCACTTGGGCGTTCGGTTCCACCAGCGCCCACGTGCTGCGCTTGATCTTGGTCAGTGTCTGCAGGACATCCGGCCATGCGCGGCGCAAGGCCTCCACATCGCCGGCGCCTCCAGGCCCGGGAACGTGGGCCGGAGCCTGCGTGGGGGCCTGCTGGACCGTTGCAGGTGACTGCTGAACGGCGGGCTGTTGAGCGGCAGGCTGCTGCTGAGACCTAGGCTGCGTCGCCGCGGATTGCGGACCTGCGGCTGGAGACTGGGCTCCGGACGCGGGCTGGGTTTGGGGGGTCGTTGGTGTGGGGGCTGCATCGGCTGACTGCGCCGACGCTGTGGGTGCCTGTGGCTGTTGCGGCGCTGGCTGCTCCTGACCCGGGGCAATCTGCGACACTGAACCCTGCTGCGGGCGGGCTGCAGCTGGGCGGTCCTCGACCGGCCATTCATTGGTGGACACCCGAGGAGCTGTGATGGCGTCCCGTGAACCAGTTTCAGCGGGCTGCTGAGTAGCGGGCTGCGCTGGGGCTACGGGTGCGGCAGAACCGGACGCAGCGGACTGCGCGGGGGCGACGTGGGCGCTTGGGGCGGGTGTGGCTGGGATCAACGCCGTTGCCGCTTGCGCAGATGCTGGAGGTGTAGCCGGCGTAGCAGCCGCAGCCGTAGGGGCGCTAGCAGCAAGAGCTGGCGCACCGGCGTCGCCCGTGTAATTCAGCCGACGTTCCACGCGGTCGATGCGGGCAGCGATGCCCCGCTCGGTCTGCTCAGAGCTGGGCAGGAGGATGCGGGCGCACAGCAATTCAAGGTGCAACCGTGGTGAGGTGGCTCCGGTCATTTCCGTGAGCGCGGTGTTGGTGACATCCGCGGCACGGGAGAGTTCAGCGGCGCCGAGGTTGGTCGCTTGGTTGCGCATGCGGGCGATCTGGTCGGCAGGCATACCGCGAAGAATGGCCTGGGCGCTCTCGGGCATCGCCTGGACGATGATGAGGTCCCGGAAGCGTTCCAGCAGATCCTCGACAAATCGCCGGGGATCGTGGCCGGTTTGGATAACGCGGTCCACGGCTTTGAAGACCACGGCGGCGTCCGACGCTGCAACGGCATCAACGATGTCGTCCAGCAGGGATGCGTGCGTATAGCCGAGCAGCGCAACAGCGAGCTCGTAATCCAGGCCATTGGGACCGGCGCCGGCCATGAGCTGGTCCAGCACGGACAGGGTGTCGCGCACGGAACCGCCACCAGCACGGATCACCAGGGAGAGCACGCCGGGGGCAACGGGTACGTTCTCCTGCTGGCAGAGGAGCTCGAGGTATTGCATCAGCGGCTCGGGCGGCACCAGCCGGAAGGGGTAGTGGTGCGTGCGGGAACGGATGGTCCCGATCACCTTGTCCGGCTCCGTGGTGGCGAAGATGAACTTGATGTGTTCCGGCGGCTCCTCAACGATCTTCAGGAGGGCGTTGAAGCCGGCCGACGTGACCATGTGGGCCTCGTCAATGATGAAGATCTTGTAGCGGTCCCGGACCGGGGCAAAGGTTGCGCGTTCGCGGAGATCGCGGGCGTCATCCACGCCACCGTGGCTGGCGGCGTCGATCTCGATGACGTCCAGCGAGCCAGAGCCGCCGCGTGCAAGTTCGATGCAGCTGGGGCACTTGCCGCAGGGAGTGTCAGTGGGGCCCTCGGCACAGTTGAGGCAGCGGGCCAGGATGCGCGCGGAGGTGGTCTTGCCACAGCCGCGGGGGCCGGAGAAGAGGTAGGCGTGGTTCACGCGGTTCTTGCGGAGCGCCGTCATCAGCGGCTCCGTGACGTGTTCCTGCCCGATAACGTCCGCGAAAGAGTCCGGGCGATACCTTCGATACAGGGCAGTTGTAACAGTCACAAGTGAAACCTACCTATAGAGACTGACATTTAAATAAGTGACCCCTCATGCACCCGCCAGAGCCCATCTACCCTTGCTACCTTCCGGTCCTGGGGGAGTTCAACAGGATGACGCCACATGAGGGGCCGTCGACAAGCTTACCCGAACTTGGGTTGGGGTTCGAATCGGCACCAAGAGCTGTGGATAAGGCCCGACGGCGGACACGTTTCAGTCCAAGATGTCTGACCTGGGTGATAGATCCTGTGTGATTCGACGTACATGGGAAAGGTCTTTGGCTTTGGGGAATTTTGACTAGCGGTGAGTGGGTTGAGCCGAAGCAAGTTGCCAGCGAAATCAACAAAGATGTGCTGGCGGCCGTGCGGTCCCTAACGGAGGTGGGGTGGAGGTTGAGGCGCCAGGGTCATAAGTTCTACTTGTACTGCCCTTGCGGGCCCGCAGGCGCCCAGTTGCGAGTAGATGGCACTCCTCGGAACGCATCGCAAAGAGCGAAAATTCTCCTCAGGGACTCCCGCCGGTGTCCAGGGCAGCACGACCTACTTCGAGGGCGGCGGTAAGTGTTGTCATATGTCAACGGGTGGGCCTATTGTGATTCCATGACAGTCGATCAGCCGTTTGAACTCCGCATCTGCCTCGGAGAACTTTCCGAGGAAATTGAGGACCTTCTTGAGGATCAACTCGACGCCGGAGTGGCCCGCCTTTCCGGGGTTCCATATGTTACGGCTCTTCAAGATGCCCCGGACGGTATCGAAGCAGCCCACCGACTCATTGCCCGCCTAAATGACCTTGGGGCTGAAGTCGTCGTTCTTGATGCCGACTACGTGACCCGAAGTGAAATTGCGGAACGGCTCGGGGCTACACGGCAGGCGGTCGCCCTGTGGGCAGCTGGCCAGCGGCAGGCGGGTTGTCCTTTTCCCCAACCCGCCATCCAAGCGGGTGTCTCCCTTTGGTGCTGGTCTGATGTCACGTGTTGGGCATTGGAATCAGGTCACATGATTGACGAGGGCGTCCGGCTTCTCAGCCGTGATGAGATCGCCATCATCAATGGGGAACTGGCCGCTGGGAGACTGCCCATCTTTGCTTGAGCGACTGCAGTGCCCAAGTCACCGCCGCCTTACCGCCACCCCTTTACCGCCCACGTCATGAAGGCGGGCTCCTCGTAAGGGTGCGCGGCCCGCAAAGCCTGGACAACGTCGTCGAGCATGTCTTCCTCAACAACGCACTCAACCCGGATTTCGGACACCTGCTCCTCGATCCCCACCTCCCCAACAAAGGGCCGCGCTCCGGGCAGGGGCGTGAAACGGCCGGTTCCGGGGGAGGTGAAGGCGCAGTGGGAGTAGTTGCCGATGCGACCGGCGCCGGCGTTGCCTATGGCAAGGAGGACCTCCTCTATATGCGTCTCCGGAACATAAACCACCAAGGCGTGCGGCTGCGTCATGGAAACATCCTGTCAATAAACTTCGGCTACAAACAGGTCTCAACCATTGCAAAACAACCCCCCGCGACGGACCATGGGTATGTACACCGATTGGGGCAATCTCAAGGTTGTGAGCTGCGGGGCCTGGGAGCGAGGGGCCGGACCCGGCAGCTCAACGTTGTACCGCAAGAATGGGCGCGTTGGGGGCGTCCATTTTTCCGTTAAGGAGCAGTTCGCTGAGGGCGCTCACGGAGGGCAAAACTGCCCGATTACACGATGCTGAAATTCTCAGGTACAGTAGTATCTGCTTTCGAATCGGAAGCAAGGAGAATTCGCCTAGCGGCCTATGGCGCACGCCTGGAACGCGTGTTGGGTTAACGCCCTCGGGGGTTCAAATCCCCCATTCTCCGCTGAAAGAGCCCCTAGATCTAGACGATCTAGGGGCCTTTTTGTTTTGGTGTTGACGCGCATGTGCGTTTTGTTGACAGAGGTAGGCGCTACAGTGCTCACATGGCAAGCATTCGAGAGCGCAAACGAGCAGATGGGACCACCTCCCACGCCGTGCTTTGGCGCGATTCTGACACGGGCAAGCAAACGTCCTACCCATGGGACAGTGAACATGAGGCCGTACGCTTCAAGCGCCTGGTTGAAGCCAATGGCAATTCCCTCAGTGCCGTGGAGAAGATCCTTGAGAAGGTATCTATTGGCGGCCCAACGGTTGCCGAGAACTTGCAGCGGCACGTTGAGCTTCTGACGAGCGCGGGACCTGACCAGATTAAGCGCTATGGCGCGGCGATTGAGAACTACTTCAGCGAGCGCCTCGGTAAGCTGCCTGTGGCCGCTGTCGAGCATGAGGACGTGGTGCTTTGGATCAAGTACATGCAAGCCACCACATACAAGGGCAAGCCGCTGTCGGCTAAGACAATCGCGAACCACCATGGACTCCTGTCAGCGTCTATGGAAACAGCCATCCGACTCAAGCGCAGGCCTGATAACCCATGCCGGGGGATCAAGCTACCCAAGGATGATGCCACCGAAGAGAAGATGTACTTCCTGAGTGCTCAGGCATCGCTAGACATAGTCAAGGCACACCGCGACCGGTACCAAGTGTTCGTGGCCTGCCTGCGGGCTACTGGGGCCCGCTTCGGGGAAGTCACGGCCTTCTACGCGGAGGACTTCCAATTGGACGGCACGACGCCGTCTGTGCGCGTCGAGCGTGCGTGGAAGCGTGACGGTGACAATCGGTTCTACATTGGTCCGCCCAAGACTAAGAAGTCACGGCGGACCATCAGCCTCCCGCCGTCTTTCGTCCGCGATCTTCGGCCAATCGTGGAAGCCACCAAGCCCGGTCAACACGTGTTCCGGACCACCTATGACGGGCCGATCCGTCACGCTACCTTCTGGCAATTCTGGAACGAAGCAGTTGAGGCCTTGGCGTACCCGAAGGATGACCGCCCTCGGATACACGACATGCGCCATACGCACGCATCGCTAATGCTGGCCGGCGGAATGAGTATCTACGAACTTTCTAGGCGGCTCGGCCACGAGAGTATCCAGACCACAATTGATCGGTACTCGCACCTTGTTCCTGACGCCCATTTCCGGGCGATAGACATTGCAGAGAAAGCACTGGAAGCCTGAATCAAGCGAATGGATCCTTCTGTGGTTCGCCTTCGTTCCACCATTCGGCCTTCTTGGCCTTCCGCTCCCGCACCCAGGCGATGATGTTGGCGACGTCGTCAGCGTGCAGCATGATCCTGTTGTTGCTGAGTCGGGTGCAGTGCCCCGATTCACGGCAGTAGCGCCGGAGTTCTGTCTTGGTCATGCCCAGCTCTGGGGCTACTTCCTCCGGCGTGCGGAAAACTGGAACCGGCACGCTCATGAGCGAACACTCGGGGGCTCGGCTGGCAACTCATCCAGCCACTTAGCCAGATCTTCCACCCGGATAACCGCTTTAGTGTTGGCGTATCGGGCCATAAGGTTGCCGTCATAGACAGCTTGCTTCAAGGTACGAACGCTGTACCCGCTGGCCTCGGCCGCTTCATCCCACGTTAGGGCAAGTTTCGGAACAGTCATGCCCTCGATGGTAGCCCTCTGAGGCGATAGCCTTCTACGGATGTTGCCCGCCAACTTTAGGAGGTTACTGTGGCTGAAGAACGCTCGTACATGACTGCCCAGGACATGGCATCCAAGTACAAAATCACGCCTGACACCGTGCGGCGCAGAGTCTTGGATGGCGCTTGGCCATGTGATCGCATCGGCCGGCTCTACCGATTCTCCCCAGACCAGCAAGACGAGATAGCTGAGATCGTTGCCGGGAGTCGTGCCATCCCATACGACAAGACGTTAATTGCGGCTGCACTCCGAAGGCTCTCCGCGGATGCCTGAATGGAAAGATTTCAAGCACGCCAACTGCTGTCCGTGCCACACCACCCGCAAGCTGGCCTACACCATCGATGAAGCAGCGGAGCGCGTCGGAGTAAGCCCGCGGTTACTTCGTGCTCACCTAGACCGGCACTACCTTGTGGCCCGGTATGTGAACTCCAAGCCGGTCATTACTCATGAAGAACTGGTGGAATGGCTAAACAACCTGCCAACCGAGCCGAAGTGAAGACACACTGGGCGGTAGGGTTTGTGAAACAACGCATCACTTTCTGGGGGTTTATCTTGAGGCGTCTCTTCGTCCCGCTTGCCATCGTCCTTTTCGCAACGTCCTGCGCGGCGCCCAACGCTTCGTCTGAGGTGTCCGGGCCGCCAGCCGCAGTCAGCGAATCTGCAACTCCCACTCCAACGCCCGAGAAGGTTGATGTTGCTCAGTCGAAGTCTGGAAAGACCTCAAACGACATCGAAGTTACATTCATCGGGACGCGGATAGCAGAAGCCTCAGAAATCGGTAGTGACCCTAAGCCTGACATGGTCCCGGTCGTGGTCCAGTTTGAGTATCGAAACGCTGGGTCCGAAGCTCAAAAGCTACAGGCCGTTCCGCTGAATGTGCTTTACGGTGCTGACAAATATCAGGCCAAGCAGCCAACCCTTTATCAAGGCGGAACAACTCGGACCGAGTTGCCCAAGCAGATAACTCCTGGTTCCGTAGTGAAAGTGGCGGACACATACTGGGCGCCAGCCGGATCTGAGCTAACTGTGGAGGTCAACCCTAGCGGCCCATCCTCCGGGGAGTTGCCGGTCATTTTCTCCGGAATACTCGCGAAGTAGCGGCTCCTAGGAACGAAAAAAGCGCCCCACCCTCGGTAAGAGAGTGGGGCGCTTTTGATTGACATCAGAGAGTTTTGACGCTGATGTCATCCCAAGTGGTATCCGCTTGGGCGGCAGGGTTTGTGATAGCGAATCCCTGCTTGGTAGCGGATGCATGGTAAGACGATGTTGCTGTCCCGACTGTCACACCATTGACCTTGATGGCATAGTTGCTGCCGTTCATCGTAACCTCGATGACGTCCCCGGGTTGGGAGAGTGTGGTGAGCGCAAGGATGTCTGTGGACGTGCCTGCCACGCGGCGTGAGAGCCGGTAATGGAGGTCTGATCCGCTGACCCGGTACAGCAGGGACACGTAGTTGTTGGCGTCCACGTACCGCAGGAGAACGCCAGCTTGACGCGTAGAATCCATGCCGGAAGCGGTGACTTTGACAACACCATCAGAGATGCCAGAGTCAGCCACAACGTAACCAAGTGAGGTCGTTCCACCAGTAACCTTCGCTTTGTTGCCTGCAATCACTCCGGAGTATCCGCCGGCGCCTTCCGCAGCCCAAGTCTTGGCTCCAACAGATGTCGTTCCCAATGCGCCGTCAGCGCGGTTGAAGTCGTCCGAGAACATGATCGTTCCGGAAGGGACGGCCGCCCCCTCGAAATTGTCCCTGACGATCTGGGACGCCATCGTTTGCGTGATGTTCAGAGATGCTGCGAGGTTGCCCTGCAAGTCGTTGTCCGTGATGCGTGGACGGTTCGCCACTAGGCCTGAGCCGACGATGGAGACAGCGTTCTGCTGGGTCTTGGACACCTGGGTGTCGGTGATGATGTTCCCAACGATGGAGACGTAGTTGCTGGGTTGGCTGATGTTGATGCCGTCCCGTGTTTCCCCAGCAGGGTTCTGCCCGTTGTCGCGGATCCTGTTGTGGTCAATCTTGAGCCTGTCAGTATCGGTCCTGACACGGATGCCGGAAGAACCGTTCCGGAGAATATCGTTGTTGGAGATCGTGGTGTGCGAGGACTTAGCGTCGGTGATGTAGATGCCGTTCTCGGTGTTTTCGATGATCGTGTTCCCCAAGAATGAGTAGCCCTGGTTCGGAACCTGCCACAGCGCAACACCATGCTTGTTGCCCCAGATCTGAGCCCCGGATACGTTCCCGTCCCGCCCTGGCATGTTGCTGGACGCACTCGTCCCGCGCACCGAGATGCCGGCGGTGGCATTGTTGTAGAAGCTCCCGCCACTGATCTGCAGACCTACCGAACCTGAATCCTGGACGCCGGTGGTGTTGCCAGAGGCAACGCAACCGATCATCACATAACCCTTGGACATTTGCGGGGTCAGAATCGTGGAGTTCGAGAGCTCCGTGAAGAACCCGTGCGAGAAGTTGTCACGCGCCTGGCAGTTGATCATCATGAGCGATTCCTCGGCGAGGAACCCAGTTGCCATGCCAATCCCGGCTCCTGTGGCGAATGCATCGGCCCCATCGGCAAAGACGCGCTTGCCGCGGCCGGCGCGGTTCGAGATGACATCCTTGTAGACGGAATCGAACAGCCGATCATTGCCGAGCTGGGTGGCCCAAGAATCGAACAGGTGGACGTTCTCGACCAGCATCCGGCGAGCGTTCTGGATCTTGAACGCTTTCACGTTCGCGTCATACGCCGTGTGCGACTGGTTAATGCAGTCCGCGGTGAAGTTGGTAAACGAGGTGTCATCGATCGTATCCAACGGGTTCCACGCCCCGCCCGTAACGATTGTGGGCGCGTCAAAGAGTGTAGTGCGGCCGAAGGGAAGGAGCCTGGTTTCCTGGACGCTGGCGCCGTTGATGCCTACGCCCGTTTTCCAGTTGAGCTTCGTGTCAAAGCGGTACTCACCGTTCGGCACATCGATGACGTATCCGCGCTTCCGCCCGGGCTGCGCGATGTACTGAGCGCTAAGCGTGTCGACGGCCCGCTGGAAAAGCCAGGACATGGAGCTGCCAGCGTTGCGGTCAAGAGTCTCGCCAATTCCAAGGAACGAACGAATGTCGATCAAATAGGAGTTGAGGTTCGCTTCGGTCCGGATTGCGGTGTTCACGGCCGCCCGCGTAGATGAGGCGGGCCCTGCCACGGCCGCAGCTATTGCAGAGTCCGCAGGAGCGCCCACAAGAGCCGCGGAAGCCGCGGCTGCCACGGCTGCTGACTGCGCGTCGCTGACTGCGCCGGCTAGAGCTTCAGAAGCAACTTCCGCAGCATTCGCGCCAGCATTAGTCGCTTCAGCTTGGGCGTTTTCTGCCGCCAACCGTGCGGCCACAGCCTCGTCCCGCACTCCTTGGAAGCTCGGCTTAGCGACCCTCAAACCACCGCCGACCATCTTCACCTGAGGGGAAGTGGTCACGAACGGCGGCACGAAAGCGTCAGCACTCGACGTGAGCGGGTTCGGTAAAGGCAACCCGTTCAAGTCCTTCAAAGCCAGTGGCGTTGTTTCGTTCTCATCCGTGACGTCGTAAACCGTGATCGCAGAATTCGCCGCACGCTGGAAAGTAAACGGGTCCGCTACAAGCTCGGACTCGTACGTGTAATCAGCCACTTAAAGCCTCCAAGGTGGTGGGTTAGTTCTTGCCGTTGTCAGGGGCGAGGAACGGAAGATATTTGCGGGTCCATTCGATGGCGCGTGGCATAGCAGCGATGCGGGCCAGTAATGCGGACGTCGCCGTGATCGTGGAGGCCGCAGCAACCAACCAGGCAGTGAACCCCGCCGGCAACTGATGGCCGAACGTATCAACGACTTCCTGCAGGATCGGGGGCAGAATCAGCAACAGCCCAACGAACGCCGGGATACCAACCTGAAACGCCGTCCGGATGGTCGTCTTCCACGGATACCGGGCCTGAGTCGTATCGATTGCGGAATGGTCGCCCATCAGTTGCCACCCTGGCTCAGGGTCACAGTGGTGGTGGCTGTGGCTTCGAGATCCGCCAGAGCCTCGGCAGCTCCCGCCTTGGAAGCCGCCTTTACGGCTTCAAGGTCAAGCGCCGAACCCGGAGCGCTTGTGACTTGCTTGAGCGCTTCCAGAAGGCCCGCGTTTTGCCCTTGGATGCCTGCGAGCATTGCGGGAATCGGGCCAGCGACTCGCTTGCCAGCTTCGCCGCCACGCAGCCAGGTCCAAACGTCACCAACCTTGTCCGCCACATCAGCCAGCCCGCCGCGGGTCCGCCCGCCAGTCTGCCCATCGAGGGCAAGCTGATTCAGCATCAGCGTTGTGTGGTCGTTGATTTGCTTCACTTCTGCTGCGGACAAGGTGTCCTCCTTGGGTTCGATGGTGATGATTTCGCCGGCGGGCCCGAGAGATGCGGATCCTGCTTCGTCGTCCCAGTAGTCCGTCATGTAAAGGCGAGGGTTGACGCGGCCGTAAGTGTTCGTGTTGAGGTTGAAGTTGTACGGGAGCGCCCCGACGTGGCAGTGAGGCCCGGTGCTGACCCCTGTACCGCCGTCACTGTTGCCAGTGAGAGCGATAATCTGACCGCGCTTCACTCGAGCGCCGTTCGCAACGAGGATCTTAGACAGATGCCCGTACTCGAAGTACGGGGCAGTCTCGCCCTCCATGTTCAGGACAACCATGAGCCCGCCGTAATTCAGGTTCCAACCGAAGTTGTCCGCGTAGGTGTCATCGAACTGGCCAGCGAAAGTCACTTCGCCGTCACCAGCCGCCCGGACAGGCGTGCCGATCTGGGTAGCCCAGTCGTCACCGTTATGTCCGCCGGGCGGGTTCGGGCCCCAATTCGGATTAGAGCCGAAGTCCTGTGACCGGCGGATGCTGCGCGGGAAAGGTAGTAAGTAGCCCATGGTTATCCCTCGTCCTCTTCCTTTTGATCCAGAAAGTTTTGGATCACTCGCGGGATTTTCGGCGCCGGCGGCCCAAGCCCCTGCTCGATATGCATGTTCAGCCGGAGAATGTGCGGGATGTAGACCAGATCGCGGGCCTCGAAGCCATCCATACGGCGGCGCATCGAAGCCATTTCCTGCTGCATCTGGTCAATGAGCGCATTTTCGGGTTTGCCTTTGTGCTGGATCTTGGCTGTCAGCCACATGCCAGCGAGGCCGATAATGCCAACGATCCATGGAGAAGCCACAGCCCAGTTGAAGTCACCCATTAGCGTCCTCCAACGGTGGCGTGCGCTGCCTCAGCATGTCCTGCAGCGCGGTCACCTTCAGTAGGAACCCGAACACCAGACCTGCCGGTGTCAGCCAGCCAATCGCTGCGCTGATCAGATTGAACTGCGTGAACCCGGTCACGCCCCACATGATGGCGTAACCGATACCCCAGGCTGCCGCCAGACCAACAACGGCTGACAGCCCGTGACGGGTATGCCGGTTGACCATATCCGTGATGCAGAGGACAGCGGTCAGGCCCCAGATAGCGGCCCAGCCGCCCAGCCAACGCCCGTCCGTGGTGATGATGTTCTGCGCTTGCGACAACGATTCCGGGGTTGCCGTAGCGTAGTAGAGAGCCCGGGTGGCCGCGTAAACAGCCGCCGAGGTGAGGGTGATGTTGCGGCCGATGACCACACGCCGATGCGCTTTGAGTTCAGTCATCATCACGCCGCCGGCCAGCTAAGGCCGTCAAGGGAGATGTAGAAACCATTCGCGCCCGTCTTAGGCAGCACAGCAGTCTTCGTGCATTCCCACTCCACAACACCATCCGTGTACACGTACACGGAGACAACGCCAAGCTGCGGGGACGACGGCGGGGTGAAGATCTTCTGATACGGAGGACGATGCCCAGCCGCGACATCACCAAGCTTGTACCGGAACAACGTCTTATCCACATTTATGCTCGTGGCCGTGGTCCCGACAGCACCTTCGGAATACACACGCCCAAAGTCGTGCTTCTCCGTGTGGACGCTCGGATCGTACCCGCCACCAAACGGACCATAACCGGCCGCCAACACAATGGGCTGCACCTGAGCCCCCGTGGACGTCCAACCCGGGGTGTCATTCGTTCCGAGCTCGTACCGCCACGTCGCCCCACCAATCTTGATGTGAGCGCCGATACGGGCAAGGTAACCGAGCACAAGGACGTCCTTGGCAACAGCGCCACCGTTGCCAGCCCACACACGCAGGTCAACAATCGCAGTCGGTTGCGTCTGGCCGGCCGTGACCTGCACCAAAGCAATAGGCTGGTCATCGATCCCGCCAGGCGCCGACAACCGGCCGCCAGGGATGGACTTACCAGTCCCACCCTTCACAATCACGAACTTCGTTTCGCCGGCGGTCGGGGTCCAATCACGACGGACTGCGATGAGGTCCCAACGCACACCGGACACAATCGCGTCCAACTGCAGCGTCTCGTTCGTGTTCGTCTTATCCGTGACGCCGAAGCCCCAACCGAAGCCAGGAGCCACGGACACTGTCCGGTCAGCGCCAGTAACGGCAGACACTTTCCAGTGCCCGGCTTCCTCCACCCCGTACGCGCACGCCCCAATCACGGGGTGAGCAAGAGCCCAAGCATCCTCGTTGTACGGGTTCGCCGCCGTTGTGTCGTACCCATGGGAAATGAAAGTCACAGGCATCAGTGACGCTCCTGATTCCGCTGCCCCTTAGCCAAGGCAGCAAGTCGTTGCGCGATGATGCGCGATGGCTGGTTAGTCAATTCGCCGATGGAAGGATCCACGCGGGCATAGTCCTTCGACACCCAAGTCAGGGTCACTTCTCGGATTGTTTCCGTGATGATCTGGCCGCCGCCGATGTCCACCGGTACGCGGTCCCCGACGCGGAACCCGCCCGGGCCGCCGTACTGGAAGATCCCAGTGCCAGCCAGCTCGAGTGAGAGCCCGTTCTTGCCTGCGGTTTCGTCCAGGGTTTCTTTGCCGCGGGCGTCAAGTACGGAGTCGGTGTTGTCGTCGCGGGCGTCCCTGAACGTCTCAGCGCGCATCCCGTAGAGGGTTTCGCGGGCGGGGTCCGTCACTACACGGAACTTCCTCGCCGTGCCCTCGCCCTGCCCGCCGACAACCACCCGGGAGGATGTAGGCCTGCTGCGTGTCCACTTCGTGGTCTTCAGCGTCCGGCCCTTCACAGACAGCTTCCGGGGGAACGTGCGCGGCTCATACACATCCAGAACAAGTGCGGCGCCCTGCTGCTGAACCGTAACGCCAAGTCCGGCCAGCTCCACCGCCGGGAACATCTGATCCATGAGTGGGTGCATCCGAAGAGGCACACCGCCCGGGACCACGGCCCCGCGGTTCAGATTCGGCGCAACAGCCAAGCCAGGCACGGCCAGACGGTTCACGCCGTTCTCCGTCACCGCTGTCTTGATGATCGACTCAGCAGTGCCCGTATAGGTCCGATACTCAGCCGCTGACTGGTTGCTTGCCGGCGACGTCGGGACAGGCCAACCGAGGATGTCCCGCAACACGCGGAAGTCATCCTCAACCGTGAAAGTCACATGCCCTGTCACACCGTCCGTCTCGCCCTCGTCGGAGACAATCGGGCCCGAGATTAGATGCTCACCCTTGAAGGACGTCTTGATCCTTGCCCCGTCCGCCATGAGCTCCGGCAAACGTATGTGCTCGAGCGGCACCGTGACGCTAAGGGTGGATACAAGGTTGTTCCGCACCGTCACAGACAGTGCGGAGGGGTTGCCGATCTGGCAGCGGAACAAACGGTTCTTGTCATAGACGGCCAGCCGAAAGATGCTCACCATGGCCTCCGATACAGGGTGGGCAGCAGCGCCTCAACCATGCCGGACCCTGAGAGGGTCAGCGACAGTGGCACTTGCGAGCCTGCAGGGATGGGCGGGAAGTCAGCCTCACCGAGATCCGCGGACCTATCGACCGGGCTAACCATGTCCACGCCAATGACCCGCTCAGACGGCTTCGAAGGAGCGCCTGGCTGGACCGTGTACATGGTCGCGCCGATCCTGTCCGGGTCCGACTCGATCACCAAACACTTGCCCGCCGGCACACTAAACGGCACCTCGACCACAAGCCCATTAACGCCCACGGCCGCCGTCGTCGTCTCACCATCAATGAACCACTTCGCGTACGACTCAACGTCGCCAGGGTTGTCCATCTTCGCTGACGACACATCGGCGCCCGAGCCAATGTTGAAGAGCTGCGGCCCGGAAGGATCAAAGAACGGCGCGTAATCAGCGTTCTTCCAAGACCTAACCTCTGGGTCGCCCTCCCAGAACGGCTGCTCGGCAACGAATGTGATCCCGTACGACTGCCACCCAAACGCGATGGGGTCATAGGTGATCGTGTGGTCGCCGTCGTCCCGGAACCTGAGCCGGATGGACCGCTTAGCGCCGTCCGGGTGGGTGATCTCCCAGACACCGGTGTCATCCGGGTCCATGCCCTTCCAAAAAGCGCGGTCCCGTTTCACCCAGTCATCTGAGCCGTCATCGTGGAAGATGTGCACGGGCCAGAAAACGCCCCGGTCAAGAACCGAATTGCCTTCATGCCGGGACCCGGCAACCGCCGGAGAGGACGTCGAATGCCGCTCAGTTGTGACCGTGCCCAGCCCACGCACCCCTGGCATCAAGAACAAGCCCGATGCCGGGGACGTGAGCGGCCACGTGACACCCTTCGCAGTCCACGACATATTCGCCCGCGTCCACGGATTCACCGCGGGTGCTGGAGGCCGGTAAGGGGTCGCGTAACTGATGCCCAAGGGGACTCCTTACTTATTGATGAACGGCGAGCAAGTCGCGCTGCCGGGTTTCAAGAACCCGCGCCATTTCGTTCTCATCCCTGACGTTGACCACGCCGATACTCACGCCTGGACGGTCCACACCGCCGCGGGTTGCGAGGCTGTGGATGTCGGCCCACTGCTGCGGGTTTAGGATGTATTCCGGCTTCTGGGTCCGGTTCATCACCTGCGACAACCCGGGAGGCAGGATGCCGCCCTGATCGTGCAAGTACGGGAGCCCAGTCGTGCCGGTGCTGTCCTTGCCGCCGTTGCCGGTAACAAACGCAACCGCCCCATCAAGAACCCTCTTACCAGCACCGATGGCCAAGTCCGCGAACGGGCCAGCCTGCGGGAACGCCTTCTTGAACTGGTCAAGCAAGCCGTCAACAATCGCAGCAATCGGATTCCAGCCACCAGACCCGGGGTCGCCACCGCCATCCAGATACTCGGCAGGGTTCTTGTAGTTCGGCCATCCACCGTTGAGCACCATGTAATGCAAGTGCGGGCCAGTGGAATTACCGGTCGAACCAACCTCACCGATCTTGGAACCGGCCGTGACCATCTGCCCCATCTTCACCGCGAACGATGAAAGGTGGGCGTACCAGGTTTGCAGCCCGTTCGGGTGATCAATGTGGATCTCGTTGCCGCCACCGTAGGATGACCAGCCAGCGGATGACACACGGCCCGGACCGGCGGCCATAACGGGCGTGCCCGTCCCAGCCGCGAAGTCCATACCGTTGTGAGTGTTGCTGAACGGCTGCGAAACCGTGGCATTCAGAATCGGACGAACCAAACCACCGGTCGCATACCCGGCCAAGGCGTTGGCCATGGCGTAAAGGTTCCGGACGCCAGCACGGCGGGTCTGTTCCTTCGTGAACACAAACTCACCGGCGTGCACGATGCCCGCAGGTTGCAGCCTGTGACCGTCGCCGGTGTAGCCACCGTCAGCGAACCCGGGAGGCAAAGCCACCCGTGGAAGCTTGGCCAAACCAAGCGCCCCGCCGATACCGTTCAGACCGTTGATAAGGCCGTCGTTAATGACCGTGTCCACCACAAACCGGACGGGAGCCTTAGCGATGTCCTGCAGCTTGTCCCACGCCGTCTTGATGAAATTCACGCCATCCTCGAACGCCTTCGGAATGGTCTTCGTAATGAAGTCCGAGAGCGCGTTGAAGACCGGCTTGACGACGTTCTCCCAAACCCAGGAAATAGCGGCGCCGATAGCATCAAACTGAGGCTTGATCACGTTCGCGTAGAGCCAAGAAAAAGCCGGGCCCAGAACGTTGTTCAGCACCCATACGATGGCATCAAAAATCGGTTTGATGATCGTTGTCCACCATGCCGAGATCAGCGCACCGATGAATCCGAAAACAGGCTGAATCACTGACGTCCACAACCACGAGAACGCCGGGCCGACGACCTTCGTTATGACGGCTGCAATAATCTTGAAAATGTAATCGAGCACCATCCAGGAGGCCTGAGCCGCGGACGAGATGAAACCGAAAACAGGCTGAATGATGTTCAGCCACAGCCACTCGAAGACCGCTCCGACGCCCGCGAAAATCGCCTGCACGGTTGGCAGCACGTACGTCTGGAACCACTCGACCGTCCCGCCGATGAACGTCTGGATAGCGCCCCACACGTTCGTCACGATCTGCTGGCCAAGCTCCGTCTGCGTGAAGAACCACACCAGCCCAGCAACCAAGGCCGCGATACCCACAACAATCAAACCGATCGGGTTCGCAAGCATCGCAGCGTTAAACGCCCACTGAATAGCAGTCGCAGTCGTCGTGACCGTGCGCCACAAAGTGATCGCGCCCGTCCACAACTGGAACCCAACAACCATCGTCCCGACCGTGATGCCCAGCGCGATCAGCCAGTCCTTGTTCTGGACCACCCAGTTACCAAAATCGCGCACAGCCGGAATAACCGACGTGATGATGTAGTCGCCGAAGCGCTGCAGCACGGGCAAGACATTCGCTTGGAACACATCAAAGGCCTGACGCGCCCAGTAAGCTACCTGCTCCATGAACCCAGGGAAACCAGAAGACGTTATGTCACCGTCGTTAGCCAGCCAAGCAGCGGTGAACGCTGTGATGCCGCCAGCGATCTCATCAAAGACAGTGCTCAAGCCAGATAGGAACCCTGTTGCCAGCGGCTCAAGCCAAACCATGACCTTGTTTCCGAAAGTTGCAAGCTTGTTCGCGATACCGCCGTTGAGGTTGTCGCCCATCCGGGCAGCAGCACCCTCGGTCTCACCCAAGGCACCCTGAGCCCCGGACAGCGAAGCAATGAACTTCGGGATGTCCTCCGTGCTCAAGTCCTCCAACGGGGTACCAAACAGAGCAAGAGCCGCCTGTGACTGCGCCACAGGGTCCTTCATGTTGTTCAGCCCGCCGATGATCTTCTGAAACGCCGCCGCGCCAGTATCGCCACCAGCAAGGAGATCCTTGGTCATCTGCGTCTGGCTCAGCCCAAGAGCCTCATACGCGCCACCCGTCGCCTTGGACATGTCCGTGGCGCGGATCGTGAATTCCTTCAACGCATCGCCGGTCTTGTCGATGCCGTACATGCCCTTTTCGGACGCGGCCACGAGCATGCCCATAGCGTCCGAACCCTTGATGCCGAGCTGCGCGAAGAAGGGCCCGTACTCGTCCACGGCGTCAATGACGTCTTCACGGACAGCGGCAGGCACCTTCTGGGCCGCCGCGGTGAGAAGGTCGAATGCTTCGTTTGCGTCAGACACAAGGCCGGTTTTCATCATCTGTCCGACAACCTGGGTAACCCGGTCCGTGTCAATCTCGAAAGCTTTGGAGAAGTTCAGCGCGTTCTTGGTTGCCTGGTCGAATTCAGCCTCGGACAACTCACCAATGCCGCCGATGCTGGTCTTCACCGAAGCGACAGCCCCGCCGATGTCCTCAAAAGACCTGGGCATGGTCGAGCCAACGCGCTTCGCGGCGTCGTTCAGGCCTTGCAGGTCCTCACCAGCGGCGCCGGTGCCAACGCTGATCTGTGTAGAGACGTCAGAAAAAACCGTCCCGACCTTGTACAGCGCCCCGCCGGCGGCCGCCACAGCCCCAACAGTGGCGGCCACACCGATAGCGATGGCAGTGCCGAACTTCTTACCAACAGAAGCGCCAGCCTTGTCAGTCTCAGAGCCAGCACCCTTGACGAGGGCAGGTCCGAAGTCCTTCATTGAAGGCAATACCGGGAGCCAAACAGTGTCCTGTGCCTGTGCCAAAGTTCAGCTCCCTTGTTTAGTTATGTGTTGGCCGCGGACGCCCGCTGCTGGGCTTCCTCAACCTCCGCGAAAAGAGCGGACAGTTTCATCTCTGAACGGCGTTGCGCTGCTCGCGTGAACGCAGTTTCCGGACGTGTGGCCGGCCGCATCCTGGGAGCCTTGCCACCATTCATCTGGATCGTTGCCGCGATTAGCTGCCCGATGAGGTCAGCAATCGCATCCAACCGGGCAACTTCGGCCGTGTACTCCGACAACTTCGGCCCAGACCCTTTAGACGGCGCATCGTCCTTGAACGACTCCGCAAGCTCGTCATCGTTCGCCATAGCCTCAGTTGTCCGGGAAGACGAAGGAAGCTGCCGGATCAGATCCGACAGCTTCCGCCATGACCTCTCGCCCCGGAAGAAATCGAGCAAGTCCAACCCCAACTCGTGGTGAAGGTCGTACTCAATCTCCGCCCCGTACCTGTCAACAACTGTGACTAGGTACGGGAAACGGCTTCCCCCTCCGGGCGGTATCCCTTGTTCATGAGAGCGCGGATCTTGCGCGGGTCCTTCTCGGTGATCTTGCCGCCGCTTGGGCCAACAAGGGTGACGTCTTCCGCGAGGTCGAAGAAGATCATCATGTCGGTAACCAAGTTGCTCATGGCTTCATGGCCCGCCTGGGAAAGGAGCTCTTCAACTCGCTTCCACTGCTCACCACAGATGGTCACTAGCATCGCCTCGATGTCCTGAGAGCGGTAGGCGCGTGCCCACTGGATAAGCGTTGCGCCAGTCGGGGCGCCAATGATGATCGTTTCGTCCTCGGAAACGGGGAGCTCGAACGGGTCGTGCGCTGCTTCAGCAACGTAGTCATCCCAGCGCTTGAATGTTTGGTTCTTTGCCATGGTGGTGGGCCTTTCGTTGCTTGGTTACTTGTTGGATGCGGGGGTGGCGGCCTTCGCCGGCTTCTCAGCCTCGACTTTGGACTTCCAGCCCTGAGCGCGGAGGTTGGTTGCCTGGACAGCGGTTTCGGGATCCCACTCGCGGGCGCCGTCGGCGGACACCAGGGTTTCGAGTTTCTTCGTGGCCATGAGGGTCACCTTTCAGAAGTCAATGAATGAGGAAGCGGGCCGATGAAAGAGGGTGGCCCCAGCTGGCCCACCAAGGAGCCGGGGCCACCAGTCATTAGGGAGTCGGAGCCGGGAAACCCATAGCCGCGTGATCGACACCAGGGCCGCCCCAGATTTCCCGGTAAGAAGTCCCGAACTGCTCATCGGTCTTACCGGACAGGGTTGCCGGGTACTTGATCTCGTCACCCTCAGACCACGCCTGCTCACCGTTTTCCGTGACCTGCGCCTTGGGCAGCCACTTGGCGATGTAGATGGCGTCCGGGCCGTCGCCGTCCTTGCCCAGCGCGAGGACACGCCACTTGCAAGAAACCGGACGGGCTGCACGGTCAAAGAAGAAGTTGCCCTGCGCGTCAGTCGTTACCGCGGTCAGATCGAGACCGTGGTAAACCTCCATGGTCAGCTTCTTCGATTCCTGCATCGTGAACGCCAAACCGGTGACGTCCTTGATGATGTCCGAGCGTGTGGGCTCGGAGTAGCCGTAGGACTCGACGTCGCTGGTCTCCTGGTCGCGGGACCAAGTCGCGCCGTCGCTCTTCGTGGTCATGCCGACAGGCAGGTAACCCGTTGGGATGACAAGCCCGGTCGCGCCCCAAATGGACGTGATCTCGGTGTCGTCGTCCTCCCACGGCTTCATGAAAATAGCCATCTCAAGGACTTTGCGGATGTTGGACGGGTTGTGGCCTTTGGCCTCAGTAAAGGTCGCCATGGCAGCGCTTCACCTTTCGTTGGTTGGGTCAGTACGTTTGGCGGAATTCGAGCGCATATGACGCCACGAACCTGTTAGTGCCTGGGTTTCGGTAGTCCACCCAAGAGGGCGCTGCTGCCGTGCGAACCCGATCCACTTGCACGCCGCCGACCTTCCGGCCATTGAGCGCGTGGAACCATTGGCGGACATCCTCAGAAAGAGTGGCCGCGGGGCCGTAAACATTGGAGAAACACTCCACATCGATCAACGGCGCATCAGTGATCAAGTCATCAGTGCCCGGGCCGCGAGAGATCCGAACAAACTTGGTCAGCGTTTCGACGTTGTCAGGGACCTTCGTGCCGCACTGGACACCCGGGAAGCCAGCGCGCAAACCTGCCACGAGGGCCTTCTCGATGTCCTCCCAGCGGCTCACCCCGCAGCCCCCGCCCGGCCAAGGATCCGGAAGCGTCCCATACGGCTCGTCCCGAACTCCTGATCAGCGTTATCACCGACCACGTTCACGAAGGGACGGCCGCCGGGACGTACACCAGACTCAGTAGTCACGCGCATGTCCACGCCATCACTGTCAGCCAACTGCTTCGCCCGGGCCTTCACCCGGTCAGCAACCACCTGCAACGCTTTCGCAACTCCGGGTTGCCGGGCCGCCTTCTGAATGAACTCGTAAGAGATTTCGATTTCAGCCATCATTGAGCTCCTGCCACTGATCAAAGGTCAGCAAGTACTCATCTCGACCCGTGTCGTTCGTTACCAGTTGCAAGCCGCCAGTAAGCATCAACCAGTCACCTTCTCCACAGCTGCTTTGATGAAGCCAGGAACAATGAACCCGCCCGGTTGCCGGCCCGGCTCGCCGTCAACCTGATACTCAATGCCTTCGATGACCACGGCGTCTGCCGCAGAGAGTGGAGCTTCGAGAGGCAGGTTCACCCAGTACCCAAAGACCTGCTGATCCTTGGCTGATGTGTCCTCACCCGATGTTCGCGGCTCGTACCACGCCTGCCATTCCTCATCGCGGGAAGGCCCAACGACAGGATTTCCATAGTCGTCGTACTCACCTTCAATGGGCTGGCCCCTGAAGCGGAGCGTGAGCGTCTGATCCATAAGGTTCATCAGGGACGCTCCGGAAGCTTGTACTTCGCGACGCTGTTTTGGCCACCGTCCGGCCCTGTGTCGAGCTGGATGGAGCGTCCGGCCAGGGACTCAGCCTTGACGCCGCCACCCTTGATCCTGCGCGCCCGGTCGGCCACCACAGACAGCAAACTGTCAGGGCATGTCTCGTAACCGTGCGTGAACTCGACCTCGATCTCTTCAGGCCAGCACCCGCTGGTCCGGCGAAGCACGCCATTCGGTTTGGCTTTCCAGCCCTCGACTGCGTTGCCATCACCATCGCGGACGGCAAGAACTTCCTTCACCTTCAGAGAAGGTAGAAGTGCGACAGAGCCACGGCCAGTCGAAAGCGTGATCGTCTCTGTCACTTCGGGGGCGATATGCCATTCGCACTCGTCGCGCACCTGCCCAGCCGCCGAGTTGACGACTGAGGCAGGAAAAGGGGCGCCAGGGAATCCAGTTAATGCTGTTGGGTCTAGCAATGGCTGTTCCACCATGACGCCCCTCCTTCCTTACTTGGTTTCTGCCGTACGGGCCTTGTTAGCCGGCGCACTCGCCTGCTTGACCTCGACAGCGTCTTCGCCGTAGCGTGCCGCGTCCTCAGCGTCCAAGAGCAACGTGTGCTCAATTCCGCTAATGGTTACGGTGTAGGGCTTCCTGTTATCAGCCATTTCTGAGTACCTTTCGATTAGGCCGGCGGCGTGTTGGACAGGGTGACCTTCACGGTCGCAGCGGGGATGCGGTTAGCCAGGGCCACACGCTCTTCGATGCGGGTCGTGATCAGGTTGTTTGTGAAGTCCGACGCATGCGAGTTGGTGGACTCAACGCGGACACCACCCTTGCGGTACACCGTCGAAGCGGTGTTGAAAGCCGCGACAGCAACCGTGCCAGCGGCAACAGCGGCCGTGACGATGGTGCTGATGCCCCACAGCGGCGGCTGCCATTCGATGTCGCCATTGCCGTACTGGCCCTGGAAGAACCCACCGCCGAAGTACTGGCCGTTGCCGTCCTTGCGGAGACGAAGGGCCTGGTAATCGATCGGGTTGATAGCGATGCCGTCAGCAGTCAGACCGGTAGCGGTCTGAACCTTGGCCAGTGCGCGGTAGATAGCGTCGGCGTTGTCGGTGTTGTTGGCTGCCGCTTCGGTCTGGATACCAGAACGGTTGAGCAGGCCCAGCACGTTGTTGCCGCTGCCGTCACCGTTGAGAAGCTGGTTCTCTTCTGCCAGTGCAAGCAGGTAAAGACCACGCTGGTTAATTTCCGAGACCCAGAAGTCTGCGTCTTCGGCCATCTCGTCCGTGAACTTCAGGAATCCGGCGATCTTCTTCAGAGCGTCAGTTCGCGTCGTCGGGTCAGTGAGGTGGAACTGCGGCTTGGCGCCACCTTCGGCCACCGTGGCGAGGCTGCCCTCGACAGCGCCCTCAACGAGGTAGCTGACGGCGTTGGAGCTAGGCCCAAGCGTTCCCTGACCGAGAAGGTCAGAAATGACAGGGCGGCGGAACGCACGGACAACTGTGCGGTCAAAGGTGGTAAGCCAAGGGGCGAGACTCGCCGGCGTGGCCTGCGTGTCCGTCGCTGCTTTAGCGTTCGGAGACCATTCCGGGGCGGACACCGTCGCGCCGCCGACCGTCTTGACGCGGGACAGCCCCTCCTGACCCACGGTCTTGACGAAGTGCTCGCCAAGAGACTTGGCAGGTCCAGCCTCGCGGTCACTGTCACCAGCCTCCGGTGCACCGTAGGAACCGAGGCGCTTCATCAGCGCGTCAGACTCGCCGGCAGCCTTGATCTTGGTATCGAAGTCGTCCACCTCAGCGAACTTCGCTTCGACAGTCGTCTGCTCTTCGGCGGTGAGGTCTCGGCCAGCGGCCTTAGCCCCATCGATGACATCCTGCGCCGCCTTCAGCGCGGCGGCGCGCAACTGCTTGAGGTTCACAGGGAACCCCCTTCTGCGCTCCCAGTGAGCGCGTAGATTTTTGCTTGTGCCGCCAGGCGTTCAACGGACGATTTCGACGGTTGCTCCTCGCCTGACGCGGACGACTTGCCCCGTGAAGGGTCCTCGTCGTTGGCGCCCGGCTTGGCATTGGCCTTATCGCTGGCTTTTTCCTGGTCGTTTGCGTTGTCCCCTAATGAATTGAGGACGTTCCCGATAGCGGTGTGCGCGGCGCGCAGCTCGCTCTCGTTCTTGGCCGAAATGGATCGGCCGGCCTTGCAACCCTCAGCGAGGGAATCTGTAAGCGCCTTGACGGCGACGACGCTCGTATCGGAATTGGCACCGATTGGGACGAAGCTAAATTCGTAGACGCGGAGCTTTCGAAGTTCTGTCGCTTTCCGTCCGTCCTCAAGTTCGACAGGGCCAGAGTCAAGAACGTCAAAAGCGAAGGAGAGCTGGGTGAGTCGGCGACCTTTGACTAGCCGGTAGACCTGCGGGCCTTTGGGTGAGTCAAGGTCGAACCTTCCCCTAACCCACCAGCCGTGATCGTCCTCGCCGTAGTCGCTAGCGCCAGCTACATAGAAGTCAGGGTCATCAAAGCGATGCCCAAAGAGTCCAGGCAGAACGTTTCCTGATCCTTTCCACTCAGCCAGGTTTTCAAGGAAAGCGCCCTTGGCAACAATGTCGCCATAGCTGTCAGGAGTCTTGGTGAAGGTGGAAGGGTAAACGATGAATTCGCCCTCTTCGAGCCCATCATCGGGACCAGCTTTGACAGCCTTCAGAGGGACTGACTTGATCTGCATGCGCCCTCCTTGGGCAATAGAAAAGGGCCACCCTTTCGGATGGCCCTTTCTGTGATATGTGGTTTTCAGTTGGTCAAGTACTCAACTGCTCTATTCAGCAGCCCAGGCTGATCTCGGAATTTGCCTAACCCGAAATTGCAGTCGCTACATAGAAGGCCGCGAACACATTTTCCACAACTCCGCTTGCCAGGGCAGCAGGTGTGGTCGTGATCAACGGACAGTCGCGGAGAGCCTTCGCTCGGAGAATGGCCACAGATGGCGCATCCACCGCCCTGGGCTTGCTCCATCTCCCGGTACCGCTCAAGAGAGATGCCAAACTTGCTGCGGTAGCGATAATCGAAGTAACGATCAGGTTCGTTCTTGCGAAGATCGTCTAGCCGTTGGCGGTTCTTCAGGACGTATGCCGGATTTGAGTCCCGCAATTTCTTGAAGCTAGCGCGAATGCACATCCGGCAATAGAAGGAGAGCCCGTCTTTACGTGACTTATTCTTCCCAAAATCCGCGTGGGGCTTTGATTCTCGGCATGCGGGGCATGTCTTGGTAGACTCTTTCATATCAGCACTCCCTAAAGTGTTGGTCACGCCCCCGGATTGTTGACGCAATCGCGGGGGTTTAATCCTTCCATTCTACCTTGCCAGCCCGACAATTCAGGTGATGATCACGACGGAGCACTTACAGCCGGCGACCTCGTCAACGTCCCCGCTGAAAGATCCCGGCCACTTCAGCCCGTTGCTGAACTTCTCGTCGATAGGGACTGTCTCGCCGTTTATGCGCTTGTGCGAGGAACGGGAGTTGCCAGAGTTGGTTTTCCACCGCTTCTTAGCTTCCGGCCGGGCCTGCTGTGCAGCCTCAACCATGCCGAAGCCAAGGAACGTCGCAGCCGCCGTCATGCCAGACTTAGCCGCCCTGGATTCCTCAGCCACATCAAACACATGGGCAAGGTCAGGCTCATCCTCAGCTTGAGCATCTTCGAGCGCTGACAGCGTGGTCGCGTTAACCTGCCCAGCGATCCTCTCGGCAACCTTCTCAAGGAAAGCTTCCGTCTGATCCACGTTGTAGGCGTACGCATCCTCACCCATGGCATCGAGCGCTGACAGAGCCGCAGCCTTGGTCACCTTCAGTGAAGCGGCCAAGATGTCAGCGGCGAGTTCCTTGTCCCAGCGTTCCGAGTCCCACCATTCGGGAGCTTTCGCGCCGACCGCGGACAGGACAGCCTTGCGCTGCCGGGCGAAGAACTTCGAGAACACCTCAGCCATAGCCTTTTGGTGGTCTTCCGGAACTTCCTCCGGTGCCTTGATCTCATACTCCGTTTCAGAGCCCTTGACCACAGCCTTGACCAACTGGAACTGAGCCGCCGCGAGGTTCTGAGATCCGGAATCAGACGGAGACGCTTGACCGCCAGCAACCACGTTCAGCGGCACAATCAGATCGTCGCCGCCCTCAAGCGCTGGAAGGTTCCGCATTGCACGGGCCTCGTTGCGAGTCATCCACGGGCCGCCAGTGGCGGTCTGCAGAATCGCGCCCTGTTCCTCGAAGTTGCCTTGAAGCTTCTCTTCGATGTTGAACTCTACGTAGAAACGGCGCCGTTCCAGACCCATGCGCGGGACCAGGAAGGAGTTGATGCGGTTCTCAATTTGAGCAACCAGAGGGCCGAGCGTGTCACCGTAGAGCATCTTCCGGAACTCGCGAACGTTGGAGTAGTTCGCGCCGTCGTTCTGCCCGATCATCGTCGGGTTCACATGGAACGCAGACGCTACCGTTGTCAGTGACAGCTTGGCGGCCTCAACGTACTGCTGCTCTGTAGCGGAGAAGTCGATGCGCTTGAGCTGCATGCCACCTTCGAGGATCGGCGTGCCGCCGGCCTTGGAACCGTTTCCCGTGTACTTGGAGTACCAGTCCTCACGGAACGCTTCACGCGCCCCATCTGACCACTGAGGCGCATCCTTTGGCCGCTCGATGACTGACGAAACACGTCCGCCACGCTTCCAAACCTGGGAACGGTACATCGCAGCTTCGACCTGCTCCTGCAAAGTCTCCCGCAGAGCGTCCACAGTCGGGGAAGAACCGTGCATACTCCCTGGGTGATAGCCAGGGAAAGCAAGGATCTTGTCCTTCGGGATCGTCTCAAACTTGCCCGGCTTGACGTAGACCTTGTATTCCTTGATTTCCCAAGGGTTCGCCATCACAGGCTCAACCCACGTCGGAGGAAGCCGGCGAATCATCCAACCAGACGGCATCTCCGAAGAGGGAGCCGCCCACCAGTACGCCCGGTCATACATTGCAAGGTCGCCAACGAGGGCGAACACAAGCTCGAAAGTCGTCATCTGGCCATCGACATCTTGAATCGACTGAGCCAGGACCCCATCGCGGTCGCGGCGCCGGTCAGTCTGATCAACACGCTCAAAAGTGTGCAAACCAAGCTGAGCGATGTTGCGGGCCAAGAAAGAAACAACAGTCCGGAAATGCGGCTGCGTGTTCCACATCTGGGCTGCAGTGAGGTTCTTCAGGCTGGCCGGGCTGATAACGTCGGCAAGATCCGAGCTCCCAAGATGCGTAACCCTCGGAGTGAAGAAAGCCGAACCACCTGAAACGTTGGAGAGGATATTCTGCCAAAAACTCATTCGGCCTCTCACTCTCCTTTGCTAAATAGACATAACGCCCTGCGTTTCGTAGTCGGATTCGGTACTCGCAGGGGTGAACTCCACGCCTGTAGCCCACGCCGCGAACATGGCAGCCTCAAGGGTTGAAATGTCCGACTCAGCGTTCTTTCGGCCTAGCGCCGAACGTTTGCCCACGTCTCGTTTCGTGGCTCCGGCGGCGGCATCATCAAGTTCTTTGGCCTCGAGGTAGAGGAATTCGCCCTCTTCGACTTTCGTTTCCAAGTTCGCGAACGCATCAAGCGCGTCACCTGTCGAAGCTGTATAGACGCGAACGTCAGCCTTCTCAAGATCCGGGATTAGGAAAGCGCCAGGACCGCGGCCGTCCACGACAATGTCCACGTCATATACGTCCTGCAGTTCCTTGCAACGCTTGACCACGCCGGCGGTTCCGGGTCCGTAGTGCAAGGATTTAACCCACACGCCCTGATCATCCGATGCAGCAGCAACGATGGCAGAACGCTTAAGATCGAAGGACACAGCCAACGCCAGAGCTCCAAGAGTGAGATCCGCTGGCCGCTCATCGCGTTTACCGGCAGCCCAGTTCTCAAATATGGTCACGTCGGACTCGTTGTCCCACTTGCCCATGGCCTCACGCCCGAAAGAACCAGGGACGTTCAGCGCCTTCTTCATTCGAAGCATGGCCGCGTCGTCCGTGCGGCCAGGGTAGGAAGGGTTCGCCTTTTTCCACTGCCGCCGGTCATTGTCGCTAGAGCCGGGATCCGCGGAGAACTCTACGTAAACCGTGTCCTCATCCTCGCCAGACAGGGCCTCACGGCGCTTGCCCTTGAAGATCTCGCCTGGGTCCTTGGGGCGCGGAGGTGTGCCGATGAAGAACAGCAAAGGGTTAGGTGCAACGTTCGTCGCCGGGACCATATCTTCGACGGCGGCCTCAGTGAGGATCTGCGCTTCATCGAACACTTCGATGTCAACGTTGTCGAAGCCACGGCCAAAGCCACGCTCACGGGCGCCGAACATGATCCGGGAACCGTTCGTGAAGTAGATGACCTCATCGCCCGCGCCCGTCGTAACCTTCAGGACATACGGGGCGATCTTCTTCTTACGCGTGAAAGCCTGCAGCTTCGCGAACGTCTCGCCGGCAGTCTTCATCCGGTGAGCAGTCCAAAGCACCGTCAAGCCAGGATGCAGCAGACACAGGCTGAAAATGATGAGCGCAACCAGATACGTCTTGCCGACCTGCCTCGGAATACTGAGGACCACGCCGCCAATACCAGCCGCAAACTTCCCATCAGCCCGCTTAGCCAGAGCCAGCCGGGCAATACCTTCCTGCCAATCATCAACACCAAGGCCAATCTCAGCAGCCTTCTTAGCCACCGAGGGCCAAGCTGTGGACACAATTCCCGAAGGAATGACCACGTGCCGGGCAATATCAGATAGCTTCCGCGTCCCAGGCTTCGTCTTCGACAGGTCCGCCATTCTCGATAGCCTCCTGCTTCGCCGATGCCTCCAACGCCTGGATCTCCTTCGAGATCAGGGAGAGCTGCCGGTGAAGCGCGGCTTTCGCGGGGCCCTTCTCTTCAGGCAGAGACGCCACAATCTCCCGACGCTGAGCCAGAAGAATCTCCAAGTACTTGCCAGACTCAATCGCCTGTTCGAGCGTCATCGGCTCGGGCTTCGGCTCCGGAACGTCCGCCTCAGTAACGGCGCGGAAAGGATTCGAGGACTTGCCCACCGCGCACCTCCCGCGTTAAGAAAAAAATGCCGTGAATAGAAATGACTACCGGGCGGGAGTCAAGGAGGCCGAGATCCCCAGCGATGGAGACCCCCTACCCCTACTCTTCGTCTTCTTCGGTCTTGGTGAACTCTGTGCCTTCTCGGTCCTTGTGTGGACCTTCATGCCCTGTCAGCCGCTCGCAAGGGTCATTGCCTTCGAGTGGGTAGGCGCCACACTCTGCGTTCTTGCAGTCGTGGTCGTGTTGGTGAGGGCCGCAGTAGTAGTTGCCGCAGCCCCAGTCCTCTTCGTTGCGCCATCCGTCTGGCTGTTCGCCGCAGAGGTAGCCCAAGCCGCGGTCGATCTTCGCGGAGCAGCCATCCTTGTCGCATGTGGCCTCGACGCCGTAGCCAGCTTCTCGCCCGTCAGGCAGTGTGTAGTATCCGTAGCCCATGTGGCTCACCAGTCCCTTGTGATGGTTTGTTTCTTTTGGTTGGTGACTGCTGCACCGTTGGCGCCGCCTGCTGCCCGGTTGCACTTGACGTGTTCGGGTCCGGTCCATGCGGTGCGGTCGTCGTTGTGGCCGAGGTCCCATGGGCCATCAGCCGCGATGTCTTCATTGCAGCGGAAGCACTTGACTCCGCCTGCTCGGACGATGGGTTCGAGTCTGGCTCGTTCGCGTTGGTGGGCTGCACCGTATCCGCGGGCTGTTGTTGACTGCGCCATCAGTAGTCGATGAGTGGGCCGCTGGATGTATCGAGGGCCGGGATGACTGACGTAAGCAGTTCCTCAGTTGCGCCTGCCGGGACATATGCACGGTCGAGGCTGTACCCTCGTGCACGGTGAGGGGTAAGGAAGACTAGGCGCCCGCCGTTAGGGAAGCTGATCTCTTGCATGCCGCTTGCCCGGCAGATGCGGGAGGCTGCGTCTTGGGATGCTTTGCCCGCGTACTGGAAGTCGTCGGCGATCTCGGAGTGCCGGTTGCCTACCCAGCCGACTGTCTGGCCTTCTGCTGCGTGGCCGAGTGCTTGGATGAGTTCGAGCTTCATGGTGGGCTCCTAAGTCAATTGGTGCCAGACGGCGGCAGGTGCACCGAACCGCCGCCCAGCGTTGCCGTCTCGTCTCCCGGGATCGGCGCCGGGCCGGACCGTTGGGCGGTCAAGTGTTGGGGTGTGGTGATCTACTTTGCTAGGCCGCGTTTTCTATTGTTGGTCGGCGTGCGTTTCGATCAGTGGGAGCAGTTGGAATCGAACCAACCGTGGACTGGTTTACAGCCAGCCCTGGCACCTTGCCTCTTCTACTCCCTTGCGTTCCATCCCTCGGTAAGCACGCCGTCAGATGCTTACTTCAACGGGATGGGCGCTCCGCAATTCAGACTTTCGCCCCCGGCTATGCGGCGTCCGTGGGTCTCCCCGGATTCGAACCGGGACTGTGCAGGTTTTGAAGCTGCTGTCTCTGCCGTTGGACTAGAGACCCTTGTGCCGGCGTCGTCACGACGAGCGGCGGTGCCGATGCATTCAGGTGTCCACCTGGCCCCGGCATAGCGCTTGACCCTGCGCGGGAGATACGTTCGCCTCCTGGGGGTGAGTGTTCCGTATCTGGGCATAATAAAAGCCGGAGACGCTTGGTGCGTTCCGGCTTGGTTTTAGTGACAGTTGACCTGTCAACGAGACAACATTAACACATCATGCGCGGGTGGCAACCTCTGGCTGTGGCGTGTCTGTTGCTACTCTGAGCCAGGTGATTTCGTTGCCGGTCCATTCGGCGCCGCATCCTTCGCATCCGGCCTTCCATTGTGATGGGTGGTTCATTTTTTCTTCGTCGTGGTTCCAGTAGTCCACCCAGAGGTTGGGTTCGCGTTCTGGGCCGTGGAAGCGTTGGTTGCAGGCTGGGCAGTTGAGTGTTGGTCGCCATGGTGGGCGTCGTTGGATGAGTGTTTCTTTGATGGCGTCGATCCATTCTTGGGTGACGCCTTCGAGGTATGCCTCCCATTCGCCTTCGATGTCTGCCCATGTGCTGAGCAGGGTGATGATGCTGCCGTGGTATTCGGTCCCGGTGCGTTCGAATTGTTCGGCGAGTGAGTCTTCGCGTATGCGGGTTTCGATTGCGATGGCGGCTGAGTTTATGGCGAGTCCGACGCCTTGGCCTCCGCCGCCTGAGTGGTTGCCGTGGGTGGATTTGCAGGCCGCCCGGAGTTGGACGAGTAGCGGGAGGGCGAGCACGAATGATCCGTCGTCGGCTCGGGTCATGTGCTCGTGGGTGAGCTGGTGGATGTTGTCTTTCAGGCTCATGCTTGGCCTCCTTTGTTGAAGGTGATCGGATTCGCTAGCTCGTGTGCGATGGCTTGCCGGTTGGCTTCGAGGATTGGTTGCATCCATGTGGTGGTGGTTTGGCCTTGTGGGTTGGACCATGCGCGGGAGTGGCAACCTGGGGCGCCGTTGTGGTTGATGTCGCATGTGACGAGTTCGTAGTGTTTTTCGTCCCAGCCCCATGCGATGACTGGTTGGCCCCAGTGTTGGCAGTCGCCTTTGTAGGGCTGGACTGGGATGGGTCCACGGTCACGGAACCAGCGCACGTTGCCCTCGGTCGTGTCCTCGATATGGGGGGCGGTCATCGTCGGGCTTCGATCAGTTCGACTATGCGGGCTTCAGCTGCGTTGACGTGGAACATGATGGCTCCGACAAGGAACAAGACTTCCTTGGTGTAGACATAGGCGATAACGCCCGCTATGACCGCCAGTGAGTAGATGAACTTCATGCGTTGCCTCCGAGTGGACTGATGGTGATGTCAAGTCCTGGCGTGTTGGTTGCCCAGACCTTTTTGATGTCCCAGTGGACTATGCGTGCGTCGTTGGTGAGGATGCCGGCTGATTCGAGGGCGTCTCCGATGGCGCGTTGCATTTTGTCGAGGTCTTTGGGTCCGGCTGGGTGGTCGTTGAATTTCGTTGTCTTGGGTTTGCGGATGCGGATTTCACCAGCGATCTTGACGGCTGTATCAATCGGTTCCCAGTTGGGTCCGGCCGCGAGTTTGGCGGCTGCTTTGACGGCGGCTCTCCACGCTGGCAGTTGCTTGTCTGACTCGACCAAGTTCTTTCCGTAGCTGTTCTTGCTGCCTTGGGATGCTGGTGTGCCGTGGGCGATGATGCGCAGGCCGGTCATGAGCCGCCGCCTTTCGATGGTCCCGCGAGGGCGTATTGCTCTTGGCTGCCGGGGTTTTTGCCGAACTTGATGAAGTGGATGAGGGTTGCTATTCCGTCGTGCTGCCATGTGCCGTTGATGAGCTCTACGCGGCATTTGCAGTATCGGCACTTGCCCTTCATGGCTGCTCCTTTTCGGCGAGGATGAGTTCTTCGGGCCCGTACCAGAGCGGGACGAGTGAGTGGAGGCCTGCTACATGGAACGGGCTGGGCCATGTGTTGTCTTTGCAGATGGAGGTGATGCGGCCGACACGGTCCCAGTGGTAGTCGCGGCGGTTGATCACGCGGACGGTATCGCCGAGTCTGAATTTCATGCTGTCCGCCTTTCGACATCGGCAGGGACGGGGACCAAAGATCCATCTCGTTCGCCCCATCGGCTCCGGAAGTGGTGGGCCATGCGGTAGATGTTGAGCCGTTGTGTCCAGGTCGTCCCCGGAAGATCGACGGCTGACCAGTAGCCGTTGGCTACCCATTCGCCAAGGCCGCCGTAGTAGCTCTCGTGGTAGTAGTCATCGACGTTGAAGACGTGCTTCCGGAAGATGTCGCAGTGAGCGCAGGCTTTGTTGGTGAAGAAGTCGCCTTCCCAGCTACCGGCTGTGCGGTGGTACGTTTCGCCGGGTTGGATGCGGCGTTGGCATTCGTCGCAGATGTGGATCTTGCGTGCTTTGACCGGCTTGTTGGCCGCGAAGTCTGTCATGGTGTTCTCCTTGGGTATGGCTAAGCCCCAGCGTTTGCCGGGGCTTCGTGGTCTTCTATGGGTGGTTCGTAATGGCGGCCGATCATGTCCGGTGGTCGTAGGCCGGCTTTGATGTCTCCTTGGCAGGAGCGGCAGTTGTGGGCGTCCTGGCCTATGTGTTGTTCGCAGGGTGGCGGCTTGGGCATAAGCTGCCGGGTTTCTGCTGGCCAGAAGCGTTGGTCGATGAGGAAAGCCCCGGGTGTTTCGATTTTTGGGTCGCGGGCTGCGCTGACTGCAGCCGCCGTGATGTCCGGGAATGGTGCGGGGTGGTTTGCGTTCTTCTCGAGGATCTTGAGCATGGCCGGTACAGACCACTTCGGTCTGAGTTGGTGTAGTAGGTTGGCCAGCGCTTTGGCTTGACTCTCGGTGATCAAGGGCTGCTTCCTTCCTTCAATCAAATGTCCCGGCGGCTCGCGTAACTTACTGGACGATTGATTGAGAACTTTCACCCATCTCTCTAAAAGCCAGCCACAAACAAAAGGTGAGATAGGCACTTAGGTGAGTAGCTATATAGGTGTTGGTGTTGGTGCTTATTTTTGGTTACACGTTTGCTATCGGTTTGCTATAGCGTTTTGTAAGCGGCCGCTTACAGTTCCGCTTATCCCGCTTATGCGCCATCGGGGACGTTCACGCACAGTTCGCAGTCCTCTTTGAACACGCCACGGTCAACATGCCAGCGCTTGTGGGATGACTCTTTGCCGCCCCTGGTGCCGCGTTCCCTCTTGTCTTGCCTGCGTTGGGCGATCTCCACTTTCGAGGGCTGGTGGCTCAGATAGTCGTGGAGTTGGTACCCGCCCTCGATCTCTTCGACCAGCCCAGCGGCGATGAGTTCCTTGCCCGGTTTGATGCCGCGCATGTTCAGTTCGTGCTTGCTGAACTTCCCGTCACTGGTCGCTTCGTTGCAGTCCGCTATGAGCTCGACGTGCAGCCGGAACGCTTTATCGGACAGGGTGCGGATCTTGCGGTGCCGCGGGTACTCATTCGTGAGCGTGAAGTACGGGCGGGTGTCCTTCGCCACGGCTACTCCTTTCTTGGTGGTTCGGTCATGCGACTCTCCTTAGTGCGCCCCAGTGGTCTGTGCGGTTGATGCGTAGGGTGCGGATGTGTTCGGCACGTTGGGCGGGGGTCCATTGGCGGCCGTCGTAGTGGCGTTTTAGGGTTTCGTGGGTGACGCCGATGGTGCGGGTGATTTCAGCGAAGGGGCACCCGTCGTTGAGCATGTCTTCGATGCGGCGCTTCGTGTCTTCGGGCAGTTTGGCTTTGCTGTGGTCCGATATTCCGAGTTCGTGCCTGATTTTGATGACCATGCTGATGGAGCAGGTGAGGGCGTTGGCGATGGCGGCCAGGGTCTCGCCGGCTTCGGACATGGCCTTGACTTGCTCGGGGTCGATGCGGCGTGTGCGGGGCTTACGTGGGACTGGTGGGAGGCCTGCACGGGCGCGGGCAACCTTGACTCGCTGAGGGTGGCACCCGAAGACAGCGGCGATCTCGTCAACGGTCTTGCCTTGTCGTTCGAGTTGGAGCAGCTTTTCGGTGTCGATCTTGGATGCGTGGTGGTGTCCGGGGTGGTGGACGCCTGTTCGTTCTCGGGCGGCCCTGACTCTGGCTTGTGAGCAGTCGAGCGTGGCGGCGATTGTTTTGACTGAGTTGCCTTCGAGGGTGAGTTGCTTGATGCGTCGGGTGAGTGCGTCGCCTGCTTCTGCTGCGGCTGCTGCGAGCCTGGCGCGGGCTTCGTCTAGGTCGGTGGTCATCGTTCTTCCTTGGGGTAGTTGAATGGGCGGGTTGGTGCGGTTGCGCGTTGTCGTTGTGCGCGCATGAGGTTGTTGATGGCTTGTTCTTCTGTTGGGCGGCGGACGGTCCGGCGTGCTCGTTCGTTGGCTTCGTCTTGCTTGTCCGCGGCTACGTGGTGTTCGCATCGGTGGTTGAGGCAGAGACCATGCGGGCCGCGGCACAGGAAGCAGCAAGACGTCGATGTTCCGCGGGTCATGCGGCCTGGTCCTTGGGGGTGAGGGCTTCAACGTTGGCTGGAACGTAGCCGCCCCAGTGTTCGTCTTGGTTGGTGTAGGTGACGGGGACTTGTGCGTAGTTGAGGCTGGTCACGAACTCGTACGCGGCGGGGTCCTGGGTGACGTCTACCTTGTGGAATGGCACGCCTTCCTTGGTGAGCTTCCGGACCATGGCGTCGCATTGGACGCAGGGGGTCTTCGAGTAGAGGATGACGGGTACTTGGTGCTGTTCGAGTAGCTGCTGTGCGTGGTTCATTGGGTCCTTTCGGTAGCGGCGCCCGACGTGTGGCCGGGCGCCGCTGGGCATGAAAAAACCGCCTCAGTGGGCGGTCGGGATGAGTTCCTATTTGCGGTGGATGAAGGCCGCGATGGCCATGCCGAGCAAGAAGAGCCCGATCATGATCCACGTGATTAGTTCATCGGGCATCAGAACGGCGGATCCTGGATAGGTGCGCCGCCCCAGGAGCCGTGGTCTTGGTTTACGTTGCCGCCGCCTTGGCTGAACGTGGCAGGTGGTTGTTCGTTCTGTGCGTATGCCTGGCCGTGGAAGGTCAGGTCTTTGCCAATGGATTCGACGCGGATCTCATCGGCGGAACGCTTCTCGCCTTCCTTTGTTTCGTAGTTCCGGGTGGTGAGTTCGCCGTAGACGATGACGTTGTCACCCTTCTTCAGCAAGTTCGCCACGTTCTCAGCCCGGGTGAGTTTGCCTTGGTTCCATGCAGCGCAACGCCAGAATTTGGTAGGTTCGTCTTTCCACTCGTTGGAGTGCTTGTCGAACTTGGATGCGTTGGTGGCGACAGTGAAGTTGACTACGCCGGCCCCGGATGGGGTAAATCGCAGTTCGGGATCCGCCGTCAGCCGTCCACGGATCGGCAGCAGGATTTCGCCGCTCATGCGCTGGCCTCTTTTGCTACTGGGGTTAAGGCGTCAATCCACTGCTGGGCTGCTTGTGGGGTGAAGTGGATGTGGTTGATGGGGCCCATGCTGAATTGGTGCTTGTTGTCAGATCCCTTGTTTCCGGTGGCTACGAGCTCGCCGGCGGTGATACTGACGCTGACGATGCCTTCTGGTCTGATGCTCATTGGGTGGGCTCCTGGTGGTTGTCTTCTCGGACGGATGCGAGGATTTTTTGTGCGTCTTCGGGGGTGATGCGGTTGGGGTGTTCCCATGTGGTGCCGATGACTTGCCCGGCGGTGGCGAGCATTGCGGGTCCGTCGCCTTCGTATCCGGCTTCGGTGAGTGCGTTGGTGATTGCTTGCCACTGGGCCCGCCACGGTTCGGTGGCTGGTTCGGCGAGGACGGTCACGGTGTGCTGCTTGACCTTCTTTTGGCTGATGCGGACTGGGATGGTGAACTCAGCCGGGATGTGCGACATGGCGATGACTTCGACGCCGCCTACCTTCTCGCCGGCGTAGATCACTTCGGGGTTATTGACAAGCTTCACGAGGCGGCCAATCCAAGTGCCTGACTCGACGCCCCATGCGTGGGCGATTACGCGGAGCATGCCCTTGGATGGTTTCCATGGCCGACCGTCCATGCCAACAAGGTCGATGATGACCGGTTTGGCCGCGTCACCTTTCCGCACGCTGGCGATGCTGGCGACGATGGGCGCGCCAGTCAGGTCGGAGGCGTTGAGTTGGTCTGACTTGGCGACCAGTGCTTTCGAAATGTCCATTGGCTATTCCCTTTGGTCGAGGATGTTCATGGCGGCTTCTGCAAGGCGTGTGATGAAGGCACTCCGCAGGATCGGGGCGTCTTCTGCTGAGACCCGCATCGCTGTCCCTTCAGGCCCGATGCACTTTGCGGCGAGGTCAGCCATTGCGATGGCCATCTCTCCGGTTTCCCTGAATGCTTGGGTCATCAGACGATCACGATCTCTGGATAGTGGTCGATGCGTTCGGTGTCGGGCATGTCGGCGGTTGCGGTTAGGTAGTCGCTGACCATGTTGGCGATGATGGTCTCTGCCTGGGACGCAGCGTCGAGGATGGCGGCGTGCCATGCGGGGTCCGGATAAACACGCTTTGTCCAGAGCTTCATGCCACCGCAATAGCTGGTGTAGTCGATCCAGGGCCGCCCGGTGACCAGCAGGCCCGTTTGTAGCTGGGCCATGTTCTCGCCGGGGACCTCATCAGCGAGGACCGTCCGGAGCTGGATCTTCTGTGTCCGCGACTTGGTTTCGAATAGCCCGTCGTCACCGATCAAGCCATCAGGAGAGAATCCGATCTTGAAGCCGTCGAACTCACGGACCATGAAGCCGAATTCGGTCACCTTGGCGTAATGCGTGGAGTAGACGTCTCTGGAATATGGCTCGTCCAACTGTCCACGTTCCATTGCCCGGGACTGCAACGTCGGCTCAACAAAGCCCGTGATGCGTTCGGCCGCGAGAGTCATGATGAGGCCGAGCGCTGTTTCGCTGGTGACGTCCGCGGTGATGACTCTGTCCAGTTCGCGGGCTGCTGCTGCCCGGGCTGGGTGAAGGGTCTTGATCGGTTCAGGTGAGCGCCTACCAAGGCATGGCCCGTTAGCTTCAGCGCCGCACTCGGGGCAGTCAGTTTCGAGTGCTGTTGGTTGGCGGGACGACACAAGGTTGCCGATGACGGATGCGGTGAGGATGCCGCATCTTGCTTGCAGCCATTCGTCCGTCCCTTGTTCGAGTTCTGGATAGGTGTGGAGTGTCATTGCTGCTCCGTTTCTGGGCATAAAAAATGGCCCTCTGTGGGGCCTTCGTATGGGATGCCTCGTTCACTGGCGAGGTTGGCGTATATGGGTTCTTGTTGCCGGGCGGTTTGTTGTCTGGTGTCCCGGTCTATGTGTTCTTGGAGGCTGCACATGGTGTGTCCTGCTCTCGGTCGCATCCGCATTTGGATGCGCCATCTGTCACTGGGTGGTGGGTGATTGCTTGGCATTTGTCGTTGTGGTGGTGGCCGCAACGGGTACAGTGCGGCCGGGACGTCACTAGCTGTCTTCTCCTACCGCGTCACGGATGGCCTGAACGGTGGCACATGGGTATATGACATACCCGATGCTGTTCGAGCACGCCTGACAAGCCACATCGGTTGTGTAGTAACCCGGCCCAGGCTCATGCAGTGCTTCTACGGCGTCCAGTGCAGCGTGCAGCTTGGCGAGGTCCGAGGGAGCGTGGGCGATTAACACGCCGTCATAGTCAGTCAGATCGACGCGTGCCACCGTTTCGCCCATGATGTCAAAGCGGTGCAAGTCGAACTCAGGGATGGTTTCAACTCCACTGCTGCCGTCATACCGCCACGGCCCGGGTGTTGCTGCTTCGAGGCGGGCTTTCATCTGCTCCCGGCTCACGCGATCACCTCAGCAGACTCGGACCCTGCCAAAAGCTTCTCAGCGGTCCAGAATCCGCCCACGAACGGGAGACGCCAACCATGATCGCCCTTCTGCGCCGGGTGGGGATCACCCTTGGCGTCCCGAAGGATCACGACGCTTCCCAATGGCAGCGCGTCGAGTTCTTCCGCTGTGGTGACCGTGCGGGGCTTCCGGTAACCAGCAGCCAGGATGTGCTCGGCCATCGCGCAATCTTGATGCCACGAGGTATCGATGCCGGGGCACTTTTCCAAAGCTTCCCCGAGGACTTCGGCCAGTTCGTCGCGTTCGGTGCTCATCAGAGGCCCAGCCTTTCCTTGATTTGCGTAGCGATGTTGCCGTAGTTGATTCCGCCCATGGGGGTTATGTCCGCGTTGGGTTCTGTCCACAGGGCTATGAGGTTGGCGGTGCGCTGCTCGTGCACCAAAGCCCGGGTGGCTTCTACCTGCGCCCACTCTGGCGAGTCCTCGTTGTGGCTTCGTTCGTAGTGCGGGTTGCCCGCCAAGGTGTCACTCATTGGTTTTCCTTCGTGAAGAGTTCTGTGAATAGTTCGGGCAGCGTTTCTGCCATGAGTTGGAGTTTGCGGGTGAGGACCGGAACAGGATCCGGGATTGTTGCAAGTTCAACCTGCAACACCGGCTCAGGATTGGCGGTCATCGCGCACCTCTGGTTGTTGGTCGCCGCTGATGGGGTATTCGCGGCCGGTCGCGCATCGGGCTATCTGGTCGTACCACCATGCGGGCAGGTTCAGGTCAGCGGCCGCCCAACCACCCGCCGGCATACCCTCAGCCGGACGCTGACGAACATGCGGGGCGCGACGCGGATTCCGGATCATGGCTGCTCACCAAAGGCTTCGTCAATAGCTTCGGCAATTGCGGCCACTGCATCGCACACGTCGTCGGTGACCTTGTCGATCATCTTGGCGTATCTCATCCGCTCGCTCATCATTCGCCTTTCCTGTAGCTGTCGGCGTCGTCCTCTGCCCGGGTCTGGGCTTCTTCCTCTATGGCGTCCCAGTCCACCGGCTCGCACGGTTCAAGGCGGGCGTCATGCTGGCGGGCCTTGTGGATCATGAGCGGGCCAGCAGCGCACACGAAAGCAAGCATCAGGATGGTCATTGGGTGTCCTTCTTCTTTGTCCAGAGTGCTGTTGCGCCGTGACGTCTCGGCCCTGCCTGTGATGGCATGTAACCGACGCGCTCAATATGGCCGGCGTTCCTTGCTGCCACGATTGCGCGGCCCGGCCAGGATGGGTGGTCTGGCTCTCGCATTTCTCTTCTGAGATCGTCCGCACTCACATATGGCTGAGTGTTCGCAAGGCCGATGATCGTAGCCACAGCATCCTCGTGCCATTGGTCCTTGTCTTGTTCCAGCGCAAGGGGCCTCATCGCGGCACTCGATCCAAGTCGTTATGTGTATGCAGCTCAATCCGAAGCGCCTTGACCGCCTTGGCCGCTTCGTCCAGATCCCAGAAGGTTCCAGCTCGGTGACGCTCTCCGTTGTGCCCTACATATGCCACAAAGGATCCGTTGGGCATCTGAGTGACGCCGCGCACCCCGGTCTTGCTGTTGCGGTGCGCTCCGTCTTTATGCTCCATGTTCTGCTTGTGGGTCACCGGGCGCAGATGCTCCGGATTCACGCACAGGGTGTTGCGGCAACGGTGATCCAACAGCTTGCTATCAGGTATCGGACCGACAAGTTGCTCGTAAGCGAAGCGGTGGGCGAGGTGCGTCTTGCCCTTGTTGCGCTCAGTGAATGTCCCGTATCCGTCCCGGCTTCCACCGACCCAGTTCCAGCAGCCAGGGCCCTTCTGGACCTTCATCCAGAAGCGTTCCTCCATGGAGAGGTAGCGGTTGGTGGTACAGACGCTTGTGTCTCCGTGGGTGTTGACTCGCCAACGGTGCATAGCGCACAGGCCGCCGGAGTGGACGGTCTTGTCACATCCGTCGATGGTGCAGCAAGTTCCCGGCCCGGTTGTGCGATTGCCGCGGGGCCCTTTCCACTGCTGAATTGGGGTCAGAGGTTTACCCTTGTACCGCTGCAGTGAATGGGCGGCGCACAGACCTTTTGCTTTGCGCGGCCGGTCACATCCTTCGAATTCACACACCTTTGCGGCTATGCTGTTCACAGAAGTTCTCCTTGATATGGGTTTTTCTGAAGGCGGTCACCGGGCATGGTGGCCGCCTTCTCCTTTTCGATGTTGCGGATTGCTTGCTTCGGCGTGGGATCCGAATGGGTGAGGATGCGTTCCAGGTCGAGGTCCGTCATGCGGGCCTGCCGTTCGCAGAGCATCCGGGCGATTGTCTTGGCAGTGCGCTTGCCGATGTTCGGAAAGTGCTCGTTCCTATAGGCAAGTACTCGGTTTTCGTAAGCGGTCAAAGTGGGCATGGCTGTCCCCTGTTTCAGCGTCTGCGGCGAACCACAGGACGGGTTTTTGGTGAGTTGCCCGATATGGGCTGGGTGCCGGCGCTATGCGCTGCAGCGGGGGTCTAGCTAGAGGGTGATTCAGCCGGGAGTTGAAATTCAGGCCCAAATTGAGCTTCTAGAACAGGGAGATACTTTGACAGAGGAAGTCCCTCTTTCGCGGCAGCTTCCCCAGCTTCTCGGATAGTCATTGGACGGGTGTTGCTGGCGGCCATCTTTGTCTCCTTCGAGTAAAAGGTTTACGCGCTCTTCATGAGGCGTCGAATGTTGTTGCGCTGAGTCTTTGGACGCTCAACAACCTTGGGCGTCGGTGTGATGAAGGCTTGATAGTCCGAAACGCGGATACGATACCGATTCCCATGCTTCGTAGCGGGGAGCTTGCCAGAGTTGATGCACCTGTACACGTAGTGCTCATCCATCCGAAGCCCCGTAGCGACTTCGGAAACTGTCATGAGATCGTCATCCATCAAACTGCGACTTCCTGGAACATGGGCGTGGCGTACTTTTCGGCGTAGAACTCTTCCCATACCTGATCGAATATCCAGCGGTCCCGCTCGGTGTAGGAGTTGATAGCGCGGATACCGCCGTTGACCTCATTTGCGGACTTTTTGGGAGCGACTCCGTAGTGGTCCTTGTAGGCCTTCGACACCCGCCGTCCGAATAGGGAACGAGCGCCTGCCATCTCCGATTTTGGGACTCCGTTGGCGAGAAGGAACTCCTCTGCATAGATGGGCATATCCAGCGGCTCGATCTCAGGCTCTTCACCCATAGCGCGGGCAATCACGATGCGAGCTTTGGAGTCAAGGAACTGCGCGTCAAGAATGGAAGGGCGGGCCAGATTGATAAGTTCGAGCTGGAATTTGGCCTTACGCTGCAACTCGTCCAGTTGGTCCGATGTAGCGCGAGGGTTGAGTGCCCCTCCCTCGTTGAAGTAGGAGTCCAAAGCGTCAGCGGCCTCATTCTGGAAGGCTTCAAGCATTACCCGGGCTTCAGGCTTGACGCGGGACGGCTCGATTGTTGCAAGCCACATTGTCATTGTGCGACGGTCAATCATCGTCATTTCTTGGAGGCGGCCTGATGCGTCGTGCGTTGAGTTCAACACAACGCACGCCCAAGACTTCCTCTTGAGCTTCGTCACCTGGCCGGCGAAGTCAACGCCTATGCCTTCGCATAGGTGGCGAAGGCTGATAAGCGTCTTGCCCTCGTCATTCATGGCGTGGATGGCGGTTCCATGGAATGGGATTTCGACTAGAGTGGTCATTAGATTCCTTATCTGGCGATTGGTTTCTCAGGCCCTCAGCTAGTGACGTAGCTGAGGGCTTCTTTATGCGGCGATTGACGCCGTGAAATCCGGGTAGCTGATGGCTTCACTGGGGATACCCATCCCTATGGCAAGTTTGCGAAGAGTTGCGGGGGATACCTGCCGTGCGCCCTTCTCGACGTGGGAGAGGGTGCTCTTCGAAATGTCTGCCCGTGCGGCCAAATCTGTCTGTCGGATTCCCAACGCCTCCCGGATCACGCGGACAGCGGCGCCGTTGATCCGTAATTTCATTGGTGTAGTTTCCATGGATTTAGCGTACGCAACTTCCCGCAACTTATGCAAGTTACGCAACTAAATTCTTCTATAATTCGCTAAATCCTGCGGGATTCTGCGTTGCAAAGTTGCGCTTAGTTGCGCTAGGCTCGTTGATATGAAGATCACGGCAGACGAACTACGCCTAGTGAGGGCGCACATGGACCTGACGCAGGCTGAGATGGCCGCCCACTTGGGCATATCAGCCCGAACAATCGTCAATTGGGAAACCAGTGGTGTTCCAGACTCAAAGACTGCACGCGTCCAGGCTGTCCTGCGGGACGAAATCGCAGAGGCCCAGGAGGTGCAGCGCTGGCATGAGGAACTTGCTGAGATGCCTATGCCTGAGCCGCCGGCCGATGATGAAAAGTCAGGCTGGCTAGCGAGAGAGCATGCTGAGCTTGAGGCTCGACCAGGCAAAAGCCCGGACCAGCGCAGAACTTTCCTGCTCCAAGCGTTTACGGACTCTGACTTGCTTGCCGAGTTGAGGACGAGGGCTCTACGGCGCGGTGACAGGACATCCACATGGGACGCTGCTCGCTTCGAGCGCTACCAGCAATTCGTGGCACCGAAATGGGAAGACCCTGACTACTCCCAAATGTCAGAGCATGATGCCTATGATCTGGCTGCGAGTAAGGGTGAGGACAATATTGGACATGACGAACTACCGCATGAACCCTAAGGTTCTTGCGGCGCAAATGGGGATCCGGGTGCGAACGGCTCCGGTGCCGGCCGGATGGTGGGGCGTTTACGACCACAAACACCAGTTAGTCACTCTTCGCCCCGGACTCATGGCGATCCAGTACGCCTGCACACTGATGCACGAGCTGGGCCATGCCCACTACTGCCATGTTGGTGTGACCCCTAAGCAAGAACTGTTGGCGAACCGATGGGCGGCCTACAGGTTGATTGAGTTTGACCGGATGGTTGAGGTGGCGGCCCACGTTCAGAATTCGGCGGCGGTGGCAGCAGAACTTGGGGTACTTCCCAGCGTGCTGGAAACCTATTTGAAGACGCTCACCAAGGTTGAGCTAGGGGCCCTACGCGAGGCAGCGCTACAGCGGGCTTCATAGCCGAGAGCGTGTTGACGCCGTCAACAAAATCCGCAAAAACGCCTTCCAGCCGATTCCGAAGAAGTAACCAATAGCCCCGGAATCTAGGCTCAAATCCTTTTATGACACGACATTACGCGGGGGTTCAAATCCCCCATTCTCCGCGTTTGGCCCCAGTCCTCGGACTGGGGCCTTTTGCGTTTCCGGAGCTAGTCCGCGTCAGCCTGTTGCTCGGCATCCTGCTGCTGGGCTTCAGCCACTCTCTCCAGGACTTCGCGGCACGCTGCAGTCGCCGGGTGGATGCGTCCTGCCGTGCGGGTGGAGGTGAAGACGGTCCGCTTGGGCAGGCCCGGAAGGTCCAGGAGCTGGACCGTGCGGCTCCGTCCTGTCCACACGAGATCCGGCATGAGTGCCACGGCATTGCCGGATTCGATGAGCCGGATCTGTGCTTGGAGGTCGGCCGTTTCGTAGCGGACATCAGGCTCAAAGCCGGCAGACCTGCACGCCTGCTCCGCCCAGTGCCGTGAGGCGGCTCCGCGCGGTTCCATAACCCACGGCATAGTGGCGGTGTCCGCCAGGGATGTGACAGTTTCGCCGCCCAGCCCAACAGGGGGAGTGGCAAGCCTGATGGCGTCGCTGGTCAAGGTGACCCGGTCCAGCCCACTGTGGTGCGGGGCGGCATGGCCGGGATATTGCTCGGCCACCACAAGATCGAAGTCCCGCGCCCACGTTTCGTAAAGGGCCGTTTCGGGCTCGCGCTGGGTCATTTCCACCCGAACTTCCGGGTACTCCTGCCGCATGATGGTGAGGAAATCCGGGAGCAAGGCCAGCGCGGCGGATTGGAAGACGGCCAGCCGAACGGTTCCGGTCACCATGGACAGTGACGCCGCGAGCTCGGTTTCGGCGCGCTCCAAGGTCTCCAGCAGGGCCGCGGTGTGGGCCACCAGAATCTCCGCCTGCGGTGTCAGCTGCACGCGGCGCCCGGCTTTTCGCAGCAGCTCTACTCCCGCTTCCTTCTCCAGGAGGGTCAGCTGCTGGGAGACCGACGATGGGCTGTACTGCATAGCGTCGGCTACCTCGGCGAGGGTTCCGCGGATCTTCAACTCGTGCAGCAAACGCAGCCTGCGGACGTCCAGCAAGGCGGCCTCCAAAGGTTCGGGATGGGTAATGAATATTCGTCAGAAAAGATCGCTTTTCCTAACGTGATTGTAGATCCATACTGATGGAAACAAACAAACTTCTCCGTCCCAGAAGGAGCCCCCATGACCAGCACCATCCCGGATGCCACCGCCCCGAGCACCCAGGATTCAGGGCAGTTCGATGCTTTGGCCCACGAAGCCATCGCCTTGGTCCGTCACTGGCTGACCGAAGCCAGCAAAATCCCCGTGGACGTCTCCGCCCAGCGCCTCGCCGGCGTCCTGAAGGACCCCAACGGCTTGGACTTCACGGTGGGATTCGTTGACGGCGTCATCCGCCCCGAGGACCTGTCGGTCGCCGGCCGCAAGCTCGCAGAGCTCGCCCCCAAGGTACCTAAGTTCCTTCCGTGGTACATGCGCAGTGCTGTTCGTGTGGGTGGCGTCATGGCCCCGATTCTCCCGCAGGTGGTTATCCCGATCGCCCGCCGCGTGCTCCGCGAAATGGTGGGCCACCTCATCGTGGACGCCACGGACGCCAAGCTCGGGCCGGCCATCGCCAAGATCCGCCAGGACGGCGTGCACCTGAACGTGAACCTGCTGGGCGAAGCGGTCCTGGGCGAACACGAAGCGCAGCGTCGCCTGGAAGGAACGCTCAAGCTCCTTGCCCGCGATGACGTGGACTACGTTTCCATCAAGGAATCCTCCACCGTGGCGCCGCACTCCCCGTGGGCTTTTGACGAGGCCGTGGACCACGTCGTTGAGAAGCTCACCCCGCTTTACCGCCTCGCCGCATCCTTCCCCAAGCCCAAGTTCATCAACTTGGACATGGAGGAATACAAGGACCTGAGCATGACCATCGCGGTGTTCAAGCGCATCCTGGACATGCCCGAGTTCAAGAACCTGGAAGCCGGCATAGTCCTCCAGGCCTACCTTCCTGACGCACTCGGCGCCATGCAGGAACTGCAGGAATGGGCTGCCGCGCGCCGCGCCCAGGGTGGTGCTCCCATCAAGGTCCGCGTGGTCAAGGGCGCCAACCTTCCCATGGAACAGGTTGAAGCTTCCCTGCACGACTGGCCGCTGGCTACCTGGGGCAGCAAGCAGGACTCTGACACCAGCTACAAAAACGTCATTAACTACGCGCTCACCCCCGAGCACATTGATGCTGTCCGCATTGGCATCGCCGGGCACAACCTGTTTGACGTTGCCTTCGCCTGGCTGCTCGCCAAGCAGCGCGGCATTGCCCAGCAGGGACCCAAAGCTGTGGAGTTCGAGATGCTCCTGGGCATGGCAACGGGCCAGGCCACGGCCGTCCGCAAGGATGTTGGCAGCCTCCTCCTTTACACGCCCGTAGTTCACCCGGGTGAGTTTGACGTGGCCATCGCCTACCTGATCCGCCGCCTCGAAGAGGGCGCAAGCCAGGAAAACTTCATGTCCGCAGTCTTCGAGCTGAGTGAAAATGAAGCCCTGTTCAAGCGCGAGCAGAAGCGCTTCCTGGACTCCCTGGCTAGCATGACGGCCGAGGTTCCTGGCCCTAACCGCACGCAGGACCGCCGTCTCCCGGCCGAGCCCGCGCCGCTGGAGGGTTTCCGCAACACCCCGGACACTGATCCTTCCCTCCCGGCTAACCGAGCCTGGGGCCGCGACATCCTCAGCCGCATCCCCGGTTCCACGGCCGGCAACAAGATCGTCGATTCCTCCAAGGTCTCCGACGCCGCCGAGCTGGACCACATCATCTCCACAGCCGTGGAAGCCGGCAAGGCCTGGGGTGCCCGCCCGGCCGCCGAGCGCGCGGCCATCCTGCACCGCGCCGGCGAAGTCCTCGAGGCCCGCCGCGCCGAACTCCTGGAGGTCATGGCTTCCGAGACCGGCAAGACCATCGATCAAGGCGACCCCGAGGTCAGCGAAGCTATCGACTTCGCGCACTACTACGCCGAGCGTGCCAAGGACCTGGAAACGGTCGACGGCGCCACGTTCGTCCCAGCCAACCTCACCGTAGTCACACCCCCGTGGAACTTCCCGGTGGCGATCCCCGCAGGCTCGACGCTCGCAGCACTTGCCTCAGGGTCCGCCGTCGTGATCAAGCCCGCAAAGCAGGCCCGCCGTTCCGGTTCCGTGATGGTGGATGCGCTGTGGGAAGCCGGTGTGCCGCGCGAAGTGCTGGCACTGGTGCAGCTCGAAGAGCGCGAACTGGGCACCCAGCTTGTTTCGCACCCCAGCGTTGACCGCGTGATCCTCACCGGTGGCTACGAAACCGCGGAGCTGTTCCGTTCCTTCCGCCAGGACCTGCCGCTGCTCGCGGAAACTTCCGGCAAGAACGCCATCATCGTCACCCCGAGCGCGGACCTGGACCTGGCCGCGAAGGACGTTGTGTACTCGGCATTCGGCCACGCCGGCCAGAAGTGCTCGGCTGCCTCGCTGGTGATCCTGGTGGGTTCCGTGGCCAAGAGCGCACGCTTCCACAACCAGCTCATTGATGCCGCCCGCTCCCTCACGGTGGGTTACCCGGAGGATGCCACCACCCAGATGGGGCCGATCATCGAACCGGCCCACGGCAAGCTCCTCAACGCCCTCACCACCCTGGGTGACGACGAGACCTGGGCCATCAAGCCCCAGCGCCTCGATGAGACCGGCCGTCTGTGGTCCCCGGGCATCCGCTCCGGCGTCAAGCGCGGCTCCTACTTCCACCTGACCGAGTTCTTCGGCCCGGTGCTGGGTGTCATGACCGCCGAAACCCTTGAAGAAGCCATCGCCATCCAGAACGAGATCGAGTACGGCCTCACCGCCGGCCTGCACTCCCTGGATTCCGCTGAAATGGGCGTCTGGCTGGACACCATCCAGGCCGGAAACCTTTATGTGAACCGTGGCATCACCGGTGCAATCGTCCAGCGCCAGCCGTTCGGTGGCTGGAAGAAGTCGGCCGTTGGTGCCGGAACCAAGGCTGGTGGACCGAACTACCTGATCGGGCTGGGCAGCTGGCTTCCCGCAGAGGCCAAGGCCAAGCGCGGCACTATGCTTCAGGGTGCGGCCTCGCAGATCCTCGCTGCCGCCAAGTCCGTTGACGTCACGGCTGAAGAACTCCAGACCCTCCAGCAGTCACTCTTCAGTGACGCAGCAGCATGGGAATCCGAGTTCGGCACCGCGAAGGACGTCTCTGCCCTCACCGCAGAGCGCAACGTCTTCCGCTACCGCTCCCTCCCGGTGACCATCCGCCTCTCCGAAGGCGCGCGGCTCGCTGAGCTGCTGCGTGTTGTAGCAGCCGGTGCAGTGGCTGGCTCCAAGCTGACGGTGAGCTCCGCCGTCGTGCTTCCTGATTCTGTGGTGAGCGTGTTCGCGAACCTGGGCGTCAGCGTCCGGGTGGAGGACGACGCCGCGTGGCTGGCCCGGGCGGCAAAGTTCGACGCCGGCCGGATCCGCCTGATCGGTGGCGACTTCGCCGCGCTGAGCGCAGCCATGGGTGGCCGTCCGGACGTCGCGGTGTACCACGGCGAGGTGACCCAGGCAGGCCGGATCGAGATGCTGCCGTTCCTCCGCGAACAGGCCGTATCCATCACCGCGCACCGCTTCGGCACCCCGAACCACCTGTCGGACCACCTGATCTAAGGCTTGGCCGGGTAAGGCCGGGTAGGACGGATTCGCTCCGACCTACCCGGCCTTTGCTGTTGACCGGCCCGACCCCTCAGGCCGCGTAGCCGAGCCTCTGCAACCTCCGGCGGGCAGCCAGTTCGCTGGGCCCGTGCGAACCCAGGGCAAAGCGGACCATGGCCAGCACGGCCCGGGCCGCGGTGATCACGGGCAAGGGAACCGGCCCGAGCCCCAGGCGCTTGATGCCGAGCAGCTCGCGGTACCGGGGTTCAAGGCTTGCTACGGCAGCCGCGAACAGCACGGCGTAGCCGGGCTTGAGGAGCGGGCTGAGGGGTGGGTAGCGGATGAAGGAGACGGTCTCGGCAAGCCGCTCATCGGCACGGAGAACCCCGGAGGCGTACCACTGCTCCAACTCTGCGTGGACCTGGGCTTCGGTGAGCGGCGGGTCCTGGACGCCCATGAGCCGTCCGGCCGCCGCCCACTCACGAACATAGGCATCGGGCCCGCCGGGGATGGGCCGGCCCCAGATGCGGTTGGCGGTGATGAACGAGTCCGCGTAGGTGACGTGGACCCAGCGGAGAAGTTCGGGATCGTTGGCGGCATACTCCCGGTGTTCCCCGTTGCCATCCACATACGTTCCGCGGACGCGCTCGTGGATTTTCCGTACCCGTGCGGTGGCAGCCTCGGCGGCTTCGGTGGAACCGTAGGTCACAGTGAAAATCCAGCGGACCGTGTTGGCCAACCGGCCGAGCGGATCCTTCTGAAAGCCGGAGTGCTCGTACACGCCGGCCAACGCGCCGGGATGGAGGGCTTGCATCAGCAACACCCTGATCCCGGCAACGATGGTGGCTACGTGACCATGCACCGCCCAGACGGCCGAGCCCGGAAGGTGATAGCCGGCGTCGTTCCCCTCAGCGAGGCGCGGCACCCACTCCGGAGGCGTGCCCGACGTTCCCGTGAACGTGCGCTGCAGTTCGTGCCTGTACTCGGTGAGGTAATTCCTCATGCATTCCATGAGACCGCGCTTTGCCCCACGTGTACAGGGGACAGTGCGGGGTTATACGCGGCTCCGGTGCCGTTTCGGCGCTGCTGCCACCAGCAACGCAGCGATGGCGACGGCGGCACTCAGGATGAGACCCGGACGGTACTGTTCCAGCATGGCTTGGGCGCTCACGGTGCCGGCCGACTGGCCGTGGCCGCTCACCAGCGCCGTAGTGACGGCCAAAACCAAGGCGGCCCCCACTTGCGTGCTGGTCTGGATCAACCCCGCAGCCAGTCCCTGCTCCGAGTCCTTGATCCCGGCAGTTGCCTGAACGTTGATGGACGGGAAAGCCAGCGTGAAACCGATCCCCAGCAGGACCACCGAGGGCAGAATGTCCAGCGCGTAGTTGGGTGTGGTGCCCACCCGGAGGAACAACACATAGCCCAGTCCGAGCGCCGTGAGCCCCGTGAGAATCAGCTGCGTAGCGCCGAACTTCTCAATGAGCCGGTCAGCGAAGGGCGCGCTGGTGGCCACCAACAGGCCTGCGGGCAGCAAGGCCAACGCCATCCCCAGCGGCGTCCAGCCCAACACCGACTGCAGGTACATGGTGACGATGAACTGGAAGCTGAGGTAGGAACCGAACAGCCCCACGGCGCTGAGGTTTGCCCGCGCCACCCACCCTTCCTTCAGAATGCTGAAGCGGATCAGCGGATGCTTGACCTTGTTTTCGATCACCGCGAAGGCTGCCAGCACGGCAACAGAAACTGCGAACCCGGCGATTGTTGCCACAGATCCCCAGCCCTGCTCCGGTGCTGAAACCAACGTGTAAACCAGGCCGAGCATGCCCAGTGCGAGGGTCACCGCTCCCCAGAAATCGTGCCCGCTGTCTTCCACAGAGGGCTTGTCCTTGGGAATGAACCTGGTGCCCAGAAGGACAACGATCACGGCGATAGGCACTGAGACCAGGAACGTCCAACGCCAACTCAGGCTGGTCATCAGGCCACCCACCACCAGGCCCAGCGAAAAGCCACTGGCGCCGAAGGTGGTGAAGATGGACAGGGCCTTATTGCGCTCGCGGCCCTCGGCAAAGTTGGTGGTGATGATGGAGAAGCCCGTGGGGGCGGTGAAGGCTGCCGCCAGGCCCTTGATGAACCTGGTGGCGATCAGGATGGCGGGATCGTCCACCAAGCCGCCAAGAAGTGACGCCGCGGCGAACACCGTTAGCGCAATGAGGAAGATACGACGGCGGCCCAGCAGGTCCGCGAGCCGGCCACCGAGGAGCAAGAGGCTTCCGTAGCCCAGAACGTAGGCGGAGACGATCCACTGCAGGGAGTCGGTCCCTAGGTTGAGTTCTTGACCAATGGACGGCAATGCCACGCCGACCATGGAGACGTCCAGCCCGTCCAGAGCCAGGACGGTGCAGACGACCATGAGCAGCAGCCACTGGGCGCGGGTCCAGCGAACGGCTGAAACCAAGGGCGGCTCAGCAGAGGTTTTCAGGGTGGGTGATGTCATGATTTTGAATGTACATGACGCGTCATTCAATGACAAGGAATATGACGCGTCATCTTATGACATGGATTCTAACTACGTCATGAACTAGAATCGGGGCATGGCAACCACGCGCGACCGTCAACTGCATGACCGCCAATTGGTGGAGCAGTGGCGCAGCATCCAGAACTCCTACTTCCGCACCGCAGGAGCGATCGACCGCGCCCTCGAAGCCAAATTCGACATTGGCCTCAACGAGTTCGAAATCCTGGACCTCGTGGCCGAAAGCGAAGAATCTGCATGCCGGATGAAGGCCCTGGGGGAGCGCACTCCCATGACCCAGAGCGCCGTCTCAAAGGTGGTGGACCGGCTGGAGAAAGCAGGTCTCGTGTCCCGCGAAACCTGCGCCGACGATCGCCGTTCCCTCTTCCTGGAACTGACCGAGGCGGGCCGCGCGCTCCACGCCAGTGCCGCCGTCGAACACCGCGCCCTGCTGAAGGAAAACCTGGGCTCGTAAGCGTCCAAAAGAAAGCTCAAGATTCTTGATCCAAAACTGAGCCAACCTTTCTTCGGAAGGCACCCTGGAAGCCTTTATTTCTCTCCTGATAAAGGCAACAATGGTGCTTGCACGCCAGGCTGGGGTTTGGTGCCGCTGGCTTTTGGGGAGTGTTTTGTGGGCAAGCATCATGAATCAGACCGGGCAGTACAACTGATCCGCACCGTAGGCTTCCATCGCGTTCTTATCGCGGGAACCCTGGCCGTGCTGGCTTTCTTCGCTTTTGGATTCCAACCATTCAACGCCGCCTCCACCAGTTCCGTTGGCGGGGGTCTGGCGCAGGGTGTAGTGGAACCAACAGCCCTGGGCACATTGGTTGCCCCGGAAGCTGAAACCCTGGTGATTGACCCCACCATGGAACCACCCCAACAAGTTGCCGGCACGCCCATGGTCTACTTCGACCGCGCTGTAGTCCGCACCGTCAGCAAAGACGGCTCCACCGGACTAACCGTAGCCTCGGCAGGGATGTCCCGTCCGCCCACCGGCAGCTTGTACGCGCCTCTTGAGGTCCTCAACCCGAGCTCACCCTACGGCTACCGCTACAGCCCCCTCACAGGACTCGCCGGCGAGTTCCACTGGGGCCAGGATTACGCCGCAGCATGCGGCACCCGCGTTTACGCAGCAGACGCCGGTATTGTCCGGGCCGTCGGCTGGCACATCTGGGGTGGCGGAAACCGCGTTGAAATCGAACACGGCAACGGCCTGGTCACCACCTACAACCACCTCCAGGACATCGGCGTGACCAAGGGACAGTCCGTGCGGGTGGGTGAAGTGATTGCCGAGGTAGGCACCACGGGTTGGTCCACTGGCTGCCACCTTCACTTCGAAACGATCGTCAACGGCCTTCACACCAACCCGAACGGCTGGACGTACCTGCCCATGCGGCAGACCGATCCGCTGCAGGCCATCACCTTCGTGAACTACCAGCCCGGTGTCGGTACGGGCACCACAGCCGCACCGCAGTGGGCGGTCCCCGTGGCTGACGGCACCAACCGGGCGGTCATTGGCGGCGAGCACGAAGAGCCTGTGGCGCCGCCCGTAGCCGTTCCGCCAGTCACCACACCGCCGTCGTCCGGCACCACGCCGAGCACACCTGGCGGCACAACCACAACCCCGCCAACTACCTCGACGCCGGTTCAAACCACGACGCCGGTACCCTCACCTTCGGTGACGGCTACTCCTACGCCGACAACCACAGCAACGCCCACGCCGACTCCTACAGCGACGCCAACACCAACACCCACGGTGACACCGACGCCCACGGTGACGGCCACCCCGACTCCGTCGGTAACTGCCCCGGGAACGACAACCCCGGGAACCACTGCTCCTGGAACCAGCGCGCCTATCACCACCACAGCCCCCTCCACGCTGCAAACGGCCGTGGTCCCGCCGCCCGCTGCTGTGGCACCTGCACCAGCCCCGGTTGTGGTGGCACCTGCCCCGGTTGTGGTGGCACCAGCGCCAGTTGCACCGGCCCCTGTGGTGACCCAGGTTGCGGTCCCGACGCCGGCCGCCCCGGCACCCGTTGCTCCGGCGGCTCCTTCGCCCGCTGCGGTCCTCCCATCATCGTTGCCAGCGGTAATCCTGCCGCCCGGCTACATCCTGATCGCCCCGGACCTGGTCAAGCGCCCCGACGGCGTGATTGTGCCGTTGTCATCGCTGGTCCTTCCGACTCCCTAGGCACCGCCGCTTTCAGACCCAAGGAAGCTCCCGTAAGCTCGACTGCGGCAATCCCGCCAGACGACGTCGTCAGGAAGCGAATCCCATGACCAGCCTTTACAGCATTCCCCTCACGTTCAACGACGGCACCGAAGCGGACTTCGGCCGTTTCGAGGGCAAAGCCGTCCTGGTGGTGAATGTGGCTTCCAAATGCGGCTTCACACGCCAGTACGCGGGCCTGGAGGAGCTGTACGGCAAGTACCGGGAGCAGGGTCTGGAAATTCTGGGTGTGCCGTGCAACCAGTTCGGTGGCCAGGAGCCTGGCGAGGACCAAGAGATTGCCGAATTCTGCGAGCGGAATTTTGGGGTTTCCTTCCCGCTGACCAGCAAAGCCAACGTCCTTGGCAAAGAGCAGCATCCCCTGTTCGCAGAGCTGACCCAGGACGAAGACGGTCAGCCGGCCAAGGTGAAGTGGAACTTCGAGAAGTTCGTCATAAACCGTGAGGGTGAACTCGTGGCAAGGTTCCCATCCGCGGTGGAGCCTGACTCCGAAGACTTAGTGAAAGCAGTAGAGGAAGCGTTGGCCTAGAAACACCAACCGAACGGGAGGAAAAGTAATTTTCCAACATTCCGCCGGAAGTTAGTCAGTTGTTGGCTTGTTGTCTGGTTGGATTGGCACTACTGGATTGACACGGGAGAAACCGTCTCCCACCAAATGCTAAGGCGATGCTATGGAGCTCATCGAGGCCGAGTACCCCAAACCAGGTCATGTGATTTTGCACCTGAGTGATCTGCACCTGGTGGGTGGTCCCGGCACGCTTCACGGCTCCGTGGACAGCGCACTGAGGCTCCAGGAGATCTGCGACCAAATCATTGCCTCCAAGATCAGGCCCGAGGCAATCATCTTCACAGGCGACCTCGCTGACAAAGGCGAACTCAAAGCCTACAAACGCCTGCGGGACATGATCGAGCCGGTCTGCGATTCTCTGGGGGCAAAGGCCATCTGGGCCATGGGCAACCACGACAATCGCGCCAACTTCCGCACCGCTTTTGAGGACGCCTCGGAGGCCAGCAAGCCCCAGGACCCGGTTGACCGCAGCTACTTCGTCAACGGGCTGCGCATCATCACCCTGGACACCACGGTCCCGGGGCACCATCACGGCGAACTGTCAGAGACTCAGCTCGAATGGCTGGCCGCCGAGCTCGCCACCCCAGCGCCGGACGGCACCATCCTGGCGCTGCACCACCCGCCGGTTCCGTGCGTTCAGGACCTCGCGGTCCTGGTGGAGCTGCGCGGCCAAGCCGCACTGGCCGCCGTCGTACGTAATACGGACGTTCGCACCATCCTGGGTGGCCACCTGCATTACTCAACGACGGCGAGCTTCGCCGGCATCCCGGTTTCGGTCGCCTCAGCTACCTGCTACACGCAGGACCTCGGCGTCCGTGCGGGTGGGCAGCGGGGCCGCGACGGCGCCCAGTCCTACAACATGATCCACGTTTACGAGCACACGATTGTGCATTCGATCGTGCCGATGTCCGGTGGCGTGACCGTGGGTGAGCCCGTGGATGCCGCCGAGGTTCAGCGGAGGCTCGCTGTTGCCGGCATCCGTATCCCGCACGAGTCCCGGGTGGGGGCCCACACCTCGCCGGGCACCCACACTTCCTCGCTGCCGCTTGTTTCTCCCGGAACTACTTCTCCCAAGGCGCCTTAACCGGGAAGTACTTCTCCAGGAAGTCGGTCACCAGGTCAGCGCGCTCGTTGGCCTCCACCTCGGGGAAACTGCCGTCATTGAGGCAGAAGAAGTCCATGTGGCGCTTGGCCAGGAGCTTGGGCAAGTAGTGCAGCCCGGCCCACATGGTGGAGTCCACGTACCTGACTTTGGCGCTGGTCTGCGTCACGGCACGGCCGGTGAGCAGTGCGTAGTAGTGGTAGAACGAGTTGGTCACGGAGATGTTGTCCGCGGCCCGGAAACGGCTGCCGGCGGTCTTGGCGAACTCGGCAGGGAATTCCTTCTCCATCTGGGCAACAACACTACGGCGCAGGGGTGCGGCCGTGTGCTCAAGGTGCCGGGTGGTGATCCGGCCGAAGCGCTCCCACAGCAGCTTGCGGTTGACCCTTGCGGCGTTCTCAAAGCCGCTGCGCTCGGCGTCGTTCTCGCCCAGGCCAATACGGGTGTCGGCCTCAATGAACTTGGTGATGCCACCGGGAGTGAAGAACATATCCGGCCCCACGGGACGGCCAAAGAACATGTCGTCATTGGAGTACAGGAAGTGCTCCGAAAGGCCCTTGATGTGGTGCAACTGGCACTCTACAGCCTGCGAGTTGTGCGTAGGCAGGACCGAAGGATCCGCGAAGAATTCCTCGCTCCGCACAATGGTCACGGCCGGGTGGTCCGCCAGCCATGCCGGCGCGGGGGAGTCCGTGGCGATGAAGATCCGCCGGATCCACGGGGCGAACATGTGCACTGAACGCAAGGCGTACTTGAGCTCATTGATCTGGCGGAAGCGTGCCTCGTGGTCATCGCCCTCACCGAGGACGGCCTCGGACTGCTGCGCACGCCTTCTGGCGATGTACTCGGGGTCGCTGCCATCCACCCATGAAAAAACGATGTCGACGTCGAAATCGATGTCGCTGGCGTGATCCGCAAACATGTTCTCGATGGTGGGCCAGGACAGGCCGTGGCGCTGAACGGTGCCGCGGACAGCGTCCTGGCGCAGCATGGTGCGGCGGGTCAAGGAGTTCTCCACGGGCAGTTCCAGGTGGTCGCCCTCGAACCTCCACAGTTCCAGCTGCACGCCAAGAGCCGGGCCGTACCAAAGTCCGCCGCCGATCTCCACGCGCGGCCGGTACAAGCGGAAAATCCGGGCTTTCCTGTTGGCCGTGAGATCGCCGTCGGCCACCAGCATGGACGTCTTCTTTTTGGCGTCAACGGTCATGGAGTAGAAGGGCTCGTTCCGGAACGCCGCCACCAGCGCCTTGCGGACATCCTTGCGGGACTCCCAGTCGACGGCGATAACGGGGCGCTCATCATTTCCGCGCACCAGGATGAAGTCGATCCCCGCGGCATCCAATGCGGCCCGGACGGCCAGGAGATCGGAGACCATGGCCTGTTGCGGGGTCAGATCATCATTGACCAGGGCGTACCGCCCACGGTGACGGACGACGTCGGACCTGTGCCTAAGATGCGCGACGACGGCAGGCGAGATCGCCTCAGCAATCGTGTCCTCTTCGACGGAAGGGCTGCCGTGGTAAATCGGATCGACCTGTGCTTGCGTGATGGCTGTATCTCCGGGATCTGTGGGGTGCGGGTTGCTCAAAATCTGTAACTCAAGTGCGCTAAAAAGAACTTTAGACCGAAAGGGCCTCGCGCCAGCTGCGGAGGAATGCGCCGCCGGCGTCGTCATGGATCACGTCATCGGCCAGTTCAAGGTCCGCTGCCGTCAGGATGGTGTAGGGCTTCACTGGTACGCCATCAGCCGGCCGAACATCCACATGCTTTACATCGTGATCGTTGTGGTGAAGCCAGTCTGCCATGGCGTAGTCCGTTCGGGAATCACCCACCGTGCGCCAGGAGAGCGGGGTAATGCCCTGGGCGGCCAGGAGCTCAACGGCCCGGCTGGCACCGAGGTCCTTGCCCAGGCAGACGGATTCGATGTCCGTGGAAATGATGGTGGGATCCAAGCGGTAGTCGGCGGTGTCATCCGAACCCGGTGCGTGGTGGTCCAGGATGGCGGCGCTGAGTCCGTGGCGTCCCATGATCTCCAAAGCATCTGCATCGAAGAGTTTCTGTTCGGCCAGGTAGTCCTCGCTGGCAACGTCCACATGCTGCTCCACGGACACCATGGCGCGCTTGGTCTCATCGAAGAACATGTGGGCCGAGTAATCCTCGGCAACAAGCCTGCGGATGTCATCCCCGTAGGCTTGGGGGACGGCGAGCTCATGATCAACATGGATGGGGCCGGGGCCATCAGCGGTGTAACTGAACCAGACCGCGCCTTTCTCGCAGATAGCGTGGATGACTGTGTCCGCCGGCATGCCCGCAGCGATCATGGGGCCCATGACTTGCTCACTGATGAACGCATCCGAGCGGCCGGTGTTGAAGATAACCGGGATGCCTGAAGAGGCCAGAGCCACCAGGTCAGCGATGATGTCCGGCTTGACGTCACGCGTCACAGGGCTGGCAATAGGGCCATCGACGTCCAGCAGCAACGCCAGTGCGGGCGTAGCTTGGGCAGCGGTCCGGCGGGTACCGTGGAGCGGTTGAGTCATGACCCTATTCTGTCAGTCCCGGAGGTTCCCTTCACAGCTGTGACGTCTGTGACGCCCTGTAGGTGTTAGTCACCTTTTGGCTACAACCTGCCTGTGCTGCGGGTCACAAGTTCCGTTAGGGCGCGAACTTCCATAGGCTTGCATGGTGATCTTCAAAGCTGTGGGCGAGGGACGCCCGTACCCTGACCATGGATACTCTGCGCCGCGGGACTGGGCTTCGCTGCCCCCGCGCCCTATCCGCCTGGACGAACTCGTTACCACCAAGAGGACCTTGGATTTGGAAGCACTGTTGGCTGAGGACTCAACGTTCTTCGGTGATTTGTTTCCGCACGTAGTCCAATATCAGGGCGTCATGTACCTCGAAGACGGGCTTCACAGGGCAGTCCGGACCGCGCTCCACCAAAGGACAGCCATTCACGCACGTGTATTGGTGATCGATGGCTAGCAAGCGGCGTCCCAAAGATGTGACGCAACTTCACGGCCACCGTGTGGTCACGGGCCCTGAACTCAGGGCCACTTTCGCCGAGGACGAGCAAGCGCACAGGGGGCGTTTCCGGCGGAGGCTGTTCCATGGGATCGTCCTTGTCCTGCTGGTGGGCGTCATCGCTGCCGGGGCTGTGGGGGCATGGGCGATCATCAATGGCGTGGTCAAGGTTCCCACCGCAATTGCCAGCAAGGCTCCTACAAGCCTGTGCCCCGCCACCACGTTCGACTACGTGCCGAACCAAGCAGTGACCCTCAACGTCTTCAATGCCACTTCCCGTGGAGGGCTGGCCGGAACCGTGGCAGAGCAGTTCACGGCCCGTGGCTACAAGGTGGCCTCAGTGGACAACAGCGACACCGCCTACGCTGGCGTGGGGGCGGTGGTCTCCGGTGTCAAAGGCCAGGCTGCGGCGTTCAACATCCAGCGGAACCTTGCCGGCACTGATTACTTCGAGGACAACCGCGAGGACGAGTCAGTGGATGTGATCCTCACTCCGGGCTTTGAAGGGTTGGTTGAACCTCAGTTGGTGGACCAAACACCGGGAACGCTCCAGTGCCCGCGCCAGGACCAGCGGATCGCGGACAACTCCAAATGGCCCATCATTCCCACGCGCCCTGCAGGGTAGCTGCGCGCTCCGTGGGATAGCTGCCCGTTTCTCAACCCGCCAAAGCGCTGGAGACGGGCGCTTCCAGCTTTACAGGCTGCCCGGCGTCGTCAAAGCGCGCGCCTGCTCCCAGCTGAATGAAGCGGACGGTCTGGGCTGTGTGAGGTTCGACGTCGGAAGCCGACGGCGGCGGGGGAGTCTCGCCGTCGGGCGTTCGGTTGCGCCGTGCGGCGCTGGCTGAGAGCGTTCCGTGAATGAGCCGCGCCAGCTGAGCCACATCGACGTCCGGCAAGTAGCCCTGCTCAACGCCATCATGGAGGATGTCCTGCAGCAGGATGTTGAGATCTCCCACGTGATCGGCGAGCTTGGCGAAAGACCCCGGCGAGAGGACAGCGGCCATGGCCGGTCCCGGAGGCAGGTGGCGCCGGCTCAGATCCTCCACCTGAGCGCGGACATACAAGGCCAGTCGGTCAACGGGGTTTTCCAAGGCAGCCAGGGAATCGCGGAGGTCCACAATGAAGCGCTCCGTCTCGTCCAAGGCGTACGCGATCAGCAACTGCTCCATGTCCGCGTAATAGTTGTAGACCGCAGTGCGTCCTACTCCGGCGTGACGGGCCACGTCCGTCATGGTGAGTCCCGGCAGGCCGTGAGTGAAGAGGAGCTCTCCAAAGCCGGTCAAAATCCGACGTTGGGTCTCGGCGCGTTGGGCAGCATTCGTGGCGGCCGTGATCCTTGGCATACAGACACTTTACAGTGATCTGTCACTAAGAGCAGAGGTGGTGGCGCCTCAATTGCGGTTTGGCGCTTGGGCTGTGGTCTTGCGGAGGACCAGATGAGGTGTCCGGACAACACGGCCCGGCACCCGTTCCCCTTCGATCCGTTCCACGGCACGGCCCACTGCGGCGGCGGCAAGAAGCGGAGCGTCCTGGCTGATGGAGGACAGCTGGACGTAACTGAGCTTTGCAAAGTGGCTGTCGTCGTAGCCAAGGACGGAGATGTCCGCAGGAATGCTCAGTCCCGCAGTCTTCAAACTCTCCATGATCCCTAAGGCGCATCTGTCATTGAAGGCGATCACAGCTGTTGGCGGATCTGCCTGAAGGATCTGCCCGGCCCCCATGCCGTTCTCTTCCCCCGTACCGCCTGGAATGATCACAGGGTGCAGCCCGTGCCGGATCATTTCCGTCCGGTACCTCTCCCGGCGGTTTCCAGCGGAGACTGCAGAGCCGCCGTCGACGTGAACGATCCTGGTGTGACCAAGGCTGACGAGGTGGTCAACGGCTAGGGTGATGCCCGCGTGATCGTCGCTGCTGACCGAATCCACGAGGTCCCCAACATCGTCGCGAAGGAGGCTCACCAGTGGTACCTGGCGGGCATGAAATTCCAACTCCTCCACGCTGAGGGTGGGGGCGATGATGATCAAGGCCTCGGCACCCACATCCAGCAAAGCTTCAATGGCGCGAGGCTCCGGCCTGCCATTGGCCACGGCGCTCAACGCGATTTCATAGCCCTTGGCCGAGGCTTCGGCGTAGGCGGCATCCACAATTTCCGCGTGAAAGGGCTGCGAAGTGGAAAAGATGAGACCCAAAAGCTTGGTCCGGCTGCTCCTGAGCAGCCTTGCGCGGGAGTCGGCCCTATATCCGAGGTGGTGCGCGGCTTCCAGGACTCTTTGCCGGGTTGATTCGGCTGCCCCAGGGGCGCCCCGCATGACGATGGAAACCAGGGCGCGGGAGACGCCGGCTGCCTCGGCTACGTCCATCAAGGTGGGGCGGCGCTGCAATTCCGACATTTTTCCTCCTGGTGCCATCAGTCTATAGAACGATCTAGACCGGAGGCGAACCACGTGTCACTATGGTTTTACTAGAACGATCTAGAAGATCTATTTCAGGAGTTGCCATGGCCTACCTTCAGCACCCGGTCACCGAGGACCGGCCGGTAAGAATCGGACTCATAGGAGCGGGGTGGATCGGGAGCTTCCATGCGGAGTCCGTTGCCCGGCGCATTCCCGGTGCACGGTTGGAAGCGATCGCTGATCCTGCCCTGCCGGCCGTGGAAGCACTCGCCGGACGCTTGGGCGTTTCCAAAATCAGCAACAACCCTCTGGATTTGCTCGATGATCCGGAGATTGACGCTGTCCTCATCTCCGCACCTGCGCGCTTTCATTCCGAGCTGATCGCCGCTGCAGCGCGGGCAGGAAAGCACGCTTTCTGCGAGAAGCCCGGCGGCCGGACTGTGGAAGAACTCGATGCGGCGCTGGAGGCAGCAGAGACTGCGGGCGTGATGGTCCAATTCGGTTTCAACCGCCGCTACGCCACCGACTTTGCCGCCGCCCGCAAGCTGATTGACGACGGCGCCGTGGGAACCCCGCAGTTGCTGCGCTCCCTGACCCGGGACCCAGGGACTCGGGACGGTATTGCCAACCCCGAACGGATTCCACCGGGCACGATCTTCCTTGAAACCCTCATCCACGATTTCGATACCCTGAACTGGCTGAATCCGGGTGCCATCCCTGTCCGCGTACACGCAGTGGCTGACGCGCTGGTAGCTCCGGAGGCCAAAGAGGGAGGCCTGCTGGATACTGCTGTTGTCACTGTTACCTACAGCAACGGAGCTATTGCCGTGGCGGAGGCGAACTTCAACGCGCTCTACGGCTATGACGTGCGCGGCGAAGTTTTTGGCTCTGCAGGGATGGTGGCAGCTGGCGGACCGCAGGCCACCTCGGCCACCAGCTATACGGCCGCCGGCATCAACGCGGACACTGTTCGCCTGAACGTGGACCTCTTCCATGATGCGTACACTGCTGAACTCGCCCATTTCGTGGACACGGTCAGGGCTGGCCGTGAAGGTCTCCAGTCCTCGCCCGAACACACGGTGTTGGCTCCCGGGGGAGTGGATGCGAGAAACGCCTTGGCTGTGGCCCTTGCCGCCTTCCGTTCAGCTGAAACCGGTTTGCCGGTGGACGTGGCAAGCATCGCCGAGCTGCGTCCAGCCGAACCGGCACTGCATTCCGTGGGGGATCAAGCATGAGCTTCCGCTTGGCTGCCTGCGCTGAAATGCTCTACGGTGATTTGCCTTTGACCCAGCGTGTTGAGCGGATCCATGAGCAGGGCTTTGAGGTGGAGTTGTGGGACACCCGGGGCCGGGACATCGCTGCCCTGGCAGCAACGGGGGCCAAGTTTTCCTCCATGAGCGGCTACTTCGGCGGAAGCATCACTGATCCCGATTCCGCCCATGAGGTGCTGGCCTCGGCAGAGAAACTGATTCCCGTGGCACTCGAGCTCGGTATCGAACGCATGGTGGTCCATTCTGCAGAGCTGGGAGAAGGCGGCAAGGCTGTGCGCCCCGTTCACCGGTCCACCGGCGAAATGTGGATGACCGCGCGGACTACGCTCGAACACCTCGCGGTGCTCGGCGAGAAGCACGGTGTGGTCTTTGCCTTGGAGAACCTGAATACAGTCCTGGACCATGCGGGCATCCCTCTGGCCCGCGCTAAAGATACGTTGGCGCTGGTCTCGGCGGTCAACCATCCCAACGTCCGGATGATGCTGGACCTGTATCACGCCCAAATAGGGGAGGGAAACCTCATTGAGCTTGTCCGCGCGGCAATGCCTTGGGTGGGAGAGATCCAAGTGGCCGACGTACCCGGCCGGTGTGAACCAGGCACGGGTGAAATCAACTACCGCATGATCGCGGCGGCGCTGAGGGAGGCCGGCTACCAAGGGGTGGTGGGATTGGAAGCGCAGGCCGTTGGAGGCAGTGGCCTGGAAGCAGGGGATGCCGCACTAACGGCCTTCCGGGCAGCTTTCTAGACGCCCCGGTTCGATGGTTCCCTGCTGAGAGTGCCGTGCCAACGGCATAGCCGGCAGGGAACCATCGAAGCTGCCAGTTTGGCGTAGCATCGAGGAAAACCGACCAACTTCAGCGTCGGCCAAACAGCAGCTAGGGGGCGTCTTGCGCGCAACGGTCAAGGACGTAGCGCGCCGTGCCGGGGTATCGCCCAAAACGGTTTCCAACGTGATGAACGGAATCGTCCCCGTCAGCGGCCCTACAAAGCTCAGGGTTGAGCAAGCCATGGCTGAGCTGGACTACGTCCCCAACCTTTCAGCGCGCGGGCTGCGCAACGGCCGTTCAGGGGTGATCGGGCTGGCGCTGCCGGACTTGGCAACCCCGTTCTCGGCCGAGCTAGCCCAGAGCATAGTGGAAGTTGCCCACGCACAGGGCTTCAGTGTGCAGATAGAAGAAACCGGATCCGATCCCCACCGTGAGCATGAGTTGATGACACGTGCCCGGGCAAATCTTATTGACGGGCTGATCCTCAATCCCGTAGTGCTCAAGGAAAGTGCCGTGCAGGTAGGTGTTGCGCTACCGCCGGTTGTCCTTTTGGGTGAAGTGACGCAGCAGCTGGCAGACCGTGTCTTCGTGAACAGCTTCGCTGCAGCCCGGGACATGACGCTGGCTCTGGCCAAGCCCGGGCGGCGCCGTATCGCAGTGCTGGGCGTGAACCGAGGCAGACAATCCGCCACCGCCATTCAGCGGATGGGCGGTTACGAGGATGCACTACACAAGCTGGGAATTGCCAAGGATGAGTCCTTGCTGATCTCCTGCGACAGCTGGACGCCCGCGGCGGCGGCCTCCGCCTTGGCCGAGTACCTGGACTCGCATCCCGTACCCGAGGCGCTGTTCTGTTTCACCGATTCCATGGCCCTTGGTGCCTTGAATACATTGTGGAAGAAGGGCGTGCGCGTTCCAGAGGACATTGCCGTGGCCGGCTTTGATGACGTCATTGATGGGCGCTTTGCAGTCCCTTCTTTGACCACCGTGTCCTTTGACAAGCGAACGATTGCCAGCGAAGCCTTGAGGCTCCTGATCGAACGCATGGGAGATAGGTCCCACGGGCAGCGGCTGGTGGAAGTGGGCTACACCATCGTTGAGCGGGACAGCACTAAGGCCTGAAACGAGAGCTGGCCACTAAATTGTGCGCGCTAACAATTTACCCTTGCCCCGTTCATTACATCGATGTAATGTGAGACCTGCGTCACCCGAGGGGCCAACCTTTACCCCATGCAGGAGCGCGCCGGAGCCGGAATTTGAGCACTACAGCATGACCTTTCAGCGGACCCATCCAAAGGAGTGACGGGTGAAGCAGTTTGAATCTTTGACCGGGAAACAGTTGTCCCGGAGACAAATAATGACAGGATCAGCCCTCCTTGGCGGAGGTCTCCTGGCCGCAGGCCTCACAGGCTGCGGAGGAGCGGCGCAGGCCGCAGCGGTCCAGGACATCGGCTTCTGGCATCTGCTCTCCGGTGGAGACGGCATCAAGATGCAGGCCATGATCAATGCCGCCAACCAGGCCAACCCCGGATTCAAGGTGCACCCCACGGTGCTTGCCTGGGGACCGCCGTATTACACCAAGCTGGCCATGGCATCCGCGGGTGGGCGTCCACCGGAGGTTGCCATCATGCACGCCAGCCGCGTTCCCGGGTACGCGCCGGGTGGACTTATTGAGCCGTGGGACCTGGACCTGCTGGCCGAGAACGGCGTGACGTCCGCCGATTTCGCCCCCAGGATTTGGGAGAAGAGCCAACATAACGGCCAGGTATTCTCCATTGCCTTGGACTCACACCCTTTCGTGATGTTCTACAACACGGACGTGGCAGGCAAGGCCGGAGTGCTGGGCAGCAATGGGCAGCTCCAAGAGGTCAGTTCGCCGGACGAGTTCAAAGCCATGGCCCTGGAAATGCAGAAGGTCACCAAGGCCCACGGACTCTCCTTCGGCTACCTGGGCAGTGGCTCCCAAATGTGGCGCCTGTTCTACACCCTCTACAAGCAACACGGCGTGGACATGGAATTGACGCCGGGACAGCCCATGAAAGTGGACCGGGAAGCAGCCGTTGAGTCCCTGGAATTCATGGCATCGCTCTTCGATGACACCATTGCAGCCCAGGCCGGCGATATCAGCACGGGCATCGCGGAGTTCGCCCGTGGTGGCTCCGGCATGCTGTTCAGCGGCGTGTGGGAACTGCCCACCATGAAAAAGGCCGGAATCCCCGTTGATGCGGCCACCATTCCCACGCTGTACGGGACGCCGGCCTCCTACGCCGACTCACATTCCTTCGTCCTGCCGCGCCAACTCAAGCTGAACGAGGATAAGCGCAGGGACGTCTATAAGTTCGTCACCGACGTCCTCAAAGGCTCCCTCTCTTGGGCTGAAGCTGGACACATCCCCGGCTACCAGCCCGTGGTCCAGTCACAGGCCTACCGCGAGCTAACGCCCCAGATTCACTACGCCAACGCGGCGGACATCATCGCCTACGATCCCGAGTCCTGGTTCAGTGGCTCAGGCTCGGACTGGCAGACCTACTTTGCGGAGAACGTCCAGAACGTCCTTCTGGGAAGGGACAAGGCAGCTGCAGGATGGGATGCCTTTGAGCAACGCACCAACACCCTCCTCTCCCGTCCCAATCCGGTTTAACCGGCCCCAGTACCGAGCGACCCAAGGAGTTCTTGAATGAGTACCTCTACGCTGTCCCGGCCCAGGCCGGAGACCCTCCGCAAACCCACCAGCCGTACCCGCAGCAACCTGAGTGGTTGGGGTTTTGCCGCCCCATTCCTTGTCTTCTTCCTCGTTTTCCTGGTGTGGCCCATCCTCTACGGCTTCTATATGAGCCTTACGGGCAAATCACTCACCGGGGCGAATGACAGCCTGATTGGCTTTGCCAACTATGCCGAAGCTTTGGCCGACGCCGATATGTGGCGTTCCCTGGGCAACACGCTCTATTTCACGGTGATCAGCACCGTCCCGCTTGTCCTGGTGGCGTTGATCATGGCCGCGTTGCTCAACATCGGGCTGCCGGCCCAATGGTTGTGGCGGTTGTCCTACTTTGCCCCCTACCTGCTGGCGTCAACTGTGGTGAGCCTGTTCTTCACTTGGATGTACAACCCGCAGCTCGGCCTGATCAACGAGTTCCTGACGGGCATCGGCCTGCCACGAGTGGCCTGGCTTAACGACCCCAACGTGGCTATGTGGGCAATCGTGATCGCCACGCTCTGGTGGACCGTAGGTTTCAACTTCCTGCTCTACCTGGCAGCCATGCAGAACATCCCCGCCCAGCACTACGAGGCGGCATCCCTGGACGGTGCCGGGGCTTGGCGCCAGTTCTTCTCCATCACCTTGCCGCAGCTCACGCCCACAACGGTGATGATCGTGCTGCTCCAGATCTTGGCTTCGCTGAAGATCTTCGATCAGGTCTACCAGATGACCGCAGGTGGCCCCGGTGGATCCACCCGGCCTGTGGTGCAGTACATCTTCGAAACCGGGTTCACCGGTTACCGGCTGGGATACTCGGCAGCCATCTCCTACATCTTCTTCGGACTGATCGTGGTCATCTCGGTCATGCAGTTCGTCATCACCCGCCGCAGGAGTGCATAACCATGGCAATCCCAACCCTGACCCGTCCCGCACCCAGCACCACCACCGGCAATAGCCTCAAGATCCGGCAACCCCGCAGGAAGCTGACGGTTGGCAGGATTGCTGCCATCGTCGTCGCCGCGGTCATTGCGGTGCTGTGGCTGATCCCCTTCGCCTGGGCCACGGCCACCGCCTTCAAAACCGAGACGGATGCCGCAGCTCCGGACGTGACCTGGCTGCCGCCGTCGGGCTTCACTCCCGAAGCGTTCGTCAAGGTATTCCAGGACGGCAACATCCCGCTGTGGACGTGGAACTCGCTCTACACCTCGGCAGCCATCACGGCTATCACCTTGGTGATCTCGGCGCTGGTGGCGTACGCGCTCTCAAGGATCGACTTCAAGGGCAAGAAAGTGCTGATGACGGTGATCATCGCCTCCATCATCATCCCGCCGCCCGTGCTGATCATCCCGCTGTTCTACCAAATGCTGGCGCTGAACCTGATCGATACCTCCTGGGCCATCATCCTGCCGCAGGTCATCCACCCGGCCATGGTGTTCGTGCTCAAGAAATTCTTCGACCAGATCCCGCGTGAACTAGAGGAAGCCGCAGTGATGGATGGCGCCAGCCGTTTGCGGATCTTCACCCAAATCATCCTGCCGTTGTCCCGGCCCATCCTGGCCGCCGTCGCGATCTTCGTGTTCATTGGCGCGTGGAACAACTTCCTATGGCCGTTCATCGCCACCAACGACGGCAACCTGCTCACCCTGCCGGTCGGTTTGCAGACCATCAAGAGCGCCTACGGCATCCAGTACGCGCAGAACATGGCCTCCGCACTGCTCGCCGCGCTGCCGCTGATCGTCGTCTTCCTGTTCTTCCAGCGCCAGATCATCAAAGGCGTCGCGACGACGGGACTCGCCGGCACCTGACCGGCACCTGACCGGCACCTTTTCGCTCACCACCTTTGTCAGAACAACCTAGGAGATTCATGTCCCGCGCACGCATCACCCTCGACCGCGACTTCACCATTGGCGAGGTACCCCGGCGACTCTTCGGCTCCTTCGTGGAGCACATGGGCAGGTGTGTCTACACCGGCATCTACGAGCCCGGCCACCCGGAGGCGGACCAGAACGGCTTCCGCCAGGACGTCATGAAGCTCGTCAAGGAACTCGGCGCCACAGTGATCCGCTACCCGGGCGGCAACTTTGTTTCCGGCTACAACTGGGAAGACGGAGTAGGCCCCGTGGAAAACCGGCCGCGCCGCTTGGACGGAGCCTGGCACACCGTGGAAACAAACGCCTTTGGCCTGCACGAGTTTGTGGACTGGTCCAAGCAAGCCGGCACCGAAATCATGGAAGCCATCAACCTGGGAACCAGGGGAGTGGACGCTGCACGGGAAATCGTGGAGTACGCCAACCACCCCGGCGGCACCTACCTGTCGGACCTCAGGGCCAAGAACGGCCACAAGGACCCGTTCGACATCAAGCTCTGGTGCCTGGGGAACGAGCTGGACGGGCCGTGGCAGATCGGACACAAGACCGCCGACGAGTACGGCCGCCTGGCACAAGAAGCCGCCAAAGCCATGAGGTTCGTGGACCCGTCCCTTGAGTTGGTGGCCTGCGGCAGTTCCAGTTCTTCCATGCCAACGTTCGGCACCTGGGAGCAGACTGTCCTCACCCACACCTATGACGAAGTGGACTACGTGTCCCTCCACGCTTACTACTACGAGCAAGAAGGCGACGTGGGCAGCTTCCTGGCGTCCGCCGTCGACACTGACTATTTCATCGAATCGGTGATCGCCACCGCGGACGCCGTGCGAGCCAAGGGCAAGCACAAGAAGCACATCAATCTGTCCTTCGATGAATGGAACGTCTGGTACCAGCGTGGGCTGGACACCGAGGACCAGCCGCACAATGTGGCCAAGGCCGGCTGGCGCGAGCACCCCCGCGTCATAGAAGACAAGTACAACGTGACGGACGCCGTGGTGGTGGGAACGTTGCTCAACTCGCTGCTCCGGCACGGAGATCGCGTGAAGATCGCCAACCAGGCGCAGCTGGTCAACGTCATTGCGCCGATCCTGTCCGAAGAGAACGGACCGGCCTGGAAGCAGACCATCTTCCACCCGTTCGCGCGCATGGCCGAGCTCGCCAAGGGCCAGATCCTGCGGCTCTCCGTGGACTCGGACAAGTACTCGAACGCCAAGTTTGGAGACACGGACCTGGTGGATGTCAGCGCCACCTGGAACGAGGAAACAGGCCGGGTGGCACTGTTCTTCGCTAACCGCGGCTTGGAAGAAGCGGCCGACGTCGAGGTGGCCCTGCGCGGTTTCGATGCCCGGCAGGTGGTCCGCTCCGAGGTCCTCGAGATCCCCGAAGACGGCGACCGTTTCACCATCAACTCACAGGATCAGCCGGGCCGCGTGGGCCTGAAGGCACTGGACGGTGTGAAGGCGACTGGTTCGGAACTGCGCCTGACGCTGCCCGCATTGTCTTGGGCCGTCGTCGAGCTTGACGTGGTGAAAGCCTAGAGCTCGCCGTAAAAGAAGCAACGCGGGGTCACTTATGGCCTATCCGGAGGGGGGTTATGGGCCATAAGTGACCCCGCGTTGCGTTAAATGCTGCAGCCGTCCGGGCCGCATGCCCCGGCGTCGGAGGCGCCTACCGGGATCAGCGGGTTGGCTTCCTGCCACGCCTGGTTCAGGGCCTGGCTGAAGAGATCAGCCGGCTGGGCGCCGGAGATGCCGTACTTCCGGTCGATCACGAAGAACGGGACGCCGGTGACGCCGATGGCGCGGGCTTCGTTGATGTCCTCGTTGACCTCCTCGGTGTACTTGTCCGTGGTGAAGAGTTCGGCGACCTCGGAAGCGGGGAGTTCAAGAGCCGCACCGAGTTCCGTGAGGTACTCCTGGTTGCCGATGTCTTTACCGTGCTCGAAGTGGTCGCTGAGGAGGCGTTCCTTGGCGTCATCCTGCTTGCCGTGGGCCTTGGCAAGGTGAATGAGCCGGTGCGCGGTGAAGCTGTTGGCCACCACCACCTGGTGGAACCGGTAATCCAGGCCTTCACCCGCAGCAGTCTCTGTGACATGGGCGAACATCTGCTTGACCTGCTCAGGTGCCATGCCCTTGCGCTGGCTCAGATAGTCCAGTTCCGTGCCGTCATAGTGCTCCGGGAGAGAGGGATCCAGCTGGTAGCTCTTCCACTGAATATCCACCGAATCGCGGTGCGGGAACTGTGCCAGTGCGGTCTCGAAACGGCGCTTGCCGATGTAGCACCACGGACACGCGACGTCTGACCAGATCTCAATCTTCATGTTCGCGTCAACGCCCTGACGTGGCCCTGCATTCCGGGAGTGAGTTGTTAGTTTTCTCACGCAGCAAAAGAGTGTTGCCGTGGCGGGCTCCCAAGAATATGTTTGAAGAGGTTGAGCAGACAGCCGCTTCAAGGGGGTTTACACGGAGAAGACCTCGTGCGAATCGGACTCATCGTTGGACCCTGGTTTACCGTACCGCCGGAAAAATACGGCGGAACAGAGCGTGTAGTGGATGCACTGGCGCGGGCATTGTCCGACGCCGGGCACGACGTCCTTCTGGCAACCGCAGCGGACAGTACATGTCCAGTGCCCCAAATTCCCGGATTCGGTCCGTCAACGGCGGAGGACCTGGGACAGAGTTTCAGCGAACTGGGGCACGTCATCAAGGCCTACGCGCAGATGGGGGACGTGGATATTATTCACGACCACACCCTGGCTGGCCCGCTGTACGCCCACCGGCCGGAAGGTATCCCGGTTGTCACCACCATTCACGGGCCGCTATCACCCAGTTATGCACCGCTCTACCGGGACATGGCCCAAGACACGGCCATCATTGCCATCTCCCATGATCAGTGCAGCCGCGTGGAGGACTTGGAGATATCCGCGGTCATCCATCACGGAATAGACCTGTCCGCGGTCAGCGTTGGCGCGGGCACCGGAGGCTACGCCTGTTTTGTGGGCCGAGTGTGCCCGGACAAAGGACTCATGGAGGCGATCACCATAGCCAGGCGAGCGGATGTCCCTTTGCGGATCGCTGCCAAGATGCACGCCAAGGATGAACAGGAGTACTTCCGGGATGTCGTCCAGCCCGCTCTGGGGCCGCGGACGGAGTTCCTGGGAGAGCTGTCAGACCCCGAGAAATACGAGCTCATGGGTAATGCGAGCGCGCTCATCAACCCCATTCAGTGGCATGAACCGTTCGGGTTGGTGATGATCGAAGCCCTGGCCACGGGAACACCGGTCTTGGCGACTCCGATGGGTGCCGCACCGGAAATCGTCCGGCACGGGATCACCGGTTTTGTGGGCTCGACGCCGGATTTGGCCGCCTGCATGAGGCGCATCCCTGAGCTGAGCCGCGAGGCCTGCAGAAGGTCAGTTGAGGAGTCCTTCAGCGCGCAGCGCATGGCCGCGGACCACGTGGAACTGTACGCCAAGGTCATGGAACAATTCGCCACTAAACCCCTTCCCGGCCGGGGCCTGTTGCAAGAGAATCAGAGGCAAGCCCTGTAAGGCTCCCAGCCCTCAAGAAAGTACCCCTGAGGAGGCCAGCCGGCCATGACCGCATGGAATGAAGACACCGAGGCCGGGGCCTCCGAACTCGGTGCCGTGACCGTCGTCGAAGGTTCATCCTTCTGTATCTCCTCGCACTCCGGTGACCTTCACGGCGGCGGTTCCCAGGGCGCGTATTATCAGGACACCCGGATTGTGTCGCGGTGGATCCTGCGGATCAATGGCGCGCTCCGGGAGCCTTTGGTGGCACGGAACCCTACCGCTTTTCAGGCCGAGTATGTGGGCCGGGCGTGCTCGGCGGATGGCAGGTTCGACAGCCCTTTGGTGGTTCGGCACGAGAGGAATGTGGGTGCCGGGCTGCGGGATGATGTGACCATCCGGAATTATTCGGGCCAGGACGCCCCGTGCGAGGTTGAACTGCTGCTCGACGCCGATCTGGCGGACCTATTCGACGTCAAGGGTGGCCGGGCCAACAAAGCCGGGGCAGTGGTTGCCGCTGTGAAGAACAACGAGCTTCACCTTGAGTCCGTGCATGCCAACGGGCAGCGCCGGGCCGTGACGTTCAAAGCCTCCGGCGCAGCGGTGTCCGAGGACGGGTTGCGGTTCAGTGTAAGGATTCCCGCGAGAAGCCAATGGTCAACCAGCATCATTGCACTGCCGCTGGTGAACGGTGAGGGCCCGCATGATCCCTTCACGGAGACCACACCCCTGCACCATACTCCGGGCGTTATCCGCCAAACTGCCTGGGAAGAACACGTGCCACGGATCGCGGTGACGGACACCAACGTGGAGGAGGTGTTGGAACGCAGCCAACGGGACTTGGGTGCCCTGCGCATCTTTGATCCCGCCCACCCGGGCCGCGCCGCCGTGGCTGCCGGAGCCCCCTGGTTCATGGCCTTGTTCGGACGTGACTCCCTGCTGTCCTCCTACATGTCCCTGATGGTTGATCCACGCCTGGCCGCGGGGACACTGCAGACCCTGGCCGCACTCCAAGGCAGCAAAGTGGATGTGGATTCCGAGGAAGAGCCCGGCCGCATGCCCCACGAGGTCCGGTTAGGTGTAACTGCCGGGCTCTCCCTCGGCGGAACGGCCTATTACGGAACAGCGGATGCCACGCCGCTGTTCGTCTCAACCCTGGGCGAACTCAGCCGGTGGGGCCTGGGGACGGACATCATCGAGTCCCTCCTCCCGCATGCAGACCGCGCCATTGAGTGGATGGAGAAGTACGGGGACCGCGACGGTGACGGCTTCATCGAGTACCAAAGGCCCAACGCTCACGGCTTGGTTAATCAGGGATGGAAGGACTCTTGGGACGGGGTCAACTTTGCCGATGGGCGGATGGCCCAGACGCCCATAGCCCTCTGCGAAGTCCAGGCCTACGCCTACGCAGCCTACGTGGGCCGCTCGCTGCTGGCGCGCGCGGCGGGGGATACCGCCGTCGAACGCCGTTGCGCGGACCGGGCCGAAGCGCTCAAGGCGGCCTTCAACGAGAAGTTTTGGCTCCCGGATCGCGGATATTTTGCGCTGGCACTGGACAGGGACAAGAAGCCCGTGGACTCCTGCACTTCCAACATGGGGCACTGCCTCTGGGTGGGCATTGTTGACGAGGACAAAGCGCCCCTGGTGGCGGAGCGCCTCATGTCCCCGGAAATGTTCACCGGATGGGGCATCCGCACGCTGGGGTCCGACATGGGCGCCTACAACCCGGTCAGCTACCACAACGGCTCGGTGTGGCCGCATGACACTGCGCTCGCCGCCACCGGTCTCATGCGGTACGGCTTCGTCAAGGAAGCCAGCCGGGTGGCCAGCGGATTGTTCGACGCCGCGGAACACTTCGGGGGCCGGCTCCCCGAGCTTTTTTGCGGCTTTGATCGCGGAGACTTTGCCGAACCGGTACCGTACCCGACGGCGTGTTCCCCACAGGCGTGGGCGGCTGCGGCGCCGGTTCAACTCGCCAGGATCCTGCTGCGGTTCGATCCCGACTTCACCCGCAGCGTACTGCACCTAGCGCCGATCCTGCCGGACTCCTTCGGAACGTTCAAAGCCGATAACGTGCTGCTGGGACAGTCCCGAATCACCATTGAAGCCTCGGGTTCGTCCGGAAGTGTTACCGGGGCGCCCGCGGGGCTGGAGTTGAGGTCCGATCCTAGGCCGCCGCTGACAGGGGAGATGTTCGGCTGGCTTCCTAGAGTGCGTGCTCCATGACGAAGTCGTGCTCCACCGTGGTGCCGAGTTTGAAGGACTTGGTGCCTACTCGCTGGAAACCGCTCTTCTCATAGAAGCGGATGGCCTTCGCGTTCTCGCTGTTCACCCCGAGCCACAGGCCCGCAGCTCCCTTGTCCGCCGCGCTTGCGAGCGAGGCCTGCATGAGGCGGGCCGCTGCTCCGCGTCCGTGATGTTCCGGGTGGACGTAGCACTTGCTCAGTTCCGTGGAGGGCAGCGCGGAAAGAACGGAGGCGACGTCCGGGTCGGTTGCCGGTTTGGCCACCAGGAGGGTGTAGCCCTTGAGCTCCCCGCGGTCCTCGAGCACCAGGATGGTGATGTTTGGATCGGCGAGGTAGTCACCGAAGTTGGCCTCGCTGAGTGTCGCCTCAATGTGGGCCTGGATATCGGCAGGTGACGCGCCCGGCGGGCAGGCCAGCGGGAACGTGACGGCGGCAAGCTCAGCCAGCTTCCCGGCGTCGTGAGTTGTTGCGGTGCGGATGGTTTCAGACATGTGGTCCCCCTCGGTATGTTCCAGGCACAGCGAATGTCCCTAGGAAATCCTAAGGGCATTGGCTGGGCGCGGGACGACGTTTTTCCATTTTAGGTCATATGACCTAGAGTCGGGTCATGAACGATTTTCTTGAGCTCGATACCCATGGCCCTGTCCTGATAGTCGGTGGCTATGGAACGGTCGGTACGGCCCTCACCCGGCACGCAACGGCACATTGGCCCCTGCTCCTGACAGGCAGGAACCCGGACCGCGGCGCCCACCTGGCCAGCGACAACGTGCGCGTTCAAAAATGGGACCTCAGCCAACCGCAACCTTTTCAAGCGCGGGTCCGGGCAGTCATCAGCACGGTCAACGATCCCGACGACAGGGTGCTCCGGGCGGCCGTCACCGCCGGCGTCCCCTACGTTGATGTCACCCGCTGGACCAGCAGGGTCACACGTGCCGTCACCCTGGCCACCATGCTGAAGCCGACGGCCCCGGTGCTCCTCAGCTCGGGATGGATGGGCGGCGTCACCAACACGGTGGCCGCAGCCCTCGCCCAGGAAACGGGGGAGGCGTCCACCGTGGACATCTCCATCAGGTACGACGTCAAGGACCAAGCAGGAGCGGATTCCGTGGACTTCATGGACAGGCTGGGACTGGAGTTCGAGGCGCGAAAAGGCGGTAAGGCCGCCGTCGTACGTCCTCTGACCGACATCCGCTGGGTGGACATCGCGGGGCACCGCACAAAAGTTGCCAGGCTGGACACACCCGAGCAATTCACGCTGCCGCTCACCCTGGGTGCAGGAACGGTTGCCACCAGAATAGGGTTCAGTTCCAATGCATCGACGACGGCGTTGCTCGCCGCGCGCGCGGTGGGGCTGTTCCGCTGGGGGAGCGGCGAAAAATGGGCGCCGCTGCGCCGGTCACTGCTCTACTCGCCGGGTTCGGGCGGGACGGCACACCTTCGCGTGGATGTCAGTGGTCCAGCCGGCACCCGAACGGCCATCATTTCCGATCCGATTGGCCAGGCACACCTGACGGCGGTGGGAGGGCTCCTGGGACTGCATGAAGTGCTCCGCCACGATGCCCGGCCCGGTGTTTCCTTCCCGGAATCCACAGCGGATCCTGCCGGGCAGCTCGCAAAACTCGAGAGGTACGGTGTGACAATATTGAGGTCATGACCGAAAGTAAGGGCGCGCTGCGGAAGGCAGCGCTCCTGGACGCTGCCGAAGAAGTGTTGGTCACCAAAGGCAACGCCAACGCCGCCATGCGGGACTTTGCAGCCGCTGCCGGTGTGCGGATCGGACACCTCCAGCACTACTTTCCCACCCGGGCGGACCTTATTCGCGCAGTCCTTGAACGGGCGTTGAAGCGTTCGATCCTCCGGCTCAACGACGTTGCGGGAGTGGATCTCACGCCGGGAGCTCAGGGCAGCTTCGGCCCCGAAGAGTCATACCGGCTGCTGGCCGCCTTGCTCCAGGAACACTCGGACATGGCCGATGTCAGAATGCACTTGGAGATCTGGGCCTTGGCTGCCTCGGACGAGGCAGCCTCAAGCCCCCTGAGGGCCTTTTACGTTCACTACGCTGCGCACGTTCACGGCCTGGTCCGGCGGGGCAGGCCGGAGTTGCCGGAGCAGGAAGCAAGCGCCGTGGCCACCGCGATCGTCAGCTTGTTTGAGGGCGCAGCCGTGACACGTTCGGACATCGCAGGTCTGCGGTCCGCTGAGGGAGACCAGGCGATCATCCGCGCTGCGCAGTGGATGATTCACGGGCAGTAAGGAACGGGCTTTAAGCACGACGACGGCTGGTCACCCGGGTGACCAGCCGTCGTCGTACGCTCTTCTGCTCTAATTAGTCCGCTTTGACCGCCAGCACCGGGCAGTCGGCTTCCAGCAGGATTCGCTGGGAGACGCTCCCCATGATGAGCTTGCCCACTGGGCTGCGGCGGCGGAGGCCGATGACGATCAGCTTGGCATCATTGTCATCCGCGGCGTCCAGGACCTCCGCGGCAGCATCATGGCCGCGGATGGGTTGCTTGATGATGTGCTGGATGCCGTGCTCGGCCAGCCGCTCCTCAATGCTCTGGATATCCGGTTCTTGGGCGTACCGGTTGTCCACCAGGGCGTCGCCCTTGGAGGAGTTGATGACCAACAGGGTGTCGTTGCTCTTCTTGGCCTCGGCGATGGCTTGGGTCAGTGCCGCTTCGCCTTCAGGTGTGGGGACGTATCCCACCACGATGGTCATGGTTTCTCCTGCTTCTGTTCGGTGGGGGTGGGGGCTTCCGTGGTGGTTGCCTGCGGCACGGATGCAACGTGGTGTTCCGTGGTGGGCTCAGCATCGTCGTAACCAGTGGGCAGGACAGTTGCCGGACGGTTCCGCCGGATGAGCTTGAGCACCAGCGGCCAGGCCAGGATGATCGCGATGATGACGTAGATTCCGATTGCGATCGGCTCACTGAAAAGTCCGGCAGGGTCGCCAGCGCTCAGCTGCAGGGTCTTGCGGAGCTGGCCTTCCAGGCGCGGGCCCAGGATGACGCCCAGGATCAGCGGGAGGACGGGTAGCCCGAAGCGCCGCATCATGAAGCCCAATGCACCCAGCACCAGCAGGATCACCAGGTCGAACGCCTGAAGGTTCACCGAGTAGGCACCCAAGGTGGCAAAGAACAGGATTCCTGCGTACAGGTACGGCCGGGGCAGCTGCAGGAGCTTGGCCCACAACGGTGCCAAGGGCAGGTTGATCAGGAGCAGCAGCAGGTTGCCGATGAAGAGGCTCGCAATCAGTGCCCACACCAGGGGACCCTGGCTCGAGAAGAGCTGGGGACCCGGCTGGATGCCGTAGGACGTGAACGCTGCGAGCATCACCGCGGCCGTGGCGTTGGTAGGAAGACCCAAAGCCAGCATGGGGGTGAGCGTACCGGCGGCGGCTGCGTTGTTGGCTGCCTCCGGCCCGGCTACACCCTCAATTGCACCGTGGCCGAATTCTTCGGGGTGCTTGCTGAGGCGCTTTTCCGTGACGTAGGAGAGGAAGGTGGGGATTTCGGCGCCACCGGCCGGCAGGGCGCCGAACGGGAACCCGAACACCGTTCCGCGAAGCCACGGCTTCCAGGAACGCTGCCAATCCTTCTTGCCCATCCACGGACGGCCCACGGGAATGATGTGCAACGGGGTACGGCGCAGGTGTGCAGCAACCCAGAGTGCTTCTCCCACTGCGAAGATGGCCACTGCCACCACCACAATGTCCAGGCCGTCAGACAACAAAGGAATGCCGAACGTGAGGCGGCTCTGACCGGTGACGGAGTCCAAACCAACCAGGCCAATCGCCAGGCCCAGGCCCAAGGAAGCAAAGCCGCGCAGGCGTGACTTGCCCAGGACCGCGGTAACGGCCAGGAGCGCCAACATCATGATCGCGAAGTAGCTGGGAGAGCCCAGGCTGACGGCGAACTTCACAACGATCGGCGCGCAGACGGCAAGGAGGGTGGTGCCAATGGTGCCTGCCACGAACGAGCCGATGGCCGCCGTCGCAAGCGCTTGGGCGGCGCGTCCCGCCTTAGCCATCTTGTTGCCTTCAATGGCAGTGACCACGGATGACGATTCACCAGGAGTGTTCAGCAAGATCGAAGTGGTGGAGCCGCCGTACATTCCGCCGTAGTAGATACCGGCGAACATGATGAACGCGCTGGTGGGTTCAAGAGCATAGGTAACCGGGAGGAGCAGTGCCACGGTCATGGCCGGGCCCAGCCCGGGGAGGACACCAACGGCGGTGCCCAGGATGACGCCTATCATGGCGTACATCAGGTTCAGGGGAGTCAGGGCGGTTGAGAAACCGTCCATCAAAGAGGACCAGACGTCCATCAGAGGATTCCTTCCAGGAGCCCGGCCGGCAAAGCGATGCCCAGGCCGAGGTAGAAGCCGTAGAAGGTGAGCAGGGAGAGCGCCACGGAGATGATTCCGTCGCGGATGTACCGGCGGCTGCCCAGGGCAAGGACGCTGCCCCAGAACAGGATGGTTCCGGAGATGACCCAGCCGGCCCAGTCGATCAGCAGGATGTTCAGCAGAAACGCGCCAGCCAGCGGAAGGATGGTCTTCCAGTCCGCGGGGTGGGTCAGGTCCACATCCTCGCCTTCTTCGGCTTCACCTTTACCGCCACGGAGGACGTTGATGGCCAGCATCACGGCGCAGATCAGGAGAATTCCGGCCACAATGAACGGAACAGTTTTGGGACCTACGGGGTCTGACTTCGAGTACGGGGTTACCAGGCCGTTGGCATCAAGGAAGACTAGGACGCCAACCACGCCGAGCAGGAGGGCTACCCCCAGCTCGGCGCGGCCTTTGAAGCCTGTTACTGCAGAACTCACGCCAAACCAAGCTTGGTGAGGACGTCCGCCACCCGCTTGTCCTGGTCGGTCAGGAAGGTCTTGAACTCATCGCCGGTGACAAAAGCGTCAGTCCAGCTGTGGGTCTTCAGTGCTTGCTTCCAGCCCTCGGAAGCGTGCATCTTCTCCAGTGCGGCAATCAGGGACTGCTTGTCGGCGTCGCTGATGCCCGGAGGGGCCACAACGCCACGCCAGTTGCTGAACACCAAGTCAATGTTGGATTCCTTCAGCGTGGGGGCGTCCACGCCATCCAGCCGCTTCTCACCGCTGGTGGCAAGAACACGAACTTCACCGGACTTGATCTGTTCCAGGTACTCACCGGCACCTGAAGCTGCGAAGCCGAGCTTGTTGCCAAGAATAGCGGGGAGGAGATCGCCGCCGCCGTCGTAGGAGACAAAGTTGACCTTGGTGGCGTCAATACCAACCGCGCCAGCCAGCTGCATGGGCAGGAGGTGGTCCGGGCCGCCAGGGGAGGAGCCGCCGCCAACTGAAATGGATCCCGGATCGGCCTTCCAAGCCTTCACCAGATCATCAATGGTTTTGTAGGGGGAGTCCTTGCTGACCATGATGGCGCCCGGCTCTTCAATCAGCTTGGCCAGGGGAGTGGTGTCCGTCAGTTTGGACTGTGACTTGTTGGTGTAGCTGGCGCCCACAACGCCCAAGCCCATGAGCATGGTGAGATCGCCATTGCCCTTCTCGTTGACCACGCGGGCCAAGCCGACGGTTCCGCCGGCACCGGCAAGGTTGAAGACCTCGGTGTTGTTGGCGATCTTCTCATCATCCAGGACCTTGGCTGCGGCCCGGGCGGTGGTGTCGTAGCCGCCACCGGGAGTGTTGGGAACCATAATCTGAAGGCCGGTGATGGGTCCGGCGGCTGCGCCGGAGCTTTCAGAACCAGTGGAGCTCTTGCCGGTGGCACCGCAGCCGGTAGCCATCAGGGCGAGGCCGGCGGCGACGGCGGCAACTCGCAATGCGCGGATCTGGCGCATGGTGTTCCTCTTCTCAGTTTTGAATTCTTTGCAGGGCGATCAACGTTGTGCCCCGTGAATCGATGCTAGGGGTGGGCGTGATGCCGATCACTCTTGTGTTCGCAGTGATCTTTAAGTTCATTGCGTTCACGGGTGTGGAGGGTCAGCTGCGGCTCTGGGGTATAGTTCCGATACGCCACGCGGACCCCAACCCCGCCCTAGGCACCACCAAAGGAAAAACACCAGTGACTCGACGAAGAGGCATGTCCCTTGCAGGGCAGTACCTTGTACTCCAGTTGCTCATTGTCCTGGCCGTCCTTGTTGCCGTGGTTGCCATCTCCCTGGCACAGTCCGCGGCAGCCTTCGAGCGGACCGAAGGCCGCCGGGCACTCTCGGCCGCAGAAGCTTTGGGAAACAACCCCACGGTACGGGCCCTGCTCCCCACAGCAGAACCGCGCGGCGGCTCGGCACTTCCGGCCGTGGCCGAATCGGTCCGGACCGTCTCCGGATCCGCCCACGTAGCCCTCGCCAAACTGGACGGCACGGTCATCACCGCCTCGGACCCGGGGCTGATCGGCCGCCACCTGCCATTGGGCGAAAGCAGGGTCATGGAAGGACGCGCCTGGACCGGAGTCCTGCCGGGAAGCAGCGGCGCCGTCCTCTCCGCCCACGTTCCCGTCATTGACGATTCCGGCGAAATGATCGGAATCGCCTCCATCAGCCGCAACTATCCCTCCACCCTGGAAAGGCTGGGCGACGCCGTTCCCAACCTCCTGACCTACCTCGGCGTAGCCAGCGTCCTGGGTGTATTGGGCTCATTCTTGCTGTCCCGCCGCGTCAAACGGCAAACCCTGGGCATGGAGCCCCGGGAGATCACGGGATTGGTGGAGAACCGTGAAGCGATGCTCCAAGGACTCAAGGAAGGCGTCGTGGCACTCGATCCGCACGAGCGCGTCACCGTGGCCAACCAAAGCGCCCGCCAACTACTCGGACTGCCGCAGGACTGCGTGGGTAAGAAACTCCGATCCCTGCACGTGGACCCGGCGTTGAAGGTGGTGTTAACCCGCGAACAGTCGGACCCGGACCAGTTGGTGTTGGTGGGGGAACGGCTGGTGGTCATGAACCGCGTTGCACTGCGCTCCCGGGGACGGGACATCGGTTCCGTTACCACCCTGAGGGACCGAACGGAGCTCTCATCCTTGGAGAGCGAACTTGGCGCCACACGCACCGTTACCGACACCCTACGGGCGCAAGCGCACGAGTTCGCCAATCAACTCCACGTCATTTCCGGCCTCATCCAGATCGGCGAATACGAGTCCGTGGTCCAGTTCGTCAACGGTGCCACCGTAGACCGGACAAGGCTCAACGATGACGTCACCAGCCGCATCGAGGACCCGGCGCTCGCAGCCTTGCTCATCGCCAAAGCGAGCCTCGCTACCGAACGCGGAGTGGAATTGCAGTTGGACCCGCAATCCGCCCTGCCGCGCGTCCCCGAGGAACTCTCACGCGACCTCACCACCGTGGTGGGGAACCTGGTGGACAACGCGTTCGACGCCGTGACTGGCCGTGCAGGGGCGTTGGTCCGCGTGTGGGTGGTCAAGTCGCCCGACGGCGTCACGGTCACCGTTAGGGACAACGGCCCGGGTGTTCCGTCCGGCTCCACTGAGGACATTTTTCGGCAGGGTTTTTCAACCAAGGACCCGGGACCGGGTGACGCCCGCGGATTCGGCCTGGCTTTGTCACGGGTGATCTGCCGGCGATCCGGCGGGGACCTGCTGGTCTCCAACGACGCCGGGGCAGTCTTCACAGCGCGCTTTCCCGCGCGATCCAGTACGAACCACACTGACAAAGGGGCGCTACAACCGTGATCAAGGTTCTGATTGTGGACGACGACTTCATGGTTGCAAAGGTCCACGCCGGGTTCATCCAGCGGACGCCCGGGTTTGAGGTGGTGGGTGCAGCTCACACCGGCGCGCAGGCCCTGGTTGAAACCAAGCGGCTGCAACCGGACCTGGTGCTGCTGGACATCCATCTCCCGGACATCAACGGGCTGGAACTCATGCACCAACTCCGGGATGTTGCCCCGGACCTCGATGTCCTGGTGATCAGTGCTGCCCGGGAAGTGGAAACCGTCCGGAAAGCTTTGAGGGGTGGGATTGTCCACTACCTCATCAAACCGTTCTCCCAATCAGATCTGCAGGAGCGGCTGGAGCACTATCGCAGCGCCTACCAGGGCCTGGACGCCTCCAAGGTGGAAGCCGAGCAGTCCGATGTGAACCGTGTTTTCGGGCTGAGTGTTTCCGAGCGCACACTTCCCAAAGGCTGCAGCGTAGAGACCCTCGAGCTGGTTGAAGCGGCCTTAAAGTCAGCGCCGGGTGATCTCTCCGCGGCGGAGTTGGCCGAGCAACTCGGCACGTCCCGGGTGAGCGCCCGCCGTTATCTGGAGTACCTCCACGATGAGGGGGCGCTGGAGGTCAGACTCAAGTACGGCGTCGGACGTCCTGAAAGGCGCTACGTGCTGAAGGGGCGGTGAGGGGGCGAATCAGTGCTGGTAGATATCCCGACGGTGGCCCATGGCTACTACCAGAACAATAAGTTGAGCGTCCCTGATCTCATAGATAATCCGGAAGTCGCCGGTACGTACACGCCAGTCACCACTGTTGCCGGCTAGTTTTTTGGCCCCTGGCGGACGAGGTGTTTCGGCGAGAATTTCGATTGCAGCTTGAATACGTCGGCGCGCCTCTGGTGGGAGCTTTCGCAATTGACGGACGGCGGCAGGCGCGAGCTGCACGGAATAGCTCAAGCCAGGCCCAGCTCCGCTTTGACTTCCTCCCAGGGCACGGCACTGTCGCCGGTCTCGGTCATTTCGGTTCGAGCAGCGTCGGCTGCGCGAAGATCATTGAGGTCCTCAGCGGCTTCAATCAGCTTGGCGAGATCTTCTGCATCTATCAGCGCCGCCACGCGGCGACCACGGCGCAGCAGATACACCGGTTCGTGGCTTACGCGAGCCGTATCAACCGCTTCAGATAGCCGGCTTCGCGCGACCGTGACAGTCATCTCACTCATAGCACCATCCTAAATCCGTAGCGCTGAAATGTACATTTCGGCGCTAAGCGTTCAAGCGGATGGCCTCCCAACCAAGCGCCGGACCCAACTTTTGCGCGATATCCGTGAGGATCTGCACGTAGTCCTCGTGTTCGAAGCTGAAGGGCAGCGCGAACGCCACCTCGTCCACTTCCTGGAATCCTTCGTGGGCGTACAGTTGCTGGGCGATTTCGTCGCTGGTGCCAATGAGGTCGCGGGCAAACATCATGCCCTTCGGTCCCTGCGGGGACTGCGTACGGGGAGTGCGCTCATCCACGTACCGCTGGTACTTCTCCCGCTGGGCAGGGGAGGCGGAATCGGTGGGAATCACTACCAGGCCTTGAGAGACGCGGGCGGTGTTGCCCGCGGCAGTGTGCCCGGCTGCGTTGGCAGCCTCTCGGTACGCCCGGATCTGGGATTGCTGGACCCTTGCGAAGTCCGGTTCCTGCCCCTTGTCCGGGAAGATCACGCTGCTGGAGAGCAAATTGAAGCCGTTTTCTCCCGCCCAAACAGCTGACTTCAGGCTCCCCGCCCCGTACCAAAGCCGGCTGCGCAGCCCCGGGGAGTGCGGCTCCACCCGGTTGGAGAATTCCTCCACAACGCCCTGCTTACCGGAGAAATCCCGGACCCTTTCGCCGGCGACCAAGCGCGCGAATCGCTCCACACGGCCATAGCTGAAGTCCTCTGCTGCCGAAGAGTCCGGATAGAGCTCATGCTTCACGGTGTCGTAATGCATGGGCTCTCCCACGCTCAGCCCCGGGTTGATCCGTCCACCGGACAGGAGATCCACGGTAGCCAGATCCTCTGCCAGACGAAGGGGATTTTCCCAACCCAGCGGGGTTACCGCCGTACCCAGCTCAATCCTGGACGTGCGCTGGCTGGCGGCGGCCATCACCGCCACGGGCGAGGAGATGCCGAACTGCAGGTGACGGTGCCGCAACCACGCGCTGTCGAACCCCAGTTGCTCACCGAGCTCGATGATGTCCAACGTGGACCGGTGGCCGGCCGCCGGATCAGCGGGATCGAATAAGCCAATGGTGAGGAATCCGAGCTTGCGGAGGGGCTGTTCGGGAGTAGGCATGGTCATCCTTCGAGTGGTATCGGCGGCTACTGCCCAGAATAGTTGCCGGCACTGACGACGACGGCGGAGGGTTACCTTTTGTGATGGGAGCAGGCAAAGCAACCACTCCCCAGTAAAGTAACTATTTTATTGCTTTAGACCACTTAATGCCACAAGATAGATACATGAAGAGCAGTGATGCCATGCGTCGTCTAGGGGAGAATCTGCGAAGCCGACGAATCATCCTCGGCTTGTCGCAGGAACTCGTCGCCGAACGTGCTGACGTTTCAAGGCCGACGCTCATGCGCATGGAAAGCGGCGAAGGTGGAAAAATCCAACACCTGATGACCGTTGCGTCTGTGCTCGGTGTTGCTGAAGATCTTATTAGTGCTTTGGACCCCCTGAATACAGATCTTGGTAGGGCGCGGGCGCACCTATTGAGCAGGCAGCGCGCCCCCAGGAGGAACTAATGGCTGCTCGAATCATCAGGCGCGTGGAGGTGCTGGTCAATGAGTCCTTGGCCGGCGTGCTGGACATTGAAACGGACGGGCTTTCTCCTCGCGAGCGCGTCGCGTTCACCTATGCCGACAGCTGGATGTCCGCTGCAGATGCATTCGAGATTTCTCCGGAGCTGCCCCTTCGGCGCGGCCCTCAGCGTCCCACCCAAGACCGCGAGCTGTTCGCGTCTTTTCAGGATGCCTCCCCGGATGACTGGGGCAGAAAGCTGTTGTACGAAGAACTGCGCCAACATGCTCTCATTGAGGGTGCGGGCCGCGTTCCGCCCACGGGCGAAGCGGGCTACCTGTTGTTGGTCAATGATGAGACCCGGCAGGGCGCACTTCGCTTCCGGGAGAACGGGAAATTCCTGTCGTCGTGGGGTCGGGGTGCAGGAATCCGCGACTTGAAGGTACTCAGCGAAGAGGCCAGACTCTTCGCTGACACAGGCGAGGTCAGGGAGGAGAACTCCTTGCTGATGGGTGCCGGTTCCTCTCCCGGTGGTGCTCAGCCAAAAGCCTGGGTTCGGGACGACGACGGATCCATGCTGCTGGCAAAGTTCCCGAAGACATCGGACGTCGGCAACGTGCAACTGTGGGAAATGGTGGCTATCAGGCTGCAGCAGCGGGCAGGCATTAGGGTCGCCGAGTCACGGCTCATGCCACTTTCGGAATTTTCCCATATCTTCCTCACCCGGCGGTTTGACCGCGACGGTGACCGGCGCATCCCGTACATGAGTGTGCGCACGGCTCTCCAACTCGACACGTACTCACACCCTGATTACGTGAAAATTGCCTCTGAAGTGGCACATATCTCCGCAGAACCTGTCCAGGATGCCAACGAGATGTTCAGCCGAGCCGCTCTCATCGCAATGGTCAACAACACCGATGATCACATGAGAAACCACGGGCTCCTGCGAACCAAGAGAGGCTGGCGCCTGTCACCGTCGTTCGACGTGAACCCGGTGCCGGCAGGTACATCAGATACACCGCTCACCCCACTGGGCGGGCTCTTCGACAGGGATGTTCGGGATCTGGTGGACTTCTCCGATGCTTTTCGACTGACCAGGGATGCGGCCATTGTTCGGCTGCAGCAGGTCGCCACCGCCGTATCTCACTGGCGGGACGAAGCCCTCAGCCTGGGGGCTGAACCTGATTCCCTTGCCTACATGACCAAAGCCTTCGAAGGTGAGAATGCCAAACGGGTGACGTCTTTGGCCCCTTCCCCGGCCGTGATGGACATGGGCGGACGATCCACAATCCACAGATTCCCCTCGCCTTGAGCGCTCCCTAAACCCCTACCGTCTTCAGGTAATTCCGGATGCCGTCCACCACCATCTGGTGATCCTCGTCAGAGCTCAGCCCGGACACCGTGACGGCCCCAATGACCCCGGCGCCGCGCACCCGGATGGGGAAGGAGCCGCCGGCCAGCGTGTAGTCCTCATGGGCCAACCACCCGCCTCCTAACGGGCTGTGGGTGCGGGCTGCAAACTGCTCAGTCAACAGTGCCGTGCTGTGCTCAAACCGCAGCACGGAAGCGGACTTCCGGCGGATCCACTCTTCCTGGTCCGAGGTAGCCCCCGGCAGGACGCAGCGAAAGAGGACCAGGTTGTGTCGGCGGATATCGATCGCAACGCCGAGCTCGGAAGCGATGGCGTGGTTAGCGATCAGCGAGCCCAACCGCCAGGCGTCGTGGTGATCGAAAGAAGCGAAGACCAGTTCTTCTTCCTGCTGGCGGAGCTCGGCGAGGCGCGGGGAGTCAGGCATGGTGGTTTCCTTCCTTGACACCGTCCGCGTCGTAGCTCAGGCCGGTCTGACGGCGGATCTCGTCCATGGCGGCCATGATGTCCACCGTCTCGCTGGGCGGAAGGATGGTCCCGGACGTGGCACCGGTACGCACCAACCGCTCCAGCTCGGCAGCCTGGTATTGCATGCCGCGGCTGTTCACCGGCTGGTCATACCGCTCCACCACCGTGCCATCCACGGCATGGACTGTGAAAGGTACAGGGTTGTACCACGTGTGCTCGATGTCGATCCACCCCTGGGTACCGATCACCATGGCGCGGTTGGCACTCGCGGCGTCCAGCTCACAGTCCACCAACGCCTGCGCGCCGTTGGCGTACTCGAAGATCGCGGCAGTCTGACGGTCCACCCCGGTGGCGGACATGGAAGCACTTGCCTTGATGGTGACGGGGGAGCCCAATATGTCGAAGGCGAAGGAGACCGGGTAAATGCCAAGGTCCAGCAGTGCGCCACCGCCAAGGGCGGGATCGTTCAGGCGGTGCGCGGGGTCTTGGGGGAGGCTCTGGTTGTGGCTGGCCACCACCTTCCGAACCTCGCCGATGGTGCCTTCCTGAATGATTTCACGGAGACGGATCATGTGCGGCAGGAACCGTGTCCACATGGCCTCCAGGGCCACCAACCCTTTGGATTCCGCCAGATCCACGATCTCCTGCGCTTCGCGGGCGTTCATGGTGAACGACTTCTCCACCAGGACGTGCTTTCCCGCGTTCAATGCCAGCAGCGCGTTGTCCCGGTGGAAGGGGTGTGGCGTGGCGATGTACACCACGTCGATCAGGGGATCTGCCACCAACTCTTCGTAGCTGCCGTGGGCGGTGGCCACGCCGTGCTGCTCGGCGAACGCCCGGCTGGATTCCGTGGAGCGTGAGCCAACAGCCTGTACCGTGAAGCCGTTATCCTTCAAGTCCTGAGTCTGAAGTCCGGCAATGAAGCCTGTGCCGAGGATGCCCCAACGGATGGTGCCGTCGGAGGTGCCGTTGCTGAGGGTCACGTGATTAGTCCTTGCTGCTGAAAGCGGCGTCGAAGCTGGTCTGTGAGGCTGGGAAGTCGAACTTCTTCAGCGCGGCGAGGGCTTCGGGGGCGCCGTGGAGGCGGTCCATTCCTGCGTCTTCCCATTCTATGGAGATGGGTCCGTTGTAGCCGATGGCTGCGAGGGCCCGGAAGGATGATTCCCAGGGCACGTCGCCGCGTCCGGCGGAAACAAAGTCCCAGCCCCGGCGGGGGTCGCCCCAGGGCAGGTGGGAGCCCATCACGGTGTTGCGGCCGGTTTGGCGGACCTTGGTGTCCTTGCAGTCCACGTGGTAGATCCGGTCCTTGAAGTCCCAGATGAAGGAGACGGGGTCTATGCCTTGCCACATGAAGTGGGAGGGGTCCCAGTTCAGGCCGAAAGCTTCGCGGTGGCCGATCGCTTCGAGGGTTCGGACGGTGGTCCAGTAGTCGTAGGCGATTTCCGAGGGGTGGACTTCGTGGGCGAAACGGACGCCGCATTCGTCGAAGACGTCCAGAATGGGGTTCCAGCGGTCTGCGAAGTCCTGGTAGCCGGCCTCGATCACGGCTGCGGGGACCGGCGGGAACATGGCGACGTATTGCCAGATGGAGGAGCCGGTGAACCCCACGACGGTATCCACACCCAGAGCGCGGGCCAGTCGGGCAGTGTGTTTCATTTCCTCGGCTGCGCGCTGGCGGACACCTTCGGGCTCGCCGTCGCCCCACACCTTGGAACCGACGATTGCTTCGTGGCGGAAGTCGATGGGGTCATCGCAGACGGCTTGGCCTTTGAGGTGGTTGGAGATGGCCCAGACTTTGAGGTTGTACTTCTCCAGGATGGCGAGTTTGGATTCGACGTAGCCTGGTTCGTCCCAGCGCCAAGCGTCGAGGTGGTCACCGGAGACGGCGATTTCCAGGCCGTCGTAGCCCCAGCCCGAGGCGAGCTTGGCGACTTCCTCGAAGGGGAGGTCGGCCCACTGGCCAGTGAACAGGGTATATGGGCGGGGCATGTCAGGCTCCTTCAACTGTGGTGCTGCTTGGCTTTGAGGGCAACTGGATCAGTGAACTTTTGGCTGCTGCGGACTCTTCAACGGCGGCCAGGATGTGCTGGACGTTCAGGCCCTCTTCGAACGACGGCGACGGCGACTCACCTGCGGCGATCGCGGTGAGGAAGTCCCGGATCTGGTGGGTAAAGGTGTGCTCCCAACCGATGATGTGCCCCTGCGGCCACCACGCTCCGAGGTATGGGTGCTCTGGCTCGTTGACCAGGATCCTCCGGAAGCCCTGTTCCCGGACAGGAAGTGTGGTGTCCATGAAATAGAGTTCGTTCAGGTTTTCCAGATCGAACGTCAGCGAACCCAGGGAACCGTAGATTTCGAGTCTTAGGGAGTTCTTCAAGCCTGTGGCCACACGGGAGGCTTCCACCGAGGCGATTGCTCCTGAGGCGAGGGAGAGGTTGACCCAGGCGGCGTCGTCGACCGTTACATCTTCGGGTCCATCCGCGCCGGGGCGCTGGTCCACGAACGTCTGGAGACGGCCGGAGACTTCGATGACTGAATCGCCCAGAAGGTACAGGACTTGGTCGATTGCGTGGGATGCGATGTCGCCCAGGGCGCCGGAGCCGGCGGTTTCCTTCCGCAGGCGCCAGGTCATGGGGGATTCTGCGTCGGCCAGCCAGTCCTGCAGGTAGGCGGCCCGGACATGCCGGATGGTGCCGAGGCGGCCTTCGGAGATGAGCTCTTTGGCCAGCGCCAGTGCCGGGACGCGGCGGTAGTTGAAACCGATCATGGATTGCACGCCCCGGGCCCGTGCTTTCGCGGCGGCGGCGGTCATCAACTCAGCTTCACCCAAGGTGTTGGCGAGCGGTTTTTCCACCAGCACGTGCTTGCCGGCTTCAAGGGCGGCTACTGCGATTTCGGCGTGCATCCAGCCCGGCGCGCAGATATCGATGATGTGGATGTCGTCCCGCTCAATGACGGCCCGCCAGTCCGTGGCGGACTCGGACCAACCATACTTTGCGGCCGCTTCAGCTACGGCCGTGGCATCCCGGCCAACGAGGACTTTCTGCTCGAAGGCCGGGACATCGAAGAAACTGGCTACATTGCGCCAGGCGTTTGAGTGGGCTTTACCCATGAAGGCGTAACCGATTGCCGCGACACCCAGGGGCGCGGTGGTACTGCTAGTCATGATGTTCCTTGCCCGTTCTTAGAGGGTGGCAGTTTCGGGGGACCAGTCTTCGGGGACGGCAGCTGAGGCCGGTGCGTTGCTGGTGACGTCCACGAACGTGCCCGATTCGACGGATTCGCTGATGGAGACCATGCTGTCCAGCACGTGATAGGCCAGATCGCCGGTTGCGCGGTGTGCTGTGCCGGCGCGGAGGGCTCGGGCCATGTCAAGGACGCCCAGGCCGCGGCCGTTGGCCGGACCCGTTGCCGCAATAATCTCCGGTTCTTCCGCACCCGGACGCCAAAGCTTCAGATCTCCGTCGAAGTAGTTCGGGTCCGGGAGGGACAGTGTGGCTTCGGTGCCGGTGATCTCCACGAAGCCCATGCGCTGGCGCGGGGATTCAAAGGAGAAGACGCTGTGGGACGATTGGCCGCCTTCGAACTGTGCCATGGCGGAGACGTGCGTGGGGACCTCGACGGCGAATTCCTCACCGGCCTTGGGTCCGGAACCGATGATGCGGGTTGCCTTGGCGGAGGAGCCGACGGCGGCCACCTTGCGGATCGATCCGAAGGTCTGGATTAGGGCAGTCAGGTAGTACGGACCCATATCGAACAACGGACCCGCGCCGTGCTGGAACAAGAATGCGGGGTTGGGGTGCCAGGATTCGGGGCCGGGGGTTTGGAACGTGGTCATACCGGTCAGGGGTGTGCCGATGTCGCCGCGTTCTATGATCCGGCGGGCAGTTTGCAGGCCTGCGCCAAGGAATGTGTCCGGGGCGGTGCCCAGGCGGATCCCTGCAGCGTCGGCTGCTTTGAGCAGGCCCAGTCCGGACTGGCGGTCCAGGGAGAAAGGCTTCTCAGTCCAGACGTGCTTGCCCGCGTTGACCGCGGCGGTGGCTACCTCCACATGCGCGGCAGGGATGGTCAGGTTCACGACGATCTCGACGTCGGGGTGGTTCAGTGCTAACTCCGGGGCGCCGAACTCGGCGATTCCGTATTCCTCGGCGCGGGCCTTTGCTGCTTCTTCGAACAGGTCAGCGATGACGAGGACCTTCACGTCCGGGAAGGTGGTGAGGTTGTCCAAGTATTGCTTGCTGATGTTTCCCGCGCCGATGACGGCAACGCCTACGGGACCTTGGCGGATGGAGGGGGAGAAACTCATGCCTGTGCTCCTTCGGTGGTGCCGGCTGCTGCGTCGGCGCTGGCCGCGGCGGTCAGGTAGTTCAGCGATTCCGTGATTCCTTCGAAGATGTCACCGGAGTAATCGTCGAATTCAACTACTCCAACTTCAAGGGACTTGGCTGCGGCGATGACATCCAGGACCGGGATGCTGCCCTGGCCTGCAGGCTGCTGGGCCTTAGTATCGGTGCTGGCGGGGCCGTCCTTGATGTGGATCAGCTTCACCCGGTCACCCAGGCGGGCCAAGAGTTCCACGGGATCCTGGCCGCCGACGGCCACCCAGTAAGTGTCCACTTCCAGGACTAGTTCCGGATCCAGCAAGCCCTCAAGGTACTCCAAGGCGGTCTTGCCCTCGATGATGGACTCAAGCTCCCACGCGTGGTTGTGATAGCCCACACGGATGCCGTACTCAGCACCCTTCTTTGCTGCGGCGTTGAGCTTTGCCGCTGTGGATTGGATATCTTCAGCGGACTGCCAGTGCTCAGCGGGAAGGAACGGATCAATGACAGTGCTGATCCCCAGTTCCTTGGCGGCGGCAAAAATTTCGTCCTGGTCCTGGGACAGGAGGGGTGCGTGACCGGACGGAGCGGTGAGGCCGTTCTCCTTCAAAGCGGCACCCAGCTCGGCAGCTGTTGCTACGAAGTTGTACGGCTCCACCTGCGTGAATCCGATGTCCGCCACCTTCTTGATGGTTCCCGGCAGGTCCTCCTGAATGGCGTTGCGGAGGGTATACAGCTGGAGTGAGTAGGACATCGGGTTCCTTTTCGGGAGTGGTTTTCCGGGAAATCAGGGCCTTGGCGCCAGTCTAGTGAGCGCCCCGCGAGGGGGCCACCGAATTCCACCCTTATGTGGACTGGTTGCCAACTCCCTTCAGCCTAAAGGGACTTATGCCGAGCGTCCAGCAAAAGTCCCTTTAAATTCAACAAAGTTCCGCTGAGTGACATGCATAAGCAATCGTGCTTCACTAAAGGCATGACACCTGCGGCCGGAATTGACGCCGGAAACATCCCCGCGCCGGAGGCCGGGAATCTTTCGCGCGCCGGAAATCTCTTCCAACTCCTCCGGGACGGCAGAGCCAGGACCCGCGCCGAGCTTGCCGAAACCACCGGCCTCGCCCGGTCCACCGTCGCTGCTCGTATAGACGCACTAGTCGGGTCGGGCCTCGTCGGCCCCGCAGGCGAAGCGAACTCCACAGGCGGCAGGCCGCCGTCGCGCGTTGCCTTCAACCCTGCCGCCCGCGTAGTCCTGGCCGTTGACGTCGGGGCAACCCACGTCATTGTTGCCGTCACGGACCTGGGCGGTAATGTTCTGGCCGAGCGTCGCCTGAGGCAGGAAGTAGCCGACGGCCCGGACGTTGTTCTGGGCCGGGTGGTCTCAGCTGGACGCGAACTCCTGACCGAAGCCGGGCGCGAACCCGGCGAACTCGCCGGCATGGGCATCGGGCTGCCGGGTCCTGTGGAGCACGCAAGCGGAAAGCCCGTCAAGCCGCCCATCATGCCCGGTTGGGACGGATTCGACGTCGTCACTTACGTCCAGCGCTCGCTACCCGTTCCGGTTTTGGTGGACAACGACGTCAACATCATGGCCCTGGGCGAACGAACCGCATACTGGCCGGACCACGAGAACTTCCTCTTCGTCAAGGTCGCCACAGGCATCGGCGCCGGCATTATCAGCAGCGGAGAGCTGCAGCGCGGCGCCAACGGCACCGCCGGCGACCTCGGCCACGTCAGGGTTCCCCGCGGCGACGACGTCCTGTGCCGGTGTGGAAACCATGGCTGCCTTGAGGCACTGGCTTCGGGCCCCGCCGTCGCGCGTCAACTGCAGTCACAGGGGCTGGAAGCCTCCACCGGCGCGGACGTCCTGCGGCTGGTCAGTGAAGGGAACGTTCAAGCCGTTCAGGCGCTGCGGCAGGCAGGACGGGACGTAGGCGATGTTCTAGCCACAGTAGTCAACCTCCTTAACCCATCAATGATCATCATCGGCGGCAGTGTGGGGGAGGCAGGCGAGCATCTGGTGGCCGGTATCCGCGAAGTGGTCTACGGGCGTTCCCTGCCCCTGGCCACCACGCACCTCCGCATTGGCATTTCCATGGCTGGCCAGCGCGCGGCGATTCTAGGGGCCAGTCATATGGTCACGCAGTACGTCCTATCGCCGGCCGTGATCGAGGCCACGCTCCAAGCAGCGGGATAACCTGTAATCCATGCCGGTTGCCAGGTAGTGGCGTGATAGCAATGAAAGTGATGAAAACGCTTCCTGCTTCCCTGCGCCACACGCCATGAGCCGCCTCCTTTCCAGGATTCCCCGCAGCTGGCTGATCCTTGCATGCATTGGGCTCATTGCCTTGAACATGCGTGGGCCCTTTGTGGCCGTGGCTCCCGTGGTGGATTCGCTGCAGCAGGACCTGGGATTCTCCCCGGTTGAGCTCGGCCTGCTCACCGGCATACCCGTGCTGTGCTTCTCCCTGGCGTCGCCGCTTGCCTCCCTGGCCGGGCGGCGGCTTGGGGCCGAGTTCGCGGTGATGCTTACGCTGCTCGGGGTCCTTGCTGGCGTGGTGATCCGTTCCAGCGGCGGCGGGGCCCTGGTCATGGCCGGCACGGTCATCATCGGCGTGGCCATCACCATCGGCAACATCGCAGTGCCGCTGATCATCCGCCGCGACTTTGCACCCCGACGGCAAGCAACCGCCATGGGCGTCTACACAGCTGCCTTGAACGTAGGCTCATTCCTCACCTCCGTTGCCACAGCGCCGCTGGCCGAACTGGTGGGATGGCGGCTTTCCTTGGCCGCGAGTGCCCTGTTGGCGTTGGCTGCGATCTTGTTTTGGGTGCCGACTGTTGGTGCGCGGCGTGCTTTTGTGCCCGCGGCCGTTCCCTCATCTACTGCATCCGGCGCCGGGCGGGTTGCGGGTGTGGGGTGGCTGACTGTTGGCTTGACGCTCGGCTTCGCGGGGCAGGCGTTCTCCTACTACGGCGTCACGGCGTGGCTCCCCAGCTTCTTGTCCGACGAGCTGGCCATGGGCACCGCCGAAGCCGGGGCAGGATCCTCGCTGTTCCAGATCTTCGCCATTGTGGGCGGCTTGGGCGTGCCGCTCCTGGCACGCTTTGCCAGCACGACGGCGGTGGCGGTCACCTTATGTGCGCTGTGGCTGACCGTTCCCGTTGGCTTGTTGCTGGCACCTTCGTGGTGGTGGATGTGGTCCTCCATGGGTGGCGTTGCCCAAGGCGGCGGCATCACGGTGATCTTCATTGCGATCATCAAATTCGCGCAGTCCCAGGCCGCAGCCGGCAAGATGTCAGCCGTGGTGCAAGGTGTTGGCTACTGCTTCGCTGCCTTGGCTCCCACCATTGTGGGCTTCGTGCACAGTGTGACCGATGGCTGGACTGTTCCGCTGCTGGTGATCCTCGGCTCGGTGCTCACGTTCTGCGTGAGCACCACGTTGTCCGTGCGATGGGCGGCGCGGCAGGGCTAGGAGGAGGTGTTTGGCTTGGGGTGTTTGGCTTGGGCCTGCCCGGTTCGGGGGTTCGCTGCTGGATGTGCCGCGCGCACGGCATCGTGGGCAGCTAAGCATCGAAATGGAGTGAGCCGGACAGGATTTGGAGTGAGCCGGAGTGAGCCGGGCAGGGGAAAGCCCCGCTGCTGGGCTGTCTCCCCGACCATCGGGGTCACTTGTTGCGAAAAGTGCAGGCAGCCCAGCGTCGGGGCTATGGTGTCCGCGGCGTGTGCCGCGGGGCTTTGTGGTGCTTACTAGGCGGCTACGAGTTCCTCTTTGGTGGCCTCTTCCTTGGCCTCGGTGAGGAATCGTGCGTAGGCGGGGATGGTCAGGAAGGTGGGGAATTCCTCAGCCAGGGTGACTTCCTCGAAGATGGCGCGGGCGTCTGCGAAGCGGTCTCCGTCGAAGCGTTCCAGGCGGGCGTATTCCTCGTCCAGCATGTCTTCAACCCATTCGCGGGTGATGATGTCGCCGTTCTCGGTGATGGCGTGGGAGTGGATCCACTGCCAGAGCTGGGAGCGGGAGATCTCCGCGGTGGCTGCGTCTTCCATGAGGTTGTGGATGGCCACGGCCCCGTTGCCCCGGAGCCAGGACTCGATGTAGCGGATGCCAACCTCGATATTCAGGCGAATGCCGCCCTCGGTGATGGTTCCCTCGGTGCTGGCGATGTCGATCAAGGCCCGGTCATCAGGGGTGACGTCCTCGCGGGAGCGGCCCAGCTGGTTGGGGCGATCTCCAAGAACTGAGTCAAAAACTTCCCGGCACACCGGCACCAGATCAGGGTGGGCCACCCACGAGCCGTCAAAGCCGTCGTTGGCCTCACGCGTCTTGTCCGCCCGCACCTTCCCAAAGGAAGCGTGGTTGGCGGCCTCGTCCTTGCGGTTTGGCACAGCTGCTGCCATGCCCCCAATAGCCATGGCACCGCGGCGGTGGCAGGCCCGGACCAGTTGCTCGGTGTAGGCGCGCATGAACGGCTGGGTCATGGTGACCTGGCCGCGGTCCGGGAGCACGAAGCGAGGTCCACGGGTGCGGAAGTTCTTGATCAGGGAAAAGATGTAGTCCCAGCGGCCGGCGTTCAAACCACTGGCGTGGTCTCGCAGTTCATACAGGATCTCTTCCATCTCGAACGCGGCCGTGATGGTTTCGATCAGCACCGTGGCGCGGATGGTGCCCTGCGGGATGCCCAGCAAGTCCTGGGCCAGGATGAAGATGTCGTTCCACAGGCGCGCTTCGAGGTGGTTCTCGATCTTGGGCAGGTAGAAGTAGGGGCCCTTGCCCTGGGCGAGCAGGCGGCGGGCGTTGTGGAAGAAGAACAATCCGAAGTCCACGATTCCCCCGGCGATCGGCTTGCCGTCGATCAGCATGTGCTTCTCCGGCAAGTGCCAACCACGCGGACGGACCACAATGGTGGGCAGGTCCTCGGCAGCCTTGAGCTTGTATTCCTTGCCCTCCGGAGAAGTGAAGTCGATCCGGCGTTCCAGAGCATCAGTCAGGTTCAACTGCCCCTGGATCACATTGCGCCACGTCGGGGTGGAGGAATCCTCCATGTCAGCCAGCCACACCTTCGCACCCGAATTCAGGGCGTTGATGGTCATCTTCTTATCCACCGGCCCGGTGATCTCCACACGGCGGTCCTCCAGGCCCGGAGCCGGGGGAGCAACCCGCCAGGACGGATCATTCCGAATGGCCTCGGTCTGGGGCAAGAACCGCGGGTCCTGGCCACTCGAGATCTGGTTGCGGCGGGCATGCCGTGCCTGCATCAGCTCCTGACGACGATCAGCAGTGGCCCGGTGCAACTTACCGATGAACTCAAGCGCGTCCGGAGTAAGGACCTCGTTCTGACGGCAAATTGGCTGAGCGGTGATAGTGATGCCATTGATAGTGAAGTTGTCAGTGAAGCTGTTCATTTCAATCTCTCCTATGAGAAGCAAATGTTCGACGGCGGCGGCGCGGCTTGGGTGCCGGGTGCCCGGGTGCCGGGATGGCCTTCGGGCCGGCATTGCTCGGCCTGCTATTCCCCTTATGCGGGCCTGACCTCGCTGGGCGAGGACAATCCCTGATAAGGGGCCCCTTTTACGCAGGCTGCCGCAATACCGGCCCTTCGGCCGAGTGGTTGTTGCCCCCGGGATCCGAGCGGCCCGTCGGGTCGAACAAGGTGATCCGGAAGCGTGCGTAAAAGGGGCCCTGTCCCCGCCGTTCACCGAGCTTTGCGAGGTTTATCGGCGTGGATGGGGAATAGCACGCGGAGGATTGCCTTGTTCGACCTCCGCAGGCAGAGCGGTACCGGTCCGCAGGCCGGAGGTGGCCAAGAAACAGCAGCCGTCGGATGGTGGTTAGTGGAATTGGCCCTCTTCGGTCGATCCGACCAGTGCGAGGGTGGAAGCGTTCGGGTTGAGCGCTGTTGCGATGTCGTCGAAGTAGCCGGTGCCGACTTCGCGTTGGTGCTTGGTGGCGGTGTAGCCGCGTGATTCGGAGGCGAATTCCTTTTCCTGGAGTTCGACGTACGCGCTCATGCCTTCACGGGCGTAACCGTGGGCGAGGTCGAACATCGAGTAGTTCAGGGCGTGGAAACCGGCCAGGGTAATGAACTGGAACGTGAAGCCCATGGCGCCGAGTTCGCGCTGGAACTTGGCGATGGTGGTGTCGTCCAGGTGCTTGCGCCAGTTGAAGGACGGGGAGCAGTTGTAGGAGAGCATCTGGTCCGGGAACTCGGCTTTGACCGATTCGGCGAATTTGCGGGCCAGTTCCAGGTCCGGGGTGCCCGTTTCCATCCAGATGAGGTCGGAGTACGGTGCGTAGGCCTTGGCCCGGGCGATGCAGGGTTCGATGCCGTTGCGGACCTTGTAGAAGCCCTCGGCTGTGCGAACAGGTTGTCCCCCTTCGCGGAGGATGAATTCCTGGTCCCGCTCGTCAACGTCGGAAGTGATCAGGGTTGCTGCTTCGGCGTCGGTGCGGGCAATGACCACGGTGGGGGTGCCGGCGACGTCGGCTGCCAGGCGGGCTGCGTTCAGGGTACGGATGTGCTGCTGGGTGGGGATCAGGACCTTGCCGCCGAGGTGTCCGCACTTCTTTTCCGAGGCGAGCTGGTCTTCCCAGTGAACACCTGAGGCGCCTGCGGTGATCATGGATTTCATGAGTTCGTAGGCGTTCAGCGGGCCGCCGAAGCCTGCCTCGGCGTCGGCGACGATCGGGACCAGCCAGTCCTCAACGGTTTTGACGCCCTCGGCGTACTCGATCTGGTCGGCCCGGAGAAGGGCGTTGTTGATGCGGCGGACAACCTGCGGGACCGAGTTGGCCGGGTACAGGGACTGGTCCGGGTAGGTCTGGCCCGAGAGGTTGGCGTCAGCGGCCACCTGCCAGCCGGAAAGGTAGATGGCACGCAGGCCCGCTTTGACCTGCTGCACAGCCTGGTTGCCGGTCAGGGCACCGAGGGCGTTGGTGTAGCCGCCGGTGGGAGCTTCCTCGGTCAGCTGCTTCCACAGCTTCTCCGAACCGCGGCGGGCCAGGGTGTGCTCTTCGGAGACGCGACCACGGAGGCGGACGACGTCGGTAGCCGAGTAATCACGGGTGACGCCTTCCCACCGCGGGTTGGCGGACCATTCAAGTTCCAGCGCTGCTGCTTGCTGCTCTGCACTTTGCTCTGCTGGTTCAAACGATGCGGTCATTGCATGTCTCCTCATAATCAAACGGGGCTCCCGGGCCGGCCTCCGCTGCGCCCTTGCCGCATTGGCCGGCTTGTCCGGGTTTGCGTTTCTTTTTCGTAAGACCTACTTTTCTGCACTTCCAAGAGTCTTTCTAGAGGAAAAGTATGGAAAGAAATGCACTTCTTCGCGTATTCTCAAGAAATGTCGCCTGTGAGTTGGAATCGCGAAGTAGTGTCGCCGTCGTCATCCCCTGCCGCCCCTGAACTGGACGTCATCAGCCTGGGGCGCCGCGTCCGCCACTTGCGCAAGCAGGCCGGGCTGACGCTGGACGACTTGAGTGCCGCCGTCGGGACCGCGCCAAGTCAGTTGAGCCTGATCGAAAACGGCAAGCGGGAACCCAAATTGGGGCTGCTTCAGCAGCTCGCGGCCTCGCTCAATGTGAGCATCGATCAACTGCTGGGGGCCGAGCCGCCCAGCCGCCGCGCGGCTCTGGAAATTGAGCTCGAACGGTACCAACGCGGGCCGTTGTACGAGTCGTTGAACCTCCCCAAAATCCGCATCAGTTCGCGGCTTCCGCTGGAGGTCCTGGAATCGCAGGTGGGGCTGCTTCAGGAGCTTGAACGCAAGCTCAATGAGCAAGCCGCGACGCCGGAGGAAGCCCGCCGCGCGAACGGCGAGTTGCGTGCCATGATGCGCGAGCGCGGTAACTATTTCCCCGAGTACGAGGCGGAGGCGCAGAAGGTCCTCAAAGGGGTTGGTTACACCACTGGGCCGCTGAGCCAGCACGTCATTGCGGACATCGCCGAGAACCTCGGATTCACGCTGCACCACGTAGGGGATTTGCCGCATTCCACGCGTTCCGTGACGGACTTGAAGAATCGCAGAATTTATCTCACGCAGAACCAGCGGCAGGACCACGATCCCCGATCCGTGCTGTTGCAGGCACTGGGTCACTACGTCCTGGGGCATGAAACTCCCCGGAACTACGGGGATTTCCTGGCACAGCGCGTCGCCACCAACTACTTCGCCGCCGCGCTGCTGCTACCCGAGCACGCCACGTTGGAGTTTCTGCAGAAGGCCAAGGCTGCCAAGGAAATCGCGGTGGAGGACATCCGCGACGCCTTCGCCGTGTCCTACGAAACTGCTGCGCACCGTTTCACCAACCTGGCCACCAAGCACCTGGGCATCACCACGCACTTCCAGAAGACCCACCAGTCCGGCATCATCTACAAGGCCTATGAGAACGACGGCGTGAACTTCCCTCAGGACCATACGGGGGCCATCGAGGGGCAACCGTCGTGCAAAGCGTGGACCTCGCGGGCGGTGTTTGATGTGCCGGATAAGTTCAGTGCCTACAGCCAATACACGGACACGCCCTCAGGCACTTACTGGTGCACGGCGCGGACTGAGCGCTCGGCTGCCGGTGAGTTCTCGCTGAGCATCGGGGTCCCTTACCAGCACGTGAAATGGTTCCGGGGCCGGGAGACCACTGCACGGGCCACGTCCAACTGCCCGGACCCGGACTGCTGCAAACGGCCCCCGGCTTCTTTGGCGAACGAGTGGGCAGGCAACGCTTGGCCCTCCGCCCGGGCGCACTCACACCTTCTCGCGGCCATGCCTCCCGGCGCGTTCCCCGGCGTGGACGAGACCGAGGTGTACTCCTTCCTGGCGGCCCACTCCGAGCGCTGACGCCCTGGAGTGGACGCACTCTCACGTCCCGCGCGCTTCGCGCCGAATGCTCTCTCACGTCCCGCGTGCTTGGCGCCGACGCTCTCTCACGTCCCGCGTGCTTGGCGCCGACGTTCTCTCACGTCCCGCGTGCTTGGGCCGTTCGCTCTATCACTGCGGCCGAGAAGGGGGCCATGGATTCCGCTGTGACGCAGATCGACGCGGCGGCATCAAGTGCCCTCATCCCGGAACGCCAGATCACCTTCGACCAGCCTTTCCACTATCAGATCATTCATGCAGAAACTGCAATGCAGCTGTTCACTGGGTGGGTAGCAGACCCGCGGTAAGCAGGAGGTGCGGGACGACCCGGCTTGCTACCGGACCAGACGGCCCACCAGCACAGCAGCGGCTTCCACCACTTCATCGGCCCCGCGCTTGGAGGTGCTCAAAGCCACTTCCTGGCCGGACACTGTGATGATGTCCGTGATCACCGCGACCGTGAGCCTGCCCAAAGTGTCGTCGCTGGCGCCGAGGAGCACGGAGTTCTGCCTGACCCACTCACGGCCGCGTTCCCGCCGCAGGACTTCGAAGCCCGGGGGAGTGTCGCCCTCGATGAACACCAGCTCCAGCGCGCGGTGCCTCCAGGTGTAATCGAAGTAGCTGCGGCTGCCCACGTGGAACAGCGCTAATGGATCGCTTTCGCCTGCCTTGCGTGCCTTGGCCACAGCCGATGCCACGAGTCTTTCGTGTTCATTTTGGTAGTCATCCCACAGGGCGAGGAAAAGCTCGGTCTTTCCCCCGAAGTGGTGGTAGAGGCTGCCCACGCTGGAACCTGCACGGGCCACGATGTCCGAGATGCTTGCGTCAGTGAATCCGTGTTCAACAAAGACGCTGGCTGCCGCGTCGAGGAGATTTCGCTGTGTTGCCGCGGTGCGGGTCCATTGCCAGGAGCCGGTGTTGCTGGCAACGTGGGAAGCTTTCCGGACCACGCCTTCACTCCTCCCGGGGGTGGAACAGGGGCCGGAGTGTCGCCCGGCCATTTTCTGGAATCCTACCCGCGAAACAATCCACATAGCCAGCAGGAAGCCTTGACGGACCCATCAAAAACGGGAAATAATTTTGGAAGTCTGTTCTAGAAATACCTATTGCGGCGTGTATCCGAATGCTGCGATTTTTGACGCGGGACGCCCCGAAACCCGGGTGCCGTTTTCACCGTCGGGCTGCAACTGGTTGAATCGCTATATAGCGCCAACTGGTCGCAGCCAAACAAGCCAGAGAGGAACGCGGCCTGATGTCCGTTTCAAGCAAGTCGTCCGGGATCACGTCGAACAGGTGGTTCAAGCCCGTCGTCGTCACCGCAGGAGCTTTGGTGGTGGCACTGATCCTGGTGCTCGTCGCGCAGTGGCTCCGGACGCTCCAGCCAGTGCAGCAGTTCCTCACCGATTACCCCGGGCACTCCGCCATTCCTGAAGGAACTCCCACCGGCTTCCCGGCGTGGCTCGGCTGGCAGCACTTCTTGAACATGTTCTTCATCGTCCTGATCATCCGGTCCGGCTGGCAGGTGCGCACCACTACGCGCCCCGCGGCAAACTGGACACGGAACAACAAGGGCTTCATCAAAACCAAGAATCCACCCACCAAGATCAGCCTGGACCTCTGGTTCCACCTGACGCTGGACGCGCTCTGGGTGCTCAACGGCATCATCTTCATCGTGCTGCTCTTCGCTACCGGGCAATGGCTCAGGATCGTCCCCACCAACTGGGACGTTTTCCCGAATGCGGTTTCCGCCGGCTTGCAGTACGCGTCGCTGAACTGGCCCGTGGAAAATGGCTGGAACAACTACAACAGCCTGCAGCTCCTGACCTACTTCGTCACGGTCTTCATCGCCGCACCGCTGGCCATCATCACCGGAATCCGGATGTCTGGTGCCTGGCCCAAGAAGGCCGCGATCAACAAGTTCTACCCGATTGAGTTGGCCCGCAAGATCCACTTCCCGGTGATGATCTACTTCGTTGCTTTTGTGATTGTCCACGTGACCTTGGTGCTTGCCACCGGTGCGCTGAACAACCTCAACCACATGTACGCGTCCAATAACGACTACAGCTGGTGGGGCTTCGGCATCTTTGCGGCCTCCATCGTCTTCACGGCGGCGGCATGGTTCCTGGCCCGCCCGTTGTTCCTCCGCCCGATTGCCTCACTCATGGGCAAGGTTTCGCGCTAACCCAAACGCAAAAGAAAGCAGCCGCCCCGGAACACTCCGGTGCGGCTGCTTTCTGGTTTAGCACGGAGGCTAGGACAGGGCCCCGCCCTGCCACAATGCATCAAAGGGAGCGCCCGAAGACACCCGGTTCTTGATCCCGGCAGTCACAAAAGCCTTCGCCGTACGGGCAGCTTCCAGCGGAGTGGCACCCTTGGCGAGCTCGGCCGTCACGGCGGCAGCCAGCGAACAACCGGCACCGGAAACCGCCACTTCGCCAACCTTCGGCGCACGCAGGACCTCCAGGGTCTCGCCGTCGTAGTAGACGTCGACGGCGTCAGGACCTTCCAGCCTCACCCCGCCTTTAGCGAGGACTGCTGCACCGCTGATTTCATGGATGCGGATGGCAGCGGCCTTGAGCGAGTCCTCGTCAGTGATGGTGAGCCCGGAAAGCGACTCGGCCTCGAAGTGGTTGGGAGTAACAAAGGTAGCCAGCGGAAGGATCTGAGCCTTCAACGCCTGGTCCGTGTCCAGGGCGTGGCCGGGCTCCTGGCCTTTGCAGATCAGGACAGGATCCAGCACCACATTCTTGAAGCCTGAATCGGTGAGCGCCTTCTCCACCGTGCTGATGGTTGCCGGGCTGCCGAGCATGCCGATCTTCACGGTGTCCAACACCGAAGGCGCACCGGAAGCGGCACCATATGCCGCCGTCGTGGCTTCCAACTGGTCTGCAATGACTTGCTGTTCCACCGGCACAAAGCGGTGGTTCCAGTTGTCCTTCGGGTTGAAGGACACAATGCAGGTGAGGTTGGCAATGCCGAACACTCCGAGTTCCTGGAAGGTCTTGAGGTCCGCCTGCGCGCCGGCGCCACCGGTCGCTTCGGAGCCGGCAATGGTCAGGGCAATGGCAGGGGCAACGGCTGAAGTCATGATTCCATTTTGGCAGTTGCTCCGGTTCCACTCCTAAACGAGCCTAGCCATGCAACGCGCGGTAGGCGGCTTCCGCAGCCGGATGCAGGGGAAGACCGGCGGTGTTAATCAGCGTTTCGGGGCTGAGGAATTGAACCCCGGTGCTGGACTTGGGCACCAGATCCTGTGCCTGTTCCACCAGGAGTTCCACCGTCCGCCGAACAACATGGTCCGCCAAATCCCGGCGGCACAGGAGCAGGTTGGCCACTCCCACGGTCCACACGGCAGGGGCGTCGCCGTAGCTATTGGCGGGAATGAGGACGCGATCGTAGAAGAACCCGGACTGAGCCCGCGTTGCCGGGACGAGGTCCGAAAGGTCCAGGAGCCGCACACCCAACTCCCGTGCCGCGGCAACGATCGGCGCTGTGGGAACGCCCCCGGACTGGATCATGACGCTGATGGAACCGTCCTTCAGGGCCTCCAAGGCCTGATTCAGCCCGAGGTTGACCTGCTTGACCGCCATGCCCGGCCCTGCAGTATCGGCGGACAACCCCGCGGCGGCGATGATCCGCGCGGCAGTGAGGGTGGTCCCGGAGCCTACCTCGCCCACTCCCGCGGTCTTTCCTGCGAGGTCCGCGAATGTTCGGATGCCGCTGTCCTCGCGCACCAAACAGTGGACGTAGTTTTGATACACCTTCCCCAGCGCCACCAAATCCCCGGCCCCGGAGCCGGTCCCAGAGCCGTTCCCGGCCTCGGTCGCCGCATCGGTCGCCGCATCGGACGCCGCCTGGGCTGCCGCATCGGCCAGCGCCACGGCCATTGTTGCCTCGCCCGAGACAACCCGACGGATGTTCTCTAGGCTGCCCCCGGTGGTCACGGCGACCGCCCTCTCGGCTACCTGCTCCCGCTGCAACAAATCGGCAAGCAGGGTGGCGAACTCCAAGTAGAAGCCGCCCGATTCGCCGCCGGCAACCGTCACTTCCTGCGGCCTGTCCTCTGCGGTGCAGCCCGCGCTTGACGCCACGATTACCCCGCCAAGCCCCAGCGCCATGGCGGTTTTGATGGCGCTTCGCCGGGAGACCACGGGTAGCTCAACCATGGGATCCGTCCTTGGGCCGCGCGAATTCGAGGCGGGCAATCAAGCCGTGCGGCTCCCGCGTTTGAAGAACCAGCCGAGCACCGTTCGCCTCAGCCAGACGTTCCACAATGGTCATCCCCAGCCCATTACCCGGGATCTTGCTGTGCTGCGGTGCGCGCCAGAACCTGGTGGTGGATGCGGCGAGGTGATCGGCTGGGAGGCCGGGACCGTCGTCGGAAATGACGATGGCGGTGCCTCCTTCGGTGGGCTCGCTCGCCACCGTAATGCGTGCCGCCGGCGCGTATTTGATGGCATTGGCAAGGAGCTCACCCACCATATGTGCCAGTTCATCGGGGTCGCACATAACGAGGCTTTCAGTGGCTGGCGCTATGAGTGTCAGCCCTGAACCTGCTTGGAGTGCTGCCGGCGCTGCCCGCTCCACTTCACCCTGCAGGACCGGAAAAGCGTCAATGACGGACAGGCGTTTGTGCTCGGATTCCTGACCCGCCCGGGCAGACCCCTCCGTGGCACGATGTTCAGCAGTGGCCAGCTTCAGCACGCCGTCGAGCATTTCTTCCACCCGCTCAAGTTCGGCCACAACGCCGGCGGCTGCCTGCTTCTCAGGTTCAGAACGCAGTGCGAGCCGCAGAAGATCCACCCGCAGGCGCAGCGCACCCACGGGGTTCCTCAGCTGGTGCGAAGTATCGGCGATGAGCCGGCGCTGGGACTCTATGCTTTCCGTCACGGCATCAGCCATGGCTGTGAAGGACCGGCTCAGCTCCCGGAGTTCCGGCGGACCGGCCTCGGGAAGCTGGCTGGTTTTGCCCGTAGCTTCGAGTTGATGCACTGCCCTGCTGAGCCGCTGGACCGGACGCAGCACCCACGCGGTGATGCGGGACGCCGCCACAAGGAGCAGCACGCCCAGCGCCACTGCGGCCAACACCACCACAATCCACCGCTCCCGGAGCTTTTGCCGGGCAGCATCGAGGTCCACTTCAAGAACCACCTCGCCAAGGACCTGGCTGGCTGTGCCGAACGACCTCGAAATGATGTCATTGCCGGTCCCGAAGGCGCGGAGGGGGCTCAGTGTTGTGTCGCTGAGGTTGAGGCTTGCGCGGTTGAGCGCGTCCCGGACCTCCGGCTGGTCCTCGCTAAGGCCGCCTGAGCGGAGGGACGTCTGTTGGAGCCGGATCAGGATTCCTTCAGAGTAGAGCTCGGAATAGCGGTCCATTTCCCGCTGGAGTTGGGTGGTGTTGTTGTCCTCCGCTGCGTCGCTGGCCAATTGTGCGAACCGGTTGAGGGCTGCCACCCGGTTGATCTGCAATTCCTGGGTGAGCTCCCGGCTTGCCGAGGTGAGGATCACGCTGGACACCGTCACCACAATGATCACCACCAGCAGGCTCAGGATGCCCAGGACCCGGACTTTCACGGTTGCTCTACCCGGTATCCCACACCCCGGACGTTGATGATGAATCCTGGAAGCTGGAGCTTGGACCTGAGCCCTGTCAGGTGCACGTCCAAGGACCTGGAATGTGCCACGAAAGCATCGCCCCACAGAGCATCCAGAATCTGCTCCCGGGTCACCACGGAGCCAGCATTCCTGGCCAGCAGGCTGAGGAGATCAAATTCGGTTGCGGTCAAGGCAAGCTGCCGCCCGCCCACCGAAGCAATCCGGCGGTCCAGGTCCACCGCCAAGTCTCCCACCACGATTGTGTGTGGAGCTTCCTGGCCGGAGCGGCTGCTGCGGCGCGTGACGGCTTCGATCCTGGCCAGCAGTTCCACCAGCTTCACGGGCTTGACCAAGTAATCATCGGCCCCGGAGCGGAGGCCCAGCACCACGCTGCGCTCGTCGTCACGGGCTGTGAGGATGAGGATGGGAATCTGGGTGACCTGCCTGAGTTTTCGCAGGACATCCAAACCATCCATATCCGGAAGGCCCAGGTCCAGCAGGATTACCTCATGCTGCCGGTGTGCCAGCAGTGCGTCCTCGCCGCGCGAGACACGGGTGTGTTTGTGGCCCGCGGAAGCGACGGCGGCACTCAAGGCCGACGCCATGGCGTCGTCATCCTCGACGATGAGCACGTGCACTGTCCGCGTCCTTTGGGTTTGATGGGCCGGGTTTGGTGGGCTGGTGGGCCGGTGGGGCTGGTGGTTTTGGTGGGCTGGTCCGCTACTAGAGCTTAACGTTGTGAGGCCCGCTCTGCGCCCTTCGGAGTATCCAAAGCGAGCAGAGCGGGCCCAACAACCCAGCCTGGTTAGGCGTCGACGCGATCCTTTGCACCGCCGTCGCCGGTTTCCTTTGCAGAGACCTTGGCCACGAAGGCGTTGCCCTGCTCCGAATCCAAGTGCGTGGGCTTCTTGTTCTTCAGCGCGAAGATGTACACCAGCAAGGAGATAAAGATCGCCGCAGTGACATAGGTGAAGAACAGGTCCACCTGGTTGGACTTCTGCAGCGCTGCGCCGATCAGCGGAACCGTGCCGCCGAACAACGAGTTGGCAATGGCGTACCCCAGGCCCACACCAAGGGCGCGGATGGATGCCGGGAACAGTTCAGCCTTCACCAAGGCATTGATGGAGGTGTAACCACCCACCATCAGCAGGCCACCCATCATCAGCAGGAACGCCATGAACGGATCCTTGGTGCCGGCGAGCGTGGAGAGCAGCGGCCAGGTGAACAGCACACCGGTCACGCCGAACCAGATCAGCAGCGGCTTCCGGCCGATCTTGTCAGAAAGCATGCCGTAAACAGGCTGCAGCAGCATGAAGATGAACAGCGCCCAGAAGTTGATGACAGAGGTGTCGGTCTTGGCGATCCCGGAAGTATCGTTCATGAACTTCAAGATGAAGTTGGTGTATGTGTAGAACGCCACGGTGCCACCCAACGTGATCCCGATGCAGATCAGCAGTGGCTTCCAGTGCTTGGTGAACAGCAGCTTCATGGTGCCGGGCTGGGCCTCGCCCTCAACCTTGACGTGTGCTGCGCGGAGCTGATCCGCGGATAAAGTCTCCTCCATGGAACGGCGAAGCCACAGAACCACCAAAGCAGCCACGCCGCCCAGTGCGAACGGGATCCGCCAGCCCCACGCAGTCAGGTCTTCCTTGCTCATGGTGTTCTGCAAAATCACCAGCACCAGCAAGGCAAGCATCTGCCCGCCGATCAGGGTGACGTACTGGAAGCTGGAGAAGAAACCGCGGCGCTTGGCCGTTGCAGCCTCTGACATGTAGGTGGCGCTGGTGCCGTACTCGCCGCCCACCGAGAAACCCTGGATCATGCGGACAAGCACCAGCAGAATCAGTGCCCACAGCCCTATAACGTCCTGCGTGGGCAAAATCGCGATCGCGAAGGAACCAGCCGACATCATGGTCACGCTCAAAGTCAGCGCGGCTTTGCGGCCCTTACGATCTGCGTACCGGCCGAAGAACCAGCTGCCGATTGGACGCATGAGGAATGAGGTCGAGAAGACCGCCATCGCCTCAAGGCCGGCCTGGAGATCGTCCGAGGAGTTGAAGAAGTGCGACTGGAAATACGCCGCGAATGCGGTGTACACGTACACATCGAACCACTCCACGAGGTTGCCCGCGGAGCCTTTGAGGATGTTGCTCACGGCCTTGCGTGTCTGCGCGGCTTCGCTCAGAGGCGCAGCTTGTTGGGTGCTCATCAATGAACCTTCCTGGACGGCAGCATGTTGCAGCTGCCGTGTCTTGCATGAGTTCGTTCTGTCCATGAAGCGGGTGCTCATGGCGTCCTTGCGCATGGCTCTTCGTCGACTAAGAAAGGCCCTCTTGGGGTGAAGAGGACGTACTCCAAACTAGGGGTGATGCACGGCACAGCCCTAGCCGGGGGCCGATTTCCTAACACTTCCTTAGGTTTCGGCTCCCGTTGCGTTCGGTGATGCACGACGCCGGCCGCTCGCCTGCCGCTGCCGGCTCACCTCCGCCATGAGGGATGCTCTCTCACGTCCCTCGGGGTTCTGGCGGGCGCTCTTTCATGTCCCTCGGGGTTGGGGCGGGCGCTCTTTCATGTCCCGCGGGGTTGGGGCGGGCGCGAATAAGGGTTGATGATGCGCACGTACTTCCAAACGGCGAGGCGCCCAACGGCGGCGGCCAAGGCAACCGACGTCGTGAAAACGAGCGGGCCAGTCGCAGAAAAGCCGCCAAATGGAGCGCACATGAGCAAACCTGCGCCAAAAAAGCCGGCAACATGGAGCCATTGATTTCGGATCCGCCGGAGTGCCAAGCCGAGTAGTGCCCCCGCAGCGTAACCAACTGCCCAGACCGGAAGCAGGCTGTAGATGAAAAACATGACAGCACACGGCGGTGCCAGCAGGCCCCAGAAGACGCAGAAGGTCAGGTGAGCTGCAGCAACTCCCAGGAACAATGCTTTTGCGCCGAGCACCAGTCTGTCCCGAGGGCCATAACTCCTGGCGGACGTGTTCGGTAGTTCCAGCGCGAACTCGTCATCCTCAATCCATGGTTTCTGATTCATGACTACCTCCTAGGGAAGTGAGAGAGGGCTTGCCGGGAAGGGCGGTTATGTGATGGGGCGTCAGCCGGAAAGCCGAGGGACGTGCGAGAGGGATTGGCTGAAGTGGTGGTTATGTGAGAGAGCGTTCGTGGCGGCCCGCGGCGATCTCGTTGAGGGCCCCGGCCAAGGTTGGGTACTGGAAGTCGAACCCGGCATCGAGCAGTTTCCGCGGCTCAACCCAGCGGCTCTTGAGCACCAACTCGGTCTGTGTCCGGATCAGAACTGCTCCAGCCTCAAGGAGCCAAGCCGGTGTAGGGATGCCGAACGGGACACCCATGCTTTGCCGTACCAGCCCCATCAATTCGCGGTTGTCCACCGCGAAGGGGGTGGCCGCGTTCACGGGGCCCGTTAGCTCAGCATGCTCGTGGACGAACAGCACCACATGGAACAAGTCCTCCACATGGATCCAGCTGAACTTCTGAGTGCCAGGTCCCATGTGGCCGCCCAACCCGAGCCGCGCCAAATTCCGGAGCGGGCTCATGACGCCGCCGGCTCCGAGAACTATTGCGATTCGTAGCGGAATTTTACGTGTCTCCGGCACGACGGAAGCCGCCAACTCGTCCTCCCAGGCGCGGGCCACGTCCACGGAGAACCCGCTGCCCAGCTCGCCGTCCGCTTCCGACTGTGGGTGGTCTTCTGCGTGCCGGTAAATGGTGCCGGTGCTCGAATTGATCCATGTCCGCGGAGGCGTTGCGCATGAAGCGATAGCGCGCCCGAGCGCCCGGGTGGTCAAGACCCGGGAGTCCACGATCTCGCGGCGGTGGCGCGCATCGTAGCGGCAATTCACGGATCGTCCGGCGAGGTTCACCAGCAGTTCGGCGCCGTCCAGCGCCTTGGTGATGGCGCCGTCGTCGTGCCATTGGGCGTCAGCCGAAGCGGCCCGCCCCACTGTCCTGACCTGCCAACCCTCCGCGGCAAACCGCTGCCGGAAGTAACTGCCAATGAAGCCGGACGCGCCAGCAAGCACCACCGTCTGCGGCATCACGAATCCTCCTTGACGCTGCGCACGAGTCCCAAGACGTCGTCGAAGACCTTGCTGACTCCGGGAATTTTCGCCAGGGACAAGCCGCGTGCCACGAGGGGAGCGGCGCCGTCGATCAGTTTCCGCGTGCGTCGTTGGCCTTCGGAACGGTCGTAGACCCAGAACAGGGCCACTCCCATGTATGCCAGCCACAGCAGTTCGGGCAGGTCCCCGCGCAACTTTTTTGCCACTGCCGGGGTGGAACCGTCGACGGCGGTGCGGAAGATCGCGAGCGAAGCCTCGCGGGCGGCGGTGGACGCCTCGCCAAAGGGGTTGACGGGCGACGACGGCCGGATAGCGGTGGCGATGAAATCGGAACCGAACTGGTGGTAGGGAGCCATGACGTCAACGCCGGAATGCAGGACTGCTTTCAATCGTCCGGCAATATCCTTGACGCCTTCGAGGGCTTGTGCCGCCACCATGGCGTGTTCGTCCTGGACCTGGATATACAGCTCCTGGACGAGCTCATCCTTTGAAGCGAAGTAGTAGTAGGCGTTACCAACAGAGACCCCAGCTTCCTGCGCAATGGCCCGCATGGTGGTCTTTTCGAAACCAACTTCACGGAACATCTTCAGCGCGACGTCGGCCACGAGTTGCCGGGTCTGCTCACTTTTTGCCGCCATGGGTGCTCCTTGAAATCGCATTTTGAACGTGTTCAAGAATGAGTATGACATCTTTTCTGAACGTGTTCAAAACTGGGCATGTGAGTGGGGGTGGCGGTGAAGGGCCAGGGACGTGAGCGGGGGTGGGGGTGAAGGGTGGGAGAATGGAACCGGTGCCGGGCCGGATGCCCCACCAACCACAGTGCTAATACAGCGGGGCGTCACATGCGTGGAGCCTGCGCGAACCACTACGAAATGGATGACCCATGCCCTCGCCCTCAGGCTCCAGTACTTTGAGCAAGCCCGCACCGCGCTTTGCTTCGATCGGCTCACCGTATTTCGGCATCATGCTGGCCATCATGGCCGTGGTGCTGATTCTGTCCAACATCGGCGCCTCCAAAGGAGTGGTCCTGGGACCGATCATCACCGACGGCGGGTTCTTCCTCTTCCCCCTCGCCTACATCCTGGGCGATGTGATGAGCGAGGTGTACGGCTTCAAGGTGGCGCGCAAGGCGATCATCACCTCATTCGCGTTGAGCGTGTTCGCGTCCCTCTGCTACTGGATCATCATCGTGCTGCCCGGCTTCACTGACGAGTACGGCACCAGCAAGCAAGCGGCCATTGAGGGTGCACTGGGACCTGTCCCGCAGATCGTCCTCGCCTCCCTGCTTGCCTTCCTCGCCGGGCAGACCATCAACTCCTGGATCCTGGTGAGGATGAAGGCCCGCACGGGTGAAAAGAGCCTGTGGGCACGGCTCATGGGCTCGTCCGTGGTGGGCGAATTGGTGGACACCCTGATCTTTTGCAGCATCGCGGCATCGGTCATTGGCATCACGGACGTTGGCTCGTTCCTGAACTACGCCTTGGCGGGCTTCGTCTATAAGACAGCCGTGGAGTTCCTGTTCGTCCCGGTCACCGTGCTGGTTGTGGGCTGGATCAAGAAGCGCGAGCCGAGCTATGGGGTTTCCGCCGCCTAGCTTTCCGCCAAGTTCGCCGAGTTCGCCGGAAACGCGCGGGTTCGCCGGAAGTTTGCCTGCGTAGCCGCAGCCTTCCGGCGAACTCGGGCGCACGGGAGCCTAGGAGTAGTACCGCCCCAGGGTCTCCGCCTTGAACTCGAAGAAGTCCCCGGATTCGATGGCCAGGCGTGCGTCGTCCACCATCTTCACCACGAAGCGCTCGTTGTGGATGGAGATCAGGGTTGCGGAGAGCATTTCCTTGGCCTTGAACAGGTGGTGGATGTAGGCGCGGGAGTAGTTCACGCAGGTGTAGCAGTCGCAGCCATCCTGAAGCGGCCCGAAATCAGTCTTATAGCGCGCACCGGAAAGGTTGAACCGCCCAAACGGGGTGTAGAACGCCGAATTCCGGGCAACGCGCGTGGGGGAGACGCAGTCGAAGGTATCGGCGCCGTTTTCAATGGCCGTGAAGATGTCATCCGGCTCGGAGATGCCCAGCAGGTGCCGCGGTTTGTCCTCGGGAAGTTCCTCGTTGCACCAGCGCACAATCGTGCCCAGGTTTTCCTTCTCCAGCGCCCCGCCGATCCCATAACCATCAAAGGGCATGGCGCCGAGGTCCTGGCAGGCCTTCCGCCGCAGGTCCTCGTACTGAGCTCCCTGGATCACACCGAACAACGCCTGGTATGGCTTGCCCACACGGGAGGACGTCAGAGACGCGTGCTCCTCCAAGCACCGCAGAGCCCACAAGCGCGTTCGCTCCAGTGACTCCTCCTGGTAGGCCCGTGAGTTTTGCAGCGTGGTGAGCTCGTCGAAGGCGAACATGATGTCCGCGCCGATCTGATGCTGGACCTGCATGGAGATTTCGGGGGAGAAGCGGTGCCGGTCCCCGTTCAAGTGCGATTTGAACCAAACGCCGTCGTCGTCAATGTGGGCAAGCCGTTCCTTGCCCGGGGCTACTGCGTCATCGGGCCCGGACGAATCCACGTTCTTCATGTCGATGACCTTCTTGAACCCCGAGCCAAGACTCATCACCTGGAATCCACCCGAGTCAGTGAAAGTGGGCCCCTGCCAGTTCATGAACGCGCCCAACCCGCCCGCGGCGTCCAGGATCTCCGGCCCCGGCTGCAAGTACAGGTGGTAGGCGTTGGCCAGCACGGCCTGGGCGCCAAGATCCGCAATGGACTCGGGAAGCACTGCCTTCACCGTGGCTTTGGTTCCGACGGCGATGAACGCGGGCGTCTGGATGGTTCCGTGCGGTGTGGTGATGGTTCCGGTACGGCCCAGGAAGGCGCCCCCGTTTGCGTCTACTTGAGCGTCCGACGGCGGGCACGTTTCAGTGAGGCGCTTGCCCACCGAAAAGGAGAACTCCGATTGCCGGCCAGCTAACCCGGGCAACTCGGGCAGGGCCGTGGAAGATGCAGTGGCAGGGGACGGGGAAGAAGCAGAAGAGGAAGCTGGCACGCTATCAAGTGTGCCAGCTTTACCGGGAGTGCCCTGCCGGAAGCAAGCTAGGAGCCGTAGTTCGAGGCCTTCCAGTTGTCCCAGGAGGACCGGATGTCCGATAAGGTGTGGGCCCCAAGATCGTAGGTGGAGGCAATCACCATGGAACCGCCGTCGGGCCTTTTCTCCGGAATCGGCAGTTGCTCCGCCACGATCAGCAGCCCGTCTCCGTGCTCGGCATAGTTGTGGACGGTAAGGCCCACCTGATGCCGGCTCTTGAACCAGACCTTGCCGGAAATCTTCTCCCCGGTGGCAAGCGTGAGCGAGTACTCCTCCCCAACGGGCGGCAGATCCCCAAGTCCCAGCTTCTCAATTGCTGGCCCGCCCTTGCCGGGCAACGAAATGAAATGTGTTCGCCGGTGCCCGTGGGGGTGCCGTTCCAGGGCAAACCGAAGTTGGTGCAGGAACGTGAGCCAACCCTGGGTGATGTCCTCATCCCATTCCGCCCACTCGGAATCGTGGTCCAGCGCGGCGCGGGTTATCCGCACCTCGGTACCACCGGAGACGGGGTGGAGTTCAAACACATCGCCGCCGTTGACGGTCAGGCTCGTGTGATCCGGCCCCTCCACAACATCGGTGTTGAAATAGATCTGTTTGATTTCGTCGGTGAGATCATCAGCTTCCCAGCCGTGCCATTGAGCCACCAAGGACGGTTCGCGCAGCATTGTCCAAACCTGCTGCGCGTCGGCATTAACCACAACGCTCAGATTGTTCGTCATGGCCCCGAATCTACCGCCGTTGGCGCCCACATAACAGGCCTCCGAGGCCCCGAAAAAGCGTTAGGCGCGCACTGACTCCAGCTCGTTGCCGATCCTCCGGGCCAACTCGTCCTCGCCGATGGTCTTGGAACCGCCGTGGGCGCGCAGGAACATTAGCGCTTCAAGCCGGAGGAAGCGCCACTCTCGCTCGGCTTCGTGGTTGCCGTTATCGATCGCCCGGAAAATTTCCTTGTCATAGAGATTGGGTTCGTTCAGCGAGCGTTGGCGGACGCGGGCGTTGATCCTCGCTTTGAACGGATCCTCTTCCTGGGACTCGGGCGCGCGCAGCAGTTTCTCGTACACCGCGGCGCGTTCGGCCTGACCGGCTTCGCGGCAGATGAAGCTGGACAGAGCCAGCGCACGCTCGATCGACGCCCAACGGTCCAGGTTGCCGTCGAAGGGCAGCACATTCAGGAGATCGGCAACTTCCAGTGCGTGGTCCGGATCCCGCAGCACGATGCACAGATCGAACGCCAGATCGCTGAGGTCCCGCAGGCAGCTCCCGGATTTCGTGTTGATGCCCTTCGCCAGCCGTTCGGCCAGGACTTGCACGCCGTTCTTGCCCTTGTGGTTGGCCGCCGCTGCACGGACCACGGCTTCCGGAGTGCCCTGAGGCTCGGGAATCAGTGCGAGTTCCTCGGCTGATGGGCCCGTGTAGGCGGGCGGCGCCTCCGGACGGGGAGGAACGACGACGGTTCCGGCCTGCGCTTCAGCGTCAGCATCCGCGGAGGTGCTGGAGTCGGCGGCGCTGGAGTCGGAGGCGCTTGAGTCGCCAGTGCTGGACTCGGAAGTGGCGGCATTCGACGGGAGCACAGGGGCAGCCTCGCCCGAACCAGCCTGCGCCGGTTCGAGAGTAGCCGGTTCATGAGCAGCCGAATCATTACCGCCACCCACGGGAACGCTGGACCCAACAGCGATCCGCACAGTGCCGCCGTCGACCATTCTCAGCAGCAGCAGGGCGGCAACGCCATAGTCGTCGTTCTGCACCTCAACGGCCGTGATTTCCTCGGCCGGGCCGTCCCCGGGCGGGAACACAAAATCCCCGGGTTGCAGGTCCCCAGCCTGCTTCTCTCTGTACTGCTGTGTGGCTGGGCTGTGAGTCATCGGAAGTCCTTTGGTTCTCGTGGGGTCCGCCGTCCAGTCTACAAAGACCGGCCGCGTGCAGGGGCCGGGACCCGCTAGAGAACGATGCCCGAGAAAGCCAGGGCCTGCCGCACGAGGTTCCCGCGACCGCCGTCGAATTCCTGCTGGACGTTCTCGCTCAGCACTTCCTGAGGCGTCATCCATGTCAGTTCCAGTGCGTCCTGGCGTGGTTCGCATTCGCCGGTCACAGGGATGACGTACGCCAGGGAAACAGCGTGCTGACGGTCATCGGTGAAGCCGGTCTGAGACGGTGCCGGGAAGTATTCGGCCACGGTGAAGGGAACGGGGCTGATGGGCAGCTGCGGGAAAGCCAGGGGACCGAGGTCCTTTTCCATGTGCCTCAGGAGGGCCGCGCGGATGGTTTCGCGGTAGAGGACACGGCCGGAGACCAGGTAGCGGACCATGTTTCCGTCGGCGTCGCCCTGTAGGAGGGTGCCTACCTCGTTGACATAGCCGAGCGGGTCCAGCCTGACCGGGACAGCCTCCACGTAAACCATGGGGAGTCGGCCGCGGGCTTCGAAGAGGTCTTCATGTGAAAGCCAGCCTGGATACGGATCGGGTGTACGTACGCTCATGGTTAAGTTCTACCGCATCACCCGCCGAACTTCCGTGGCGGCGTCCCGGTGGCTGCGGGGTTACGCTCTCGGCGGCATTACAGGGCCAGGATGGACCCGAGCGGCTCACCGGATGCTATGCGGGCGAGGATGGCCGGCGCCGTGGTGGCGAAGGCGCTAGGCCCACGCCACCACCAGCCGGGCCGTCTTCGCGGGAACGGCGAGGTCAATCCCCGTCAGTTCCTGGAAGCGGTTGAGCCTGTTGAGGATGGTGTTGCGGTGGCAGAAGAGCTGTTCTGAGGTGACGGTGACATTTCCGGTGCCCAGGTAGTGCCGGACGGTTTCCAGCAGGCGTTCGCGCTCGCCGCCCCGGCACTCCGCCAAGGCTTCTTCGAGTTCTGCCGCGAGGTCCAGGCCAGCGTCCTGCAGGTTCTGCTGCGCCAGCCGTGCCCAGGCGGAATCGGCTGACAGGGGCCCGGCATCACGGGGGCGAAGCAGTGCGGCGAGGCTTTCGGCGGTGCGGGCGGCCGTGGGAAGCGCGCGGAGGCCCAGGACCTCCGGAACGTAGCCGCACGGGACATTCGCGACGCCGGGTGGCAGCTGCTGGTTGTCACCTTCAGGACCGTGAGAATCCCCTCTGGCTTCCGCGCCCCGGTTTTCCGCAGCACGCGTCCTGACCGCAGGCAGGGCCCAGAAAACGTACGTGTTGCCGCCCGATTCGTGCAGGAACAGCCGCTGCCGGGTGTGCTGCCCCGATCCGACTTGGGACGTTGCTGCCCGTAGCCGTGCGCCGGGTTCGCCGCTGGCAGCCACCAGGGCGAAGCGGGCTTCGGGGTTGATACCCAATGCCGAGGCCACTTGCGCCGACGTTTCCAGGGAGGGGCTGCTCTGGTTGAACAGGCGGGCAATGAACTCGCGCTGGATGCTCGACTCTTCCTGGGCCATCCGGACGCGCTCGGTGAGGTAGCTCGTGTGGGTGCGGGTGGCGAATTCGTCCACCACACTCCACACCTGGTCCACCCTGGTGGCCAGTAGCGCAGCATCCTCGGTGTGTGCGATCTCAAGGAGTTCGGCCCAGAGGATGCTGAAGTCCAAGCGGACGGCGGAGGTCAGGGACTCTGGTGGGATGCCGGCTCGGGCACGCTTGGAGCCGAGGTCCGAGGCGAAGTCCAGCAAGCCATCGCTGCTGTTTGCGGTGCCGTTCCGGAGGCCCTGGATCAGGCGCCGGAACGTCTCCCGTGCGGTCTCCTGGATTTCCAGCACGGTCACTTGGCTTTCGCCGTACTCGGGGATCTCCCGGACCCTGGTGGTGAAGGCCTGGGCCAAGGAGTCCAGCCTGCCTTCGAGCTGGTCCACAAGTTCAGTCCACCGAACGTTGTGCCCGGATGCCACAGCGAACCCGGATGTTTCAGAATTGTGCATTCACACATTCTAGTGCACTGATTCCGTGGTGGATTGCTAGTTCCATTGGGGAAAACTACTGGCACTATGGATTGAGTCACACAAATTGCCCGGGCATCCCCAAACGTCCCGGTCCCGTTCGCACACTCATGGAGCAACAATGGCAAGCACGGTCAGCGGAGCCACGGACGCCAGTCCCACGGCAGCACGCGTCGTCGATGAAAGCGTCACCAAGAAGGTGGCACTGGCTGCCCTCGTGGGCACGGCGTTGGAGTGGTACGACTTCTTCCTTTTCACCACCGCCGCTGCGCTGGTGTTCAACGCGCAGTTCTTCGTATCCCAGGACCCCTTCGTGGCTGCCATGGGATCGTTCGCTACCCTGGCCGTCGGCTTTGTGGCCCGCCCCATTGGTGGCTTCATCTTCGGTGCCTTGGGTGACAAGGTGGGCCGCAAGAAGATCCTCATGGTTACCATCGTGGGCATCGGCGTTGTCACCGGCCTCATCGGCCTGCTGCCGAACTACATGACCATCGGTTTGGCCGCCCCCATCCTGCTCGTGGCCCTTCGCATTGTCCAAGGCCTCGCAGTGGGTGGTGAGTGGAGCGGCGCGGTGATCATCGCCGTCGAGAATGCTCCCGTGGAAAAGCGCGCCCGCTACGCCGCGCTGCCGCAGATCGGTTCCCCGATCGGCACCATCCTGTCCTCCGGCGGCTTCTTCGGCATGCTGTTCCTGGTGGGCCAGAGCAACTTTGACGCCTGGGGCTGGCGCATCCCGTTCATCGCCGCCATCCCGCTGCTGGCCATCTCGCTGTGGATCCGCAGCCGGCTCAGCGAGTCACCCGAATTCGAAGCGCTCATGGAGTCCGGGGAAACGGAACACGCTCCCATCCGCGGCGTCCTGAAGAACAGCTGGCGCCAGATCCTGGTGGGTATGTGCTCGGCGTTGCTCGGCATCGGTGGCTTCTACCTCATCACCAGCTTTGTGGTCTTCTACGGCACCAAGGTCCTCAAACTGCCCTCTGAACTCCTCCTCCTGGGTACGTTGCTTGCTGCAGCGCTTGAAATCGGCGCACTCATCTGGGCCGGACGCCTGGGCGAAAAGTTCGGCGCCAGCAAGGTCATCCTGTGGGGTGGCGTGGCTTCGGCCATCATCGCGGTCCCGGTCTTCCTGGCCATCGATTCCCGCAACCCCGTCCTCGTGGTGCTGGGCATGATGATCGGCGTCGCCGTTCTCTCCATCCCGTACGCCGTCTCCGGAACCGCCCTGACAGCCCTGTTCGCTACGAAGGTCCGCTACACCGGCGTCGCTATCACCTCCAACACTGCTGGCGTCATCTCCGGCTTTGTGCCCTTGATTGCCACAGCCCTGGTGGCAGCCAACAACTCCTTCTGGCCCGGCGCCATCATCTTGCTGGTGGTCTCCGTACTCACCGCACTTTCCGGCCTGTTCCTCCCCGCCCTTTCCATCGAAGAAGAAGGAATGAAGCATTGAGCACCACAACCGCCGGCCACCTGATTGTTGGCCAACTCGAGCGGGCAGGCGTTCAGCGTGTCTACACGGTTCCGGGCGAAAGCTTCCTCGACGTCCTTGACGGCCTCCACGGCTCGCCCATCCAGAACGTAGTGGCCCGCCAGGAAGGCGGAGCAGGATTCATGGCCCTGGCTGAAGGACGGCTGACTGAGCTGCCCGGCATCGCCATGGTGACCCGCGGACCGGGCGCCGCTAACGCCTTCATCGCCATCCACACCGCGCACCAGGACGCCACGCCGCTCATCCTTTTTGTCGGCCTGATTCCGGTGGCGGACCGTGGCCGCGAGTCATTCCAGGAATTCGACATCAACGCCTGGTTCGGCAGCACCGCTAAAAAGGTTGTGACCTTGGACGATGCCGCGTCCGCAGCCCGCGTGGTGGACGACGCCATCTTCACCGCCCTCAGCGGACGCCCCGGCCCCGTGGTGATCGGCCTCCCGGAGGACGTGCTGGTACACGTCGTAGAGAACACCACCGTGGAACCCCGCAAGGTTGCACGGCCCCAGCCCGCCGCGGCGGACTTAGGCGAGTTGAGCCACAAGCTCAGCGACGCACGCAAGCCGCTCGTCGTCGTCGGCGGTGAAGGCTGGACCCAGGAATCCGGCGAGCAGCTGGCCTCTTGGGCAAGCCGCCACAGCATCCCGGTGGTAGCCGATTTCCGCGCTTACGACGCCGTCCCGCACCGCAGCGACGCCTACGCCGGCTTCCTGGGTTACGGCCGCAGCGATGCCAACGCCCAGCGCCTGGACGACGCCGATCTGATCGTCTTTGTTGGCTGCGTCCGCGGGGACGTGCTGTCCGATGGCTACAAGCGCGGACTCGACGCCGAAACCGTGGTGGTCAACGCCGACGCCAACCTCCTGGGCCACTTCGGCCGGGTGGACCAGCACATCATCGCGGACGTCACCGCGTTCGCCTCTGCCCTCGGGGCTGTAGATGCCCCGGTCAGCACGGAAGCCGGCTGGTTCGCCAGCGCCCGCGCCGAGCAGCTCACGTTCTCCACGCCCCAGCCTGACGGCGGCATCGGCGTTGACCTCGGCGTCGCCATGGAGGTCCTCAAGAAGGAAATGGCCGACGACGCCGTCCTCACCTTCGGAGCCGGGAACCACGCGCTCTGGCCCGCACGCTATCTGGACCACAACACGGCCAACTCCCTGGCCGCTCCGCGCAACGGGGCCATGGGCATGGGGATTCCCGCCGCGGTGACAGCATCACTGGCATACCCTGGCCGACAGGTGATTTCCGTGGCCGGCGATGGTTGCTTCATGATGAACGGCCAGGAAATCGCCACAGCCATGGGCTACGGCGCCCAGTTCATCGTCCTGGTGGTGGATAACGGCATTTTCGCCACCATCCGCGAGCATCAGGAAGCGCACTACCCGGACCGGCCTTCCGGCACGCATATGACCAATCCGGACTTCGCCGCGCTGGCCCGTTCCTACGGCGGCTACGGCGAGCGCGTGGACCGCACGGAAGACTTTGCAGCCGCGTTCCGCCGCGCCGTCGACTCGGGTCTTCCGGCCTTGTTGCACCTGCCGCAGGACCCCAGCACGCGTTCGCCCAAGACTTCAACAAACTGACCGGAGCCCCCTGTGATTCAGCTTCAGAACATCATCAACGGCGAGTCCATGGACGCCGCGGCCAGCCTGCCGTTCTTCGACCCCGCTACGGGCCAGCAGATCGGCACGGCGCCGGATAGTGACGCTGCCGCCGTCGACTCCGCTTTTCAGGCCGCTGCCGCAGCGTTCAAGAGTTACAAGCGCACGACGCCGGGAACCCGCCAGTCGCTGCTGTTGCAGCTGGCCGATCTCATCGAAGCGAACGTTGACCGTCTGCTCGAGGCGGAGGTGGCCTGCACCGGCAAGCCTTCGGCCCTCACCAAGGAGCTGGAAATCCTGCGTGGCGCGGACCAGTTGCGCTTCTTCGCCGGTGCTTGCAGGGTGGTTTCGGGCACGGCGCAGACGGAGTATGTGGAGGGTTTCTCCTCCACCATCCGGCGGGAGCCTCTTGGCGTGGTGGCCCAGATTACGCCGTGGAACTACCCGTTCATGATGGCCATGTGGAAGATCGGTCCCGCGCTGGCCGCCGGAAATACGCTGGTCCTCAAGCCTGCCGACACCACTCCTTGGTCCACCGTGGTGCTGGGTGAGCTGGCGCAGCAGGTCTACCCGGCCGGTGTGGTGAACGTTGTTTGTGGTGGCCGCGAAGCCGGAGCCGCGATGGTGGAGCACGACATTCCGGAAATGGTGTCCATCACCGGTTCCACGCGTGCCGGTGCCCAGGTCATGTCGGCAGCCGCGAAGACGCTCAAGGATGTCCATCTTGAGCTTGGCGGCAAGGCGCCCGCCGTGGTGTTTGCCGACGTCGATATCCAACGGACTGCCAGCGAAATCGCCTTGGCAGCGTTTTTCAATGCCGGGCAGGACTGCACCGCGGTGACCCGTGTGCTGGTCCACCAGGACATCCATGCGGAGTTCGCGGCCGCACTGGCTGACGCTGCCTCGGCCTTGAAGGTGGGAGAGGATCTCGGTCCGCTCAATAGCGCCGCGCAGCTGGAGCGTGTGGAGGGCTTCCTGTCCCGCCTGCCTGCCAACGCCAGGGTCCTTTCCGGCGGCAAGCGCACCGGAACCGGCTACTTCTTTGAGCCCACGGTGATCGACGGCGTGTTCCAGACCGACGAAGTGGTCTGCGACGAGATCTTCGGCCCTGTACTGACGGTCCAGCCGTTCGCCACCGAGGACGAGGCAATCGAGCTCGCCAACGGCACCAAGTACGCCCTGGCTTCCAGTGTGTGGTCAGAGAACCATGGCGTGGTCACTCGGGTGTCAATGGAACTCGATTTCGGGGCGGTGTGGATCAACTGCCACCAAGTAATCCCTGCTGAGGCGCCGCATGGTGGCTTCAAACATTCGGGCACAGGCAAGGACCTCTCCGTTTACGGGCTTGAGGACTACACGCGCATCAAGTCCGTCACCACCTCCCACCGCTAGAAATCGCTATGAAACTCGATCTCCTCCTGCGCAACGCAGACATCATCACCATGGATCCTGCCCGCCCGGTGGCCCACTCGCTGGGTATCTGGCAGGGACGCATCGTGGGCCTGGACCAGGACCTGGATGGCTTGGACGCCTTCGAAGTCCTGGACCTGGGCGACGCCACCGTGACCCCTGGCTTCATAGATGCCCACTGCCACACCACGTGGTTCGGGCTGGGCTTGGCGGAGCTGGACGTCTCCGGTGCCCGCGGCTTGGAGGAGCTCTACGGGCTGCTTCGGGGTGCTATGTCGGAAGCCGGATCCGGTGCCGGGGCCGGGGAGGGCTGGCTTTTCGCCACCGGCTTCAGCCAGACCCAGCACGGCGGTTCCTTCCCGGACATCGCCGAGCTGGACAGCATTACGGGGGAGCGGCCGCTGTTCATGCGCCACAACTCCGGGCACATGGCGGTGGTCAACACTGCCGCGCTGCGGCTGGCAGGTGCGGAGTCGGCGTCGTTCCCCGATCCCGACGGCGGAGCGATCGTCCGCGACGCAGCCGGACGTCCCACGGGACTCGTCCAGGAAACGGCCCAGGAACTGATCCAGCAGCTGATCCTGCCGTATTCGCTGGAGGACATCGAGGCTGCTTTGGAGCGGGCCACGCTGTACTACGCCTCCGAGGGCATCACGAGTTTCACTGAGGCCGGAGTGGGCGGCGGGTGGATCGGGCACAGCCCGGCTGAGCTCGCCGCCTACCAAGGTGCTGCAGCCAGTGGCCGTTTGCACGCACGTGCACAGGTGATGCCCGTGCTGGACGTGCTGCACGGACTCAACGGGCATTCCGCAGACAGCCCCGGTGCCGCTCCGGCTGGCCTCGACCTGGGAATCACCAGCGGATTCGGTAATGATTACCTGTCCCTGGGGCCGGCCAAGGTGTTCCTGGACGGCTCGCTCCTGGGCGAAACCGCGGCCGTGAGCCACGAATTCTGCAGCCACGGACACAAGGACAACCGCGGCAATACCGGCTACTTCCAAGCGGACCCTGCCCAGCTGCGGGAACGCATCGAAGCAGCCTACGCCGCCGGGTGGTCCATCGCGGCCCACGCCATCGGGGACAGGGCAATCGACCTCGCCGTGGACATCATCACTGACTGCCAAGCCACGTACGGGCAGCGCCGTTTGCCTAACAGGATCGAGCACGCCTCCATGACCAGGCCCGAGCAACTGACCAGGCTCGCGGACGCAGGAATCGCCGTGACGCCCCAAGCGAGCTTCTTCCGCGACGGTGGGGACGGCATGACAGCTTCCCTGGGCCCGGACCGGTTGCCGTGGGCCTACCGGGCAGCCAGTTTCCTGGAAGCAGGCGTAACACTCGCGGGAAGCTCGGACCGGCCTGTTGCGGACGGAAACGTGCTGCGCGGCATGCAGGCGTTCGTTGACCGCAAGACCGAATCCGGTGCCGTCTTTGGCAACCCGGCCGAGCGACTCACCCCGCAGCAGGCGCTCGCCGCCTACACCTCCGGCGCGGCTCTTGCCACCGGAATGCTGAGCGAGAAAGGCACCCTGACACCGGGCAAGCTCGCCGATTTCACTGTCCTTTCCGCCTCACCCCTGGACGCGCCTGACATCAGCGGACTGCGTGTGCTGGCCACCGCCGTCGGAGGCCGTTTTACCTACCAATCAACCCACTTCCACGCGGCATTTTCCTCGGAAAGTCCGTTCGCGGCCCGTGCTTCAGCGGCCCGTGTTTCCGTGACCCAGAGCTCATAGGGGAGACCATGACAACCACCACAGCTTTCACCACCCATGACACCGCCTTCGTGCAGGATTTCCGCACCATGAGTGCCTTCGGTGCCACGGAAAACGGCGGCGTGGACCGCCAAGCCGCCACCATTCCCGACGGCGAGCAGCGCCGCTGGCTCGCGGGCCTCCTGGAGGAGCACGGCTTCACGGTTAAGTTCGACCACGCCGGCAACCAGTGGGGCCTCTACGAAGCAGTGCCCGGGGCGCCTTTCGTGGTGGTCGGCTCGCACATGGATTCACAGCCGACGGCGGGACGTTACGACGGCGCCTACGGTGTCCTCGCCGCGGCCCACGCCGCGTTCCGCCTGGCAGCCCGCTGGGAAGCCGGCGCCACGGCACCCAAGTTCAACCTTGCCGTCGTCAATTGGTTCAACGAGGAAGGCAGCCGCTTCAAGCCGTCCATGATGGGCTCGTCCGTGTACACGGGCAAGCTGGAACTCGAGGACGCCCTTAGCACCAAGGACGCGGCCGGAGTCACCGTCCGCGATGCGTTGGATGCGATCGGGTGCCGCGGAACGTATGAGGGGCCGGAAGCGGCCTACTGCGCCGAGATCCACATCGAACAGGGCCGCAGCATGGAACGCGAAGGCATCACCATTGGACTGGTCAGCTCCAACTGGGCCGCCAACAAGTACGAATTCGTGGTTCACGGCGAGCAGGCACACACCGGTTCCACGGTGATAGCGGACCGCAAGGACGCACTCCTGGGCGCCTCCATGCTGGTGGTCGCGGCACGCGAACTGGCCGACCAGTTCCCCGGAGTCCTGCACACCTCGGTAGGTCAGCTCAACGTGTACCCCAACTCGCCCGTGGTGGTGCCGTCCCGGGTGAACCTGCTGCTGGACCTGCGCAGCGCCGACGAAGCCGTCCTGGCCGAGGCCGACGCCCTGCTGCACGCCCGCATCACGGAGATCGAACGGCTGGCCAACGTCACCGTGGAGAGGAACCACTCTCACTCCTGGGCCGTCACCCCGTACCAGCCCGAAGGTGTGGAGCTCGCGGCCAAGGTTGCCGCGGACCTGGGGCTGTCCAACAAGGAAGTGATGACCCTTGCCGGTCACGACTCCACCAACATGAAGGACCTCGTCCCCACAGTGATGCTCTTTGTGCCCAGCGTTGACGGCATCTCCCACAACGAGCACGAGTACACCACAGACGAGGACATCGTGGCTGGCCTGACCATGCTCACCGAGGTTGTTGCCCGCCTCTGCGACGGAGCGCTGGAGGACTAGCTGTTAGCGGTTTCGGGCGTCGATCGTGGCGGGTTTTCAACGACGATCGACGCCGGCGCCGCCCCGCCGGCCGCGTCCGGGTTGGCCACGTACAGGACGTCCTCGCTGATTCTGGACTCGATGTTCGCTGACCGCAGGCGGTCCAGCAGGGGTTCCAGCCCGTCGTCGTACTCAAACGCGAGATCGCCGTTGCCGGTATCCGCGCCGTGGATCACGCGCAGGATTCCGCCGTTCTTGGTGGTGAACGTCGCTGATTCGTCGTCCTCAGTCCGCGGCCGGGCGCCGACGTTCTTCAAACCCGTTGCCGCCAAGCCCACCAGCGGGCTGACCCAGGTGGCCACAACTGTGAGGGCGGCGTCGGCGTCGGCGGACGTAGCCCAGGTGCCGTCCGCAGCGCGACCCGCGGGGAAAGCGAAGAAATCGAATCCGTCATCAGTGGAGATTTGCACGGTGGTTCCGGACGGTGCCTCGTGGAGCTCCGCCTGCGTGCCGGACTCCTCCGTGCGGCGCGCGAACTCCGCCAGGTCACCTACTTCCACGCTGAAAACCGTAGAGCCATCCAAAGGGTGTCCGTGTTCCACGGTGCCCAACGCGAGGCGACCAGATCCGGCGTCGAACTCCCGCCAGTCGCCCTCCTCCACGGTGGTGACCATGCCCAGGGCGTGCAGCACCGCCGTCCATTCCTCGGGGTGGGACGTGTAGTGGATGGGGCGGGATCGCAACATTGGTCCTCCTGGGTTCGTCAGGGCTTCTGCGTTTCAGCCTATGCCGAATCTGATGTTCACAGCAGAATGAATCCATGCCCATTGAGCTTGAAGAACTTCTTGTCCACAACGGTGCCGAATGGCGCTCATGGTTGTCAGCGAACGCTGCAACCTATCCGGGAGTGTGGCTGGTCCTGCACAAGAAGGGCGGGGACGTCACGGAACTGGACTACGACGCCGCCCTGGACGAGGCCCTCTGCTTCGGCTGGATTGATGGGCAGGCGAGGAGCCGCGACTCCGAGAGCTACTTCCAGCGGATGACGCCGCGCGGCCGCAAGAGTATCTGGTCGGTGCGGAACGTGGGGCACATCGCCCGGCTGGAAGCCGAAGGGAAGATGACCGACGCCGGCCGTGCCGCCGTCGAGGCCGCCAAAGCCGATGGCCGCTGGGAAGCCGCCTATGCAGGCCCGGCCGACTCCGTCGTCCCGGAAGACCTCGCCGCCGCCATCGCGGCTGTCCCGGAGGCCCAGGCGATGTTCGATGTCCTTACCTCCCAGAACCGCTTTGCCCTGATCCACCGCACCAACTTGGTCAAGCGGGCAGAGACACGCGCCCGCAAGATTGCCGGGTTCGTGGAGATGCTTGCCCGCCTCGAAGCCCCGTACCCGCAAAGGAAGCGACCCACTCCCTAGCTCGTTGAGGCAGCTCCGTAGCTTCTTTGTGCAGCTACAGCGTGGCGGCCGCTTCCAGCGCCATCCAGGCTTGGAGTTGCGTGGAAAGCTCGACGGCGGCACCCGGCGGATACGTTTCGCTCGCCGGCCGCTGGGGGGCGAAGGAGAACACGATCGCAGGGGTGTCCTTGCGCCCGCTCACAGCATCAGGATCGACGCGACGGCCCGCCCAGAATGCTTCCGCGGTGTTCTGGACCAGCTGTTTGGCAGTGTCCCGGCTCGCGTCCGGGAGCCTGGTATCCCTGGCCGCCAATGCCAAGTAGCGCAGCAAGATGCCCGTGAAAAGGCCGCCATCGCCGGTGCCGTCCCCCCGCAGGACGTGGGTGCCGTGGAGGGTCAATTCGCGCTGCACGGCGTCCACCAAATTTACTGCCCTGCCAAGGTTCTCATCGCCGCCCAGTGCCAACAGGGCTCCCAGGACCGGGCCTTGGTTGTAGGTGTAGATGGCTGCGTCCAGTTCGATTCCGCCGTCTTTGATCCGGAGCCCGTCCTGATAAATGCCGCGCTCGGGGTGGAGGAGTTTGGTGTTGAGCCAGTTCACCAAGCCCTGTGCACGCTCAGTGTGTCCGGTCCGCGCGTAGTACAGGGACACGGGGGCCGTGGCCGGGGTGTTCTTGAAGTCCCGTTTGGTGCTCCAGAAAGTGCCGCCGCCCAGGTGGTCGGTGGAGGCCGAATCGAACTGCAGCGTCAAGCTCTTTTGGACGTACGCGTTCCGCCGGCGCCCCGGTTTTTTGGTCTCCTCTGCCAGCTTCTCCAAGCGGTGCGTCGCCAGGGCCAGCCACGCCATGTCGTCGTAATAGTCGTTGACGAAACGGAACAGGTTCCGCAGCCGGATGGTGGTGACCAACCGCGAAGCGAGCCTCCCGGCGCTGGGGCGGGAGTCGCCGTCGAACTTTGTTTTGGTGGCCAGTTCGCGGCGCCCGGCATCCACCAGGCAGTCAACGTAGTGCGCCTGCCACCAGTAGTGCCATGGGCCGGTGAGGCTTTTACGGGCGTTGCCGGGCAGGCTCACAGCGCCGAGGTGGGTTCCGGGCAGGAACAACAGCCGCCTGCCAAAGCTGCGCGTCACGGACCTGGCTGCCTGGTTGGCGCGAGCGGCCCATTCTGCGGCGTCGGTGGAGGGGGCCGGGGTGCCGGCTGGCTCGATCTGGCTGGACATGTACACAGCCTAGCCGGGCCGCGTGAACAGCCTAACCGGGCGTGGTAACCAGCTTGGCGAGGCCGGGCAGTGTGCGCTGTGCCACAATTCCAGTTAACATGCATTAACGGATTTGGGTCTGCATCAAGGAGGATGAATGGACATCAACGGCACAGTGGCACTGGTAACCGGCGGGGCATCAGGTCTGGGGGCCGCTACGGCAAAGCGTCTGTTCCAGGCCGGAGCGTCTGTGGTACTGGTGGACCTGCCGCAATCGGCGGGCGAGACCTTCGCCGCGGAACTGAACGCTGGCGGACCCGGTCCCCGGGCGGTCTTTGTGCCCGCCGACGTGACCAACGAAGCCCAGGTGCAGGCCGCAGTGGACGCCGCAACATCCATGGGCCCGCTCCGGATTGTGGTCAACTGTGCGGGCATCGCAACGCCCGGAAAAGTCCTTGGGCGCGACGGAGTGCTGCCGCTGGAGACGTTCAACAAAGTCATCCAGATCAACCTCGTAGGCACATTCAACGTGATCCGGCTTGCCGCGGCGGCCATGGCTGAAACCGAGCCCGTATCCACCGAACTGGGAGGGCCCGAGCGCGGCGTCATCATCAACACTGCCTCCGTTGCAGCCTTCGAAGGCCAGATCGGGCAGCCCGCGTACGCCGCATCCAAGGGCGCCGTAGCCGCCATGACCCTTCCGCTGGCAAGGGAGTTCGCACGTTCCCAGATTCGGGTGGCCACCATCGCCCCGGGCATCTTCGAAACGCCCATGATGGCCGGGCTGCCGCAAGCAGCCCAGGACTCCCTGGGCCAGCAGGTCCCGCACCCCGCCCGCTTGGGCCGGGCAGGGGAGTACGCAAACCTGGCCGCCCACATCGTGGAAAACGCCATGCTCAACGGCGAAACCATCCGGCTCGATGGCGCCATCCGCATGGGGATCAAGTGATGGGCGACTACAGCGGCGCCCCGGTGTCAGTTGCCGTCCCAGACTCCGTGGCGGACCTTCCCACCGCCGACTTCTTCGACTTCGAATCGCTGCTCAGTGTTCAGGAACAGCGGAAACTCAACGAGCTCCGGGCATTTCTGGCTTCCGAGATCGCCCCCTACGCCGGGCAGTGGTGGGAAAAAGCCGAGTTCCCTGAGCACATCCTTCCCAAGCTTGCCGCCCTCCGGCTCAGCGCCCCCGCCCAGCGCGGCTACACCCACCTGTTCGCCGGGCTTGTCATTGCGGAAATGACCCGCGTTGACACCTCGATCGCCACGTTCTTCATGGTCCACCACGATCTTTTCGTCGAATCGCTGTACGACTTCGGCAGCGACTCACAACAGGACCGCTACCTTGACGACGCCTCCAACCTCCGCGCCACCGGGGCCTTCGCGCTTACAGAGCCGGACCACGGCTCAGACGTGGCCGGCGGCATGGAAACCACTGCCCGCCGTATTGAGAGGCCAGATTCCGACGGCGGCGATTACTGGGTGATCAACGGCGCCAAACGCTGGATAGGGAACGGGACGTTCTGCGACTACATGTTGGTATGGGCCAAGGACACGGCTGGCGGTGCCGTGCGTGCGTTCATCGTCGACGCATCCCTGCCAGGTGTCAGCCGGAGCCGCATCGAGAACAAGATTGCCCTGCGGACAGTCCAGAATGCCAATATTGTCTTTGAAGACGTGGAGGTAGCGGAGGCCGACCGCTTTGCCGGGATCAGCAGTTTCGCGGACACCAATCACCTTCTCCGCGGATCACGAATCATGGTGGCCTGGCAAGCCGTGGGGCAGCAACTGGCAGCATTCGACGTCGCCCGGCAGTACGCCGTCGAGCGCCTGCAATTCGGCAAGCCGCTGGCGAAGTTCCAGCTCATCCAGCAGCACCTTGTGGACATGCTGGGCAACGCCGTGGCCAGCATGGGGATGATGGTTCGTATAGCGCAGCTGCAAGAAGACATCTTCACCGACGCCCAAGGAACGCGGCACGGAGGTGCCGACATGGCGCAAGTGGCGCTCGCCAAGGCCTACTGCAGCGCCCGGATGCGGGAGACAGTAGCCCTGGGACGGTCCATCCTGGGCGGGAACGGGATCGTCACCGACTACCGTATTGCCAAGATCTTCGCCGACGCCGAGGCGATCTTCACCTATGAGGGCTCATACGAAATCAACTCGCTGATCGTCGGCCGCGCAGTCACGGGGGTATCAGCGATTACGTAGGCTGCTTTGCCCGCTCATTCCTCGGGAAGCTTCTCTCCCGCCTCCACCCGCACGTCAAGTGAGTTGCCTCGAACAGGCATGGGGCAGGTGCCGTACGGAGTGAATGCACTGGGGTAGTTGATGGCGCGGTTGAAATCGATCACCACGGACCCATCCGGGCGGGGACGCGGGATAAAGACCTTCCGCCACTCATCGGTGGTCTCTCCGTTGGTCTCATCGTGGAAAGTCACGTTGAGCGCTCCGAGCTTCTCCTCTTCCGCGTGCAGCCGGATTTCGTGGGGAACACCCGGTACCCGGAAAACAACCTCGCCCACTGACCGGTGCACACCATCAACCAAAGGGTTGGCCGTGCCGATGGGTACATCAACGGGCTCAGCGTAGGCTTCAAAGCGGCCATCGATCACCCAGTCCGGGTTGTAGTCATAGCTTGGGACGCCCTGGAATCCGGTCAAAACAGGGGAGCCGTTATCACGGGTGCGGATTGCATACTTGTCCGCACGCATTGCCAGTTCCACCACCACCTGCTTGCCGTCGTCGCCGCCAAACTGCACCCACATCAGAGACTCTTCGTCTTGCAGGACAGCGGTGACGGTACCGTCCACGGGCTGGCCTGTTTCCACCAAGGTCAGCCCGTCCTTTGCGCTCGCTGTAAGGAACGCTGTGGTGCCATCGGTTGACCAAAGTCCCGGAACGAGCTCCACGCCGGAGGGCTCTGCTTCAAGCCACTGGAAAGAGGTCAGCGTTAGCCAGCCATGGTCCGCGGCGAGGGCTGTCTTTCTCCCTGTACGGAACCGCTCCCAACGGGCAAGCTGGGCGTCGGTTGCGGTGGTGGGCGAGCTCATGGTTCTCCTCGGCTGGTGTTCTCTTTGACGCGGTTGCACTTGCCTCAACTATGCGCCGGGCGCGGGCATTCCCGGAATCGGCTCGGGGCTTCGCAGGAGGCTGGTGCCTTGGATCGGCTCGCGCTGGCCCTGAAACCATGCCAGCGCGAGCCGGGACTGTTGGACGCGGCGTTGGGCCGTGCATAAAATGCACTGCCCAACGCCGCCGTCATACCCCCGCAGGGGCATTTGATGCCGCGCGCTTAGTGCGAGCGCTGCCGGGACCTACGTGCACCAGCCAAGGCGAGCACGGATCCTACGCCCAGGAGAGCTGCAGCCAGGAACAAAAACACCTGGCCTTGAGCACCCGTGTTGGCCAACGCCTCGGTTGGGGCAGGCTGCGCCGTTTCAGAAGCCTTCCCGGGGGTGATCACGTGGGCGGGCTCCGTTACTTGGGCAGTGGAGGTGGGTTCTGCCGGAGGAACCACAACCACGGGGTTGGTGGTACTTGGCTCCGGCGTTGCGCTGGGGGTGGCCGTGCTGGGCTGGGGAGTAGGCGAAGCCGTCGAGGTGCTGGGAGTCGGCGTCGGGGTTTGAGTGGGTGTCGCCTCAGGTGTCCCTTGGCCGGTTCCGCTGGCACTGCTCCGGCGCGTTTGGGCCTCCACGGGGCTTTCCTCGCCGGAGATCGTCACTGTCCCGCTGTTTTCGTAAACATCCAGGGAAGCATCGGAGACCTTGGTGATCACAAAGAGCTCCACGTGCTCGCCCTTGGGCAGAGCCTTCCAGGTCACTGTGAGGGACTGAGGAGTGCATTCCACGGTGGCCGGAAATTGCTCATCATCGAAGGGCGCAATGATGTTACCGCCCGGGCCCCGTACTTTGCCTACACGCGGCGTTACCCGGCTGCAGTCGATGACCATGCCGGCTGCGGGGAGATCCGTGACCACAACATCGTTGGATTCCGACACCATGGGCGGCATGTAGATGATCGATTGGAGTTCTGATTGGGCAGGGTCCGCCCACCACATCGATTTGCCTGCGGTGGTGGGTACGTCAGGGAGGCAGTCTTCTGTACAGGGTTCAACGTTCACCGGGACGCGGACCACACTGTTGCCGAACACAAAAGTGAGTTCCTGTGTCCCTCCGTTCGCCGGATCCACTGAGTATTGGGTGGAGAAGGAACACGTTCCACCGACGTTGAGCGGATGCGAGGCTACGTAGTCGGTGAGTGTGAAGACCACAAGGCCGGAGTCATTTGCCGCGGCTGTGGCCACGGTCCGGCCCTCGGGAGTGTTCAGATTAAAACTGGCAGTTCCAAACCACCGCAGTTCCGGAGGAAGCTGCAACGTGAAAGTGTCCCCGGGCTGCGAGTTGTCCGGAACAGACCATTCACAGGTCAGATCAACCTGGTCCCACTGCTCGGTGACTACGGAGCCGGTGCTGAGTGTGATCTGTGCGTCCTGAATCTCCTGGGCATTGGCAGGCAGGGCAGAGAGCCCCAAGCCCAGGACGGCCATGGCAACGGCCATGAAGGCGGTCACCCATGACACGGTTCGTAGATGGATCTGGTTGTTCATTGTGTGGAAGGTCCTTAGCGTCCTTGGTGTTTGTTCCGTCACAAGGTGAGTGTTCACAGTGCGCGGTTCATTACGCCGTAGAACGAATCTGGCCATTTCCCGCTAACAGGATGAGTCCGGGCCGGCAAGGGTGGCCGCCGTCTCCGCCGCACGGGAAAGGGGGTAAAACCTCATGCCCGCGGGGTAGAGGCTGCCATCGCCCAGGGACTCCAACACCGCCCTGCATGACATCAATCGGGAGAGGTTGTTTGCGCTGATATGGAAAAGGACGTGCACGGCGGAATTTTGGTACATCGCCGTGGCACCGGTTCCCTTGAGTTCACCCTTCACGGCGTCTCCGAGGCGGGCCAACAGTGTCCAACCATGGCTTGGGTTGTTATGGTGCGGCCCAGGGAGTGAAATGACGGCGAGAGCATGCGAACCCGGCCGCTCGGTACCGAATGCGGAGACCTCGTGGATCCTCCGCTGGAAATGGGCTTGGGTTGCCAGGCCGGTGTAAACGTCCGTGCAGGAGATCGTAGGAGCGGTTTCGGCTACCTCGGCCCAGCCCTCCGCTATGGAGATCAGGGCATCAACATCGAGTGACTGCTCTGCGGCAGTAAACAGGGAACGGAAATCATCAAGGGTTTCCCTGATGCTGACGCCATTTCTGGCGCGGGCGGCTCCCAGCAATTTTGCTGTGGGGGCCGGCACCTCTGCCTCGCTGGCGAGGGAAACGGCTACTGTCCGGACTTCAGGCAGCAACCAATCCGCTCGGAACCGCCAACCCTTTTGATAACTGGTAGTCCGCCACCTGCGCAGTAAATGGTGCTGCGAAAGTGTGCGTTCGGCAGTTGATTTTGTCCGGAACGATGTCATAACCCAACAGTGCGTAAAAGAACTGTTTCGTGACGGAGCGGGGCCCCGGAGAATCTTCACTAAAGACTGTTGACACAATCGGCGTCACGACTCGGGTTGAACCCTCACTGCATATATATGGGCAGAGTTCTTCACGGTTTTGGGGGTGCCATCCATGGCACGTAGGTCACATGCGAGCAACAACTCCAGCGTGGACGACGGTCAACTGATCGAGTTGGTCCGCAGCGGAGACATGTCAGCATTTGATGGACTCTACGAGAGGCACGTGGCCGTTGCCTCCAACGTGGCCAGACGCAACGTGGACAACCAGAGTGACGCTGAAGATGTAGTTGCGGAGGCTTTCCAGTCCGTCCTGCAGAGCCTTGTCTCGGGGAAAGGTCCGGACACTTTCTTCAGGGCCTATCTTTTGTCCACGGTTGCCCGGCTGTCCCACCAACGCAACCGAAAATCGGGCAAGGTCCTTCCCAGTAGTGACGACTCCGTTCTGGACCATACCTTGGCGGATTCGGATCCGGCCATCAGCGCTTTCGAGTCACACACGGTAGCCAAGGCCTTCCGTTCGTTGCCTGAACGCTGGCAGGCCGTGCTCTGGTACCTCGATGTTGAACGTATGAAGCCCGCAGCCGTGGCACCCATTCTGGGACTCTCCGCCAATGCGGTCTCTGCCCTGGCGCTCCGTGCCCGTGAAGGCCTCAGAAGGCAGTACTTGCAGTACCACATCGCGGAACAAGCCGATGATAAATGCTTGGAATACGTTTCCAAGCTCGGTAACTACATCCGCGGTGGGGTGTCCAGCGGAACTGCGCGCAAGATCCGCGGGCACCTTGAGGGCTGCCCTTCGTGCACCGCGGCCCTGGCGGAACTCAAATACGTCCAAGGGAGCATGAGGGCAGTCCTCCTTCCACTCATCACAGGAATCCCTGCTGCGCTCTGGGTAGGAAAGGGAGCCGGCCTCGGGGTGGTTGGCGGCATGGTTCCAGCAAAGGCCGCCGTTGCCCTCCCCGCGTTCGCCCAACCCGGGTTGATGGCTGTTCTTGCAACAGCTGCCGTGGGCCTTGTTGTGGGGGCCGTGAGTTTGGTGGACACCTTGACGCCGGAGGCCTATATGGAGCAGCGGGCTGTGGAGTCTACGGTTTCACCGCGAGAAAAGGATCCCTTGGATGCATTACCCGCCCCAACCGCCACCCCCACTCCTCTTTCTACGCCACCCGCTGATCAGCCCGTGGTTCAATCACCAGCGGAGGAGCAGCCCGTCGAAGGACCCACTGCAAACGTGCCGCCCGCTGAGGTGAAGCCGGAGCCGGAAGGTTCAGCGGTACAGCCGTCCACGCCAACTCCCGGATCCGTCCCTGCCACCACGCCATCCGCGGTGCCCTCGGTGGTTCCGCCAGCATCCGCTCCCGCTGTAGTCAAGGGCTCTGCGAGCCACGGCGGGGAGACATCCTTCAGTGGCACCGTGGTGGACGTCGACTTCAGGGTTGCCGGTGCCAGCCCCCTGAGTACCGGCAAAGCTGTGTTCTCCGTGGGAAAGAACTCCTACATCGTTGAGGGCTCTATCCGGGCCCCGGATGGCTGGAGTTGCTCGTTCGAGAGCCGGAGCGTCGTCAGCTGCACCACCAACTCCGTGCAGCGAACCGACCTTCGCTTTCAGCTGGGGACAAACTCCAAACGCGGCAGGGACGTTCAGGGCAAGGATGAGAGAGTGCTCACTTACTCACTGAGCGGACCAGGCCTGGCCTCGAAAAAATTCTCCGCTGTGTACTGAATCGGACCGGCAATGAAAACAAGAACGGACTCCCCGGCAGTGGCTCTTCCGATCCCTGCCAAGGAAGCAGGCTCATGGCACGCGTCCTGGTGACCGGGATTGCCAAACCCGCAGGCTCATCATTGGCCCGGCAGCTCAGAGCGAAAGGTCATTGGGTGCTTGGAGCTGACGTGCCGCCTGCCGGTGGTGGAGTAGCCGATGCCGTGGCGGAAGTTTCGCCGCCGGACACACCGGGTTATCTGTGGGAACTGCGGGGCCTGGTGGCGGCCTATGGGATCAACGTCCTTATCCCCACCATGAGCGCCGAACTCTTGGTTGTTGCCAAAGCCCGTCACGATTTCGCTCCGGGCGTTCGTGTGGTGACGGCCGGTCCTGAGTCGGTCAAAGTGGCCCAGGACAAATACCTCACCATGACCTGCCTCGCTGGCGCGGGAGTAAGCGTTCCCAGATTTGGCCTGCCGGGCTCCCTCGGTGGCGTGCATGATGCCATGGACGCTTTGGGCGGCCCTTTGGTGGTCAAACCTCGCATTTCGCAGGATGGATGGGGCATTCGGTTGCTGGACCGATCCTCTGACGCCGGTGTCCGGGCTAGCCGTATCTGGGCTGGCTTGGACGACTCCTGGATTGTCCAAAGGCTTGCCCCCGGCACCGAGTACGCGGTTCCAGGCTTTCGGCCAGGCCCAACAGATGGGGTGAATGACTCCATGGCGGTCCTGGAGAAAACGCTCGCGGCTGCCAGTCACCGCAGTGAATCTCCCTTGGTTCGTATCCGAAAGGTTCACTCTCCTGAGGACTCAGAGATTGCCGCGGTGGCTGTTTCTGCTTCTGCTGCGTTGGGGTTGACCGGCCCATTCAACGTAGATATCAGGCGCCTGCAGGACGGTAGGCCGGCGGTGTTGGAAGTTGAGGCGCGCTTTGGGATGTTCAGTGCGCATGCTCCCCGGCTTTTGGATGCTGTGCTGGACCAGTACGTGCCGAATACGGTGGCAGACCCTGTGCTCGCTTCCTCACCGGGCGTACCCTGAGCCCATGGGGATTGAAGCGATGGTTCCAGCGGTGGTCAGCCTGGCGCTTATTGTGGGTTCATTCTGGGCGGGTACCAGGCTGGTGCAAAGGGGCGTTCCTGCAAAGGGAGCAACCGGCACCTTGGGAAGTGTTCTGTCCATGATCGAGCCCGCTACCGGTGCGCCCACCCGCATGGAAGCGGCAGCAGCCATGGAAGAGATGAAGCAGCGCCGCCATGAGTCCTTGTCCGCGGGTCCCGGCACGGCGGACCGCGAGGTGTTCAGTGGGAAACTAGTCCTGCCGCGCCCTGTCCAGAAGTGATCTCAAGGCATCGCCAAATTCTGAGACGCATTATTTTTGTTGAGTTCCGGGCAGGTAAGATCCCGTAGGAACAAGTAATCCGGCTCACAGTATCCAGCGCAGTGTACGGGCCCAACCAGATCCCGAAGGTAAGTACTTATGGTTCACACTGCCCATCAAGACACCGATCTCGCTGCAGAACTGCGCGCCGACGTGCGCCGCGTTTCCACTCTTCTTGGCGAGTCCTTGGTAAGACAACACGGTCCGGAATTGCTCCAACTCGTGGAGCAGGTGCGTTTGCTGACCAAGGAGTCCAAGGAAGCAGCCAGGGGCGGAGCGGACGCTACCGGCCCGTGGAGCGCGCACGACGTCGTTGCCCAGGTCCGCGAGCTGCTCGCCTCCCTGCCGCTGGACCAGGCAACTGACCTGGTCCGTGCTTTTGCCTTCTACTTCCACCTCAGTAATGCGGCGGAGCAGGTACACCGGGTCCGGGGGCTGCGCACCCGTCAGGAGAAGGATGGTTGGCTGGCGAAAGCGGTCTCGGAGATCGCTCTTCAGGCCGGCCCCCAGGTGCTCCAGGATGTGATCAATGAACTGGATGTCCGTCCTATTTTCACCGCTCACCCCACCGAGGCCTCCCGCCGCTCCGTGCTGGACAAGGTCCGCAAGCTTTCGGATGTCCTGGCTGAGCCCACTGCTGAGGGGACCTCGGCTCGGCGCCGCCAGGACCGTCAGCTTGCTGAGATCATCGACCAAATGTGGCAGACCGATGAGCTCCGCCAAGTGCGCCCCACCCCTGTGGATGAGGCCCGCAACGCCATCTACTACTTGAATAGCATCCTGACCGATGCCATGCCGGAAATGTTGACGGATCTTTCGGAGCTCTTGGCCGAGCACGGTGTAAGCCTGCCGCCCGCTGCTGCGCCCCTGAAGTTTGGCTCCTGGATCGGCGGTGACCGCGACGGCAACCCGAACGTTACCGCCGCCGTCACCCGGGAGATCCTGCAGTTGCAGAACCAGAATGCGGTCCGCATCAGCATTGCCTTGATCGACGAACTCATTTCCGTGTTGTCGAACTCCACGGCACTCTTTGGGGCCGACCAGGAATTGCTGGATTCGATCGACACAGACCTCAAGAATCTTCCTGGACTGGACAAGCGAATCCTTGAATTGAATGCGCAGGAGCCGTACAGGCTCAAGCTGACGTGCATCAAGGCCAAGCTCATCAACACCGGCCGCCGCATTTCAGCGTCCACGCACCACGAGCCGGGCCGTGACTATGCAACCACTCCCGAGCTGCTTGCAGAGTTTGGCTTGCTTGAGGACTCGCTGCGGAACCATTCCGCGGGACTGGTTGCAGATGGCGCCTTGGCGCGGGTTCGCCGGGCAATCGCCGCATTCGGCCTGCACTTGGCAACCTTGGACATCCGCGAGCACGCCGATTACCACCATGATGCCGTGGGCCAATTGGTGGATCGGCTTGGTACGGAAAAGCCCTACGCCGAACTGACTCGCGAGGAGCGCTTCGCCTTCCTGGGTGCGGAGTTGGCCTCCCGTAGGCCTTTGTCCGGCCACCCCATCAAACTTGAAGGCACGGCCGACGGAACGTACGACGTTTTCCGGAGCATTCGCCAGGCCCTGCACACGTACGGTCCGGATGTTGTGGAAACCTACATCATCTCCATGACCCGTGGCGCGGACGATGTTCTTGCCGCTGCCGTCCTTGCCCGTGAAGCGGGTCTGGTTGATCTCTTCGGCGCCAAGGCCCACGCCAAGATCGGCTTCGCTCCGCTCCTTGAAACCGTGGAGGAACTCCGGGCCTCGGCGGAGATTGTGGACCAACTGTTGTCCGATCCCTCTTACCGGGAACTGGTGCGCCTCCGCGGCGACATCCAGGAAGTCATGCTCGGTTACTCCGATTCCAATAAGGAATCCGGCGTGATGACCAGCCAGTGGGAGATCCACAAGACCCAGCGCAAGCTGCGGGATATAGCTGCCAAGCACGGCGTCCGTGTCCGTCTTTTCCATGGCCGCGGAGGATCCGTGGGCCGCGGTGGCGGTCCCACGTACGATGCCATCATGGCCCAGCCCAACGGCGTCCTTGAAGGTGAGATCAAGTTCACCGAGCAGGGCGAGGTCATCTCGGATAAGTACTCCCTCCCTGAGCTCGCCCGTGAAAATCTTGAGCTGTCCTTGGCTGCTGTGATGCAGGGCTCCGCTTTGCACCGCACTCCGAGGACCTCGGAGGACGAGCGTGAGCGCTACGCCAACGTCATGGAAACCATTTCAGATGCCGCGTTCGAGCGTTACCGCACCCTGATTGATGATCCCCAGCTCCCGGCCTACTTCCTTGCGTCCACGCCGGTGGAGCAGCTGGGCTCGTTGAATATTGGATCCCGGCCCTCCAAGCGTCCGGATTCCGGTGCGGGGCTGGGTGGGCTGAGGGCCATTCCTTGGGTCTTCGGCTGGACACAGTCCCGCCAGATTGTCCCGGGCTGGTTCGGCGTCGGCTCCGGCTTGAAGGCCGCCCGCGAGGCCGGCAACACGGAGCAGCTCGTTGAGATGATGGACCGCTGGCACTTCTTCCGTTCCGTCATCTCCAACGTGGAAATGACGCTGGCAAAGACCGACATGGAGATTGCCGGCCATTACGTTTCCTCGCTGGTCCCGGCGGAACTGCACCGGCTGTTCCACACGATCCGCGATGAGTACGAGCTCACGGTGGCCGAGATCGAACGGCTCACCGGTGAGATGGAACTCCTCGATGCCCAGCCCACTTTGAAGCGTTCCTTGGAAATCCGGGACCAATACCTGGACCCCATCAGCTACCTGCAGGTAGAGCTTCTCCGGCGCGTGCGGGAGGAACAGGTTTCCGGTGGCGAGATCGATGAGCGGCTCCAGCGGGCCATGCTCATCACCGTCAACGGCGTAGCCGCCGGCCTGCGCAACACCGGCTAGCACCCTCTGTCACTTCCCTAGGCCTTCCACGGATCCCTCTCTCACCCGGTGAGAGAGGGATCCACCCAAGGGCGCGGGATGTGAGTGGGCGTTAGGGTAGTGGGATGCCGTCGTTCCAGACCAAGTTGAAAATCACTGGCCTCAAACCGGGCAATGCGCCTGAGTCGGTGATGGCCGCCGCGGTGGAAGCGCTGGAAACCCGCCACCACGTCGAATCGAACCAGCTGGACATCGTGGGCGGCGTACCCCAGCTCAGCCTGCGCTTCACCGTGGATGATCGCGACTACTCAGGGGAGAACCAGGAAGCCCGGACGTCGGCAGCCATGATGCGTGACGCCGTCGAGCGTGTTGCTTTGACCGGAAGCCTTTACGTGCTGCGTCGCAGCCGCGGACGGTGGTCGCCCGTCTAGCCCGGACGCTACTCGGGCTGTGGGATGTCGCCTGGTTTGTCGGCGTCGAACGGTTCAATGACGGGGGAGCGGCTGCCCCGGCGCCGGGTGACGATCAGTCCCACCAGCACTCCGATCACCAGGCCGACTCCGACTCCAATGAGTGAGCTGGCCCAGAAAGGCAGCTTGGTGGTGGAACCGGTGAAGTATCCCAAACCCACCTGCCACACGGCCCACAACACGGCACCCAAAGCGGCGCAGAGGCTGAATCCACGGGGTGAAACGTTGGCTATTCCGGCCGCCGAGGAGGTGGCGAGCCTGCCGCCAGGGATGAAGCGTGCGCCAATAATGGCACCGTAAGCTGATGAGCGCCCGGCTTTGGCTATTGCCTCATGGATTCCACGGTGGATGCGCCGCCCCCACGACCACCGGTCCAGGACATGACTGATCCGCCGTTTGAACAGCATGAACACCGCCATGTCGCCCAGCCATGATCCGAAGGCGGCCAGAAACAGGATGAGCCAGAAATTCGCGTGGCCGTCTGCAGCGAGTGCCCCGCCGGTGATCACCACCATTTCGGAGGGAATGGGCGGGAAGATGGCATCGCCCAGCACAACGGGCACGATCCACAGGTAGATAGCGGATCCCCATGTCTCCGGGGCGGTGATGTCCATGGGCACAAGGTACCGCACTTGCCGTGTTCGCCGCTCCGGAGCGAGACTGGCCGCATGCGAATCGAGATTCTGCGAGGCGACCTCACCACGCGCGGCGTTGACGCGATTGTCAACGCCGCCAACTCATCACTGCTCGGTGGAGGGGGAGTTGACGGCGCCATCCACAGGGCTGCTGGTCCGGAGTTGCTGGAGGCCTGCCGGGAGTTGAGGCGGGCGGAACTGCGGGACGGGCTGCCGGTTGGTTCCGCAGTGGCGACGCCCGCTTTCCGGCTTCCTGCACGCTGGGTCATCCATACGGTGGGGCCCAACCGGCACGCCGGGCAGACTGATCCGGAGCTGCTCGCCTCGTGCTTCCGCGAAAGCATGGCCGTGGCAGCGGGGCTGGGTGCGCGCTCGGTGGCCTTCCCTGCGATCAGCGCCGGAATTTACGGGTGGGACGCACGTCAGGTTGCAGAAGTAGCGTTGGACGCCGTGAGGTCCTTTTCGTCGTCGTCACCGGCACGCGGGGCGTCAGGAAGCCCGCTTGAGTTGGTGGAGTTCGTGTTGTTTTCGGAGGATACGACGGCGGTCTTCCGGACTGTGTTCGAGTCCTCACCAGGGGATGAAGGCCGGGCATCGATCGCCTGACGTTTGCCCCGTTGAACGACGAAGTAGAGGCCAGTGACAAGGGCTAACGACGGTAGCCCGAAGATCAGCGTCATGTTGAAGGCCTCGGTGCCCAGCGTGCTCACGGCGATTGCGAGCATGAGGACGGCGCCCAGGATGGTGCCCACGGGGAAGAACTTGGTCTTGAACGTGAGCACTGTACCGGACCTTTTCATGCTGCGGCGGAAGAACCAGTGGGTCACAAAGATCATGAACCAGGTGAACATGGCACCGAACATGGAGATGGCCATCATGAAGGTAAATGCCGTCTCGGGGAACATCGCATAGACCACGGTGGCGATGGCGATGCCGGCCGTGGACAGAACCAGGGCATTCACGGGCGCACCGTTGGACCGCAGCTTGCCGAACACGGACGGGGCATCGCCGCTACGGGCGAGGCTGAAGATCATTCGGGTGGAAATGTAGAGCTGGCTGTTCATCGCTGAGAGGGCGGCGATGATGACTACGAACGTGAGCAGGCTGTCCGCAAATGGGATGCCCAAATTCTGCATAACGGTGACGAACGGACTGCCTCCGGCGAGAATTTGGCTGACCGGCGCGATGGCCAGAATCAGTGCCAGGGTGACGATATAGAACAGGAGCAGCCGTGCGATGGTGGTCCGGAAGGCCTTTTTCACCGCGGTTGCCGGGTCCTTGGCTTCGCCGGCAGCAATGGCAATCATCTCGATGCTGAGGTAGCTGAAGATGGACACGATCACCGCGAACCAGGTGCCGGATAACCCGTTGGGGAAGAACCCGCCTTCGGCTGTGTAGTTGTGGACTCCGGTGCCCTCGGTCCGAGCGCCGAAAACGATGTACGCGCCCAGCACGATGAAGGCAATGATCGCGAAAACCTTGATGCTGGAGAACCAGTACTCCAGGGTGCCGAACACTTTTACGTTCATGGTGTTGACGCCGATCAGCACCGCGGAGAAGAAGATCACCCACAGCAGCGAGGGCACGTCCGGGAACCACAGTTTCATGTATTCGCCTACCGCGGTTACCTCGGTTCCCACGGCAAGCACAATGCAGGACCAATACATGTACTTGACCAGGAATCCGGCCAGCGGGCTGACGTAGTGCTCGGCGAAAGCGCCGAACGAGCCCGACGTCGGGTGCGCCACTGTCATCTCGGACAGGCTGCCCATGAGGAGCAGGGCAATCAGGCCGCCGATTGCGTAGCTGATGATGACGCTGGGTCCTGCCAATCCAATGGCGAACTTGCTGCCTAGGAACAATCCGGTACCGATCGCTCCGCCCAGCGCGATCATGGTCATTTGGCGCGAGGTGAGCTGCCTTTTGAGCCCGCCCTCACGTTCTTGGATCTTATCGAAACTGCCCATAACGACCTCCTCGTCAATTCTGCAAATCGGTTCAAGATAGAATCCAACTCAGGCCAAAGCCAAGGATTTCGAAGCATCACAAAAATATTGGAGGTGTGTTCGTGTCTGATTCACCGGCACCCCGAACCCAGGGGTCTCTTCCGAACCGGGTTCGGCTTGACGATACGGACCGGTTGATCCTCAGAGAGCTCATGGCGGATGCGAGGATCCCCAACAATGTCCTTGCCTCAAAGGCGGGAATTGCACCGTCCACATGCTTGGGGAGAGTCCGGGCGCTGCGTGAGGCAGGGATCATTCGGGGCTTTCACGCTTCAGTGGACCTTGAGGCGTTGGGCTTGCTGGTTTACGCGTTGATCTCTGTGCGGGTGAACTCTCAAGCCAGAAACAAGATGCTGGCCATAGGTCAGCGGTTGCGGATGCTGCCTAACGTCCAAAGCGTTTTCCTCTTGGCTGGAGACCAGGACTTCCTGGTACATGTGGCCTGTGGAACTCCCAAAGAATTGCGGGACTTCATCGCCGTGCACCTGGCCTCGGATCCGGCGATCGCCAACACTCAGACCAACCTGGTGTTTGATCACCTGACGCCGGGGGATTGACCTATCTGGCCAAGTCAGCCGTGGGCTTCGCTGAGTTCCAGCTCGCTGCGGTATTCCACCCGCTGTTTGCTGATGGGGTCCACGAACGTGATGCCGCGGGCCAGCAACTGCAGTGGCTTGGTGTAGTCGTCAGGAGCCTTGTCCAACAACTCCGGGTAGAAGGCGTCGTTGACGATCCCCAGTCCCAGAGATGCCATGTGCACGCGGAGCTGGTGCGTCTTTCCGGTGTGCGGCTCCAGCCGGTACAGCGCGCGCTGGTGAGTTCCGGCGTCGAACGTTTTTGTCTGTTCAATCCGCGTTTCCGCGTTGGGCTCGCCGTCAATGACCTCGGCGAGTAGGTAGCTGCGGGACTTGGTCATGCGGTTGCGGACCACTGCAGGGAACTCGACGGCGGGGAAGCCTGCGGCGGGCGTCGCGGCGGACACGCACTCGTATTCCTTCTGGACCTGGCGCTTCTCGAAGAGCACCTGGTACTTACCGCGGGTCTCCGGGTTGGTGGAGAGCAGCAGAAGACCGGCGGTCATGCGGTCCAGGCGGTGCATGGGGATGAGGTCAGGGAGGTCCAGGAGGTTCCGGAGCCGGACCAGCGCCGATTCCTGGATGTAGGTGCCGCCGGGCGTGGTGGGGAGGAAATGGGGCTTGTCCACCACCAGGATGTGCTCGTCCTGATGGAGGATGGTGATTTCCACGGGCAACCGCGTCTCCGGCGGGAGCGTGCGGTAGTACCAAATGAAGGTGTGGTCCCTGAGCTTGGTGCTCCGGTCCAAGGGCACGCCGCCTTCGCCCACGATCTCGCCGGCGTCGAACCGGTCCTCGATTCCTTGGGGATCAATGTGTCCCCAGCGGTGCATCATGTAGTCCATGGCGGTGATCCACGGCCCCTCGTCCGGGAGCCGGAGGCGGGTGGCGTTCACGCCGTCGCGCACGGGGAGGGGGGATTGCATCACCGAATAATTCTACCGGCTGCACTGCGGGTCTATCGGGGCTGCGTTGTGAGGCCTGCTCTGCCCGGTATGAACGCGCGAAAGCGAGTAGAGCGGGCCTCGCAACGGAAGAGCTAACGGACGACTAAAAAGTTCTTGACAATAAAAGTTGTCGGTACGCATACTTGAAGCATGTTGGACATCGAAGTGATCGAGGACCCGGCCGCGGCGGAAGCCTCGCTGGACCCCATCCGCACCCGCATCCTGCAGGAACTCGTGGAGCCGGCGTCCGCCACTCAACTGGCAGCAAAAGTCGGGTTGCCCCGGCAGAAGGTGAACTACCATCTCAAAGCCCTGGAACGCCATGGACTGGTGGAGTTGGTGGAAGAGAGACGCAAAGGCAATGTCACCGAGCGCGTACTGCGTGCGACGGCGGCGTCCTACCTGATCTCGCCCGTCGCCTTGGCCTCCGTGGCGCCTGACCCGCGCCGCTTCTCCGACAGGTTTTCCGCCTTCTGGTTGCTGGCGCTGGCCTCCCGCACCGTGCAGGAGATGGGCAAGCTCATTGCCGGCGCGGCTGTGGCCAAGAAGAAGCTGGCCAGCTTCGCGATCGACGGCGAGATCACCTTCCGCTCGGCTGCCGAACGCGCTGCGTTCGCGGAAGAGCTCGGCGTCGCGGTGACGCAGCTGGTGGATAAGTACCACGACGGCGGTTCTGCCGCGGTGGCGGGCGGCGCACGCAAGCACCGGCTCGTCGTCGTCCTTCACCCGACACTCAAAACCCCCTCAACCCATGTAGCCACAGAAAAGGACCACAACAATGACTGATAACCGGAAATTCGAGATCGTGGCGGACACTGAGCTGCCCGGCACTCCAGAGCGCGTGTGGGAGGCGGTTACCAAGGACAACCCGGCATGGATGTTCCCCACGGATCAGTGGCCGGCGGTCAAGACCGTAGAGGAATTCCCCAGCCACTTGGTATCCCGCATGGATGGCCCCGATGGCTGGTTCAACCAACTGGAGCACGTCCTTGAGCCCCTTGACGGCGGCCGCGCCAAGCTGCACTACGTTCACAGCGGGATCTTTGCCGAGAACTGGGACGAACAGTATGACGGCGCCAGCAAGCACACCGAGTTCTACCTCCACACTCTGGGTCAGTACCTGCAGTACTTCGACGCCAAACCCGTGGTGTTCGCTGACATCCAGGCGCCCGCGGCTTCGCAGACTCAGGACGGATTTCTGCAGTTGAAGAAGGCACTTGGCGTGGACGGGGCGGATGCCGGCACCGCGGTAGATGTGGACGTCGACGGCGTGGGCCGGCTCAGTGGAGAAGTGGACTTTTCCAACGAGAACTTCCTGGGACTCAGGACCGCCAGTGCCATGTACCGCATCTTCGGCCGGAACGCCTGGGGCGCTCCTGTGGGCATGACGGTGCATGATTTCAGTGGCTCGAGCGATTCGGAGCTCACTGCCAAGACGTGGGGTGCCTTCCTGGAGAAGGTGTACGCGTAAAGCTCCGGGGGGGCCTAATGCTCCGGGGAGGCCGCCCAGGCCCGCGCTACGGATTCCAGGGCGGCCTCGTAAATCGCAGCCCAATCGGTGGCGGGATCGTTCATCTGCGCCAGTTCGAGGCTGACGAGTCCGTGGACTTGGCCCCAAATGGCCATGGCCACCACAGTGGGGGATTCGTTCCGGAGCCTGCCTTTCGCTTGGGCCGCCTGCACTGCCTCCACCAAGGGGAGCATCGAATCTGAGGCGACATCCGGCGTCGGGCTGCAATCAACGTAAGCGGCCAGCGCCCCGCCGAACATCAGGCGGTACAGGGCTGGATGATCAAGAGCCCAGGCGCGGTAGGACCGCCCCAATTCCACGAGCCCGCCCTTGGCTGCTTTGCGTTGGGACTCGCCAAAGGACCGGAAACCGTCGTCGACGGCGGCAGTCAACAGTTGGGCTTTTCCGCCGAAGAGCGAGTAGATCGCAGTGGTGGACGTGTCTGCCGCCGATGCGACATCGCGAAGTGTGACCCGGGCCGGCCCTTCGCGGTCCACCAGTTCGGCGGTCACGGCCAGGAGCCGCTGCTGGACGTGCTGATCATGAATCACGGGTCTTGCCATGCCCTCGAGTATTTCATAACATTGTTTCATAACAGCGTTACGAAACCTGGATTCCGGAACTCGTCGGGCTCCTCCACTGAAGGATTCTCATGGCACAGGACATCTTCCCCGGACGCTACACCGCCGATTCCGGGCGCGACTCAATCACCGTGTTCCTCATAGGAATGCGGGCCAACAGATGGTGGAAGCTGGGACGCGTTGCCCAAGTGGCTTCTGCGATGCCCGCCATGATGCAGCACTTGGCCAAGAATCCCGAGGCGGGTCTGCTTGGCAGTGAGCAATGGTTCGGGCGGACCACCGTCATCCTTAGCTATTGGGAAAGCCCCGAGCACTTGCGGCGCTTTGCCGCCGACAAGGACTCGCCGCATCTTGGTCCCTGGCGGAAATTCATGAAGGAAATCTCGGGCAGCGGAGATATTGGCGTGTGGCACGAGACGTACCAGGTGCCGGCGTCGGGCATTGAAGTGGTGTACAACGGGATGCCGGAGTTCGGCTTGGCCAAAGCAACCGCGCATGTTCCGGTCGGTCCCGGGAGCAACACGGCGAAGCAACGCATGGGCTCAGCTGGGCGGGCTGCCCACTAGGCAACTGCCGCGGCGGCAGGTTTCTCAGTCTTGAGGGTCCGCCGAAGGTGGGGCGCGGCGTCGAGCTTGTCCTGGGCTGAGCGCAGCGCCCCCACCGCGAACTCCAACTGCTCCGGAGGCAACGTGTAAGGAACGCGCAGGTAGTGTTCAAAGGCTCCGCCCACCCCGAATCGCGGCCCCGCTGCCAGTCGAAGCCCGAAATCCGGCGCCAGGACAGTCAGCGCAGTGCTGCACGGCGAGGGGAGGCGGCACCATACCGTGAGCCCACCCCGGGGGCGCTCAACCTCCCACGAGGGCAGCTGCTCCGCCAGCAGCCCGAGCAGCGCTTCGCGGTTACGCCGGAGCTCCTCAAGGCGGGCATCAAGCGGTTCGCCAAAGGACCGGACCAAGCGCGCCGCTGCAAGCTGCTCCACCACCGGACCGCCCAAATCCATCACCGTTCTGGCCGCAACAAACCGGGTAATCAGTGATTCGTCAGCCCGAATCCAACCAGTCCTCAACCCGGCCCAATGCGACTTGCTGAGTGATCCGATGGAAACCACCGCGGAACTGAAGGAGGACATCGGGGCGGTGCGGACGCCGTCGAGGTTTAGAGCGCGGAGCGTCTCGTCCACCACCAGCGTGGTGCCAGTGGACGCTGCAGCCCGTGCGAGGCGTCGGCGCTGCAGGTCAGACATGATGCGCCCGGTGGGGTTGTGGAAGTCCGGCACCAAGTAAGCCATGGCCGGCCGTTGCTGGTTCATGGTGGCCACCATGGCGTCGATGTCCCAAGCCGGTGACGTGCCGCCCGGTGACGTGCCGCCCGGTGACGTGCCGGGCGGCAACGCCACCGGTAAAGGTTTGCAGCCCGAGGCCCTGATCGCGTCCAGGGCGTTGGGGTAGGTGGGGTGTTCTACCATCACCCGGTCCTGCTTCCCAGCGAGCGTTCGCAGCACGATATTGAGCGCATGCTGCGCGCCGGACGTGACCAAAATCTGGCCGGGTGTGGTGGGGACGCCCTCGGCCGTGTATTTGTCCGCGATTGCTTCGCGCAAGGCGGGCACTCCTACGGCGTCGTACCCGAACCCGGGCAGGAGTGCGGGTAGCTCGGTCAGTGCGTCTGCGAAGGCCCGGTGCACCACCTCGCCGGCGGCGGGGAGCGAGGCGTACGCCAAGTCCAGGAGTCCCTCGGGAACTGCAAGCCCGGGGCCGCTCACCGGGGTGGTCCGGTGAGGAATGCAGGTCCTCCCGCGGCTGCCTTGGCCGGCCGTGAGGAAGCCTTGTTCGCGGAGGTTCGCGTAGGCGGCGGTAACGGTGGTCCGGCTGAGGTTCAGCGTCTGGGCGAGCGCGCGCTCGCTGGGCAGTGCGACGTCCAACGGGATGCGCCCGTCCATCACCAGCAAACGCACGACGTCGGCCAGCTCGCGGTAGGCAGGCAGGGCACCGGAATTCCATGAGCCCAGAAGGCGGACAAGGGCGGTGGGGTTCAGTGAGCCGGACATAAGACCAGTATTGCAAACTGGCTATGGATTACAAGGCCAGTTTTATTGGATGATGTATTTCATGATGACCCGACGAATCACGCAACTCCTGATCGGCCTGGCAATGTATGGCATCTCCTTGGCCATGTTCATCCGCGCCGGCCTCGGCTTGGACCCTTGGGACGTGTTCCACCAGGGCCTGGCCCAGAAGACCGGTTTCAGCATCGGTGTTGTGGTCATCGCGGTGAGCTTCCTGGTGCTTCTGCTCTGGATCCCGCTCCGTCAGATGCCGGGGATCGGAACCATCGCCAACGCAGTGCTGGTTGGCTTGTTCGCGGACCTCGGCCTGTGGCTCATTCCCCAGTTCTCCCACCTCGGCGGACAGATCGCCATGCTCGCAGGCGCCGTGATCCTCAACGGCATCGCCTCGGCCTGCTACATCGGTGCACGCCTTGGTCCCGGCGCCCGCGATGGCCTGATGACCGGACTTGTCCGGCGCACAGGTTGGTCCGTTCGGCTGGTCCGCACCGGAACCGAAGTGGTGGTCCTGGCCATTGGCTTCCTGCTGGGTGGTTCCGTGGGCATTGGAACCGTGGTGTACGCACTGGCGATCGGGCCGATCGTGCAGGTGCTGCTACCCAAATTCATGGTGCCGGAACGGGCCAAGGCAACGGCCCCCACGGAAACCGTGGAGGCCGCGCAGGCTGCCTAGCAGCCCCGAGGTTTACGTGCACGGCTAGCGGCACACCCCCAAATCCTCGCCGTACCGCAACCAGACCGGCAGGTCCTGGGTCAGGGCATCGCGGATGGCGGGCGATCCGGCGCTCCGCCAGTCGACGTCGTCGTTGATCTCAATCTCGTACTTCTTCCACTCAAACCAGTTGATCATCTTCAGTTGCGGGTACTTTTGGTGCGTCTCTTCGGAGAACACCTGCCGCCACCAGGTCCTCTTGACGTCCAGCTCAGAGGCCCCGCCGCGTGCCGGCGTGTAGATGGCCGCGGTCTCGGGGATGGCCACGGGCTTGCTGTGGTCCACGCCGTACACTTGGTAAAAATCGGGAACGGGGCTGTCGTCACCCGCGGTGCCGCTGTACGTGCCGGTGAGCATGGCCAGGAATTTGCCTTGCTCGGCAATGTCGTTGTTTCCCCAAGGACGTTGGTTGCCCCAGTGGTACAGGGAAACTCCCACCCAGTCCACGGCATCATCCCCGGGATAGTAGGGGTAGTAGGTGTCGTCGGCCATGGTGAGGGCACCGTCGTGGTCCGTGTCCAGGGCCGCGAAGTCCGGGGTGCCCGGACGCGCCGCGTACTGGCCGCCGGTGAACGGGTACCCGCCTCCGTAATTTGGTGCCCACATCATTGACGTGCCGGGCGCCTGGCTGTGCACTGCCGCTGCCACTTTGCGGAAAACCTCCACGTAGCGGATCGGCTGCTGGCCCCAGGAGTACCAGGAGCCATTCATCTCATGCGCAAAACGCACGACGACGGGCGTCCCCTGATCGTTGATGGCCCGTAAGTCGGTGGCCAACTTGGTGATAACTTCATCGCTCATGGTGGCCAGGCCGCCGTGCGGTTCAAGGGTCAGGAGCAATACTCCGCCTGTTGTGCGGACCTGGGTGACGGCGTTGGTGGTGTGGGACCACGTTTGGTCGTCGTAGGGAATGTCAGAGAATTGCACCACCACTGCGGGATCGTGGCCGAGATTCCTACGGTGCTCCGCCAAGGTTTCCGAGTCCCAGTCCAGGTTGACGCCCAGGAGCACTCCATCCTTGGGGATGATCGAGGCGGCATTCTCCGCCTTACACAGGGACAACGCTTGGACAACAGGGACCACTTCCTTAGAGGCAAAGCCCAGGCCGGTGGCTGCCAGTGCTGTGACTAGCAGCGGAACCAGCAAGCTGGCCCGTCTCCGCTTGCGGTCAGGATGTCCAGTGAAAGTGGGCGGTATTGGTTTCTGCCGGGGCGGCGGCGTCAGTGTTGTCCGGTTCATGTCAGCCCCAACCGAACGTACCGCGCCGTCGCGCTTTCAAGGTGAGCCAGCGGAACCGGGGCGTAAGGTGCCGGGCCCGCATCAGCGAGGTACCGCCGTCGACAGCTTCTTCGCGGGACCCGTAAATACGGGCCACCTGTCCGAGGTGGGCTTGGAGGCGCGTGTCGTCCAAAGCCGCTGACCTGCCGAAGAGCCGCAGGTCACCGCCGCGTGCGCGCAGCAGATGCAGCACTTCAAAAAGGCCGACCACGCCTGAGGCGCCCACCGAAGTCACCGCGGTGATATCCAGGAGGACAAGGACAGGCCCATCGGTTGCGGCCTTTGCGGACTCCTGCCTGATGGCTAAAACAGTTGCGGCGTCCATGGTGCCTACAAGGCTGAGGTCGCGGGAAATCAGTGATGGGGGAGTGGTGGTGGGGGCATGGGAAAGTGTGGACATGATGGGTCGCTCCTGGCTGGGGGTTGGAACGGCGTTCAGGTTGTTGAAGGATCAGGTTGTTGAAGGTCAGTGCGTGGTGGGAGGTGCTGTCCGCGACGTAGTGCCAAGGACACTGGCGAGTTGCCCGGGCGTGGGCATGGGGTCCAGCTGTTCATCGCCTGAACCCTGATACCTGGCCGCACCGATCACCACGCCCAACAGGGCAAGGTCCAGTGCCACCCAGGCGAGGGTGATGAGCGTGGGGTAGAGCGGAGCCTCGCCGGTCACTGCGCGGACTACGCCGATTCCTGACGCGGCAAGGAGAACGGCAATGGCCACCATTTGCAGCCGGACGTGCTGGAAGCCCCGTCCTGTCGCCTGCTTGCTCTTGGCCGTCACCGAGAACGTCAGGTGTTTGCCCAGGAACACTGCCGCAGCACCCGAACAGGTGGCCGCAATCCACGTGGGAAAGAGCGCAAAGGACCATTGCTGCCCCCGCCACAGGCCCCTGGCCCCGTTCCCGGCAACCTGGAACAACAACTGGCAGGACATGAAGAACGGCAGGAACAAGCAGAAGAACACCACCGGACTCGCGGTCAAGGGGTAGATCCCGGCCACCAGGAACACCACCGGAGCCGCGATGTAACTCAGGGCCGCGAAACCGTTAAGGTAGCTGGTCATAGTGCCCAAATACATGAGGCGCTGGGCCAAGGTCAGCCCGCGGAGGAACAACGGATTGTCATTGAAAAACACCTGCATGGTGCCGGCCGCCCAGCGATGGCGCTGCGACAACATGGTGGACACATCCTCCGGGGCCAGCCCGTGGACCAGGACCTCATGGTGGTAGACGCTTCCCCAGCCCATGGCATGAAGGTGCATGGCCGTTGCCATGTCCTCGGTGATGGTGGTGGTGTCCATCGGATGGATGGCAAGCGCCTGGTCCGTGTGCGCCACGTCAACAGACTCCAGCACCGCATCGAGTTCCGGCACCACATCATCCATGGCATCAGGAACCGCCAAAGCCGCTGAGTGGAAGGACACCCGGAGCTCAAACGTGATCTCCGCGAGCACATCACCCCGGCGGATCTGTTGTTCCGCCCGGGCCATGGCTTCCAAGGCCTGTTCCACCACCGGCATGGCGGCGGGCTGACGACGCCCCAATTCGCCCAACAGGTCCTGCAGGCGCGAGCGGCCCCTGCGCAGGGCACTCCACGTGTGTTCCGTGGCCGTCCGGGTGTAACGCGTAAGGCCCAAGGCCATGAGGGCTTCCCGGCGCAGGACAGCGTTGGATCCGCAGAAGAAAGCCGCGTCCCAGCCGTCCTTGCCCTGTTGAATGGGGCCGTAGAACAATTCAGCCTGGCTGCCCAGCGGATCGCGGTCCGGAACATTCCAGAAGTGCTGGGGCGTCTGGACAAAGGCAACTTCCTCAGCATCGAAGTAGCCCAGGACACGGTCCAGGAACCGGGGCTCCGGGACCTGGTCCGCGTCCAGGATGGCCACGAACTCACCTGTGGTCACGGACAGGGCGTTGTTGACGTTGCCCGCCTTGGCGAACCGCTGCCGGCCGTCCCACTCGGGGCCGCGCGTAATGTATCCGACGCCGATCTGCCGGGCCGCGCTCGCGAACTCCGCGCGGTTGCCGTCGTCAAGGATCCATGTTTCGTGGGGATACTCCATGTCCCTGGCTGCGATGGCCGTCTTGAGGACCAGCTCCAGGGGCTCGTTGTAGGTTGCGATGAACACGTCCACGGTCCTGCCCGGCAGGGCAGGCGGGGGAGGTGGCCGTCGTCGTGCGTTCCACATGGTGACCGCGTACAGCGCTGACTCACCAAGGCTGTACGTCTCCGCGGCCACCAAGGGAAGGGAAATCCACCACGCGTCCCACGCAATGGTGCCTGTCCAGCGCCAACTGATGTAGATCAGGCCAAAGGAAACCACCAGGACCGCAAGGATCCGTACCAATATCTGCCTATGAATGCCCATATTTAGCCTCCGGATAACTGCTGGGGAAAAGGCAAAGGCACGGCAGCCGGTCCAACGCCCGTGGGCGAAATTGGGAGGACACGGCTGACGCGCCTGGAGCATGCATCGTCGATGCTCAGAGGAAGGAATTCAGTTGCGAACGGAATTTACGGCTTCCTTATCCCACTTTCTCCCGCCCACATTTCGTCGCCGTTACGAAAGTGATAAGTGCTTTCGCGTTGATTATTTCTTCCCGGTGACATTTTGAAGGTCGCAGCAAAAAGCCTTGCGCACCCGGCGGAAAGCCGGACAGAGTGGCAACCATGAAGCGAAGACTCGTGCCTTTGGTGATGGTCATGGTGGGCCTCACCATCACGGCCGCACTCATCGCTCCTGAACCTCCGGCGCTGGCGGCCGTCAGCATGCCGGCCCCCGGTGCGTTGGTGTGGAGCGACGAATTCGACGCGCCCGCCGGCACCGCGCCGGACACCAGCAAATGGGTACCCGAAACTGGTGGATCAGGGTGGGGAAACGGCGAGCTGCAGTACTACACCAGCAGCACGAGCAACGCCGCCGCCGATGGGCAGGGAAACATGGCCATCACCGCCCGCCGCGAAAATCCCGGGGGCTATCAGTGCCACTACGGAACGTGCCAGTACACTTCCGCGCGCCTCATCACCGCGGGGAAGTTCAGCAGGACGCAAGGCCGGGTTGAAGCCCGTCTCAAGCTGCCCAAAGGACAAGGAATGTGGCCCGCCTTTTGGATGCTGGGCAACAACGTTTTCACCGACGGCTGGCCCGCCAGCGGCGAATTGGACGTCATGGAGAACATCGGAAAGGAACCCGGAACGGTGTGGGGAAGCATCCACGGCCCCGGCTATTCAGGCGCAAACGGGGTGAACGGCAGGTACACGCTCCCGCGGGGAAGCGCCCTTGCGGACGCCTTCCACACCTTCACCGTGGACTGGGGGCCGGAATCCATCACCTGGTACATCGACGGGATCGCGTACTCACGGAAAACCAAAGGCAGCACTCCAGGGCCATGGGTTTTCGACCACAATTTCTTCCTTCTGCTCAACCTTGCCGTGGGCGGTGACTGGCCGGGCGCTCCCGACTCGGGCACCTCATTCCCGCAATCACTGCTGGTTGACTACGTCCGCGTGTATGAGCTCGCCGGGACTTCACCTGCGCCTGACTCTGCTCCCTCGCCTGACTCTGCTTCCGCCAGCACCCGGATCCAGGGGCATGCGGGCAAATGCATAGACGTCGCGGGACGCCAAGCCGCAGATGGTGCCCAACTTCAGTTAGGGGAATGTGACGCTGCTGCTTCAGAGCAATGGATATTTGCCGGCAACGGAACGGTTCAATCATTGGGAAAATGCATGGACGTAGCGGGCGGTGCCACTGATAACGGTGCACGGCTACAACTGGCAAATTGCAACGGAAACGCTGCCCAACAATTCGTGCTGAACTCCTCCGGGGATTTGGTCAACCCGCAAGCGAACAAATGTGTGGACGTGGCGGACTGGTCTGCGTCCGCTGGATCCCGCTTGCAACTATGGGATTGCGCCGGGTCCGCCAACCAGAAGTGGTGGCGGATGGCGTAGAAAACGTCCGACGGCGGTGCGGCAACTCTGCGGGGCCGCCGACTATTGCTGGGGCGGCTGGGGAGCTTCCTGGAGTAGTCGGCGGGCCGGGCTTGGGGCGCGCTGCCGTCGCGACGGTTACCGCTAGGCCTGGCCGGGAGAAAACGAGGTCCCGGCCAGGCCGGCGGTTTCAGGGACGGCGTGGCTTGGGTGCGGGATGATGGTGTCGCGGTGATGGCTGCGGGTGTTGGCCTGGCTAGGGTGCGGCGTTGGCACCGGGTGCTGCGCGGGTTTCCGATACTGCTTGGTGGTGTCGCGGTTTTGGCTTCGGGTACTGGCCTGGCTACGGCGCCGGCTGGCAGCGCGGACAGAAGTAGATGTCCCGCTCCTCGGTGCCATCCGGGCCAGCAAGGAGACCCCGGCGTACGGTGGCGCCACAACGCCTGCAGGGTTGGCGTTCGCGCCCGTACACCCAATACCCGGGCCGCAGTGCGCGGGGTCCCAACGTGGTCCGGCGCCCGGGACCCAGGTTTTCGCCCAAGAGACGCTTCGCATCGCGGACTATTTTGGGCAGGTCAGGGACTTCGCCCACTTTCATGGTCGGGTGAACGCCGGATAGGTAGCACGACTCGCAGCGGTAGATATTGCCTATGCCTGCGAGCTTCCGTTGATCCAGCAGGGCGAATCCCACGGTAACGTCCGGCTCGGCCATGAGTCTGCGCAGGGCTTCCTCTTCATCCCAATCCGGGCCGAGGAGGTCCGGCCCGAGGTGTCCAACGATCTTGTCTTCCTCAGCCGTAGAAACCACTTCCAGGATGCCCAGCGAAAACCCGACGGCGTCCGCGGTGTCCGTGCGCAGGACGCACCGTGCCGTATGGCCGGGTTTGGTCCAGCGACCACCCGGTGGGTAGATCATCCAATTGCCCTCCATCTTGAGGTGGGAGTGGATTGTTAGTGCACGGGGTTTTCTGCTGGCGCCGGGCTCCTCGTTCAGCGGGCCGGTCAGACGCATGAGCAGATGTTTGCCCCTGGGGACAACCTCAGTCATGGTCCAGCCCGCCAGGTTCAGGGTGGCAAAGCGGGGCACACGGAAGTCCGAGGCCTTGATGATCTTCCCGGCCAATGCCTCGTTCAGCCGAGACGCAGCCCGCCAAATGGAATCGCCTTCAGGCACGGATACGGAGTCCCTTCGGAGTGGAGTAGGCCCCCGCCGCTGCAAGGGCAACGGCGATGGGTGTTTCGAGGAGATCATGGCCGTTGACCTTCTCCATGAAGAGCTTGTCCACAGCACCGCGGCGGACCACATCCACCAACGCTTGCGCCGCAACCGTCAATACGGCGTCGTCCTGGCTGAAGGTGAGGAGGGTCTTACCGCCGCGTTCGACGTAAAGGACCAACGCGCCGTCGACCATCACCACCAACGCTCCCGCTTTGCGCCCGGGACGGTGCCCGGAGCCGGCGTCGACCGAAAGGGCAGGCCACGGAAGGGCCGCGCCGTAGGGGTTGGCGGGGTCGGTGGCGGCAAGGGCCAGCGCCGATGGCTCGGCTTTGGAGATTCGTGCGTCCTCAGTGAAGGACCTGAGACGATCCACCGTGGCGGGGACTGCGAATTGGGCTGCCCCCAGGTGCTCGATGAAGTAACCGCGCCGGCAACGTCCCGCTTCCTCCAAACGGGCAAGGACCTTATACATGAGCCCGAACCCACCAATGATGTTCTCCGCCATGACTGACCCCCTGGTGACCACGCCGTAGCGGTCCAGCAAGAGTTCAGCAGTTCCGCGCGCATGAATGGTGGCGTCCAGTTCGGGCGCCGGGAGCGCTGACCATCGGCCCACGGCCGACGGCGGTGCTGCTGCTATGCCGCCTGACACCGAGCCGTAACGGCCACCCGACAAACCAGGAGATCCCAGCAGACCCGTCCCGTGCGAACGCCCAAGCCTGCTCATGCGCGGAGCCCGGGCCCGGGGAGCCTTGGCCACCTGCCGGTGTGCCGTTTTTCCGCCGGCGATCATGGCGCGCACCGGAGCGAAAGTATCCCCAGTCACCCGGCCAGCCCACACAAGGTCCCACAGGGCGGAAACAACAGCATCATCGCTTAGCACCGAATCCATGCCGCCGGCCACGTCCGTGAGTTGCCGGAAGAAGTAGCCGCCACCCGCGCTGAAGTGTTCCAGGAGCCGCTGCTGGGCATCGCCCGGCTCAAATTCGGGATCTGGGTTAAGCGTCAGTTCAGCGGAATCGGCCACGTGGAGGCTGATCCAGCCATCGTTCCCCGGCAGCGACCCTGCCCCGGACCACAGGAGTTCGCCAGCGGCCATGAGCTCGTCCAACATGGCCGGCTTGTAATCCGCCACCCTGCTAGCCAGGACCAAAGGTTCCCACGCGGAGGCCGGGATGGGCACGCCGGACAGCTGGTCCACTGCTGTGATGATGCCATCGAGTCCTCGCAAAGCCTGGCTCCGGGACTTACCCGGCGCTGTCACGTTTTGCCAGGCTGGCAGGAACCGCCCATAAGCAGCTGTGTCTACCGGCTCCACCTCGGCCCGCAGCGCCGCTAGGGAACGGCGACGCAGCTTCCGGAGGACCTCGGCGTCACACCACTCGCTGGACGGCGGCGCATCCAAACTCATGAGCTCGGAGTCGGCGTGTTCCGCTGGCTGCTCGGCCACGGCATGGGGACGGAACTCGCCTTCCACCACTCGGCCATCGTCCGCGAGGCGCTTCAACGCCGTATTGACCACGGCAACACCAAGACCCAGCCGGGTGGCAGCTTCCGCAGCGGTGAAGGGGCCATGGGTGCGGGCATACCGGGAAACGAGATCCCCAAGGGGATCGTGAACCGGTTCGATGAAGGCCAGCGGCACGCCCATTGGCAGTGGGACGCCGATCGCGTCACGGAGGCGAGCGGAGTCTTCAATCGCAGCAAAACGCTCGACGCCGCCGATTGTCACCTTGAGTGCTCGGTTGGCTTTCTGTAGGGCAGCGAGGTGGGATCCGGCGTCCAGAACGGTCCCGTGTGGTGGCGCCGGTGCCGGGGTTTCCTCGAGGTGATCGGTGTCCTCGGGGTGCTGCATGTTTTCCGGGTGATGGGTGTCCCCGGTGTGATCCGCGTTCCCGCTGACTAACGCGGAGCCGCTGGGCTCGGCTGATTGGGCACCCTCGAGTCGCTCTGCCACTTCCTCAACGCTGAGCGGCCCGAGGAGCCTCAGCAGGTCCGCCACGCCTTCCATCCCACGGACGCGCCTGTCCGGGATGAGCCGCTGCAGCTCCAACTCGGTTTTGTCGATCACCGCCGCGTCCAGCAGCTCGCGAAGTTCCACGCGGCCAAGAAGCTCGTTGAGGAGGGTGGAGTCCAAGGCCAAAGCAGCGGCCCGGCGTTCGGCCAAGGGGGAGTCGCCCTCATAAAGGAACTGGGCCACGTACCCGAACAACAAGGACTTGGCGAAGGGCGAGGGCTGCTGGGTTGTGGTCTCCACGATCCTGAGTTCCCTGCGTTCCACGGATGCTGCGATGTCCTTGAGCGCCGGGAGATCGTAGACATCCTGCAAGCATTCCCGGACAGCTTCCAGCACTATGGGGAAGGAGGGGTACTTCTTGGCGACATCCAGCAATTGGGCAGAGCGTTGGCGTTGCTGCCACAAGGGTTGCCGTTTGGCAGGGTTCTGGCGGGGCAGGAGGAGGGCACGGGCTGCGCATTCACGGAACCGGGAGGCGAACAATGCGCTGCCACCCACCTCCGCCGTAACAATCTGTTCGAGTTCTTCGGGGTCGAACAGGAACAGGTCTGCGCCCGGTGGCTCGTCTTCCATCATGGGCACACGTAGCACTATGCCGTCATCCGCTGCCATGGCTGATCCATCCAAGCCATAGCGTTGCTGGAGGCGTTGGCCCACAGCCAGTGCCCACGGAGCGTGGACAGGCATGCCGAAGGGACTGTGGAGTACTACCCGCCAATCGCCTAGCTCGTCGTGGAACCTCTCCACCAGCAGGGTGCGATCACTGGGAACGATCTCCGTGGATTCCTTTTGCTCCCGAAGATATTGGATCAGGTTCTTTGCCGCGAAAGCATCCAGACCGCTGGCCTGGCAACGTTCCATGGCGGGCGCTTCATCCGCTGCCGAGAGTTCCCGAATAAAGGCGCCCAATGCCCGGCCCAGATCCACGGGCCGGCCTAGGGAATCGCCTTTCCAGAACGGGAGCTTGCCGGGCTGGCCGAAAGCGGGTGAGACCAGCACCCGATCGTGGGTGATGTCCTCGATCTTCCAACTGGTGGCGCCGAGTGCGAAGACGTCTCCCACACGGGACTCGTACACCATCTCTTCGTCCAGCTCGCCAACACGGCGTCCTCCCTTGGCTGCACGGGCGGAGGCGGTGGGTTCGGATCCATCGGCAGATGAAGGAGAAGCTGAGCCCTCCACTTCGGTGCCGATGATGTACACGCCAAAGAGGCCGCGGTCAGGAATGGTACCGCCGGAGGTAACGGCCAAGCGCTGCGCTCCCGGCCTTCCTTCAATGGTTCCGGCATGCCGGTCCCAGATGATCCTTGGCCGCAGTTCAGCGAACTCGTCCGAGGGATATCTTCCGGCCAATAGATCCAAGGTGGCCTCGAACGCCGAGCGCGGAAGGCTGGCGAACGGTGCTGAACGGCGGACAGTGCTGAACCATTCCTCAACATCAATGCTGCCCAGCGCGGTAGCGGCCACCGTCTGCTGGGCCAGAATGTCCAAGGGGTTGGCCGGGATATTCAGGCGCTCAATCTGCCCGGCGAGCATGCGCTCAACCGTGACACTGGTGTGCAGGAGATCCGCCCGGTGCTTGGGAAAGAGTACGCCTTCGGATATTTCGCCGACTTGGTGCCCGGCACGCCCTACCCGTTGCAAACCGCTGGCAACCGATGGCGGCGATTCCACTTGGACCACCAGGTCCACAGCACCCATGTCGATGCCGAGTTCCAAAGATGAGGTTGCAACCACGCAGCGAAGCCTGCCGGACTTGAGGTCATCCTCGATCATGGCGCGCTGGTCCTTGGACACTGAACCGTGGTGGGCGCGGGCCAATACAGGATCTGCGCCGCTGGTACTTCCAGCTTGGGCCATCATGTGCGCGGGCGTGGCGGTAGAAGCGGGAGCTCCTTGGCTGCCATCGGTGCTGTTATCCGCCCACTCGCTGCCGCCCACTGCCATCAACTGGCGTTCGGCGTAGATCTCGTTGAGCCGCGCTGTGAGGCGTTCCGAGAGGCGACGGGAATTGGCGAAGACAATGGTGGACTGCTTGGACAGGACCAGATCCACAATCTGTTCCTCCACATGCGGCCAGATGGATGCCTGGGGCTGCAGACCTGACGCCGGCCCGGAGTCGAATGCCCCAGCTGCGCCCTGAAGGTCTGACATGTCCTCCACAGGCACAGTGACTGTGAGGTTCCAGTTCTTCTTGGACGGTGGGGCCACAATTTCCACCGGAGCTTGGCCCGCTAGGAATTGGGCCACCAGCTCGCGAGGCTGGACAGTAGCGGAGAGCCCGATTCGCTGGGCAGGCTTTGGCAGGAGGGCATCAAGGCGTTCCAAGGAGACGGCCAGATGGGCCCCACGCTTGGTGCCAGCTACGGCATGCACTTCGTCGATGATGATGGTGTCCACTTCGCTGAGGGTTTCCCGGGCACGGGAAGTCAGCATGAGGAACAGGGATTCCGGAGTAGTAATGAGGATGTCCGGCGGGTTGGTCAACAACGTGCGGCGATCTGCCGCCGTCGTATCTCCTGAACGTACGCCCACCGTCACCAGCGGCGCGGGGAGCCCCAAACGTTTGGCGGTTTGGGTGATGCCGATCAGTGGTGAACGGAGGTTGCGCTCCACGTCCACACCGAGTGCTTTCAGTGGCGAAATGTAAAGGACGCGGGTCTTGGTTTTGGGCCGCTTTGCCCGGCCCTTGCCGTTGGCCGGGACTGTCTCAAGGCCCGGCAGGGCATCACTGGGAGTGGAATGCAGGCGATCGAGGGCCCACAGGAAGGCAGCCAGGGTTTTGCCCGAACCTGTAGGAGCAACCACCAAGGCATGCGAGCCTGAGGAGATTGCGTTCCACGCCCCATCCTGCGCGGGTGTGGGCTCGGAAAAAGCGCCGAGGAACCATTCCCTGGTTGCTTGGCTGAAACGGCTGATGGCGCCATCCGACGCCTGCGGCTCCTGCATCCCTCCATCATGCCCCACGGCTCCGACAGAATAAGCCGAAGCCGTGGGAACGCGGTCAGACTGCCTGGAAAGCCGTGATGGTCAGGAGCTTGATGCCGGCGTTACTGCAAGCGTCATGGGGCTCCGGGATGAACAACGACGCGGTGTCGTTGGGCGGGTAGATCCGGAAACCGGCGGCCGGGGTTTTGGTGCAGTCGCCATAGTTACCGGCTTGCGTGTAGCGGATTTCAGCCCACGCCGACTTCCCGGGAGCCAGTTCGATCTTGGTTACAGGGGTTGTGGCTTCACGGGTTGCAGGTTCGCCGATCGGCTCACCACTGGCATCTGCCGTCAGGGAAACCCCTGCGAATCCCTCAAGGATGCACGGAGCGCTGCCGGAATTGGTCAGGATCAACTTCTCGTAGACACTGCCTGCCGCGCCGCCGCCGGTTGCGTCGGTTGCTGCAGTGAGGGAGGCCGCCTTGCACAGACCGGCCGCTGCGGGTCCTTCGGACGTTGGTGTCGCGGTGGGGGATGGCGGCGTCGTTGCCGTTGGGGAAGGCGGGTTAGACGTCGCGGATGCCGACGGTGTCGAGGCCGACGGCGTAGACGAGGTTGGCGGGGCACTGCTGGTTCCTGACGGGCTGGGGCTTGGCCCACAGGCAGCAAGAAGGAGCAGCGCAGCGGCTGCCGTCGTCGTCACAAGACCGGTTTTGATGCGCTGAGTCCACATGGGCACCAGCTTTGCCACGCCCACGGTACGAGTCAATTCAGCCACGGCCCGCTGCGCGGATTGGCGCCCGGATTGTGATCTTCCGGGCGCCAATCCAGGGACTACTTGGTCTCTGCCTTAGCCGCGGCCGGCTTTGCTGCACGGCTGCGGAAGAATGCTGCACCGCCCAGGCCCAGACCGGCGATGCCCGCGATCAGGCCTGCCCAGCTCCGTGCCTGTGAGCCGTCGTCGGTGACGGCAGAGGCCTGCTCGGTGGAGACGGCTTCTGCCGCATGGTGATCGCCGCCAGCGTCGGCCGGAGTGATGGCGATTGCCGGGGCGGGCGACTTGAGGTCGTCTTCGCTCTGGCCGTCCTTCGGGATTTCCACCCAGTCAGTCTTGCCCGCCTCGCAGGTCTGGTAGGTGGGGAAGTAGATGGTCTTTCCGGCGGCATCCGGCAGTTTCACTGAGAGGACCAGGGCATCGCGCATGTGCGGATCCAGCGGTGCCTTGGCCGTGTAGACGATCTGGCTGGTGCGTTTTGTGATGGTGGTGCCGTCGTCCAGCTTTTTGGGCGCGGCGAGGGTTTCGGTGACCTTTTCGACCGTCCAGTTGGCATTAACCGTGGGGGTTGCGTCGGTCAGTTCCTCGGGCAGGCTGATGGCGATCTTGGTGGTGCCGGACTGGTCGCAGCCGTGGGGCACACCGAACGTCAGCAGCGCGTAGGAGTTGGCGGCCGTCTTGTTGGGATCGACCGAGACGTGCGCTGAAGCGCCGGCGATGCCGGCCATCATCAGGGCAGCGGTTCCTCCGGCGACTGCGGTTGCGGAGAGGGTGCGGCGAATCGAGGATTTCATGGGAAGTGCCTTTCGGGAGCGCCGGTTGAGGCGGCGCGGGGTACGGGTTTGGGGCCCGTCACCACGCAGAGGCTTGCGCTGTTGCAGCGCGCATTTTGCGCGCGGAAGGTGCCGGGCGGAACTAGGGAAGTACGACGACGGCGGGCGGGCCGCGGCGGCTGTCTTGCCTGAGGTTCCGCCAAGGGCGGGGGATAAAGACCTTAGGGGAGCTGACCGCTACAGGCGAGGTACCGGCGTCGGGCCTGAACACCAAGGTGGGCACGGTCAGGAGCGGCCGCAGCCAAGCGGCAAGTTGCCACAGCGCATCTTCACCTCTAGCGAGGATGACGGCTGAGCCAATGGTGGCGACGATGTGGGCTATTAGCATGAGCGTGCCGAATGCTGTGCCAAGTTCATGGGTATGGGTGGCTGCGATGTCCACCCCTGAGCTGAGTGGGTCAGCGCCAAGGTGGTGCATTGTTCTCTGCCCGCTTGCCGAGACAGGTCCCAAAGCCGTGAAGGCTTCGTGAAGCGCCAACTGTCCCGCGCCCAAAAGTCCGGCCATGGTGACCACGTTAAGTTTGAAGCGGGTGGCCAACGTTGAGGCCAATGCCGTCAACGCGACGAGCCCGATCAGGACCGGGGCCGTAGGAAGTTCTCCGCCGCCCGCAAGGTGAGCAGTCGCAGCAAGCAGCACAATCACCAAGGAGACGGCGCCGGAACGCAACGCATGGAAGGGAGACCGGGCTCGGGATGTGCGCACGGGTCCTCCCTCTTCTATGGCTGCTTGTTCTATGGCTGCTTGTTGATCGGCGTTCTGATTCTATCGGGAGTTCGGCGCCGGGCTGGCCCCGGATGGGTGGCCGCAGGCACGCTGCTGCGCTCCTCCCCAGTTTGCTCCCGCCTTTCCGCTGCTCGCTACAGCCCAACTCCCGTAATCCGCGGCCTTTCCTGGGTGAGGGCCTAGGCAACCGGGAAGGAACGCAGGCCTAACGCTGAGCCCGCCGCACAAACGTGGGTTTGGGCGGCTCGGGGATGTTGGTTCGGGATCCGGTACGCCGACGGCGGAGCTCAAGTTTCAGGCTTTCCTCGCCCCGCGCCATGGCCCAGTGGTGGTTGGCGGAGAAAGCTGGTTTGAGGAGCCAGCTCAGGCGGCGGAGCAAGGGCTTGGCTGCACTGACCAGCCAATCGTAGGTGATCACCACTTCGGGGCCATCTTCCTCGAACTTCCAGCGGCCCGTGCCATTGAGGTCACCTTTGGCGGTCAACGCGAACCCGTCCAGGGAGACAGGTTCAGTGACAGTGAGCCGCCATGTCAGCGTGTAGGGGAGCCAGCCTTTGGTGTGGAGATCGAAGGAGGCGCCAACGCCGTCGGGCCCGCCGGCGGCTGCGGGCGTCACTGCGAGGTAAACGGAGGGCCACCACTGCTTGAGTGTGCTTGCGTCGCCGAGGACGTTGACTACTTCCTCACGGGTTCCGGGCACACGCCACACCGTGACGAACGCGTAGTCGGTGCTTTTGCCTGTCTTGTTAGTGGTCCCGGCCATTGTTGCCTCCGCGGTCAGTGCGGTTCCGAGGGTGTCTTAAGGCATCCGGGATCAATCTACGCCTGCCCACGCCGAAGGGTTAGATCTCGCTTTTAAATTACCGGGCGAGCGGTCCGTCGAAGTCGTTGCCGGAAATATCGACGGGGATGGAATGCTCGTTATTTCTGGGGCATACCGCCATCGAGGCCCACTTCGTCACGACTCTCTTCTTTCGAGCGCCGGTTTCGAGATTGATGATGTCGTAGTAATCCGCAGGAACCTGCTGGAAGCGAAGCTCCTGATTGCTGCATCTTGGGCAGCGCATCGCGAGGCGAAGAGAGTATGGATACGTCTGCCCATTCTCTTCCTTGATGCCGGCCCAAGCACGGAACACCCTCCATTTCGGCAAACGGAGGACATTGCGTCGTAGGAACTTGAAGAAAGATAAGCCTAAGAGCCCGACACCGACCGTGAGGATAGAACCAAACAGCCACCAGTATTCCTGACTAGGGCCGGCCAGCAGGTCGAAAGCCTTGCCGGATGTAACAACGTCCATGAACTGTTTGATTGACAGGCCTCCGGTGATGAAGCCAACGATGGTGATTAGCCCGGACACAAGGCCAATGATGGACGCAGGCGTTGGGATCCTAGTTTTCTGGGCGATGTCGAAGGTGTGTTGCGGCTCCTGGGCAGTTGGAACGGATGTAATCAATATGCCGTGATTATCACCGGCGATGCTGATCGCGCCGTCCGTCGCGTACGGCGCCCTGATGTAACCCTCTCCCCGGATCTGCTGGTTGCCGTTACTGTGTTTACCGATGTGCTGACCCTGCTCCATATTTTCTCCCCAAGTTGATTCCCAATGGTGACGCACAGCGTATATGGAGCCGCAGACATTGTTATTCGCTTGCAAGGAGTTTTTCCGCGTGTAGTCAGGGAGCGCTGGAAGGCCTGCTGGCTTGTCGGACTTCGCATCGGGCTGGGCCGGCGCTGTATGTTCAGCAGACATTTGCGGGGGAAAACCTCGAGCCGATGCCAAGGACTACAGCCACGAAGTGGATTAAGAAATCGCGTGACTTGGGCATGTTTGAAGAGTGGTTTTCCTAAATGGCGACGATCGAGCCGTACGAAACTTTCGCCGGCAAGCGATACCAAGTCCGCTATCGGAAGCCTGACCGCTCGCAAACAAAGACGCGTGGTTTCAAGACCAAGCGTGATGCTGAACTGTTCCTGGCCTCGGTTGAAGTGTCTAGGACTCGCGGAGAGTTCATTGATGCGAGTGCAGCAAAGGCGCTGATTGGGCCCCTTGGGGCTCAGGGGCTTGCCCGAACGGCGCGCCTCAAACCATCCACGTGAAGGCCGTTCGAAAGATGCTGGGTCACAGTCCGCGGCAATGACTTTGGATGTCTACGCGGATCCCTTTGACGGGGACTTGGACTCGGTTTCGGACGCTCTAGATCACGCTGTCTCTCAGGCGAATGTGCCCAAAATGTACACGTCAGCCTGATTTGGACAGAATGTAGGCCCCGCCTCCCTCATAAACAAAGGGAAGCAGGGCCTTTTCCATTGGCGGTGACGGTGGGATTTGAACCCACGTTGGCTTTTACACCAAACAACATTTCGAGTGTTGCACCTTCGGCCGCTCGGACACGTCACCAACTGAAATAGGGTACCGGAGTTGGGGCCGGTTCCCCAAAACGAGACCCTAAGCGAGATCCAATGCGAGCCCGGCAAACCAGCGAGCGAAGCCCGCCAGAACACAGCCAACTTCCGTCAGCAGCCACCCAGCGATAGATTCGTAAGTACCATGACGATTTCGCGGGAACACGAACTAGAACACGAAGCCCACGCCTACTGGGTCACCGAGACGGGCGACGGTGAGCTGCGCTCCGAGACCATCGAGACGCCGAAGGAAGGCGAAGCGCTGGTCCGCACCCTTTACTCAGGTGTCAGCCGCGGCACAGAGCGCGTGGTCCATGAGGGCCGGGTCCCGGAGCGGGTGGCTGACCTGATGCAGGCCCCGAACCAGGAAGGCGACTTCCCTGGCCCAGTGAAGTACGGCTACCTGAACGTGGGCATTGTGGAAGAAGGCCCTGACGAGTGGCGGGGAAAAACGGTCTTCACCCTGCACCCTCACCAGGACTTCTACGTGATTCCCACCAGCCAACTCACGGCGATCCCGGAGGATGTCCCGGCAAAGCGTGCCGTGCTTACAGGCATCGTCGAAGTCGCCATCAACGCCCTCTGGGAAGCCGGGCCCAGGCTGGGTGACCGCGTGGCCGTCGTCGGCGGTGGTTTGGTGGGTGGCGTCCTGGCGACGCTCCTGCGGAAGTATCCGCTCGGCCGCCTGCAACTCGTGGACGCTGACCCGGAGAAGCGAAAGCTGGCGGAAACAATCAACGTCGAATTTGCCGAACCAGAAGATGCACAAGCAGACAACGACATCGTCTTCCACTGCTCCGCCTCCAACGACGGCCTCAAGTTGAGCCTCCAACTGGCGGGCGACGACTCTGACGTCATCGAACTCTCTTGGTTCGCGGACAAGGAAGTGACCCTCCCGCTGGGCGAGGACTTCCACGCACGCAGGCTGACCATCCGCTCCAGCCAAGTGGGCGCAGTCGCCCTCCCACGGCGGCACAGGCGAACTAATGCCCAGCGCCTGCAGGAAGCAGCGAACCAGTTGAAAGACCCACTGTTCGACACATTCCTGACCAGCGAATGCCAGTTCAGGAACCTGCCCACCACACTTGTTAAATTGTTCGAACAGCCCGGCGGTTTCTGCCACGTGGTTGCCTACCCCACCCCGGAGGATTAATACATGTTCAGCTTGACCGTCCGGCGCCACTTCATGGTGGCCCACAGCCTTCCCCGCGAAGCCTTCGGCCCAGCCCAAGGCCTGCACGGCGCTACGTTCGTAGCAGAGGTCACCTTCCGCCGGCCAAACGTCAACGACGACGCAATCGTCTTGGACATCGGCGCCGCGGGCGGAATCCTTGAGGAAATCCTGGAGGACTTGAACTACAAAAACCTCGACGAACACCCTGCCTTCAAGGGCAAGCTCTCCACCACTGAGGCGCTCGCCAAGCACATCGCCGACGCCATGGCCGCGCGAATCCAGGACACAGAAGACGGCCCGGCCCTCACTGGTATAGACGTCGTCCTCCGCGAAAACCCCGATGCCTGGGCGGCCTACTCGCTGGAACTCCCGGTCAAGTAACCCGGCCGAGTAAGGTGCGCATCCGCTTCCTGGTCCCGGGAAACGTCCGGCACGGCTCCGGCGGCAACAAGTACAACGCCATGCTTGCCCAGCACCTCACCGCCTTGGGCGCGGATGTCCAGACGGTAGTGGTGGACGGCGACTGGCCGGTCGGCAGCCGCGCGGACAGGATCCGTTTGGGTGAAGCGCTCGACGGCGGCACAACAGTAATTGCCGACGGACTGGTAGCCAGTGGGGCGCCGGATGAGATCGCCGGCGCCGCCGGTAAAGGAACGCAAGTGTGGATCCTGTCCCACATGGCCTTGGCGGACCACACTGACCTCGAAGCCAAATCGCTGGCCGCCGCAAGGGGAGTTATCTGCCCGAGCGCCCACTCTGCGGCGGAACTGCGGGCCAGGCATGGAACACCGGACATTGTGGTGGCCACACCAGGCGCCGCATCAGCGGAGATCAGCCAGGGCTCTGAGCCCAAGCACCTCGTGGCCGTCGCTGCGTTGCTGCCCAACAAGAGCCAAACTGACATTGTGCACGCGCTGAGCGCTGTCCAGGATCTTCCTTGGACCGCAGCCCTCATAGGGTCCCCTGACGCAGACCCAACGTACGCAGCGGAGGTGAGGGCCGCCGTCGAGCGTTACGGCCTAGAAAACCGCATTACCGTCACCGGCGAGCTGACCGGCAACGCACTTGAGGAGCAGTGGAACGCAGCGGATCTCAGTGTCCTCATGTCGCAGTCCGAGTCGTTCGGCATGGTGGTCACCGAATCCTTGGCTCACGGTGTCCCGGTGATTGTCCGGAAGGGCACCGGTGCAGTGGAAGCGCTTGGCGAGAGTGGGGCTGGGGCTGTCACCGACGCCGAGACGCTTGCCGACACCCTCCGGACCTGGCTCACCGACCCGAGCCTCCAGGAGCGCTGGCGCAGCAACGCCCTCCAAGCCAGTAAGCATTTACCAGGCTGGGACATCACTGCGGACACCGTGCTGAAGGCCCTCCTAAACCCGCCGAACTAGGGCAGCCGATGTGAGGCGAAGAAGTCCTTGAGCAGGGCCGCGCATTCTTCCTCCCGCACGCCCGCGTAGACCTCCACCCAGTGATTGAGGCGGCGCTCGCGGAGGATGTCGAACACTGAACCCACCGCTCCTGCTTTCTCGTCCCACGCGCCAAATACAACGCGCGGAATCCGGGCCAGGACAATTGCCCCGGCGCACATGGCGCATGGTTCCAAGGTGACCACCAGGGTGCAGTCCTCGAGCCGCCAACCATCACCATCCGAGCCGGACGCCAAAGCACGCTGCCGCAATGAAGCGGCCGCTTGGCGAATCGCAACAACCTCGGCATGCGCTGTGGGGTCCCCGTGCGCTTCGCGTTCGTTGCGACCGGAACCCAGCACGCCGCCGTCGGGCCCCAACACCACGGCGCCTATGGGGACGTCGTCTGTTTTCAGCGCCAACCGGGCCTCATCCAGGGCAAGGCCCATCCAAGCCATGTGGTCAGCGTGATACGGCTCGGTGGCGCTCATGTCTCAATGATAGTTTTGGGGGATGCGCACACTCGTCGTGGACCACCCGCTGGTCGCTCACAAGCTCACCGTTCTGCGGGACAAGAACACCCCTTCACCGGTCTTCCGGCAGCTCACTGAAGAACTCGTCACCCTCCTGGCCTATGAAGCCACCCGCGAGGTCAAGACGCAGCCAGTGGAGATCGAGACCCCCGTCACCAAGACCATCGGGACGGCCTTCACTAAGCCCACGCCGCTGGTGGTCCCCATCCTGCGCGCTGGTCTGGGCATGCTTGAGGGCATGACCAAGCTGGTCCCCACCGCAGAGGTGGGCTTCCTGGGCATGGCCCGCGATGAAGAGACCCTGGACATCATCACGTACGCCGAGCGCCTCCCCGAGGACCTTACCGGCCGTCAAATCTTCGTCCTGGATCCCATGCTCGCCACAGGCGGCACCTTGCGCGAGGCAATCAAGTTCCTCTTCAAGCGCGGCGCCTCGGACGTCACCTGCATCTGCCTGCTGGCCGCTCCCGAAGGACTGGCCAAGTTGGAAGAAGAGCTCGCGGACGCCAACGTCAACATTGTTTTAGCGTCCATTGACGAGAAGCTGAACGAGAAGTCGTACATCGTCCCGGGCTTGGGCGACGCCGGCGATCGCCTCTACGGGGTAGCGGGCTAGTCTTCACAGGGAACGATTGACCCCTACCGGTTTTCGAACCAGCCCGTTAGCCTGTGGCGCATGGACTGGAAACTTGAACTGGTGTTTGTCCCTGTGTCCGATGTGGACCGTGCCAAGGATTTCTACGTCAACAAGGTTGGCTTCAACGCCGATTTTGACGAGAGGCCCACGGATGGCATTCGCTTTGTACAACTGACCCCGCCGGGTTCTGCGTGTTCTATCGCCATCGGTGAGGGCCTCACGGATGCCCCTCCGGGTTCGGCTCCCAACCTCCAAGTGGTGGTCAGCGACATCAACAAGGCGCATGAGCAGCTCAAAGCCAACGGCGTGGAGGTCAGCGATGTGGACGTCCAGGACTGGGGTCATTTTGTGTACTTCGCTGACCCGGACGGCAACAAATGGGCGCTGCAGTACCTTCCGCAGCGGCCCAACGGCTAAGTCACACTTGAGCACCACTCGGTAGGAGTGGGGCAGGATGGATCCATGAGCCATCCTGCCGCACCCGTCCTGACCGTCCGTGCAGTTCTCTTTGACATGGACGGAACCCTGGTGGATTCCACGGCGATCGTTGAACAGGTCTGGCTGGAGTTCGCCCAACGTTATGGGTTGGACTTCGAGGAGATCCTGCGTACTTCCCACGGTGTCCAAGCCGGGGACACGGTGCGCCGCTACGCGCCGGCCGGTGCTGACTTTGAAGCGCTGACCGCTGAGCTCGGAGAGATGGAGCGCTCCCGCACTGATGGCGTGGTTGCCCTTCCCGGCGCGGAGGCCCTGCTGGTTGGACTTCCGGACGAGGCTATAGCGCTGGTCACCTCCGCGGACCGGATCCTTGCTGATATTCGCATGAAGGCGGCCGGCCTCACCATGCCCTCCACCGCCGTCACTGCCGAGTCCGTCACCCGAGGCAAGCCGCACCCGGAGGGCTACCTTAAGGCGGCTGCGCTCCTGGGAGCCGATCCGGCCGACGTCGTGGTTTTCGAAGACGCGCCCGCAGGCATTGCTGCCGCCCGGGCCGCCGGGATGCGAACCGTGGTGGTAGGCGACGCCGGCGGGGAGCTCGAGGATGGCATGTGGCGGATCCCGGACTACTCGGCCGTCACGGTCACCGCGGTGAAGGACGACGACGGCGGTCACCTCCTGACGCTCACCCTGTAACGCCGCCGGGGTACTGGTCCGCCCCTAAACCTGGACGGGCGTCAGCGCTGCGTCTTTTTTCGGCGGTGCGGACTTGAGGATGGGAGCGTTGATGAGTTCCCGTTGGTAGGCAACCAGTGCGTTGTTCTCGATGATCTGTTCGGTGGACGTGACCAGTCCTGTGCGTTTGTCGCGTCGCAGGCGCATGACCTTGTTATGGCGGTAGACGTTGCCGCCGGCTTCATGGAAGTACGCGTCTTCTTCGCGGATGTGAAACTTCACCTCGGGAGCCCGTTGGGCACGGAGCTCGCCGCGCAGATGTTCATCGGTGGTGCTGACCAGGAACTGGTAGGACTGGTCAGTGTTGTTCCGCACCCGGTAGTCCAGGTAGTTGTAGATAATGGAGGTGCCGGAGCCGAAAGGGATCTGACGGTTGAAGTCTGGAAACAAGTCCAAGTCACCGTGATGGTGGTGTTCCACAATGGTCAGTTCACTGTGCAGGACCATCCAGTGCAGCAGATTGGTGAATTGGCACAACCCTCCGCCGATTCCAGAATCTGGCCGGCCGTGGTTGATGACCAAACCCTCCCGGTACCCCTTCGCTTCCGTGCAGCTGCCTACGAGCTTCCAGAAGGAGAACGTCTCACCGGGATGGATGACTACTGAGTTCACCAACGGCGCCGCAATCGCCAGGCTCGCTGCCTTGTTTTCCTGGAGGTGCAGGTCTACGTTGCCAAGCTTGCGCCGGATCAACGAGTTGTGGCGGTAGACCACCACCGGCAAGACCTCATCGGGATGTCGCCGTGCAAAAGCGGTGGAAGACAGAAAGTCTTTGAACTTTCGGGTGATGATCATGCGTTGTACCGAGAGCCGGTACGTCAAAGGCGATAGTTCGCAGAACAGCTTACGTGGCAATGTTTCCCCAATTACGAGCCCTCAGCGGGCGGCCTGAGATCGAAATTTCTCGGCGTCGAACACATCTTTACAGACGCTGGAGAAAACCAGAAATTCGCGTCTGGACCCGCATCTACTTTTCCAAGCTATGGACCCGGCGTAGGCTGTGCGCATGTCTGCGATGCCGGAGGCGTACGGTGCTGCATTGGAGCGGGCCATGGTCCACGCCGGTGACTGGCTGGCGTCTGTCCCCACACGTCCAGTCCGCCCCGCCGCCGATGCCGACCAAGTGGCAAAAAGCATCCTGCCGCGTTTGCCGGATGGGCCAACCGATGCCGCCGAGGTAGTTGACGAGTTGGCCGCACTGGCTGAACCCGGGCTCATGGCGATCCAATCCGGACGCTTCTTCGGGTGGGTCATGGGTGGAACCCTGCCCGCTGCCATGGCCGCCGACTGGCTTGTCTCCGCCTGGGACCAGAACAATGGGCTCCGCTTCGCCACCCCCGCCGCTGCCGCCATTGAAGAATCTGCCGCCGCGTGGCTTCTGGACCTTCTGCACCTGCCGGCTACGGCCGACGTCGGATTCACCACCGGTGCTACCACCGCCAACTTTGTGGGGCTGGCAGCCGGCCGGCAGTATCTGATGGACGAGGCCGGATGGGACCTTGAAGCTTTGGGCCTCAGCGGAGCCCCGCGGATCACGGTTTTTGCAGGCCGTGAAAGGCACGCCTCGGTGGATCTGGCTCTGCGGTACCTCGGCCTGGGTGCATGTGTTCCGGTAGATGCCGATCATGAAGGCAGGATTTTTCCCGACGCCTTGGCCGATGCCATGGATCAGCAACCAGGCCCATCCCTGGTGAGCCTACAAGCCGGCAATCTGCATTCCGGGGCCTTTGATCCTATGGCCGAAGCCGTTGCTGTGGCCCACGATCGTGGGGCCTGGGTGCACGTGGATGGCGCCTTTGGATTGTGGGCAGCCGTGAGCCCCACCCTGCGTACCCGCCTGGCCGGTGTGGAGGACGCCGATTCGTGGGCAACGGATGCGCACAAAACCCTGAACGTCCCCTACGACTGTGGCCTGGCAATCGTGGCCCGCCCTGAAGCCCTCCGGCGCGCCTTCAGCGTTCACACCAGTTACCTCATTGCTACCGAGACCGGTTTGGGTGACCCGCTGGAAAAGGTCCCGGAAATGTCCCGCCGAGCCCGCGGAATTCCGGTGTGGGCCGCGCTCAGGCAGCTAGGCAAGGACGGTGTGATTTCCATGGTGGAACGCTTGGCGGCCAACGCCCGGGCTTTGGCCGAAGGGCTGGCGGCCATACCGGGGGTCGAAGTCCTCAACGACGTCGCGTTCACGCAGGTCTCCGTGAGCTTCGGCAGCGATGACCGCACACACCGTGTCACCCAGCGTCTCATGGCCGAGGGCGCTGTGTGGATGTCCGGATCCTCATGGCGCGGCCGGGAGATCCTGCGCATTTCGGTGAGCAACTGGACCACGGATGCCGGCGATGTTGCAGCGTCCATCGCAGCGGTGCGCAGTGCGGTGAACGCTGAAGGGGAAGCGTAGAACCGGGCGCTCTCAGGCGGCAAGAGTTTTCCGCCGACGCGCCCTGCCCGCCAGATGGGCGGCGAGTACGGCGCCAGCCACCATGGCCCCCTCAAGCCAGCGGTCCGGCCTCGTGATGACCGGCAAGAGAAGCAGTGCTCCGGAACTGAGCGCCAGCGCCAGCAGGAACGTGGGAAGTGCGGGGTAGGGGAGCCGGACAGCGGTTGTGCCAAGCACTAGCGAGATGATTCCGGCCGTTACCGGCGGAGCCACGCTGGCAGCCATCAGGAAGACCCCCGCGCAAGCAACAGCCCAAACCACGGCCCGGAACCAATGTGGCCCAGGCCCGGGTGGAGGAACGGCAAAACCTGCGCGAAGCTCCGCGAACGGCACCCGGCCCAGGCGGCGAGTCAACCGCACCATGGCGCGGAGGTCCTTCAGCGCAGTGCGTACGACGTCGACACTTGGGTTTGTCTCTTGGGTCCAGTCGACGGGGACTTCATGGATGCGTAAGCCACAGCGCTGGGCGATCACCAGGAGCTCGGTGTCAAAAAACCAGCCATCATCCTCGGTGTAGGGGAGGATGCGGTGCGCCACGTCCGAGCGGATGGCCTTGAAACCGGACCGGGCATCGGAGAAACCCGGACCCAATACAGTGCGCAGGATCGCGTCATAACTGCCGGGAATGGGCCCTCTCCGAACGGCGTGGGAGGAGTAGTGGGTCCGGTCCGGGCGCGTGCCGATCGCCAGATCGGAGTGTCCTGACACCAGGGAGGCAAGCAGGGGAGCCAGAGCTTGCAGGTTCGTCGTGATGAAGGCAGGCTCCATGTACGCGAGGACTGGTGACTGAGAAGAAAGCCATACCTGGCGGAGCGCGTTTCCACGTGCCTTTTGCTGGAAGCTCGCCACTTTCACTTCAGGGAATTCGCGGGCCAGGCGCTCGGCGATCCGCAGGGTGCCATCCGTGCTGGCGTTATCTGCCACCGTGATCCGGAAAGTGTAGGGAAGGATTTCCGTCAGGTACCCGTGGAGCGTGCGGAGGCTGTCTTCAAGGTGATCGGCCTCGTTGAAAACCGGAAGGGTGACGTCTAGGACCGGGGAGACCGCGCGGGTGTCAATGGGGGAATGGCGGGGCTGATACTCGGGCTGCTGACCGGGCTGCAGCGTGTACGCCAGTGGCGTAGCCGCGTGCATGCCGTGGATCGCCGGATTCGAGGCTCGGGTCGAGGGATCTGTGAGCGTCATGTATCCAGAATGCGGCCGAGGATTATGAGGGCTTTAGGCGGCACCTGTGACATCACTGTGAACCGCGCGCTGCACCTGTGATAGCTGCCTGTTAAACGGCGAAAGCCGCGCCCGCTCCCGCTGTTCGCTCCAGTGGTTACTGGTGCGGACGGCGGCAACGGGCGCGGCTATCAGGCAGTCTGGTTTAGTACCAGTTGTGAGACAAGTGGAATGCCAGGGCGGCGGACGGCGAACCGTAGCGCTCCTTGATGTAGTTCAGGCCCCACTTGATCTGGGTCTGGTAGTTGGTCTGCCAGTCAGCGCCAGCTGAGGCCATCTTGCCGGCCGGGAGGGACTGGACAATGCCATAAGCTCCGCTGGAAGCGTTGGTGGCGGTGGTCTTCCAGTTGGATTCCTTCTCCCACAGGGTGTTCAGCGCAGTCATCTCACCGGCGCTCCAGCCGTAGCTTCCCAGGATGCTTGCAGCGTATGCCTTGGCAGCAGCAGGATCGTCCACGGCCTTGGGGGCGGCAGCAGCGGCTGCGGCTTCCGCGGCAGCGGCATCGGCGGCCTGCTTGGCGGCAGCGTCAGCAGCGGCCTTCTCAGCTGCGGCTTGAGCGGCAGCGGCGTCGGCAGCTTGCTGGGCAGCAGCGTCTGCAGCGGCCTTCTCAGCGGCGGCCTGGTCTGCGGCAGCCTTCTCGGCAGCAGCTTTATCAGCAGCAGCCTTGTCAGCAGCTGCCTTGTCCGCGGCTGCGCGGTCCGCTGCACCCTTGGCTGCGGCAGCATCCAGGGAAGCGGAGATTTCAGCTGATTTGTTGGCGCTGACCTCGGCCGCTGCCTGAGTTCCGGCTACGCGGGTGGACTCAGGGAGGGTCAGGGCGGCGTTGGCGGCCGTGCCGAGTGATGCAACGCCCAGTGCGGCGGCAACAACACCGGCTACAACCGACATGCGGTGGCCGGACTTGCCTTGGCGGGCGGCGTTCTTGAGGACTGCCTGCGACTTGTTGTTCTTATCGCGGTGACGCGCAGAAGGGCGCGCCGGATCGTTAAATTCAGACATGTGTTGTGACCTCTCAGCGCCTGCGGAGTTAGCTGTCGGGTTCGGATGAGGTCATCCGGCCGCGCGTCACGCTGCGGCTTCACCCCTAGGGCGGCAATAATGCCAGGCCCGGAGACCGTGGGTCCCCCGTCTCTGCCTCGAAAGAAGAACGGACTCCGGGAAGTGGCAGAGCTCGGCGCATCCCGGATGTGGGTCCTTGGGGAAACCCACCCTTTCGACGGTACAGGAGGTTTCGTGAGAAGTCACATTTAGGTAACAGAGATCACGACGCCGGTGCGTCGCCTTGCTCCATCCGTTATGCGGCTTCGTTCCTCGTGGCGGGGAGCCGGAGGGCAAACTCAGTGCGTCCGGGGCGTGAGGTCAATTCCACGCTACCGCCATGCGCTGAAACGATGGAATCCACAATGGACAGGCCCAGTCCGGAGGAGCCTTCGAAGCCGGACCTGGCGGCATCGGCTCGGGCAAAGCGCGAGAAGATCCGGCTCTGGAAGTCCGCAGGGATGCCCGGTCCGTTATCCGTCACCGTGACCACGGCGCTCCCATCTGCGGAGAGCATGACGCCGGTGACCACTGTGGTTCCGGGGTCAGTGTGTTTGCGGGCATTGGAGAGCAAGTTGGCCAGGACTTGATGGAGTTGCGTGGCGTCCCCGCGCACCATGATGGGTTGGTCGGGGAGTTGAAGCTGCCAGATGTGCTCAGGTGCCATCACTTTTTCGTCACTGACGGTTTCAATCACCAGTTGGGTGAGGTCCACGTCCTCCACCTTCACGGGCTGGCCATCATCAAGGCGTGCCAGCAAAAGAAGATCCTCCACCAAAGTGGTCATGCGCTCGGATTGGCTCTGGACGCGCGCCAGGGATTTCCTGCCGTCGTCCGTGAAGGTCTCAGTCATTCTCAGTAGCTCCGTGTAACCCCGGATGGCGGTGAGGGGGGTGCGGAGTTCGTGCGAGGCATCAGCTACAAACTGACGCACTTTGGTTTCGCTTTCCTGCCGGGCCTCCAAGGCGTTGGAGACGTTGTTCAGCATCTGGTTCAGTGCATGGCCTACGCTGCCCACTTCCGTCCCGGGATGAGAGGCCGACGCCGGTACGCGCACCGCAAGTGCCACCTCACCGGCGTCGAGGGGAAGACGCGAAACTTTAGTGGCCACCTCGGAGAGCTGCTCCAGGGGCCGCATGGTACGCCGGATAATCACTGTCCCCGCGAGGCCGATCAGCACCAGGCCGCCGAGTGAAACCAGCACCATGGTCCACACCAGCGAGGCCTCGGCGCTTTGCTTGTCCGCCAAGGGCAGCCCGGTGACAATCACGTCGTCATAGGCAGTTTCCACCGCCACCAACCGGTAGTCGCCGTTGGAGAGCGAACGGTCCACGGCATTCCCGCCCTTGGGGAGATTCAACAGGACCTGTTCGTCCGCCGAGGAGAGGGAAACGCGGTTGCCTTGATCATCGATCAGGCCCGAGCTCCGAACGGTGGTTCCATCGATCCTGGCATTCAACGTTCCAGCAGCCTGACCGCGCGCCTCCAGCGGATCCGGACGTCCCGAAGGGGAGGAAGGAAAGTTCGACGGCGGCCTGCCGAAGTCGTTCGCGCGGCTGGACGCCTGTTGCAGCTGCCTGTCCAGTTGTTTATTGAACACCATGTCCATGGAGGCGTAGCTGACGATTCCAACTGCACCGCAAATGGCTACCAACAGGGCCATGGCCACCAGGACCAGCCGGGTCCGCAAATGCCAGGTGGACGGGTTGATCCAGCTGCGTCCCGAGCTTTTGGCCACGCCTGAAAGTGTGCTCAACGCCTAGTCCGCTGGCTTGATGACGTATCCGGCGCCACGAATGGTGTGGATCATGGGCGGATGGTTGGCTTCGATCTTTTTGCGCAGGTAGGAGATGTAGAGTTCCACGATGTTGGCTTGGCCGCCGAAGTCGTAGTCCCACACCCGGTCAAGGATCTGGGCTTTGCTGACCACCCGTTTGGGGTTCTCCATGAGATAGCGCAGGAGCTCAAACTGCGTGGCGGTGAGGGCGATGTCCTCGCCGGCCCGGGTAACTTCCCGGGTGTCCACGTTAAGGGTGAGATCGCCAACTACAAGTTCCGCGGTGTCCATGGCGGCTACCCCGGATCGTTGGACCAAACGGTGGAGGCGGAGGAGGACCTCTTCCATGCTGAATGGTTTGGTCACGTAATCGTCCCCACCGGCAGCGAGCCCCACAATACGGTCCTGGACGGCGTCCTTGGCCGTGAGGAACAGTGCGGGAACTTCGGGAGCGAAGGTGCGGATCCGGTTAAGGACCTCCACGCCGTCGAATCCAGGCAGCATGACATCCAGGACCAACACGTCCGGGCGGAAGTCCTTTGCCAGTTTTACGGCTTCGGGTCCGTCACCTGCCACAGCGACGGACCAGCCCGCCATCCGTAGGCCCATGCTCATGAGTTCGGCAAGGCTGGGTTCGTCGTCCACCACCAAGGCGCGGATGGGTGAACCATCGGGATGGGACAGCTGGGGGAGATTGTTGGTCATGGAGTGCGAGGGGGCCATGGGACAACTCTCTGTTCTGCGGGTATGCCAGTGCTTTGCCGGTCCTGTGAGGATGCTGTGAAGCCAACACTAGCGAAACGCGCTGTTTCTACGGCTTGTAGCAGATTTTTCCCAAAAATTTGTTCCGTGAAGCCCGGCGCCATTGGACAACAAGTGTTTCAGATCGTGAGATTCCGCCGCCCGGCACTTCACGGGAATGACGGTGGGCATCATGCCGCATCTACCGAATAAAATTCACTCAAAGACCAATATTTCTCGATCGTGCCGAATGAAATGCCATTCATTTACACACTCGGCTGAATTGTGATTTGCGGCACAATAGACCTCCGTGTCTCAAAATGTGGACGGTTCGGCGCTTTGTTACTTGCGTGTTGCCATTGTTACGTTGCACACTTCCAATGTGAACAAGAACTCAACAGCACCTGCAGCCGCAGCAACCTGGCCCAGCACACCCGCTGGCCATGATGACCGCTGTTGTCGAATGCAAGCCTAACTTTCCACCCCAAAGAAGTTTCAGGCATTCGCCCCCTAGCCCAGCGTTGGGCGCCCCTCCCCAAACTCATTGCGGGGACAACCAGCATTCGAAGCCGCGATGACGGCTATTCACTTTTGAGGTAAGCACTCCATGTCAGTTGCATCTGGATACGTCCACATCTCCGTCCGTAACGCCAACAAGGCCGCGTCAAACGCAGGGCTCCGCCCCGGGTTCGGCAACCGCCCCGGCTACTCTCCGGCTCCCCAAGGGGCAGGTCAGCAGGCCCCGGGATATGTGCCTCAGGGCTACAACCCCAACTCTTATGGCCAGTTGCGCGCAGTTCCCACAGCAGAGCCGGCGCCCATGACGGCACCCACCCCTGTGATTGCCCAGTCGGACAAGCTCCGCCCCGTGGCTAATGACAACGTGGCCCGCGGATTTGTGCTCTACATGGGTATTGACGAAGACACTGCGGCCGCCGCAGGGACCTCCATTGCCAAGCTTGCCCAGGAGATCCGGGCCTACGCCCAGTCCTTGGTGACCGGCGCCGAGAGCTATGCCGCCGTCGCCGTTGCCCCCGCTGGCGCGCCCGGGTCCGCACTCGACGTCGTGCGTTCCACGTTCGGTGACCCCACTGTTGCCTCACGCCAGCGCACTGAAGCAGCCCGTCCGACGCCGCAGCAGGAATCCCGCCCCTCCGGCGTGCTGATTGACCTCGCTCGCCGCGAAGTGCACCTCGATGGCGAGTCCCTGAACCTGACGTTCAAGGAATTCGAACTCCTCAACTACCTCGTGGAGAACGGCACCCGCACGGTGGGCCGCGACGAACTGCTTGAGGGACTGTGGCGTAACGCAGAAGAGGTGCCCAACGAGCGCACCATTGACGTTCACATCCGCCGGCTCCGCTCCAAGCTTGGCCGCCTCGCCAACACCGTTCGCACGGTTCGTGGCCAGGGATACCGCTTCTACGAGCACCCCGAAGTTATTGTCTGGGCCGCTCCGGAATACTCGATCTAGCTTTTGTGCCCGCCGAAAGGCGGCACATCCCTCTGCGCCTGCGCTCGTACCTCCCCGCCACCGCCCTAACCTCGCAAGCTCGGCCAGGGAACCCCGGCGGCGTGGGCCCAGCAACAACGGCGCTGACGGGATGTGTCGCCTTTCGTCTTGTCTGGCAAGTGAGCATGTGCCTCCGCGGCTTGGAGGTCCGTGGTCATTATGAGTTCGGCCGGCTTCCGCAGCTATAGGGTTGGTGCATGAGCGATCATCACCTTAGGCGTCTTGTGATCATGCGGCATGCCAAGGCGGACTGGCCTACCGGCGTGCCTGATCATGAGAGGCCGCTGGAAGAGCGTGGCCACCGGGAGGCTCCGTTGGCCGGTAAGTGGTTGCTCCAGCACGGTGTGGTCCCGGATTTCATCCTGTGCTCGTCCGCCTTGAGAACCCGTCAGACGTGCACTTGGGTGTGCGATGAGTTGGGTGAAAAGGCGCCAACACCCAAGCTGGAGGACGGCCTGTACTCGGCCTCTGCCAACCGGATGCTGACGGTCATCAACCACGTCCCGGATACTGTGACCACGCTGATGGTGATTTCCCACATGCCCGGCGTCCAGGATCTTGCCATGCACTTGGCCTCCCGCGACTCAGACCATGATGCGTACATGGATGCCGCCACCAGATACCCAACCAGTGCGTTGACGGTGATGGAAACGGAAAAGTCGTGGGCTGAACTGGATGGGCACGACGCCCGACTGACGCACTTCACGGTTCCCCGCAGGTAGTTACGGCGCAAGTAGCTCGGGCAGGGCCGCTGCATCGGTTGGCTATGGGGGGTTGGAGTCCCCATACGCCAACTGCGGCATGCACATGCAACGGATTTCGAATACGGGCAAGCCAGCAGCTTCTTCGCCGTGCCCGGTGGCCACCAGGTATTCGCCGTCGAACATATACACCGGCAACTGGGGCGGCATGTACTCGTTGTACCGGCTGGGATAGACCCACTGGCCGCGGATGTCGAACGCCGGAAGTGCGTAGGGGTCCCGCCGATTATGGGCGCTCGGATAGAGTCCGTCGTCGATCATGATGTAACTCACCAGCCCATAGCTGTGATGGTGGTTCATGTCCGTGGGAAAGAGGATTGCTTCCACAGTGCTGGCCCCTTCAAGGAATCGACGGCTGCGCTCCTGAGTGGCGCGGCGGCTAGGTAAGGTTAGCCTAAGCTAACGCCCTGCGGTGCGTCGAATGTTCCACTCTGTGACGTTGATCGCTCCTGGACGGCGCCGGGGCTGGTCAGCGCTGCGCTTCTGCTCAGCTTTGGGGGAGGGGCAACCCGCCCGCCACCTCCCGAAGCATTCCCACTGCGGTCCGGATGTTGGGGCTGGCGGTCATCGTCTTCCTGTACACCACGCCCACGGACCGTTGTTGCACCGGGTTGACCACGGGGATGGCCACCACTCCGTTGGGAAGCGGGGGCCGGCCGAGTCTCGGCACCAGAGCCACGGAAACACCTTGCTCCACCATGGCGATGTGGGTGGAGAAGTCGGGATCGTAAATGCGGATGTCAGGGACTTTGCCCAGTCCCGCAAAGATCTGCAGCAATGCTTCATTGCAGATAGCGCCGGAGGGGGTGCTGATCCAGGTCTCGCCCAGCAGGTCTTCACGCTCGACGGCGGAACGTCCGGCCAGCGCGTGCGTGCTGTTGACCAGGACATCGGCTTGGTCAATGCACAGGTCCTCCAGGACCAGGTTCTCCGGGATCACCAAGGGTACCGAATTCCAATTGTGGACCACCGCGAGTTCCGCTTCGCCGGAGGCAACCCTTTGCACTGCCTCGCGGGGGTCCTCGGCCAGGACAGTGACGTCCAAGGCGGAGTGGGCCTCAGCCATGCGCCCCAGCATGGGCCCCACCAGGCCCCGGCAGGCCGTGGAAAAGGCCACCAGCCTCAGCAGCCCGGAGGGCTTTGCAGGATCGGCCAGCAGCGTTGCCTGGAGCTCTTCGAGTTCGCCCATGATCCGCCGGCCGTAGCCCGCCAATGCCAGGCCGCGTTCGGTGAGAAGCACGCCCCGGCCGTTACGTTCGAGGACCGCGACTCCGGTTTGCTTCTCCAGCTTCTTGATCTGCTGCGACACGGCGGAGGGGCTGAAGCCCATCACATCGGAGGCTGCAACAACGGAACCGTGCTGCTCCACGGCCACCAAAGCCCTCAATGCCGAAATGTCGATCATGAAGTAAATCTACGCTGTTCCATGTTGAATTCAACGCTGGTGCTTCAAGGAAAAGAGAGCCACAGTTGTAGTTGTGAACCTTCGCCACTCTGCCCTCGCACTGTCGGTTGCCGTCCTCTGGGGCATCAACTTCGTAGCCATTGACCTCGGACTGCACGCAAATGGCCGGGATGTCCCGCCGCTTCTTTTTGTGGCCATGCGCTTCCTGCTGGTCGTCTTCCCCTTCATCCTGTTCATCCGTAAACCGGAGGTGGGCTGGAAGGCGATCATCGGCGTCGGGCTGTTCATGAGTGCCGGCCAGTTCGGGCTCCTGTATCTGGGCATGGCACTTGGCATGCCGGCGGGGTTGGCCTCCCTGGTTCTTCAGGCGCAGGTCCTGTTCACCATTGTGCTTGCGGCAAGATTCCTTGGCGAAAGGCCAGGGCGGCGCCAAATGGCTGGTGTGGTGCTGGGCGTGGCCGGCTTGGGTGTTGTGGCACTGGGCCGCAGTGCGGTGGCGCCGGTCCTTCCGCTCATGATCGTGCTCGCCGCGGCGTTGTCCTGGGCAGTAGGCAACGTGGTGGCCCGGCACTCCAAAGCTGCCTCCGGCCTTGGCCTGGTGGTGTGGTCCGGCGCAGTGGTTCCGGTTCCCTTGGCTGGATTGTCACTGCTGGTGGATGGGCCGGACGTCGTGTGGGCTACGGTTACTGACCTTCAGCCCGCCACTATCCTGAGCGCGATCTACACAGCTGTGTTTGCGTCCCTGATCGGTTACGGCATCTGGAACCGGCTGTTATCGCTCTACCCGAGTTCCGACGTCGTGCCTTTCACGCTCCTGGTCCCCGTGGTGGGGATGACGGCTGCATGGCTGGTGCTCAACGAGATTCCCACACTGACCGAGATCCTTGGCGGGGTGATCCTTCTCCTGGGCGTTGCCATCGCAGTGCTCGGTGTCGGACGCAAAATCCGCCCGCAAACTCCTGTTGTGAGGCCTGCTCTGCGCACTTAGAACCCGTCTTTTCCTGCGGAGCAGGCCTCGCAACGCCGGGTGTTAGCGCTTGGGGGCCGGCTTGCGTTGGGCGGAAGCGCTCGACGCCGGACGCTTGGCTGCCGCTGCCGGCGTACCGGGGGCAGGACGCTTCACACCAGAGGTCTTCGTGGCGCCGGATGCTTTCGTAGCACTAGTTGTTTTTGCGACGCTGGGTGCTTTCGAGGCACGGGGTGTCCGGGTTGCCTTGGCTGCGCTGGGAGCGGACGCAGCGGGGCGCTTCGTCTGCATCGCTTGGCCTGGGGTGGGGGCCTTGCCCGGGGCGGCGGTTCGCTTGGCTGCAGGGGTTCGCTTGGCCGCGGGGGTTCGCTTGGCTGCGGCGGTAGGCTGGAGGGCTGGAGCCGGGGACCGTGAACCAAACCCTGGCACCACCGCCCCAAGGAAAAGTACCGCCAATGTCCCGGCTCCGGACGCGGCAGCCAAATAGAAGTAAATGTCCGAATCCTGGGTGCTCACGGCACTGCCCACGGCATTGGCGTCCTGGCTGAAGGCGATGCCCCACATCCGCAGGAAAGCGATGCTGCAACCAATGAATGCGCTGGTTCCGGCAGCAGCCAGTAGGACCACCAAGTATCGTCGGCGGTTGAAAACCTGGACGAGGGAGGCCAAGTAGCAGACCAGTACGGAGCCCAGGAACAAGTACAACACCAGTTCCTCGAGCACCACGGCAGCAAGTACCAACAGCCCAAGCGAGACGAATCCGGCTACCACCGCAAGCTTCCCGCTGTTCCCCATGTGACGCATGAGGTTAATCATCGCCGACCGAGTGGCCGCGCCACGCCGTCGTACATTGCAGTTGGATACCGTTGCGGGGCCTGTTCTGCAGGGATAGGCCCCAACATTCCCTGCAGAGCGGGCCTCGCAACGGGCGGCGGCGGGGCGGGACGGGGCGGGCAGAAAACCGGCCGGCCTCGCAACGGGCGGGCCGGGCCTATTTGATGACGTATCCGTGCATGATGGTCATGACGGCGGCGACGCTCTGCTCGCGGGTTCGTTCAGGATTGTAGGTCTGCCGGTCCAGGCCCACCACAAAGATGGCGCCGAAAATTGCGGCCTCCAGGGACCCTCTGGCAATGCTCTGGTCAACCTTGTATCCAGCCGCCACGCTCTCCACGGCTGAGCCGATCACAGCCAGCAATTCAGCCCGAAGCTCGGCAAATACGGCACTCCACTCACCGGGAGTGCGCCAATTCTCGCTCACCCATAGCCGGGCGAATGAGGGGTAGTCATCCATGAACTCCATGGCCTGCCCCACCATGTTGTTCATTGACTCCAGGGGATCGCTGCTCTGTCCGCGGACATCCTGCAGGCGGACCAGCATGATGTCCACGCCGTGCCGCAACAACTGCGCGATCAGATCGGATTTGCTGCCGAAATTGTAGTAGACCGTTCCCTTGGAAACCCCGGCCGCGGCTGCGATCTCATCCACGGTAACCCCCGCAGCGCCGCGCTCGCCGATCAGCTCCATGGAGGCCTCGAACAGGCGCTGCTTGGTGGCATTGGTGCGACCCGGCCGGAGCTTCTTCTCCGCTACCCCTGCTTCCGGCCCGGAATCAGCAGGGACCGGCTCAGTGGTGCTCATACTGCGATCTCCGGCTTCAGGGTCTTGAGGGTCCACATCTTGTGCTTGCGGACGGCGAGCGTTGACAGTGCCGCTCCCAGCAAAGTGTACCCAAGCAAGCCCAGCACGGTGGGCCAGATCATGCTCAGTTCACCGCCATAAATGAGGTGCCGCATCCCGGTGACCACGTAACCCATGGGCAGGACCTCGTGGACAACATGGAGGGGCATAGGGGTTGTTTGCCAGGGGAACGTTCCGCCGGAGGACACCAGCTGCAGGACCAGCAGGATCAGCACCACGAACTTTCCGGGTGTTCCCATAAGCGCCACGATCCCTTGGATGATGGCACTGAACGCCATCACCGCGGCAAGCATGAACAGCCACATGCCAATGGGGTGGGCGGGATTCAGGCCTAGCCCGAGGTCCACCACCAAGGTCAGGATGGTGGCCTGCAGCACCGAGACCACGAAGAACGGCAGCCAGCCTCCGACGGCGATTTTCCAGGCGGGGGCGTTGGACGCCAAGGCCCGTTGGGTGATGGGTCGCATGGCCTGGACCAGCATGAACACGCCGATCCACAGGGCCAGGGTAAGGAAGAACGGCGCCAGCCCTGCCCCGTAGGAACCTGCCTTGGCTTGGGAGACGTTATCCACGGCCACCGGGTCAGCGATCACTTTGGAGACGCTGTTCTTCTGCTCATCGTTGGGGTTGGGGATATCTCCTGCACCCTTGGCGAGCTCCGTTGCCAGGGTATGTGAACCATCGGAGGCGGTCACTGCGCCGGTGGCGAGCTGGCCCGCGCCGTCGTTGAGTTGGTGAGCGCCGTCGTCGAGCTTGGCGGCGCCGTCCAGCGCGGTTTGCTGGCCAGCGGCCAACGTTGATGCGCCCGTGCTGAGCTGCCCGGCGCCGTCGGCTGCCTTGGAGATCGCATCAGTCAGGGCAGGGGTGGCTGCGGCGAGCTGGGATGCGCCGGCACTCACCGCGGCTGAACCGTCCGAGAGTTGCTGGATCTTGGCTGCGTCCCCGGAAATTTTGGCCTTCGCATCGGTGACGGGGCTCGACGCCGCGGCGGCATCGAAGTCCGCCAGGACCTTATCTGCCTGCTCCTGCGTCAGTACGCCGGCGGTGACCAGCCGCGTGTTCGATTCCACTACGCGGTTGCGGAGGCCCTTGTCTGCGGCCTCAAGCTGCCCGACGACGTCCTGGACTTTCGCGTTCAGCTCGGCGTTTCCCGCGGCTACTTGTGCGGCACCGTCAGCGAGTTTCTTCGAATCCGTGGGCAGGGTTGCTGTTTTGTTTTTGAGCTCGGTCAGGCCCGAACTCAACTGTCCGGCACCTGCGTTCAGCTGCACCGCGCCGTCCCGCAATTGGGTTTGCCCGGCCACAAGCTGATCTGCGCCCGTGACCAACTGGCTCGTGCCATCGTGCAGGGTGGCGGCGCCGTCACTGAGTTTCCCAACGCCGGTGGCCAATTCCGAGGCACCATCAGCGGCCTTCACAATGGACGCGTGAATGGTGCCGAACCCGGTGAGGAGTTGGTTGGCCGTTTCCTCGCCCACTTCCTTGGCAACTGTTGAATGAACGGCCGTTGTGAGCTTGTCCACGATGGTGCTCAGGAGGTAGTTGTTGGCATCGTTGGTGGTGACGTGGAGCATGGCCTGGTTTGCGGCGTCGAAGCTGCCGGGGGAGACCAGGTTGGAGGAGAAGTCCTTCGGGATGCGCAAGGCGAAGGCGTACTCGCCTGTCTTGACGCCGGCATCCGCGTCCTCAGCGCTGGCCACCTGCTTCCAATTGAAGACGTGGCCCTCCACCAGGCTGTCGGCCACCTTCTTGCCTGCTTGGAGTTCGCTGCCGTCCTTGGAGGTGGCACCCGTATCTTCAACCACCAGGGCGGCATCGATCTGGTTCAGGTTGCCGTACGGATCCCAGTTCGCGTAGAGGTACACGGCGCCGTATAGCAACGGAACCATGGTCAGGGCGAGGATGGTCAGCTTGGGCAGGAGCCCGCCGGTCATGCGCTTGAGTTCGGAGCGGGCAAGCCGCAGAACAGTCACTTTGCAGTCCTTTGAAGGTGTTCGGATACAGGTTGGGCAGCTTCTTTGGTGGCTGCGGAAGTTTCGGGTGCCGGATCAGCGGCGTGCTTGGCCTTAGGTTCGACGACGACGGCCGGCTGGGGATTCCCGGGTGCGGCAGGTGCAGCGCCGGTTTCGGCTGGCACGGCCTCAGTTGTTTCGGCCTGAGTTGAGTCGTGCGCGGCTGTTTCGTGCGCGGCTGTTTCGGCCTGAGGTGTTTCAGACGTGGCTGTTTGCTCCTCAGCGGGGGTCGCATCAGCCTCCGGTTCAGGGGGATGCATGGCGGCGTTGCCGATCACAGCACTAGGGCCCGTCCAATGGTCCGGGAGCGCGCCTACCACTGCGACGACGGCGAGCGGCCGCCCGGCGTCGGACGCCAATGCCTCAAGTCGGGGCAACCACGCCGCGGGGTCAGCGCTGTGCCGGTCCGGTGAGTCGACCACAAGAAGGTCAGTGGCCGGATCTGCCAAGGCGAGGGCGGTGAGGAGTTCCAGGCTGCGGGCTGCGGGGAGCTGTTCGATCCAGAGTCCGGCGATGTCCTCGAAGCTGTTGACTTTCAGCCAGGGTTTGCTCAGCAATGCTCCGCGGTATCGGCGCGGGATGAGGGAGAGATCCTCGGTGACGAGGTCCTTGACGCTGAGGTGCTGCTCGGGTTCGTTGACGCCGGGGGAGTCCACCAAAGCGCTGGCCAAGCGGATTTTCTTGGTCTTGGTGGTGGTGTCCCAGCTGAGGACGCCGTTGCTTGGCTTCATGCGGCCGCTCAATGCCAACGCCAAAGCAGTCCGTTGGTCCTGGCCCTCTCCTGCCACCAAGAGGAGTTCGCCGCGGCGGACGTGAAGTGACGTTGCCGGAAGGAGATCGCCCCGGCGGCCGTTGATCTGAAGTTGCTGTACGGACAGCACAATGAAGCCTTTCGCAGAAATGGTGTCTGCTGAAAGTCTAACTAAACTGACCAGTCAGTTCAAATAGGAATTGTCCGCTGTGCTAGAGACCATACTTTTCCAGGAGCCGCAGCCACACTTCGCTGATGGTGGGATAGGACGGCACCGCGTGCCACAGCCGGTCCAGCCTCACTTCTCCCACCACGGCGATGGTTGCGGAGTGCAGCAGCTCAGCAACGCCCGGGCCCGCGAACGTGGCACCCAGAATGACCTTCCGGTCCTCGTCCACCACGATCTGGGCCCACCCCTTGTAATCAGGGGAGTGGAGCTGGGATCCGGAGACATTGATGGGAAGCTCAACGCCGGTGACGTTCTTGCCTTGAAGTAGCGCCTGCTCCAAACTCGGGCCTACCGAGGCAACCTCAGGATCCGTGAACACCACGCTTGGAACCGCGTGATCGTTGGCCGTGTGGGCCCACGGGCTCCACGGCTCCGGGGTTCCTCTCAGCTCGCCGTTCGCCCTGGCCACGATCGCGTCTCCGGTGGCCCGGGCCTCGTACTTACCTTGATGGGTCAGAAGTACCTTGCCGGCTGCATCGCCTGCTGCGTAGAGCCAAAGCCCACTGGTGCCATCATTTGCAGGGCCCTCCACCAGTCCGCTGGGATCGGTGGTCAGCCGCAACGGCTTTCCGTCCCGAGCCTCCACACCAACCTCCTCCAAGCCAAGGTCGGCTAGGGCAGGATGCCTGCCAGAGGCGACCAGGAGCTTCTCCGCGGTGACGGTGGTGCCGTCGAACATGACCGCCACAGAGCCGTCGTCGTTCTTTTCCACCTTCTCAACGTCAGTGTGCAGGTGGACGGCCACACCGTCCGCCCGAAGCCCCGCCAACACAAGGTTGGCCGCTTCCTCCGGGTAGCTGCTCAGCAAGCGGCCGCGGGCAATAAGCGTGACTGCGGAGCCCAGCCGGGCGAAGGCCTGAGCCATTTCAACGCCGGCCACGCCCCCGCCGAGCACCACAAAATCCTGGGGCACTTCCTTGGCAGCGGTGGCGCCCCGGGTTGTCCAGAAGGGCGTGTCTTGGAGGCCGTCAATGCCCGGGATGGTGGGGGTTGAACCCGTTGCAATTACCACGGCATGATGTGCTTTGAGGGCATAGCTATTCCCGTCCAGGCCATCCACCTGGACCTCGCGCGGGCCGGTGATACGGCCACGTCCGCGGATCAACTCAATGCCGGCACTGTTCAGCCAATCAACCTGGCTTCCGTCCTGCCAATTATTGGTGAACCAATCCCTGTGCTTCAGCACGGCCTGGGCGTCCACTGTCCCCTTGATCGCCTCGGTGGCCCCGGGGATCACTTGGGCGTCGTGAAGCACGGTTCCCGGACGGAGGAGTGCCTTGGAGGGGATGCATGCCCAGTAGGAGCATTCGCCGCCCACCAATTCGCTTTCAACAATCACCGCCGTCAAGCCGCCACGGACCACGCGGTCCGCCACGTTTTCACCCACGGCACCTGCGCCGATCACAATTACATCGAATTCCCGGGAGCTCTCGGCAGTCATGGGGAAAGCCTACCGCCGCGCCCTGAGCGTTGTGAGGCCCGGTGTGCAGGGTTTGGGTGGTGCTTTTCGTGTTGAGCAGGCCTCGCAATGTGGGGGTGGTTTGTTGTGAGGCCTGGTGTGCAGGGTTTGGGGCTCGCTTTGCGTGCGGAGTGGGCCTCGCAATGTGGGGGTGGTTTGTTGTGAGGCCTGGTGTGCAGGGTTTGGGGCTCGCTTTGCGTGCGGAGTGGGCCTCGCAATGTGGGGTGTGCGTGGGTTACGCGTGCATCGCGCCCTTGAACCAGCCCGTGATGCTCGCCGGGTGGGTGATTGCCGTCCCGACAACAACCGCGAAGGCGCCGGCGTCCAGGGCTTGGCGGGCGTGGGCCGGGGTGTGGATGCGGCCCTCCGCGATGAGTGGTGTCCCTAGGCCAGCTGAAGCTATCTGCTCCAACAACTCCAGATCCGGGCCATCCGTCTTGGGGCGCTCGCCGGTATAGCCGGACAGGGTAGTGCCGATCAGGTCGGCCCCGGCCTCTACAGCTGCAACGGCGTCGTCAAAGGACCCGCAATCGGCCATAACCAACGCATGGGATTCAGCATGGATTCCGGCCACCGTGTCAGCAAGGGACAACCCATCCGGGCGGGCACGCCGCGTCCCGTCGATCGCCACCACATGCGCACCTGCATTCGCCACGGCGAGTGCGTGCCGGAGCGTGGGCGTGATGAACACGCCGTCGTGCCCGTCCTTCCACAAGCCAATAACAGGGACCTCGACGGCGGTGCGAGTGAACTGCACGTCGGCCAACCCTTGGACGCGGATCGCCGCTGCGCCACCGATGACGGCCGAGGCCGCCACCTGGCCGGTGGTCCTGGGATCGCGCATGGGCTCACCGGGGTACGCCTGGCAGGAGACGATCAGCTGGGAACGGAGGGCCTGGAGGCCTTCGGGGGTGAGGATCATGGTGTCTCCCGGTGTTGAGGGGTTACTTAAGGACGAGTTTTGCCGCGCCAACAATGGCTGCGGTGTTGCCCAGGGCGGCCTTCACCACTGGCACGGAAGCCAAGGGGGCCAGCAGTTCCTGCCGAAGAGCGGCCTCCATGGGCGCCCACCACAGCTCGCCGGCGTCGGCTAAGCCCCCGGAGATCACCACTGTTTCAGGGTCCAGGATATTGATGAGCCCGCCTACGGCTTGCCCCGCGGCGCGTGCACCGAGCTCGACGGCGGACGCGGCGGCGGAGGCGGCGGCAGCACCGCCGTCGTGGGCTTCAGAAGAAGCCAGAGCGAACACGCCGCGGGTGTCCACCGCGTCCAGAACGGTGCCGCCCAGACGGAGGAAGGACTCGTAGATGGCGGGGCCGGAAGCGATTGCCTCAACATGCCCGGCCGAACCGCAAACACAGAGCAGCGGAACACCATCAAAGGAAGCGTGGGGAGACGCGAAATGCCCCACGTGCCCGCCCACAAATCGGTGCCCCAGCACGGGGGAGCCGTCCAGCACGAAGCTCCCGCCGACCCCCGTACCGAACGCCACAAGAAGCGAACTGGAGGAACCCGCGGCAGCACCGAGCCAGGCTTCGCCGAGGGCATGGGCGTGGACGTCGTTGACGGCGCGCACGTTGGTAGCTGGAAGAGGCAGCCGGGCAGCAAGTCCGGCAACAAGGGCGGTGCCTGCCCAGCCCAGGATCGCATCCGTGGCAGAAACAACCACGCCGGATGAAGCATCGATGACCCCGGCGGAGCCGATGCCGACGCCCGAAACAGATATTCCGGCGTCGGCAGCGTGCTCCACCAAGCCCGTGATCAGCGCTGCGGTGGCGTCGAGGATAGCTTCGCCACCTGCCCGGTTCAATGTGGGAATGGTCTCCGACATCAACACTTCGCCAGAAGGGGCAACAACCCCGGCGGCGGTTTTGGTGCCGCCGAGGTCAACGCCGATCACGTGGGTCATGGAGGTCATGGAAGCCTAGACCAGCCCGTTGCGTTCCAGGATTGAGCGAATCGCGGCGGTTTCTGCGTCGTTCAGGGACAGCATCGGTGAGCTCATGGTGTTGGACTCGATAACGCCCATGACCTGCAGCGCGGTCTTGAACGCACCCAGGCCTGCGGCGCCTCCGGAGACGCGGCCGTTGGGGGTGTAGACGATCTCGAAGACGTCGGCCAGGCGGTCCTGCTCCTGTGCCGCAAGAGCCCAGTTGCCGGCCTGTGCGGCGTCGAACAGGCGGCGGTAGCCGGCCGGATCAACGTTGCCGAGGCCCGGAACAACACCCTGCGCGCCGCCCAGGAGTGCGCCGTCCACCACCACTTCGTGACCGGTGAAGATGTCGAAGTTGGGGATGTCCTTGGCTGCCAGGAGCAACTGACGGAAGGAGACGTCGTCACCGGAGGAGTCCTTCACACCGGCAATGACGCCGTCGCGGCCCAGGCGGACCAGCAGGTCAGTGGGGAGCTTGAAGTGCGTGCGAACCGGAACGTCGTAAGCGAAGATCGGCTTTTCGATCGCGGCGTGGATGTCGCGGAAATGGGTTTCCGTCTCCGCTGCGTTGCCAATGGCGTAGTACATGGAGGTGACCACGATCGCGTCGGCGCCCAAGTCAACCACCTTGCGGGCTTCCTCGATCACGCGGGTGGTGGTCTGCTCGTTGGCGCCCACGATCAGCGGGACCGCGCCGGCGTTGGCATCGGCGATGGTGGAGACCACCAGCTCGCGCTCGGCGTTGGTCAAGTAGGGCACCTCGCCGGAGGAGCCCAGGACGAACAGTCCGGACACACCGCCGTCGATCAGGTGCTTGGTGACGTTCTTCAGCGACGCGGTGTCGATGCTGCCGTCGGTGTGGCGGGGGGTGATGACCGGGGGAATGACGCCCTGGAACTGAGTGGACACAGAAATCTCCATTGTTGGTAACTTGCGAAGGGAAAAACTAGATGTGAAGCAGGCTCGGCGCGGCGCCCAGGAGCTTCTTGGTGTAGTCGTTGCTGGGGTTGTCGAAAACCTGCGCTGCAGAGCCCTGCTCCACGATCTTGCCGAAGTACATGACGCAGATACGGTCCGAGACGTACCGGACGGTTTGGATGTCGTGGGAAATGAACACCATGCCCAAATTCAGCTGAGTCTTCAGGTCGGAGAGCAGGTTCAGCACCTGCGCCCGGACCGAAACGTCCAGGGCCGACGTCGGCTCATCCGCCACGATGATGTCCGGGTCCAATGCCAATGCGCGGGCGATCGCCACGCGCTGGCGTTGCCCGCCGGAAACTTGCGACGGCGTCACCTCGGCTGCCGATTGCGGCAAGCCCACCAGCGCCAACAGTTCCTTGACCTTGGCCGCACGGGATGATGCGTTGCCGATGCCGTGGATCTGCAGGGGATCGGTGAGGATGTCCTGGATGGTCATGCGGGGGTTCAACGCGGTTGCCGGGTCCTGGAAAACCACGGAGACGGAGCGGCCAAACTCCTTGCGCATGGCCGCGTTCCGCTTGATGGCCGGCTTTCCGTGGAACAAGACCTTGCCCGACGTCGGCGGCTGAAGTCCCACAAGCACTGAAGCCAGCGTTGACTTGCCGCAGCCGGACTCACCCACGATTCCCACTGTTTCACCGCGGCTAATGGTGAAGTCCACGCCGTCCACAGCTTTGACGATGTTAGGACGGAACAGGCCACCGGTCCGTGCCTGGTGATAGACCTTGACGTCCTTGAGTTCGATGACCGGCTTGCCGGTTGATTCACTCATTTCGCATCCTCCTTTAAGTGGCTGGCCCAGAAATGGTCGGCATCGTCACCGTTCGCCGAATCAAGAGAAGAAACAGCGGTGAGGACCAGTTTCTGGTGGGGATCGGCGTCGGCACGCAACGAGCGGGCCGCGAAGCGGTCACCGGTGGCAAAGTCGCGCGGGGACGGGACCGTGCCGGGGATTTGGTGCAACCGGACGGCGTCGGCCTCGATGGAGAGCACGGCACCAAGCAGGCCTCGGGTGTACTCGTGCTTGGGGTTCCGCAGGAGTTCGGATGCCTGGGCGGATTCCACCACCTGGCCGGCGTACATGACCGTGATGCGGTGGGCGAGCGAGGCAACCAGTGCAAGGTCGTGACTGACGAAGACCATGGCGAACCCGAGCTGTTCGCGCAGTTCATTGAGGAGATCCACAACCTGCTTCTGAACGGTGACGTCCAGGGCAGTGGTGGGTTCGTCCGCCACTACGATCTTCGGCGAACGGGACAAGGCCATGGCAATCAGAACGCGCTGCCGTTGCCCACCCGAGAGTTCGTGCGGGTAGCTGGCAAGCGTCCGGACGGGATCCAGCTTGACCATTTCCAACAGCTCGGCGGGGGTTTTTCGGCCGCCGCGCTTGGTGAGCTGTTGCATCTGGTCCTTGATCTTCATGGACGGGTTCAAGGAGCTCAGCGCATCTTGGTAAACCATGGCAATCTGCTCACCACGCAGGCCCTCGTAGGCCTTGACGTTGCTGTGTTTGGTGCCCGGATCCAGAAGTTCCTTGCCGTCGAACATGATGGAGCCGGTGACTTCCGCGGTCTTGGGCAGGAGGCCCATCACCGCCAGGGAAGTGATGGACTTGCCGCAACCGGATTCGCCCACCAATCCCATGGTTTCGCCTTCGCGGACAGTGAAGGACACGTTGTCCACGATCGCGATGTCGCCGAAGCGGCCCGGGAAACGGATGGACAGGTTCTTGACCTCCAGGACGTTGCGTGCGCCGGCCGGGACTTGGGGGAGACGATCGGTGCGCTTCGCTTCGATGGATGCCAGGAGTTCCAGTTCGCGGTCCAGCAGGAGGTGCGGGTTGGAGGCAGCGGTGCGCACATCGGTGAGCACGGCTGGGCCGCCCGCATCCGATCCGAGCGCATGTCCGGAAGCCGACCGGACGCCGTCGAGCTCGTGTTCCTCAACCACAGAAGGCTGGGCAACGGAGGTGGCAACCGCGGCGTCTACTGCAACGGCGGCGTCGGATCCGTCGTCGTCCTTCACCGCAGGGGCGCGGCGTAGTTTGGGATTCACCATCGCATCCGTGAGGCCCTCGGCCAGGATGTTGAGGGACAGGACTGTCAGGAGGATGGTCACACCGGCGAAGGTAGTGGCCCACCAACCGCCGGACAGGACCAGGTTGCGGCCGTAGGAAATCACGTTGCCCCACGACGGCGCCGGATCCTGCACGCCGGCGCCCAGGAAGGAAAGCGAGGCTTCAAGGATGATCGCGTCGGCAACCATGACCGTTGCGAACACCAGCACAGGGGCGGCGGTGTTGCGGACGATGTGCTTGACCAGGATGTAGAACCGGCCGGCCCCGATCACGCGCTCGGCACGGACGTAATCTTCGCCGTACTGGGCCAGCACGTTGGCGCGGACCACCCGGGCCAGTTGCGGGGTGTAGATGATGGCGATCGCGATGATGATGGTGGGAACCGAGTTGCCGAACGCTGCCAGCAGCACAGCGGCCAGGGCGATGCCCGGGAAGGCCATGAGGATGTCCATGAGCCGCATGATGATTTCATTGACGGACTTGCTGGACGTGGCGGCGAACGAACCCAGGAGCGCACCGGCCAGGATGGCAAGGGCAACCGCGCCCAGGCCGATCATCAGCGAAGACTGCGCGCCGAAGAGCAGGCGGGAGAAGATATCGCGGCCCAGCCGGTCAGTGCCGAAGAAGTGCTCGGCACCCGGAGGCGTGGCGGGAATGAACGTTTCCAGCGGATCGTGTGGAGCGATGACCGGCGCGAAGATCGCTGCCAGGACAATCACGATCAGGAAGAGCAGGGCGGTGCGGGAGCCCCAGGGCAGGGCCTTGAAACGAATGCCCGGGGCACTTAGCCGTTCTGCGAGCTTGCTGCGCATGAGCTATACCGTCCTGATTCGGGGGTTGATGAGCAGGTAGAGAAGGTCCACCACGATGTTCACCAGAACGAACGTGACAGAGATGGTGAGCACCACGCCCTGGACCAGGTTGACGTCCAGGTTGGTGATGCCGTTGAGGATCAGCTGGCCCATGCCGGGCAGGGCAAAGATCATTTCAATCACGACGGCGCCACCCAGCAGGTAGCCAACGCGTAGTCCCAGCACGGTCACCGGGGTGACGAGCGCGTTGCGGAGGACGTTCTTGGAGACCACCTCACGGTACGGAACTCCGTTGCCGATGGCGGTGCGGACGTAATCGCGGTCCAGTTCTTCCACCATGGAAGTGCGGACCACGCGGATCAGTGACGCGGAAACGGGGATGCCGAGTGCCAAAGCCGGGAGCGCCATGGAGTTGAGCCAACCGCCGAAGCCGGATTCCGGCGTCGCAATTCCGCCCGAGGGGAACATGGGGTTCTCGCCGAGGGCGAACCACTGGATCAGCAGGATGCCGAGCCAGAAAGACGGCGTGGCGATTGCGGCGATCGAGAAGACCCGGACCAGCTGGTCCTGCCACTTGTCGCGGTACAAGGCGCCCATGATGCCGAAGGCCAGGGAAAGGACGATCGCGATGAGGACGCCCAGGAAAGTCAGTTGCAGCGTCAGCGGGAAGGCCGAGCCGATCATGGAGGCCACCGACTTGGCTGGCGGGGTGGTGGTGCCGAGGTCCAGTTGCAGTAGCTTGCCGAGGAACCGGAAGTACTGCAGGAAGATGGGGTCGTTCAGGCCATTGTCCTGGCGGTATTGTTGCTTCGCTTCTTCGCTGGCGCCATCGCCGAGGGCCGAGCTTGCTTGGTCGCCGGGAGCGGCCTGAAGGACGAGGAAGACGAGCAACGTAATGCCCAGGATCATCAATGGCAATGCTGCAAGTCTGCGGCCAAGCAGACGCAATATCGTGACCAATTTATTCTCCGGTGGTGTTCTGGTTGAGGGGCCCGCTCTGCAGGGAATTTGGGGGGTTTAGCCTGCAGAGCGGGCCCCGCAACACGAGGGTTGCTTAGGCAGTTCGTCCGACGTCGATGAACGACAAGCCGGTGGTGGGAAGGGGCTGGAAGCCGTTGAGCTTCTTCTCGTCCCACGCACTGGGCAGTTGGCGGTGGAAGACCGGGTAGAGGGGAACCTCGTCGGAAACCATGTCCACGATTTCACCAACGATCTTCTTGGCGTCCGCGCCCGAGGCCTGCGAGCCCTTGTCCATGAGTTCCTGCAGCTTGGTGCGTTCCGGGGTGGTCCAGAAGGCGCGCTTGTCCATCCAGGTGGCACCCGAGTAGAACCAGCTCAGGAGCAGGTCAGCATCGTTGCCGAACACAGACGGATCGCCCGGGGCGGCAACAACGGAGTAGTCGCCCTTGCCAACGCGGTCGGAGTACAAAGCGCCCGACTGGAGGCTCTTGACGGTGACCTTGACGCCCGGGATCTTGTTCCAGGATTCGAGGATCAGCGGAGCGACGTCCTTGACCCACGCAGTGTCCGTGGTGAGGAGCTCGAACTCGAGGCTGGTGACGCCGGCCTGCTTCAGGAGGTCCTCGGCCTTGGAAGTATCGAAGCCGTAGACGTTCTTGGCCTTCACATAGTCCGGGTGGCCTTCCTGGAAGTAGGAGCTGGCAGCCTTTGCGTTGCCGAACAGTGCCTTCTTGATGATGGCTTCTTTGTCCAGGCCATAGTGGAGGGCTTGGCGGACCAGTTTGTTGTCGAACGGGGCCTTGGCGCAGTTGAACATGAGGAACAGCAGGCCGAACGACTGGACGGACTCCACCTTGACCTTGGACTTCAGGCCGTCAACATCCAAGTACGGAACGTCTTCAATCGCCTGGACACGGCCGGACTGGACCGCGGTAACGCGGGCGGCGGCGTCGGACAGCAACAACCAGGTCATGCCCTTGGCCAGAGCCGGCTTAGGGCCGTTGTAATCGGCGAACGCTTCGAAGACGATCTTGTCGTCCTTGACAGCAGAGATGAGTTTGTAAGGACCGGAACCCACGGGCTTGGCGTCGAAGGCCTTCAGGTCGGTGGCGAGTGCCTTGGGAACAATCTTGACCACCGAGATGCGGGGGCCGAAGCCGGGGAAGGCGTACTTAAGGGTGAACTCAACAGTCTTGGCATCCAGCGGCTTGACGTCCTGGATGAACGGGATGAACTGGGAGAACAAGGACTTGTTCGCCGGATCCATCACGCGGGTGAAGGAGAAGGCAACATCTTCGGCGGTGACGGGGGAGCCGTCGTGGAACTTTGCGCCGTCGCGGATGGTCACCTGGTAGGTGGTGTCGGTGACCTTCTTGGGATCCGACGCTGCCAAGGCGTTATACGGCTGGCGTGTGGCGGGGTGCAGTTCGATGAGGCCTTCAAAGATGTGCAAATTGGCTGCCATGGGGGTTGCCCCGGACGAGCTCAGGGGGTCAAAGCCGGTGGACAGTGCGTAGGAGATACCGGCCTCAATGGTGAGGTCCTTGTTCACAGCTGCAGTGTTGGTGGTGGTGCCCGTGGTGGTGCTGGCAGCGCCGCCGCACGCAGAAAGGGTTGCCGTGAAGGCGGCTGCTGCACCAACTGCGCCGCTTAGCTTCAGGAAGTTCCGGCGGCTGGCGTCATTGACCAGCGGCAGGCTTTGGATCGTCTTGCTCATAGGGTGCCTCACCAATCGCGTTTCGTGGGTTATCGGATGTAGGACGTCCGATGCTCGTATTGAAACTGTAAGGGCGGTCACAAGGGATCGTCAAGTGAGAAAGGATGTCCGCGACCGGGTCTTTCAGCGGCTGCCGCAGCTTTCTCGCGGGGTGCGCTTCCCTGATATCCGCGCTGCGGACGGGCCGTTGGGTTTGCCGGCTGCGGCCGGTCCGGAAGGGAAACCTTTACGATTTCACCGCACATAGCTATGACGGAGGTGGGACATCCGATATTGTATGTTGCGAGTCACTCATCGTGGCTGGGCACCAAGCTCGACTCAATATTAACACCGCACCTACACTCTGGACCTGGTTTAACAGGCGTTGGGGGGCAGGTGCATCGGCAAGGAGAAGGCCATGACAACTTCCGGTGTGGTTCCGCAGGCGCGGTTCAGTGCACAGGCCCGGCTGCGCGCCTTGCAGTCGGACATTATGGAATTGATCCTTGAGCGCGAGCTCGAGGCAGGCGATCCGTTGCCCACCGAGAGCGAGCTTTCCGGGGCACTCGGAGTGGGACGCAATACCCTCCGTGAATCCCTCAAGGTCCTCCAGGCGCTGGGCGTCATTGAGATCCGGCACGGCTTCGGCATGTTCGTGGCGCCGAGTAACTTTGACGCCCTGGCGGACGGACTAACCTTCCGTGGGCGTCTTTCCCTGCGCCACCAAGGACTTGAAGCCCTGCAGCTGGTGGATGTTCGGCAGGCATTGGAGTCCGGACTGATTGGCTCCTCCATGGACGTCATCACCAAGGAGCAGCTCGCCTCCATTGAAGAAGCCGTCAATCAGATGGAAGACCTGGCCGCAGCCGGCGAAAATTTCGTGGCAGCTGATGCCGAGTTCCATCGCCGGCTTTTCGAGCCGCTGAATAACGAACTTCTGATCAACCTCATGGGGGTCTTCTGGAAGGTTTACCGGAAAATCCACGTAGAGATTGGTCCTGGAAACGAGGACCTGGCTAAAACCGCTGCGATGCACCGCCACATCTACGCCGCAGTCGCCGCCGGAGACAAGGTTTTGGCTTCCGAACTGCTTAACAGGCACTTCGACGGCATTCGCCGCCGGATTACCGAGGCCGTAGGGGACTAAGCCTCCGCGCCCAACGGAAGGGCCGCCGTCGTACTTTTGAGAAGTACGACGGCGGCCCTTCCGTTTTCTGCGTGCTGTCACCGGCTGCGGTGATTCCGGCAAAGCAAAAGACCCGCATCGGCTAACCGGTGCGGGTCTTCATTTGTGCGCCCAAAGGGATTCGAACCCCTGACCTTCTGTTCCGTAGACAGACGCTCTATCCAGCTGAGCTATGGGCGCATTTCGTGTGATTCTCGGCGGTCTGTTTCTCTGACCCCCTCGAACCTCAATAAACTTTACAGAAGTTCATGTGAAGTTCCAAATCGAAAAGCTGTAATCTAGGCAACTAGACCGGTCTACGTGACCTTCGTCACTTAAATTCGGCTTCTTCGATAACCAAACCCTTATTTCTAGCGGTTTTTGTCTTCGAGGCCCCCGGATGTCCGATGTCTGACAGCGGATTGGTCTGGTCCGTGCCCCCTATCGTTTAGGACACACCACTGAACCCGAGGAAGGGAACCGCAATGGGCGATCTGGCGCGACTGCCGCTGCTTGAGAAGGCACCTACTACGCATGCACGCCTTCTGGCCTGGGTTGAGGAAGTTGCCGAGCTGACTCAGCCGGACCGCATCCACTGGGTTGATGGCAGCGAAGCAGAAAACAAGAAGCTCACCGACGAACTGGTTGAGGCCGGAACGTTGAAGCGACTGAACCCGGAAACGTTCCCGAACTCCTTCGCAGCGTTCTCTGACCCCGCTGACGTTGCCCGTGTAGAAGAGCAGACCTTCATTTGCTCCGAGAACGAGCGCGATGCCGGCTTCACCAATAACTGGATGGCACCGGCCGAGATGAAGCAGAAGCTGCGCGGACTCTTCGCCGGCTCCATGCGCGGCCGCACTATGTACGTCATCCCGTTCGTCATGGGACACCTTGACGCCGAGGATCCGAAGTTTGGCGTCGAGATCACCGACTCCGCCTACGTTGTTGCCTCCATGCGCATCATGGCCCGCATTGGCACGGACGTCCTGGACCGCATCACGCAGACGGACGCCTTCTTCGTTCCGGCCCTTCACTCCTTGGGTGCTCCGCTGGAAGCCGGCCAGGAAGACGTTGCGTGGCCGTGCAACCCGGACAAGTGGATTGTGCACTTCCCCGAAGAGCGCTCCATCTGGTCCTTCGGCTCCGGCTACGGCGGAAACGCCCTGCTGGGCAAGAAGTGCTACGCGCTGCGCATCGCCTCGGTGATGGCCCGCGACGAAGGCTGGCTGGCCGAGCACATGCTCATCCTCAAGCTGACCTCGCCGGAACAGAAGACGTACTACGTCTCCGCTGCGTTCCCGTCCGCCTGCGGCAAGACCAACCTCGCGTTGCTCGACCCCACCATCAAGGGCTGGAAGGTTGAGACCCTTGGCGACGACATTACGTGGATGCGCTTCGGCAAGGAAGGCGAACTCCGCGCCGTCAACCCCGAGGCAGGCCTCTTCGGCGTGGCTCCGGGCACCGGCTGGGGCACCAACCCCAACGCCATGCGCGCCATCGCCAAGGGCAACAGCATCTTCACCAACGTGGCACTGACCGACGACGGTGGCGTGTGGTGGGAAGGCATGACGGAGGAAACTCCGGCGCACCTGACCGACTGGCGCGGTGAGTCCTGGACTCCGGATTCCGACGCCCCGGCCGCACACCCGAACTCCCGCTTCTGCACGCCGATCGACCAGATCGACATGCTGGCCGAAGAATACTTCAGCCCCGAAGGCGTGGAACTGTCCGCCATCCTCTTCGGTGGCCGCCGCAAGACCACCATTCCGTTGGTCACCGAAGCGCGCGACTGGTCAAACGGCATTTTCATGGGTTCCACGCTGTCCTCCGAAACCACGGCTGCCGCCGCCGGTGCCGTGGGTGTGGTTCGCCGCGATCCCATGGCCATGCTGCCGTTCATCGGTTACGACGCAGGCGACTACCTCAACCACTGGGTAAACCTGTCCGCCAAGGCCAATCCGGAGCGTCTGCCCAAGATCTTCCTGGTCAACTGGTTCCGTCGCACGGCTGAGGGCGGCTTCGCCTGGCCTGGCTTCGGGGATAACGCCCGTGTGCTCAAGTGGGCTATCGAGCGCCTTGAAGGCAAAGCCGACGCCGTGGAAACTCCGATCGGCTTTGTCCCGACCGGTGAATCCATCGATCTCGAAGGCCTGGACATGACTCCTGCCGAGGTTGAAGCGGCTGTCCGCGTCGACCCCGAGGAATGGGCAACCGAACTGGCGTCCATCGAGGAATGGTTCGCCAACTTCGGCGAATCCCTCCCGGCAGCGCTCCAGTCCGAGCTGGACGGTCTCAAGACCCGTCTGGGCTAGACCTCTTAGGAACAACGGCGTTCTTAAGTGAACGACGACGGCCCGTCACCTTTCGTTTGAAAGGTGGCGGGCCGCCGTCGTGCTTGGTGTTTGGCGTCAGCTGGCGAGCCAGACGTCCGGGCCGAAGACCTCGTAGTGGATCCGGGTGGCGGGGATTCCGGCGTGAATGGCTTCATCGCGGATCTTCTTCATGAAGGGCAGGGGCCCGCAGAGGTAAAGCGAAGCATCGGCCGGCAGGTCAACTTCGCGAAGCGACATGAAACCTTGGCTGGCCGAAGCGTGGGGTGTTTCGAGCCAGAGCTTGAGATCAGCGTCAATCTGCGCGGCGTCCGCCGTCATCTGGCCGCTGAGCGCCCAGTTTTCCATCGTTTTCTCGGCGTGGAGGACCATGACCTGACGATCGGTCCCGGTCTGGGCGAGCGAGCGAAGAATGGACGCCGTAGGAGTGCAGCCGATCCCCGCGGATGCCAGAATGACAGGCCCGTCGCCCTCCTTGAGGGTAATTTCACCGTACGGGTTGGAGATCTCCAGGATGTCGCCAGGTTCGACGCCGGTGTGGAGGGCGGTGGATACCTCGCCGCCGTCGTTCAACCTGGTGGTGAAGACCCTGCTGGTGCCGGCACTACCGGACAGTGAGTACTGGCGCACTTGGCGGAGCCCGTCTGGAAGTTGGACCTTGACGCTGACGTACTGTCCAGGTTTTGCTGCCGTCACTGGGGTCTGGTCAGCGGGCTCCAAGGTGAAAGTCATGGCATCAGTGCCTGCGGGCTCTTTGTTGGTGACACGCCAGGGCATCCACATTTTGGTGTTTGCCTGCATTGCGTAGAGGTCCTTCTCAAGTTTGATCAGGGCGTCGGCCATGAGCCAGTAGACCTCCGTCCAGGCTTCAGCGATTTCCGGAGTAATGACCTCGGCCAGGTCTGCGGCAATGGCTGCGAACAGGTGCTCGTAGACCACCGCGTACTGATCCTCGGTGATTCCGAGGGAGGCGTGCTTGTGTGCAATGCGGGACAGCACTTTCTCGGGAAGCGTGCCTGGATTGTTGATCAGGTGGGTGGCGAACGCAGCAATGCTCCCGGCCAAGGCCTTCTGCTGATCTCCGGAGCGCTGGTTGGAACGGCTGAAGAGCCCATCGAGCAATTCCGGATGCGCAGCAAAGAGTCGGTGATAGAAGTCGACGGTAATCGTGCCGATGGAGGCGGGACTACCGGGCTCTGTTGAGAGCTAGGCTTGCGTCGCCGGGGTCCTGAACTCAGGCCTGAGCCCTATGGATTGGAACACCGGGTTCATCTGGCGTGCATGGGGGAGGGATGCGATCACCACGGAATCAAGCTCCGTGTAGAACGCTTCCCTGGCCCGGTTCATCGCGTGGCGCAGACCGCACTCGTTGATGAGGGGGCAGTTCTTCGTGGGGGACTGGCATTCGGCCGGATCCTGACGGCTATCCAGATGCCGGAGGACTTCTCCTACGGTGGCCCTTCGCCCGGATTCGTTGAGCCGTGAACCGCCCAGCCGGCCCCGCTCAACATCGATGTAACCGAGCGCCCGCAATCGGACCATGGCCTTGCTGACGTGGTTATACGGCGTGCCCACGGCGTCGGCCACCGCTTGGGTAGTCAGCAGCGAGCCCTCGGGGGCCGCGGCCAAGACCATGATGGCGCGGAGGCTCACATCTGCGAAGGCGTTGATTTTCATGGGATCAGCTCACGGACAAGGTCTAGTCCACCCAGATGGATGGCTCGTGGGTATCGGGCTCCATGGCACTAAAAATGAAACCGTCCACCGTGGGGGTGTAGGGAATAATAGCCGCCCGGACTTCCCCATCCCTGTGTTCGGCGGCACCATGGATGCCGTCAGTTCCATGATCCGGCAGACTGACGTCAGTCACAACAGCTACGGCCTTGAAATCGTCACGCCCCTGGCGCAGCAAATTCTGGATGTCGGTGAGCATCTGGCCGGCATCCACCTCACCATTTTCATCCGGCTCACCGGGGGCGATCATCACTATCCGCAGTTCGTCATCGGTATTGAGTGTGATGCCGAACGGAAAGAAACCACCGTTCTGCTGGAGGTGCTCCTGGGCCGTTCCGAGTGCAGTACCCAGTGTCTCGCGCAGTTCACGGTCTTGAGCTGATTCGCCCGAGGAGGCGTTGGAAGCGATGTCGCTCATGCCGGTTCCTATGCCCGGACCAATGACAACACGCGGTCGCGGATCTTCTCCATGGTGGCTTGGTCCTTGGCCTCCGCGTTGAGGCGCAGGAAGGGCTCGGTGTTGGAGGGGCGTAGGTTGAACCACCAACTGCCGTCCCTGGCCGTGAAAGTGCTGCCGTCCATGTAGTCGATGTCTACGTCTTCGGATTCGAAATCAACGCGTACGCGTTCCACCGCTCCGGCTTTGTCCTCGATCTCGGAGTTGATCTCGCCCGAGGAGACGTAGGGCTCGTATTGGCGGCCAAGCTCCGAGAGCGGGCCGTCCTGCTCACCCAGGGCAGCGAGAACATGCATGGCGGCAAGCATGCCCGTATCAGCGTTCCAGAAGTCCCGGAAGTAGAAGTGAGCCGAGTGCTCCCCGCCGAAGACGGCACCTTCTTCAGCCATCACGGCCTTGATGAAAGAGTGCCCAACGCGGGTTCTGACGGCACGTCCGCCGTCCTTGGCAACCAGCTCGGCCACTGCTTTGGACGTGAGGAGGTTGTGGATGATCACGGGGGTCTGTTCACCGCCGGCCTGGGCGCGGGCGATCTCCCGCCGGGCCACCATGCCGGTGATCGCCGACGGGGAAACGGGCTCGCCCTTTTCGTCAATGACAAAGCAGCGGTCCGCGTCACCATCAAACGCCAAGCCGATGTCCGCACCATGCTTGACCACGGCGGCTTGGAGATCGCGCAGGTTTTCCGGTTCCAAGGGGTTGGCCGGGTGGTTGGGGAAGGAACCATCGAGTTCAAAGTAGAGCGGAACGATGTCGAAGGGCAGCGCCGGGAGGAGCTTGTTCCCGAGGACTGCCGGAGTGGTCAGGCCGGCCATGCCGTTGCCTGCATCCACCACGATCTTCAGGGGGCGGGAGCCGGACAGGTCAACGAGCTTCCGCAGGTACTCGGAGTAGTCCTTCAGCACATCATGGACACCGATTTCACCCCTGACGGGTGCTGCGGGAATCATGCCGGTGTTCAGGTACTGCTCAGCCAGGGCCTGGATTTCCTTCAAACCGCTCTCGGAAGAGATGGGTTGAGCGCCGGCCTTGGCCATCTTGATCCCGTTGTACGCGGCCGGGTTATGACTTGCGGTAAAGGTTGCCCCGGCTGCATTCAGTGCACCGCACGCGTAGTAGAGCTCATCAGTTGAGATCAGATCCAGCAGCTGGACATTCGCGCCACGCGTGGCGGCCCCGTTGGCAAAGGCTTGGCTGAACTCGGGAGAAGAGGGACGCATGTCCCCGCCAACCAGCACAGTTTCGCCCTCCAAGCCCAGAACGTCGATGAAGGCAGCACCAACGGCCTCGACGATCTCAGCCGTGATGGTCTCACCCACGATGCCCCGGACGTCATACGCTTTGAAGGAGGCCGAGAGGTCGAATGTCTTGTTTTGCTCGCTAGTCACGGGCTCAATCCTACTGTGGCATCGCATCCGGGGCTCAACCTGCCCGATTGGCCTGTGGATAGAGTTTGTCCACATAGCCAACCGGCCGGGTTATGGCTGTCAGGGTCGGCTGGAATACTGGGTTGATGGCCAACAACTCCGAAATTACTGCCGTTTCTGTGCAATCACCTACCCATCAGCAGGCACTGGCGTGCCTTCGTGAGTTGGTGGGCCACCCTGAGGCGCAGTTCCATGACGGGCAATATGAAGCCATTGAGGCCTTGGTGGATGCGGGCCGCCGGGCTCTGGTCGTCCAGCGCACTGGTTGGGGAAAGTCGGCGGTCTATTTCGTGGCGTCATTGCTGCTCCGTCGGCGGGGCGCCGGTCCAACGCTGATTGTGTCTCCATTGCTGGCACTGATGCGGGATCAAGTAGCCGCCGCTGCCCGAGCAGGGGTGCGGGCTGTGGCCATCAACTCCGCAAACGCCCTGGAATGGGACACGGTTTTGGCCCAGCTGGCTGCGGACGAGGTAGATGTGCTTCTCGTCTCCCCGGAACGGCTCACCAACCCTTCCTTCAGGGAGAACCAACTGCCGGAGCTCATTCGCCGCACCGGGCTCCTGGTCATTGACGAGGCTCACTGTATTTCGGACTGGGGGCATGACTTCCGCCCGGATTACCGCCGTATATCTGACCTCATTGCGCAGTTGCCGGAGTCGGTTCCCGTTTTGGCCACCACTGCCACCGCGAATTCAAGGGTGGTCCATGACATCGAGGAACAGCTCGGTGCAGGAGTACTGACCATCCGTGGGGCGCTGGGCCGGGAATCCCTGCGGCTCGGCGTCCTCACACTGCCGGATTCCCGGGACCGGCTCGGCTGGCTGCTGACGCACTTGGCGGACATGCCCGGCAGCGGCATTATCTACACGCTCACTGTCTCCGCAGCGGAGGACTCTGCCCGGCTCCTGGCCGAGGCGGGACACAACGTCCTGTCCTACACTGGCCGGACTGACCCCGCAGATCGGGAGCGGGCTGAACAACTCCTCAAGGACAACCAAGTCAAAGCCCTTGTGGCCACTTCGGCGCTGGGCATGGGCTTCGACAAACCGGACCTGGGCTTTGTCATCCACTTGGGAGCTCCCTCTTCTCCCGTGGCTTACTACCAGCAGGTTGGGCGTGCAGGCCGTGGAGCTGCCAATGCAGATGTCCTCCTCCTGCCCGGCTCAGAGGACCGCGAAATCTGGCAGTATTTCGCCACGGCTTCCATGCCCTCGGCTGAGAAAGCCGACGCCGTTCTCAGCGTATTGGGGGAGGCGGGGTCCGCCCTTTCCACGGTTGCCTTGGAGGCCCGCGTGGACCTTCGCCGCACACCCTTGGAACTGCTCCTCAAAGTCTTGGCGGTTGATGGTGCCGTGGAACGCGTTGGGGGCGGTTGGCGATCAACCGGTACACCGTGGACTTATGACGCCGAACGCTATGCACGTATTGCCGAGGCTCGTGTTGATGAGCAGGATTCCATGGTGATTTACCAGGACACGGCTGGCTGCCGCATGGAGTTCATCACGTCAGTCCTTGATGATGAAACTGCAGCTGCCTGCGGACGTTGCGACAATTGTGCCGGGCGTTGGTTCCCCACGGACGTAGCTGCTTCGGCCGCAGACGCCGCAAGCCAAACCCTCCGGCGTGCGGGCATAGCCGTTGAACCGCGTCTTCAGTGGCCCAGTGGCATGGACAGGCTTGGAGTGGCTGTCAAGGGCAAGATCAAGCCGGACCAGAGCGCGTCCGAGGGCCGTGTCCTTGCCCGGCTCACAGATCTTGGCTGGGGCGGCGCCCTGAGGGAATTGTTCGCCGCCGGGGCTCCGGATCGCGCAGTGGATCCTGCCATGCTGCAAGCGTGCGTCCAGGTGTTGCGCGAATGGTCGGGGGCTGAAGGGGGAACTCCGTGGAGCGGCGTCGGCCGTCCAGCCGCCGTAATTAGTATTCCCTCGCGGAGCAAGCCTCAGCTGGTGGAGTCCCTCGCGCAGGGAATCGCCGGGATAGGACGCATGCCATATCTGGGTCAGTTGCAGCCACAACACGGTGGGCCCACCGGTACGCGCGGAGGCAATAGCGCCTACAGGTTGGCCGGGGTGTGGGAGCGCCTGGTGGTAGGCCCCGAGCTTGCCCGGGCCTTGGCCGGGACGGGAGGGCAGCCGGTGCTGCTGGTGGACGACCTCATTGACAGCCGGTGGACCATGACCGTTTCCGCCAGGGCCCTCCGTGAGGCTGGAGTGAGTGCCGTTCTGCCCTTGGCGCTGGCACAAGCGGGGTAAGCCGAGGGTTGGCGCGGAATCAGGTTTGGCTCAGGGGTCTGCAGAATCGCGTCATGTTGTGATGGCTGTCACCGGACCTCTATAGGATCGAGCAAACACGACTGTTGGCCCGTCGCGGACACCAGCCAGAACCTGAACCGGAGCCATGAGCACAAACCCCAGCGCCGACGTCGAGACCTCGAACGAGAACACGTGGCGGCCCCGCCTTGCCCTATTGGTAGCGGCGACGTTCTTTATGGAGTTCCTCGACGGCACCATTCTCACTACGGCCATCCCCAGCATTGCCTCCGATTTCCGCGTGGCACCAGCGGACATCAACATCACCATGACCGCTTATTTGGTAACGGTGGCCATGGGTATCCCGCTGAGCAGTTGGCTTGCTGAACGGTTCGGTGCCCGCAGGATCTTTTGCCTGGCGATTTCGGTGTTCACCATCGCCTCACTGCTCTGCGCCATCAGCACTGACTTGACCATGCTGACGCTGAGCCGCGTGGCCCAAGGAATGGGCGGGGCAATGATGGTCCCGGTGGGCACCCTGGTTGTTCTGAGGGGAACCCCCAAATCGGAGCTTTTACGCGCCACCGCCTACCTTGTGTGGCCAGGTTTGCTGGCGCCCGTTCTGGCTCCGATGGTGGGTGGTGCGCTGACAACGTTCCTGTCGTGGCACTGGATCTTCATCATCAACGTCCCGCTGGGCCTCGCGGCGTTCATTGCGGCGCTGAGGCTGGTTCCGCGAACACAGTTTGATGCAACACGCCGACTCGACTGGTTCGGGCTGCTTCTTACCACCATTGGCGTGGGTGCCTTGGTGGTGGGACTTGAAACCTTGGGCGGCCATTCGTCCAATGTGCTGGCCGTGCTGGTGGTCAGTGGGGGCCTCCTGTCCTTGGCTGGTGCCGTGTGGTGGATGAGAAAAGCCCGCGTCCCACTGTTCAATCTCAGTGTCTTTGGCACCCGGACGTTCAGGGCTACCTCCACCGGTGGCTTCATCTACCGGCTCACCATCAGTTCGGTCCCGTTCCTGCTGCCTTTGATGTTCCAGGATGGGTTTGGCTGGGATCCTTTGAAGGCCGGGGTGATGGTGGCGGCTGTGTTCGTGGGCAACATCGGCATCAAGCCTGCAACCACACCGCTGATTCGGCGGTTCGGGTTCAAACCGGTACTAGTTTTCGCATCGTTCGCCTCCGCTGTGACTTTTGCCTTATGCGCCTTCTTCGATGCTCATACACCGGAGCCACTGATCTTCGCTTTGTTGCTGTTCAGCGGCGCATTCCGCTCCATTGGCTTCTCCGCGTATGCCTCGGTGCAATACGCGGACATCATTCCAGGGCAGTTGCCTTCCGCCAATGCCATCTCCGCAACGCTGGTTCAGCTCGCGGCGGCAGCAGGCATAGCCGTGGGTGCCCTGTTCCTGCGGCTGTTTGAAACCACCGATGTGTTCGGGGCGGATCAGGTGGCGGCCTACAAGGGGGCGTTCATTGCCATGGCCGTCCTGATGCTGATCAGCACCGCGGACAGCCTGAGCCTCCACCGTCACGCAGGAGCCGAGGTGAGTGGCGGAGGCAAGTCGGCCGGCAGACGGGCTGAGTGACCCGGACGGCCTGGATCGCCGAATAGCCCCGGTCACCGCCGGAAGCGTGCCTTAAACGCAAAAGGTCCCGGTTCGAAAACCGGGACCTACTCGCGGAGACGGGGGGATTTGAACCCCCGGTGGAGTTGTGCCCCACACTTCATTAGCAGTGAAGCCCATTCGGCCGCTCTGGCACGTCTCCCTTTGCTATTGCTAGCCCACCAAGGATACGCAGAACGGGGCGTCCAGCGCAAAACAGCTCTGCCAAGCCGCCCATTTCGGGGGTTCCCTGCCAACAAGACCGTTCGCACGGCACGATCAGCAGGGAACCCACGAATCGAAGCAGGGAGGCAGGGAAGGCTGGGGAGGGGAGTGTTAGAGGCTCCCAGCCAGCGAACGCCACAGAAAGTGGTTGCTCCGGGCTTGGAGAGCCGCCGCTTGCCTGTTGTCCGAAGCACCTGCGTGCCCGCCTTCGAGGGCTTCGTGGAACCAGACGTTGGGAATGCCCATGGCTTGCATTCGCGCGGCCATCTTGCGGGCCTGAACGGGTCCCACGCGGTCATCGGAAGTAGCAGTCCAAATGAAGGTCTCCGGGTATTCCACGCCATCGTGAAGCAAGTGGTACGGGGAGAATGTGCGGATGAACTCCCACTGCGAAGGAACATCCGGGTCACCGTATTCGGCGATCCACGAGTATCCGGCGGATAGCTTGGTGTAGCGGCGCATGTCCAGGAGCGGCACCCCGCAGGACACCGCGCCGAACAATTCCGGATACTGGGTCAGCATGTTGCCCACAAGGAGGCCGCCGTTGGAACCACCGACGCAGCCCAGCCGACGCCGGCTGGTGACTCCGCGTGAAATAAGGTCCTTCGCTACTGCGGCGAAGTCCTCGTAGGCTCGGTGCCGGTTTTCTTGGAGGGCCGCACGGTGCCAGGACGGACCGTATTCTCCGCCTCCGCGGATGTTGGCCACTACGTAAACGCCGCCGCGCGAGTGTGCGGCAGCTCCGTCGTCGGACGCTACCGCGGAGGTGCGCCGCTCAAGCCAGGCCCGGCCAATGGTGCCGCTGTAGGCGGGCGTTCGGGAAATTTCGAAGCCGCCGTAGCCGGAGAGCTGTGTGGGGTTTTGGCCGTCAAGTACCAGGTCCTTGGATGCCACTTGGAAGTAGGGAACCTTGGTTCCGTCGGCGGAAACGGCGAAGTGCTGCTGGACTTCGTAGAGGGACTCGTTGAAGAACGACGGCGACCGCTTCACCTCGGCATGGACGCTGGACACCCCTGAGCTGGCTGCCTCGAGGGTTCCTCGGGTCAACGTGGACGGAGTTGTGAAGCCCGTGGCCACCAACCAGAAGTCGTTCCCTGCGGCGCCGGCGTCCTCGTCGTCCACGGCGTACGCATTGACATCGTGCAGCGGAGGGCAGGCATCCAGGACGGTAGCGGTCCAGCCGCCATCGGGAGCAGGGTGAGCCGGGTCAAGCACTCGGATCTCGGAGGAGACGTCACGCAGGAGGTTCAGGAGGAGGTAGTCCTTGGTCCAACTCCAGGATTGCAACGAGGTGTGCGCATCCGGGGTGAACAGGACCAGCATTGAGCGGGAGCCTGCCAGGTAGGAGTCAAAATCGGCGGCGAGCAAGGCACCTGCCGGGTAGAGGACGCCGTCAACATCCCAGTCCTTCTGCGGACGGAACAGCAGCCAGTCCCTGTGGGCGCTGATGTTCACATCAGTGGGGACGTCGATGGACACCCAGGAATCGTCCCGCAGCAGGAAGGTGCTTCGGTTGTAGAAGTCGATGTAGTCCACGGCGAAGGTCCGCTCGTAGCCCGGGGTAGAGTCGTGGGCCACCATGGCAAGCATGTGGTCCTCAGGAATCTCAAACAGCCGTTTAGCCTGGGCCAGGGTCTGGCCGCGGCGAAGCTTCACCCCGGTCCGGGCATAGGAGGACGAGGTGGCAGGCAGGCCCTCGGCGGTGCTGGAGACAAGGAGCGTATCGGCGTCCAGCCAGCTGACGTTGCCCTTGGCAGTGGGGAGGTCAAAGCCACCCTCCACGAAGGTGCGGGATTCGACGTCGAACTCGCGGTGGCGGTCAGCGTCGCCGCCGTCGGGGGAGAGGGAGAGAATGGCCGAGCGGTACTCCGCACCCTCCTCCGGGCGGAGGAAACCGGCCCCATGGAAGACCCACTCGATCCCTTCTGCGGCGGCAAGGGCATCGACATCCAGCAGGACATCCCACTCAGGTTCGTCAGTGAGGTAGCTTTCCCAGGTGGTGCGCCGCCAGAGTCCCTTGGGGTGCTCCTGATCTTTCCAGAAGTTGTAGTAGAAGTCCCCGCGCTTGGAGACCATGGCGATCCGATCGGTGGAGTCCAGCACTTCAAGAATGCCGGCTTCTACGGCCTGGTACTCGGCATCCTCCAATAATTCTTCGGTGCGGGCATTCTGCTCGCGAACCCAAGCCAGCTGCTCTTCGCCGTGGATGTCCTCCAGCCAAAAGTTTTCATCCGTGGGCTCAGGCGCAACGTCCGCTGCATGCCGCGGGCTGCGGTGAGACGCGGTCTCATTCTCGGAAAGTGGCGACTGATCAGCTGCTGTGGTGGTCATGGCCCCATCCAAGCAACACTGTTCAGCGGTAAGCAAGTCACACAGGAAGTTAGGCTTGAGCGTGGCTAAATCCCAAACCAACCGTGTTGCCCTGATCGGGGTCGGCCCTCGGGGCACCAGTGTCCTCGAGCGGCTGCTCGCGAATTGGGCTGTAGACCGCCCTGCGGCAAGCACCCTGCTGATAGACGTTGTGGATCCGTACCCGCCTGCCTCGGGTCACGTGTGGCAGCCGGAGCAGTCACGCCTGTACCTGATGAATACGCAGTCCTTCTATCCAACCCTCATTCCGGAGGACCCCGAGCTTGCCCCTCCGCTCACGGGTGGCTCGTTCGATCAGTGGCGGGAAGCCCGTCGTCGTGATGGCCAGGGGCTGAATGACGCTGAAAAGGCGGAGTTGGCCACCCTCGAGTCGCACGACTTTCCCAGCCGGGCGCTGTACGGCCGGTATCTTCGCCAAACGTTGGCAGGTTTGCTGGAACGGCTTCCCGACGGCGTGGAGGTCACCTTCCATCAGACGCTTGCCGTTGCTGCGCGCTCCGTACCGGACGGGTTCGACGTCGAACTCGCCAGCGGTGGCAGGCTCACGGTCGGCTCCGTGGTCCTCGCGCTGGGCCACATCGACGCCCGGCTGAACCCGGAGCAGCGTTCCTTCAAGAGTGCGGCGGCGGACCACGGGTTGCTGTATTTCCCGCCCGCTCCGCCGGCCGACGTTGATTGGCAGGCGGTTCCGGACAACGAGCCAGTGCTGGTCCGCGGTATGGGCTTGAACTTCTTCGACGTCATGGGTCAGTTGACGGAGGGCCGTGGCGGCAAGTTTGTTGAAGCAGGCTCGCCGGGCGCTGGAGTGCTGGAGTACCGGGCCTCGGGCCGGGAGCCCCGAATCATTGCTGCCTCCCGGCGAGGCACCCCGTATCGCGCCAAGGCTGGATTAGCGGGCTATTACCCCAGCAGCATCACCATGCGTTACCTCACAGAAGACGCCGTGGACCGGTTCCGTGCTGCCGGCATCCAGCCCGGATTCGACCACGACCTCTGGCCGTTGCTGCACCGGGACGCATTGTGGGCCTACTATTCAACGCTGGCCCGGTCCCAGCCGGCGTCCATCAAGGACCCCGCGCAATTTCTTGCCGATCTTGAAGACGCTCTCCAACCCCATGCGCACACTACGGCCAACTGGGAAATTGAGGTGGGGAACCTCGTTGAAAAGCACGTCGCTGCTTCCCGCCGTTTGAACCTGAGAGGGCTCGCTGCGCCGCTCGCCGGCCGGACCTTCGCTTCCCGGAGCGAGTTGGATGCTGCCATCACCGCTTACCTTGATGATGATGCCCGCCGTTCCGCCTTGGGAGAGGCGGACCCCGTCAAGATGGCCATCGGTGCCCTCCACACCGGCAGGGCCATCCTCAAATCGGTGGTGGCCGATGGTGGGATCACCGATGAGTCCTGGCTGGCGGGGTTGCGCGGCTGGTTTGAGTCCTTCGTGGAAGGTCTGGCCAGCGGTGCGCCCGCCCTGCGCTCGGAGCAGCTGGCCGCTTTGGCCCGTGCCGGCGTCGTGAGTTTTGTAGGCCCTGACCCGAAGTTCAGTGTGGACCGGGGCGCTGGGGTTTTCCGCGCGGCCTCGCCGTGGGTTCACGATTCTCCGGTTCAAGCGCGGACGCTCATCGAGGCGATGTCGCCCGCAAACAGGGTGGGCATCAACGTCTCGCCCCTGCTGGAACAGCTCTTGGCCGATGGCTTGGTGCGTACCAAGATCATGATGAGTGTTGAGGGGACGCCGATGCAGACCACCGGACTTGATGTGGAACCGCACCCCTACAGGCCACTGGCGGCCAATGGATCCGTCACCGGGAACTTGTACGTTCTGGGCCTCCAACTATCAGCTACCCAGTGGGGAACGGCTATTGCTGCCGAGGCCAGGCCGCAGTCGGGGCGGGCGTACGCCAGCGGCCAACGGACCTTGCGCGATGCTGATGAGATTGCGCGTAGCATTCTGGGCCACGAAGGACTCGAGGTTGCAGGCGCCTGACGCTTTCGCTATGGTGTGAGCTGCATCACCCAGCCGGTGGTGCGCGCTTTTGATCCGCGGCGGGAGAGCCCTGCCGGTACATCCCGTTCAGGCGCCGTAGGAGCAAACCCTCCCCAGGAATCTCTCAGGCCCATGTACCGCCGCGGCGAGGCAACTCTGGAAAGCAGTCCGGGTAACCGGGCTCACCGAAGGTGCAAGCCGTCCTGCCTGCAGGACGGCGGAAACTCTCAGGTCCACGTACAGAGCGGGGAGGAACCCGAATCAACGTGGCACCCAGTGCCGCCTGAACGATGGAGTTCCTTTGACGATTCAGCCCTCGCCATCCGTTGGCCCCGATTCACCCCACCTTGAACGCCAACTCAGCAACCGCCACATCCAGCTCATCGCCATCGGCGGAGCGATCGGCACCGGCCTTTTCATGGGTTCCGGTAAGACCATCTCTGCTGCAGGCCCGTCCGTTATCTTCGTGTACATGATCATTGGCTTCATGCTGTTCTTCGTCATGCGTGCCATGGGCGAACTGCTGCTGAGCAACCTCAATTACAAGTCTTTCAGCGACTTCGCCGCGGACCTCCTGGGACCGTGGGCGGGCTTCTTCACCGGGTGGACCTACTGGTTCTGCTGGGTCATCACAGGCATAGCCGACGTGATCGCCATTGCCGGCTACTCCCAGGAACTGTGGCCTTCGCTGCCGTTATGGGTGCCGGGCTTGATCACCATCGGCATCCTCCTGCTCTTGAACCTCGCCACCGTGAAGGCCTTCGGTGAGACCGAGTTTTGGTTCGCGCTCATCAAGATCGTGGCCATTGCAGCCCTCATCGTTGTTGGCCTCTTCATGATCTTCTCCGGTTTCCAGTCGGACGCAGGACCTGCCACCTTCACCAACTTGTGGAGCCATGGCGGTTTCTTCCCCAACGAGTTCATGGGCTTCGTAGCAGGCTTCCAAATCGCCGTGTTCGCTTTTGTGGGCATCGAACTGGTGGGCACCACCGCGGCTGAGGCCAAGAACCCGGAAAAGAACCTCCCCAAGGCCATCAACTCGATCCCCATCCGCGTCCTGCTTTTCTACGTTGGCGCCCTCATTATCCTGATGTCGGTCACTCCGTGGACCCAGTTCGCCGCGGGACACAGCCCCTTCATCGCCATGTTCTCCTTGGCTGGCCTCGGCGCAGCAGCCACCATCGTCAACCTCGTGGTGCTGACGTCCGCCATGTCCTCAGCCAACTCGGGGATCTACTCGACGTCGCGCATGGTGTTCGGCCTCGCGCAGGAGGGCGACGCCCCCAAGGTGTTCGGCGCGCTCTCCGGGCGCAAAGTACCCCGCAACGCCCTGTTCCTGTCCTGCGTCCTGTTGCTGTCCGGCGTCGTGCTCATGTACGCAGGCTCGGACGTTGGCAAGGCGTTCGACATGGTGACCACCGTTTCTGCCGTCTGCTTCGTCTTCGTCTGGTCCATCATTTTGGCCAGCTACCTGGCCTTCCGGAAGCGCCGTCCGCACCTGCACGATTCCTCGGCCTTCAAGATGCCCGGCGGCGTGGCAATGGTGTGGGTAGTGTACGCATTCTTTGCTTTTGTACTGTGGGCCTTGACCACCCAGCCGGACACCCTGTTAGCCCTCCTCGCAACACCGGTGTGGTTCCTGGTCCTCGGAGTTGCTTGGCTGATCCTGCGTCGCCGGCCGGTTCACCTGGCACGGTACGCCGCTTTCCAAGCCGAGCTGCGCCGGGATGCGGAGAAAATTCAGGAACCGGAGCCTGCAAATAAATAGGCATCCGGCGTATTAAGCAAATGGAGGGGCCCTCACGAAGAAAAATCGTGAGGGCCCCTCTGTTTGTTACCGGCCAGCCGGACTCAAGGGACGCTTAGCCCCTCAAGCACCTCTGGTACTCGAGCCAAGCCCACGCGTACCGGAGCCATCCGACGACGTCGTACCACTTGGACGGCTTGGTAGGTGCCGTGCACTGCGGCGGGTTGGGTCCGCTGGCAGCCACCAGCACCGAAGCCTTCACCACAGTTCCACTCTCGACGGCGGTGAGCACCAGAGTGCCGGTGCCTGCGGCTGCTGCTGCGGGAACCTTGAGGTTCACCGTTGCAGCGCCGGCCGTGACCGGGACGGACCCCAAGGCTACGGAAACGCCCTTGCTGTCCACGAACACGGCGTTGAACGACGCGTTTGCGGGGCTGCCGATGGACGTCAGGTTGAGCTTGGAAACAGCAAGGGTGATGGGCTCGCCGGCCTTCACCTCAGCTGCCGTGGAGTTGGCCACGGCAACCGAGCGGCGCGCGAAGTCCGGAGACACAGGCTTGTGTTCCTGCAGGTACTTGATCCACGCGTCGCGATCCACAAGACCGGTGTCCTTCGTGTTGCTGCCTTCCTTGAACACCCGGAAGTTGTCACCGCCGGTGGCCAGGAAGCTGAAGGTACCAAGCCTGTACTGCTTGGCGGGATCGATCACAGCGCCGTTGACCCAGATGCCGGTGATGCGGTCCCCGGCGGGGCGTGCGGCGTCGTAGGTGTAGTTGACGTTCTTTGACAACCCCAGCTGCTGGTAGGGGCGGCTGGGGATGGTGCCGTCAGCGTTGGTTTGCCATTGCTGTTCAAGTAGCGTCTTGAACTGCGCACCCGTTAGGGACGTGGTCCAGAGATTGTTCACGAACGGCAGGACCGCGTTGGCCTCGGCGTACGTGATAGTGCCGTCCGGTGCATAGTAGAGCTCGTTGCGCAGGCCGCCAGGGTTCACGACGCCGATCTCCGCCGCACCCAGTTCGGGCGCCTTGAGCGTGTCCACCAGGGAGTCCGCCACGAGGTTGCCCAGCGTGGACTCACTCGCGCGGTCGTCCCGCTTGGGGGCTCCGCCGGCCGGATCCGGGGTGAATGCAGTGGTGATATCAGCCGTCACTGCGCCCACCGGCTGGTTGCCGATCTCGGCGGCGTTGGCCAGGGCCTTGTCCACGATCGTTTTCACTGCCGCCACCCGAGGGTAGGCAGCAACGAGGCTTTCCGAAGTATCAGTGGTGCGGTCCACGACGGCCGCCTTGTACGCCGTCACCGCCTTGCTGGCGGTATCCACCGTAAGGGTCACGGTGCCCACGTTTTCGCCGTAGTTGCCGGTCTGAACGATGGGGCGGGTCTTTCCGGTGGGCTGCCCATTGGCATCCAGGACGGGTGCATCCCAGGCGTATTCCTTGTGGGTGTGCCCGGTGAAGATGGCTGCGACGTCAGGCGTGGTCTCATTGACCAGCTTGGCGAACGGTCCGCCGGCTGCGACTTCCTGCTCCAACGTGGCGCCCTCGGGCGTGCCGGAAGCGGCGCCGTCGTGGTTTTCCACAATGATCAGGTCGGCCAGGTTCTCAGCCTTGATCTTCCCAGCTACCCGGTTGATGGCCTCCACGGGATCGCCGAACTCCAGGTCCGCGATTCCGGCCGGTGTGACCAAGGACGGAACTTCCTGGGTGACGGTACCAATCACGGCCACGCGCATGCCGTTCATGTCCAGGACCTTGTACTCCGGCAGGACCGGTGTGGTGGTGCCCTTCTGGTAAACGTTTGCGCCCAGGTAGGCGAACTTGGCGTTGTTGCCGCCAGCGATGACGCGGTCCCGCAGATCCGCCCAGCCGCCGTCGAACTCGTGGTTGCCTACGGCCGAAGCCTTCAGCTCAAGAGCATTCAGGACATCGATGGTGGGCTGGTCCTTCGCCACTGAAGAGGCGAAGAGGGAAGCGCCGATGTTGTCGCCCGCGGAAATGAAGGCCGTTGCGCCGGGAGCAGCAGCTGCCCGGAGCTTCTCCACCGTGCCGGCAAAGAGCACAGTGTTGGAATCGATGCGGCCGTGGAAGTCGTTGATGCCCAGGAACTGCAGGTCAACGGTGGCCGGTACACCCGCAGTCAGGTTCAGGCCCACCACAACGGGGTCATGGTCGCTGGCCCGGAACTCGTTCGCAGCATAGTAGTTGGTCACATTGTTGTTATACCTGCTGTACTCCAAGGCCACGGATTCCACGGAGTTGATGTTCCAGATGTCGGTCCCGGTGACCACCTTATATGCTGCCGGGGAAGCCAGGATGTGGTCCAGGGAACCCACCATGCCACCGAAGAGGTATGAGTGCTTGCCCGTCCCAACCTCAAGGTCCGTGTAGCCGGCACCCGTGAGGGCGTTGATGGGGTCTTCCTTGGCGTAGGCGTTGAAGTCACCGATCAGGAAAACCTTGTCAGTGCCCTTGGCAGCCTGGAGGTCCTTGGAGAAGGCCAGCAGGGATTCTGACTGCTTGGTCCGGGCAATGTTGGAAGCGCCCTGGCCCTTATCCGTGTCATCCGGTGTTGCTGCGGATCCCTTCGACTTGAAGTGGTTCACGATCGCGATGAACTTCTTGTCATCCCCGGCGCCAACCGGCTTGAAGACCTGGGCGAGGGGCTTGCGTGCGCTCGCGAAGGCCACGGTGTCATTGTGGATGATGGACTCACCCACCGGCTCAGCGACTGCCTTTTTGTAAATGAATGCTGTGCGGATCATGTCTTCATCGCTCAGCGGCGGAGCGTTGGCCGGTGTGCGCACGTAGTCCCAAACCCCCGGGGTTTTGACGTTGAGTGCTTCCACCAGCTTGGACAGGGCGTCGTCCCGGTTCTTGCCGAACTGTGCAGAGTTCTCGATCTCTTCAAGGGACACGACGTCTGCACCGGACTTGGTGATGGCGGCGACGATCTTTGCCTGCTGGCGTTCAAAGTTCTCCGCATTGGCAGCCCCGCGGGCGTTGCAGCCTTCCTTGACCGTGATCGGGTTGCCGTCGCGGTCAGTGTAGAAGACGCAGCCGGCCAGCTGGTCACCGGTGGTGGGGAAGTAGTTCAGCACGTTGAAGGAAGCGAGCTTGAGGTTGCCTCCTACATCCGCTGGACCTTCGGGCCGGCTGGTGGTGAAGCTTGCCGGCTGCACGGAGTCGGCGTTGGCCGGAGTCAGGGCCGTCAGTGGTTGGAACTTCCATGAGTTGTTGCCGTAGCCAAGGATGACGTCGGTCCGGAACTTCGCCGGGGAGCCCACGCGAACGGGGTCCGTCGGTGTCAGGTACGGCAATTGCTGGGCTTTGGTGGTGGCGTCCTTGAGGAAGTTCGTGGAGGCACCGTCGTCGAGCTTGATGCCGCGCAGCGCGTTGTCGGCAACCACCGCGGCGTACTCGGGCGAGCCATAGGTGGCTACCGCCGTCGGCTGTACCAGCGGTGATGTCCCGGCCGCGAGGCCGATCTCGCCGTACTGGTTCAATGAGTAGTTGTCCGACACCGTGAAGTCACCCTGCGGTGAAACGAGCATGCCCTCAAGGCTTTCGCGGGCGGCCTCGTTTGCGGGCAAAGTGAACGGCGTGGACTTGACCTCGGGTGCAGCCTCAGTCAGCTTCTTGAGCCCGGCCGCCTCGACCGTGATTTGGGTCTGGTTGGCGAACTCGCTCACAACACCGGTGAGCTCCACATAGTCGCCAGACTGTACGGTCCCGGCCGTCGTGGGTGAATAAACGAACAAAGCGTCCGACGCCGTCCTGGCCGCCGCGGCGGTGTCGCCGCCGCTTCCGGGGGTCTGGACGTAGTAACCGTTGAAGCCGCCTGTTGCGTAGACGGCGGTCACCTTGCCGCGGGTCGTTACGGTGCTGCCTACAAACGGACTGGCTGTTCCGGTTCCCTGTACCTCGGCGATGGTTTTGACGCCGGGCTCCGGCTGGGGATCAACCGGCGGGGTTCCGCCGTTGGAGGCGGTGGGCGTAATGGTGGCGCTGAGGCTGAAGTCAGCGGCATTGGAGTCTGTGTCGGCGCCGTTGGTGCGGTTAAGGCTTCTGACGTCCGAGTTGCTGGTGGGTCCGGTGGCGGCGGCCGTCTCAAACGTGTTGGAGGAGCCGTAGCCAAGAAGATCTGCGATGGCCGCATTGCCCGTCACTGAACCTGCAGGGAGTGGTGAGAGCGCTGTGCCCTGCTTGGCCAGGATCAGCGTGCCGGTGGTTCCGCTGGGATTCAGCGTGCCGGTGGCCTGGACATCGGCGGCAGGCAATTCCGGTGCCGTGGACGGTCCGCTATTAGTGGCACCCTTGACCAGGAAATATCCCTTTGCAGGAATGCTGCCGGTCAGTGGCGTGATTCCCGTGGGTGCTGCGGTGGCTGCTGCAGACCGGTACTGCAAGGACCAACCCGCAAGGCTGACTGGTGCGTCAGAGGAGTTGTACAGCTCCACGAACTTGTTCTTGAAGGCGGCGCCACTGCTGCCACCGCTGAGGTAGGCCTCGTTGATCACCACCGGCGAAACTGCTGGTGCGGCGGGGTCATCCGCGGCCACGGCGGGGACTGCAGTCAGCGGGGCTGCGAGCAACCCCACTGACAGGACAGTTCCCGCAAGTAATTTCCAATGTTGTTGATGCATCCGCTCTAACTTTCATGAGGGAGCCCTGTAGGGCCCTGTGGACGACGTCCGCTGTCTTGTGAAGAGAACGCTCCGGAAGTTACTCCGGGGTAAAGCTGCCTCGGGCATAGCAGAACACGAACGGATGAATGGGAGGTGGACCGGGAGTAGCCAGTGGGTTTGCCTCAACCCAGCGGTCCACCGGACGCGCCCCCCTCGGAGTTGAGGGGCGCGCCGTACCGGTAAATCTGGAGTGGACTCAGGCCGTCTGGCCCAGTTCCTGGATGACCCTGAAGACCGCCCCCGTGGGATCCGCCAGCGTGGCCAGCCGTCCGAACGGGGTGTCTTCAGCGGGCTGCGTGACCGTGGCACCAAGGGCCGTGGCTTTTTCAACGCTGGCGTCTGTGTCTTCCACCGCGAAGTACACGCTCCACATGGAGGGGACCTGTTCAGGCAGGAAACCGGAAGCATCCATGATGCCTGCCTTGGACTGATCTCCGGCACCCAACGTGATGTAACGGAACTCCGGGGTGTCACTCATAACGGAGGTTTCCCACCCGAAGACCCGCTGGTAAAAGGTGACAGCTGCCTCGTAATCCTTGGCAAGAAGTTCATGCCAAGCCGGAGCTCCCGCTTCCGCCGCTAGTTCGAAGCCTGTCATTTCGCCGAACTGCCACGCACCAATTGCAGCGCCTGAGGCATCTGCGTACATGGCCATGCTGCCTTGCTCCGGGACCTCCATGGGTGCCAGGAGCACTTGGCCGCCGTTGGCCGCTGCCGCTTCGGTGGTTGCTGCGATGTCGTCCGTGCGCAGGTACGTGGACCAAAGGTCCGGCATGGCGCCCATATCCGCCTGCTTCTCCATGATGCCTGCAACCATCTTGCCGTTCTTGGACGCCGTGATGTAGCCGCCATACTTTTCCTGGTCCCCGGTTTCATAGGTCCAACCGAACAGGGCGGTGTAGAAAGCCTTGGCTTTTTCCGTATCGGAGGTCATGAGGTCTATCCAGCAAGGGGCACCGGGAGTGATGTCAGGCATAGGCATAGGTGAGGCTCCTGTTATTGTTCCGCGGCCAAAACCGCGGCGGATGTCTGCGGTGTGGAGACAAAAAGAACACTATGCGGGGCCTCTGACAGTTTCAATGATCTTCCGGTTGCCAGTTCTCACTTCCGCACTCCAACCCTTGCCGCAGACACAGAAAAGCCCCGGGTCCTGGAACCCGGGGCATTCTCTCTGCGGAAGGTAAGGGATTTGAACCCTTGGTACGGGGTTACCGCACACTGGTTTTCAAGACCAGCTCCTTAGGCCGCTCGGACAACCTTCCTCGCCTAGTAGTGTTTCATAGGGAGTTGCCTGTTCCAAAACATCACGTCTTCCAGCCCCTGCCCCGGGGGCCGGTGGACAAGCAAGAATCCGGGAGTTCCTCATGAAAGCCGTCTACATCTCAGAGCCGGGCGGGCCAGAAGTCCTCGAAATCCGCGAGGTCCCTTCGCCTGTGCCTGGCGAGGGCGAGGTCCTGATAGACGTTGTAGCCGCCGGATTGAACCGAGCGGATGTCCAACAGCGCAGGGGGTTCTACCCGCCGCCCCCTGGCGCGTCGGAAGTTCCGGGCCTGGAGGTTTCCGGCCGCATCGCCGCGTTCGGCCCCGGTGTCACCAAAGCATTCTCCGTGGGAGACAAAGTGGTGGCACTGCTGTCCGGCGGTGGCTACGCCCAGCAAGTGGCGGTCCCGGCGGAACAAGTTCTGCGGGTTCCGGACGGAGTGGACCTCATTACGGCCGCCTCCCTTCCTGAAGTTGCCGCCACCGTGTACTCCAACCTGATCATGACCGCGCAGCTGCAACCCGGCGAGACCGTGCTCATCCACGGCGCCACCGGAGGAATCGGCACCATGGCCATCCAACTGGCCAAAGCCTATGGCGCCAAAGTGGCAACCACCGCCGGCACGGACGAGAAAGTCGGTACAGCCACAGCCTTCCTTGGTGCTGATATCGCTATCAATTACACCGAAGAGGACTTCGCTGAAAGTCTCAAGGCACGCAACGGAGGAAAAGGTGCTGACGTGATCCTCGACGTCGTGGGTGCCAAATACCTGCAGGAGAATATCGATGCCCTCGCCGATTACGGACGACTCATTGTCATCGGCCTCCAAGGCGGTACCAAGGCCGAGATCAATCTGGGGCAACTCCTCAGCAAACGGGCAGCCGTGATCGGAACAGCGCTGCGGCCGCGCCCAGTGGCTGAAAAGGGAATCATCATGTCTGCGGTCCGCGAGTTCGTCTGGCCCATGCTGACCGATGGCAGGATCCGTCCCCTCGTGGCCAAATCGTTCCCTCTGGAGCAGGTCCGCAAGGCTCACCAATACTTCGATTCCGGCGAGCATGTAGGCAAGGTCCTTCTACTCCTTTGAACACGCATGCCCTACGTTCATTCGTCCCACTGCAGCGAGGAGCCTCATGTCCATCCGGCACAGCCTCCTTGCCCTGCTCCAGGACCGCCCGCGGTACGGCTACGAGCTGCGTGTTGAGTTTGAGGACCGCACAGGTGCTGCCTGGCCGCTTAACATCGGCCAGGTCTACACCACTCTTGACCGGCTTGAGCGCGACGGTTTGGTCAGCAAGGACGGCGACGACGGCGGTGGGCACGTCATCTACAGCATCACCGACGCTGGGGCCGGGGAAGTTGAGGCTTGGTTCGCAGGCGCAGTGGACCGGGGCAACCCTCCACGGAACGAAATTGCCATCAAGTTGGCGCTCGCGGTGACCCTCCCCGGCGTGGATACTTCGGCGGTGATCCAGTCCCAGCGCGAGGTCTCGGTCAAGGCACTGCAGGAGCACACGCAGGCCCGCAAGGCCGTTTCGGCCAATCAGAAATCTACTGACACTGCTTGGCTTCTGGTGCTGGACTCACTGATTTTCCAAGCCGAGGCCGAGGTTCGCTGGCTTGATCTTTGCGAGGCCCGCATGGTGCAGGGACAGGTGAACGGGGGATCGAACCAGTCCGCTCCTCAACGCTAGGGCTTACGTCCGCCGCAGGAAAGTGACCGTTCACCGCGCACTTGGGGACCAATGGCGTGTACGTCCCTATCCTGTCCGTGCCGGTTGTTAAGGTGAAGTGAGCTAAGCAACACACAGCGGTCCCCACCGCGGAAGTATCCATCACCGCAGCAGTTCTCAAGGAGGAGATATGGGCAAGATTTCTGACCAATCCGGACTCGAGAAAGGTCTGGATCCCTCCCTTCCTCCTCCAGCTGTGGAGGACTCCGCGCGCGAGGCGGAGGAACGCCGATGGACCCCAGCCAAGATCGGTCTGTGGATTGGCATTTCGCTGTTGGGAGCGGTGGCGTGGTTCATGCTCGCACTGGTCCGCGGCGAAACCGTCAACGCCATCTGGTTTGTTTTCGCGGCCGTCTGTACGTATCTGATCGGCTACCGCTTCTACTCGAAGGTCATTGAGCGATATCTGCTCAAGCCGGACGACCGGCGAGCTACTCCTGCTGAGTACAAGGCCGATGGCAAGGACTATGTCCGGACTGACAGGAATGTGTTGTTCGGTCACCACTTCGCTGCCATCGCCGGCGCTGGCCCGTTGGTGGGGCCGGTCATCGCGGCGCAGATGGGTTACCTGCCGGGCACTATCTGGATCATCCTCGGCGTGGTTCTCGCCGGCGCGGTGCAGGACTACCTGGTGATGTTCTTCTCCATGCGCCGCGGCGGCCGTTCGCTGGGTCAGATGGCGCGTGAGGAACTCGGCGTCATTGGCGGGACAGCAGCCTTGGTGGCCACCCTGCTCATCATGATCATCATCGTGGCTATCCTCGCCCTGGTAGTGGTCAACGCCCTCGGCGAAAGCCCGTGGGGTGTCTTCTCCGTGGGCATGACCATCCCCATTGCGTTGTTCATGGGTGTCTACCTGCGGTTCATCCGGCCGGGCAAGGTGATGGAAGTGTCCGTCATCGGCTTCGTCCTGCTCATGGCAGCCATCATTGGTGGCGGCGCCGTTGCGGGAACGGAGTGGGGTGCCGCATTCTTCCACCTGGACAAGGTCACCATTGCCTGGGGCATCATCATCTACGGTTTCATCGCCGCGATCCTGCCCGTCTGGTTGCTTCTTGCCCCGCGCGATTACCTGTCCACGTTCATGAAGATCGGTGTGATCGTGATGCTGGCGCTGGCCATCATTGTGGTGCGTCCGGAAATCACGGTTCCTGCGTTCAGCGAGTTCGCAAGCCGGGAGAACGGTCCGGTCTTCTCCGGCGCCCTGTTCCCGTTCCTGTTCGTCACCATCGCCTGCGGTGCTCTCTCCGGCTTCCACGCCCTCATCTCCTCAGGCACAACCCCCAAGCTGATTGAGAAGGAACGCCAGACCCGCTTCATTGGGTACGGCGGAATGCTCATGGAGTCCTTCGTGGCCATCATGGCGTTGGTCGCAGCAATCTCGATCGACCGCGGCATCTACTTCGCCATGAACGCTCCGCTGGCCCTGACCGGCGGCACGGTGGAATCCGCCGCTACCTGGGTGAACAGCCTGGGCCTGGCAAACGTCAATATCACCCCCGACGTTCTGGCTCAAACGGCCAAGGACGTAGGGGAGGAGAGCATCATTTCCCGTTCCGGTGGCGCTCCAACCCTGGCCGTTGGCCTGGCGCACATCATGCAGCAGTTCATCGGCGGACCCGGCATGATGGCGTTCTGGTACCACTTCGCCATCATGTTCGAAGCCTTGTTCATCCTCACAGCCGTGGACGCCGGAACCCGTGTTGCCCGGTTCATGCTGCAGGACTCCATCGGAAACTTCGTTCCCAAGTTCAAGGAAGCCTCATGGCGGCCCGGTGCTTGGTTGTGCACGGCCATCATGGTGGCCGCCTGGGGAGCCGTTTTGATCATGGGCGTCACTGATCCGCTGGGCGGGATCAATACGCTCTTCCCGTTGTTCGGCATCGCCAACCAGTTGCTGGCAGCCATTGCCTTGGCAGTCTGCATGGCGATTACGGCCAAACGAGGTGTGTTCAAGTGGCTGTGGATCGTGGCTGTTCCGCTGGCCTTCGCAGCGATAGTGACCATTACTGCGAGCTTCTACAAGATTTTCTCGCCGGTGCCCGCAGTGGGCTACTTCGCCAATAACCAGGCGTTCTCCAAAGCGCTGGCTGACGGAAAGACGGAATTCGGCACGGCCAAGACCGTGGCTGCCATGGAAGCAGTGGTCCGCAACACCATGATCCAGGGCGTGCTCTCGGTCATCTTCGTGACACTGAGCATCATTGTGATCATCACCGCCATTGTGGCCACTATCAAGGCGATCCGTGCAGGCGGCGGGCAGGATCATGAGGACCCGCCCGTTCCCTCCAAGGTCTACGCGCCCGCTGGTCTGTTCCCCACGGCAGCCGAAAAGGAACTGCTCGCCCAGTGGAATGCACTTCCGGCAGAGAAACGCATGGAGAAAGCCGGCCACCACTGATGAACTACGTCCAAGAATGAAGAAAGCCGCTGATGAATAGCGTCGTTAAGGGCCTCCGCGGCTTCGCCACGTACATGGGCTCGCTCATGGGTGCTGACGCTTACCGGAAGTACCTTGAGCATTTCGAAGCCAGCGGCCACTCGGGTCCCGCCATGACTGAACGTGAGTTCTGGCGGGACCGGATGGACCGGCAGGACACCAACCCCCAGGGCCGCTGCTGTTAGGGGCCTTTGCTGGCAGGCGAAGAGCCGGTACTACGTTTCGCTACGGACGAATTTCCAAAATCCGGGCTACGGCAGGGGTTCGCGGGAAGTGCATGAGAGTATGAACGAATGAGCGATCTGAACAACATTCAGCCCAAGGATGAGGCTTCGGACGAAACCCCCGTAGCCGCGAACCCGGCGGACGATACTCCCGTGGAGGGCACCACCTTGGAGGCAGGCCCTGACGAGCCACTGGATCGGCAGTCCTCTGCCGAGGATGTTGCCAAGGATGCCAAACCCAAGGGCGGAAACCTTCACGAACTTGTTGACGAGCCCGCAAAGGTCATGAGGATCGGCACAATGGTCCGCCAGCTCCTGGAAGAAGTGAAATCCGCGCCCCTGGATGATGCGGCGCGCGGCCGCCTTGCTGAGATTCACGAGCGCTCCATCAAGGAGCTCGAGGACGGGTTGGCTCCGGAGCTCATTGAGGAATTGGAACGCATCAGCCTTCCCTTCCCGGACGACAAAGCGCCTTCCGACGCGGAGCTTCGCATCGCGCAGGCTCAACTTGTTGGCTGGCTGGAGGGGTTGTTCCATGGCATTCAGGCTGCGATCGCCGCGCAGCAGGCTGCCAAGGAACACGCGGCGGCGCAGATGCAGCTACGTCAGCTTCCGCCGGGAACGGTGATTGCGCCAGGGATCGTCATGGGCGAGAACGGCCAACCCCAACGGGCGGCTGCCCCGGGCGCTCCCGGCCCGGCATCTCAGGGCCGCGGGGAAGACCCCGATCACGGCCCGGGTCAGTACCTCTGAGTTTGCAGGTGGGTTTCTTTGGGGCCGTCCGGCAAGGGCGGAAGGACGATCTGGAGCTTGGTAAGGGCCTGTGGCGTCGCGCCCACGACCGTTTTCACCGGGGTCTGGACCGCTACCACCAGGTTCTTGAGGGCGTTGATGATGACCAGCTGTACAACGAGCTCGTGGAGATTGCCAACGAGCTCGCTGAGTTGGCATCGAGGGTGAGGACCATCTGCGTCGAGGCGCAGAAGAGGTCGCCAAGTGATGGCCTGGATGTTCCTGGCGCGCTTGCCGGGGTCCACCGTGCGTTGTCCAAGGCGGGTAATTCCTTGGCTACCACCGCTGAAGCCGCGGCCATGCTGAGGTTGGCTGTGGGGCCGGTCCCCGTTGGTGCGTTGTCCGTTCAGCGCCGGGCGGAATCCGTCGTTGAACAGGTTGCCGACGCGGAGCGCCAACTCAACGACTAAACCTGCCGCCACAACAAATGGGCGGCGTCCGCAATTACACGCGCGCGCCAGTATTCCCTGCGCGCAAGAAGTTAAGCGTATAGCTGATCTCGGTAATATTGGGGGACTCAACCGGGAGTCAACTGGCAGTATGGCAATCATGACTTCGTCACCAACACTTACTTTCAACGACGGCAACACCATCCCCCAGCTCGGCTACGGGGTGTGGCAAGTTGAAGACGATGTAGCCGAAAAGGTGGTGCGCCAGGCTTTTGATGCCGGGTTCCGCCACATCGATACCGCCAAGATCTACGGCAACGAGGCAGGCGTGGGCCGCGCAATCGCATCCTCCGGCCTCTCTGCGGAAGAAATCTTCATCACCACCAAACTGTGGAACGCGGACCAGGGTTATGAGTCCACGCTCGAAGCCTTCGAGAAGTCGCTGGACCGCCTCGGCCTGGAATCGCTGGATCTGTACCTGATCCACTGGCAGCAGCCCAAGCAGGAAAAATACGTCGATACTTGGAAGGCCCTGATCGAGCTCAAGAAGCGCGGCCGGGTCAAGTCAATCGGCGTTTCCAACTTCACCAAGGAAGGCCTGCAGCACATCATCGATGAGACCGGCGTCGTTCCTGCCATCAACCAGGTTGAGCTGCACCCGTTCTTCAACCAGGCTGACCTGCGCGAGTTCAATGCTTCAAAGGGCATCCTGACGCAGGCATGGTCTCCGCTGGGCCAGGGCGGCGAGCTCTTGGAGAGCGCAACCATCGCCGAGATCGCTGCAAAGCACCAGGCAACGCCGGCGCAGGTAGTTATCGCCTGGCACCTTGCCATCGGCAACGTGGTGATCCCCAAGTCCGTCACGGAATCCCGCATCCAGGAGAACTTCGCCGCGCTGAACGTCACGCTGGACGCCACCGACGTCGAGGCCATCAACAGCCTGGACCGCGGTGCCGAAGGCCGTATCGGCCCGGACCCGGCAGTCTCCGACTTCGCCTAAATCCAGTTACAGGCAGGTGCCCCGCTCGGGGCACCTGTTTTTTTATTGCCCGACGCCGGTCACCACCTCCCTAACGCTGCGCCACCTTACTCCGTGGTGAAATTGAGCGACGCAGAGAGACGGAGTTGGCATGGTGCTGTTTGACGCATTGGAGCGGCAGATTGTTGCTGCCCTGCAACTGGATCCGCGGTGCCCGTGGCGAAAGATGGCTGCAGTGCTGGGAGAAGCGGAGCGGACTGTTGCCCGCCGGGGCTCGCAGTTGCTGGAGTCCGGTGCGGTGGCGGTGGTGGGTATTCGCCCCAAACCGTCGGTAGTGCTGGTGGAAATGCGGTGCACACCTGGTACCGTACGTGCTGCTGTGCACGCTCTCTCGCTACGCCCCGACACCACTTTTGTTTACACCACCACCGGTACGGGCGATTGTGTGGCCGAGGTGCTGACGGAACCTTCTCGCATGGGCGAGGTCCTCTCTGATGAGTTGCCGTCCACGATTGGTTTGCGCGATTCCACCAGTTATCCCGTATTGCGATATTTCCGGACTATCCGGGGTTGGCGGCCGGAGGTTCTTTCCGGGGACAAAGTGGAAGCACTGCGTTCAGCGCTCACCCAGGATTCCGGCGCCTTGGTGCCGCGCCAAGAACTAAGCCGCCAGGACAACGAACTAGTGGATGCCCTGTGCGCTGATGGCCGGATGAGTTTTGAAGCCTTAGGACGCCGGGTTGGCGTTTCAGAGGCAACTGCCCGCCGCCGCAGTGAATGGTTGTTGACCAATAGCCAGGTCCAGTTGAGGGCGATCGTGGAGCCCGCCTCCTTTGGCCTCGGTGTTGAGGCGCTGCTCTGGATCCGTGCTTCGCCGCAGCATGTTGAGCACGTGGGGAGGAGCCTTGCTGAGCTCCCCACAGTCCGCTATGCCGCGGCGATCGCCGGAAATTACCAGATCATGGCGGACGTGACTGTGGAGGACATGGCTGCCCTCTACCGCTTCATCACCACTTCCGAATGGGCGCAGAACGCCGCTGGTGTGGATGTGTCCATCCTTCTTGATGCACGAAAACGTGGCGGCAGGGTTATGCGCCAACCGTCGTAAGCGGTGCCTGCGCAGCGTTCGAGGCGGAGGCAGCATTCAGCACTGGCGCGACGGCGGCGTACCCCGTCTGCTGCTCAAAGGCCCGGCCGTACCTGAGTAGCTGCATGTCCGTGTAGTGATTGCCGGCGAGCTGCAGGCCGATGGGCAGCCCGGCCGAGCTCAAACCTGCCGGAACGCTGAGTACAGGCAGGCCGGTGGCGGAGAGCAGGCAGGCTGATCGCATCCAGTCCAGGTACGTCTCGGAAGGAACGCCGGCAATGTCCGCCGGGTATCGCAGCGTGGCATCGAAGGGCAGGACCTGGGCGCATGGGCTGGCAAAAAGATCGTACCGTCCAAAGAAGTCCTGCACGCTGACTTCCAGCCGGGTGCGTGCGGCCGCCGTTTCAATGAAGTCCCGTGCCGTGAGGGCGAATCCCTTTTCCACGTTCCAGTGGACTTCAGGCTTGATGACATCACCGGCGCGCTCCAGGATCGGCCCCAGGCCTGCCGCGAAGTCCAGGGCGCGGGTGTTACCGAACACCAGGTCCGCTCCGCTGAAATCCGGTGTGGCTTCTTCAACAATGGCACCTAGGGCTTCAAAGACGGCCAGTTGCCGTTCCAGGTGCTCAACAACTTCGGGGTCCACGGGTACGCCGATTCCGAAGTCGTGTGACCAGCCGATCCGAACACCGCGCATATCGGTCTCCAGTGTGGTTCTGAAAACCTCGGGGTCCAGTCCGGCAGGGTAGGGAACTCGTGGATCTGAACCTGCGGTAGCGGACATGAACAAAGCTATGTCTTCCACGCTCCGGGCCATCGGGCCTGTCCTTCCCAGCCATGAGTAAGCGTTGGTGTCGGACGGCATGGGGATCACCGCCGTCGACGGCCTGAAGCCCACCACGTTGCAGAAGGAAGCCGGGATGCGGAGTGAACCGCCCATGTCGCTTCCGTCGCCGATGCTCTGTACACGGGATGCAACGACGGCGGCCACCCCGCCGCTGCTTCCGCCTGCGCTCAGGGTGGGGGCGTAGGGGTTGGTGGTGGTTCCGAAGAGGTCGTTGAAGGTGTGGGATCCGGCTCCGAACTCGGGAACGTTGGATTTTCCTGTGCTGATCACGCCGGCCGCTTTCAGCCGCGCAATGATGAGGTCGTCGGCGTCGGGGACGTAGTCGCGTAAGGCCACAGAGCCCTGGGTGGTGCGCATCCCGGCAGTGCTGTTGGTGTCCTTGTGTGTCATGGGCACGCCATGGAGGGGCGGGAGGGCAGCCCCGGAAGCGGTGAGCTGGTCCGCTTCATGTGCCTTGGCCTGCGCACCCTCAGCATCGAGCGTCACCACGGCGTTGATCACGGGGTTTACCTCTGAAATGCGGTCCAGATGGGCGGCTAACGCTTCGCGGGCCGAGACCTTCTTGTGGCGTATGGCTGCGGAAAGTTCGACGGCGGACATCTCGCCGAGGGTGCTGGACATGGTGCTCCTTTGCTGGATTGGTACTGCCTGAAAGTGTGCAGGGCCACATCACTTGGCGGAAGCGCGCCTTCACCTAACGGAAGCTTTGACTGAATCGGCCACTAATAAAGCCGATTTCGTCAGCTATTGAATGTGATCCGGCTCATAGCTGAAGGTGTTGGTAGCCCACTGGCCGATCTGGTCGTTGGGAAGGCTTCGCCCCGGAGTGCAGATGAGAACAGCGCGGTTCCATGACGGATGCGCCGAGGGGCCAACACCGGAGGTTCCCATGCACCAACCCCTGGCTTTTCAGCCGCTTACAGCCAGCGACTCACCGGACATCATGGCTATCGCCAACAATCCCGTCCTGTGGATCTGCGTTGCCGGCGTCTTCGGCGTCATCATCATCCAGTCCATCATCTTCATGAAAGCCGCCCGGCGGGCCGCCCCGTCTGTGGACATGAGTGCTCAGGACATCCGGACCTCGTTCCGCTCAGGCGCGGTCTCGGCAATCGGTCCTTCTTTGGCGGTATCGTTGGTGGCCATCGCTTTGCTGGGTCTCTTTGGGGCGCCGGCAGTGTTGTCCAGGATCGGCCTGATTGGTTCGGCGGCCTACGACGTTTCGGCTGCGGGCATAGCAGCCGGCTCCATGGGGGCCAAGCTCGGCGATGCCAGCTACACGCAGAGTGTCTTTGCGGTTGCCTTCTTCGCCATGAGCATCGGCGGTGCCATGTGGATGCTCGCCACCCTGGTTCTGACCCCGTTGCTCCGGAAGGGTGATGCCAAGATTCGCTCCGTGAACCCTGCGGCCATGGCCATTGTCCCGGCTGCGGCGTTGATCGGCGCCTTCTCCTGCCTGGGGCTTACGGAACTACCTAAATCCGGGATCCACGTGCTGTCCTTCGTAGTTTCCGCCGCAGTGATGGGCACGTGCCTGTTGCTGGCCAAGAAGCTCGGTAAGAGCTGGTTGCGTGAGTGGGGGCTCGGAATCTCGATCGTTGTGGGCCTCGGCGCTGCATTCCTGGCCGTCGGCCAGGCTGCCGGAGCTTAGGACCGCCCGCTTAGGACCGCCCGCCGCGAGCGGCCGCCGTCGTCATTCCCTTAAGCCGAAAGGAACACCCATGTCCACCACCACCACCACCGTTCCAACCACTAACAGCACCGCCATGGCGGACTTCAACCGCACCACGTCCCGCTGGGGCCAGATCACCATGATCGCCGGCCTCCTGATTTCCGTCGCCGGGCCGCTATACCTCGTCTTCGGTACAGGGCTGGACATTGGACCCGCTCAGCTGTGGATTGCGTTCGCCGCAGTGGCCGCCACGTTTGGCATCATCTGGATCGTGGAACCGCTCACCTACTATCCGATCCTGGGCCCGGCCGCGATGTACCAAGCCTTCATGATCGGCAACATCTCCAACAAACTCCTTCCGGCAGCGCTGATTGCCCAAACCAATATCGGGGCCAAGCCGGGCAGTAAGCGGGCGGAACTTGCCGCCGTCGTCGCTATCTGTGGAGCAGCGGTAGTCCACCTGATTTCCTTGGCCATCTTCGTTGGTCTCCTGGGCAGTTGGCTGATCAGCGTCATCCCGCCGCAGGTATTGCTGGTCACCCGGCTCTACGTGCTGCCCACAGTGCTGGGCGCCGTACTGGTGCAGGCCATCGTGTCCATGAAGCAGCCCCGCACCACCGCGTTCGCTTTGCTCGTCTCGGCCGTGGTGGTGTTCGTAGTCTTGCCGCTGGTGCCCTCGCTGGCCATGGTCTCCACCGCCATCGCCGTGCTGGGCACCATCTTGTTGGCGTGGTTCTTCCGTGGCAAGAGCACTGTTGCCGCGGCAAGGCCCATCCACCTCGAGTAGCCGTTACTCGCCATCCCAAGACGCCCTCCACAGGAAAGCAAAGACCCATGACGTCAACAGTCACAGACTTTCAGCTCAATGCCCGCCAGACTGAAAAGCTCCACGCCCTGTACCGGCACCTTCACGCCCACCCGGAACTGTCCATGCAGGAATTCGCCACGGCCACGCTGATCGAGGATCAACTGGACAGCTTGGGCGTAGAGCATTTTCGCTGCGGTGGCACGGGAGTGGTGGGTGTCCTGCGAAATGGGACCGGGCCGGTAGTGGCCTTCCGCGCCGATTCGGATGGCCTGCCCATCGAGGAAGCCACCGGGCTGGACTACGCAAGCACGGACACTGGCACCCTCCCCGATGGCACCACCGTTCCGGTCATGCACGGCTGCGGACACGACACACACGTGGCGAGTCTGCTCGGCGCCGCGGAAGTTCTTGCCGGTAACCAGGACGCCTGGTCCGGGACGCTGGTGCTGATCTTCCAGCCCGGTGAGGAGACTGCCGCCGGCGCCCTGGCAATGCTCGACGATGGACTGTGGGACAAAGCTCCCCGGCCGGAAGTGGTCTTCGGGCAGCACGTCATGCCCCGGCCCGTAGGTACAGTTGCCATTTCAAGCGGACCGGTGGCTGCGATGGCAGATTCGCTGCGGGTCGCCGTTCATGGCCGTCAGTCGCACGGTTCCCAACCACAAGACTCCATTGACCCCATTGTCATGGCAGCCCACATGGTCACCCGTTTGCAGAGCATTGTGTCCCGCGAACTGGACCCGAGGAAGTCCGCCGTGGTCACCGTGGGGACCTTCCATGCCGGGCTGAAGGAAAATATCATCCCCGCCTCGGCCGAGTTCACGCTCAACATCCGCACGTTCGATGAGGATGTCCGAGCCCAGGTCCTCTCCGCTGTTCGCCGCATTATCGAGGCCGAAGCCGCCGCTTCCGGGGCGCCTAAGCCGGACATCGAGGAGATGTACCGCTTCCCGCAATGCTTCAACGATCCCGACGCCGTTCCTCCCGTCGTGGAAGCACTGCGGCTTGCGCTGGGGGCCGAGTCCGTTGAAATCACCCCACCCATGATGGGCAGCGAAGACTTCGGGCACCTGGGCACGGCCATTGGAGTGCCGTCTGTGTTCTGGATGTTCGGCGGCACGCCCGTAGCCGGACACGAAGGCCCCGGTCCGGCGCCCGTCAACCACTCGCCGTTCTTCGCGCCTGAGCTGGAAGGATCACTGGCCGGGGGAGTAGCTGCCGCCGTCGCAGTGCTGATGTCCCGGCTGGGCTAGCGTCACACTGGGCTAGCATCAACGGGTGAAGGCCCTTGATCTCGTCCCCATCCCGCCGGGGGAAATTGAACTGCGTGATGCCCGGTCCCGTGGCAGCCGTTGGGTGATGCTGGAGGCGTTTTCACTGGCCCGGATCCCGGTTACGGAGTCTGAATGGGCCGCAGTGGAGGGCCGGAGCCGGGAAATCGTGGGAAACGTCCCGGTTCATGGCGTCACGTGGTTCGACGCCGTGGGTTGGTGCAACCGAGCATCCAACGCAGCAGGATTGACTGAGGCGTATCAAGTGCAAGGCAGAACAGTTTTCTGGAACACCCAAGCAGACGGTTACCGGTTGCCTACCGAGGCCGAATGGGAATGGGCCTGCCGTGCAGCTACAACCACTCCCAGGTACGGCGAGCTTGCGGAGATCGCATGGACCGCCGCAGACGAGGTAGAAGGTCCCCAGGACGTTGCAGGCAAGGCTCCCAACAACTTCGGACTGTTCGACACTCTCGGCAATGTGTGGGAATGGTGCTGGGACTTCGCGGACACTGCCCGATACGGCGATTACCGCAGTCTGCGGGGCGGTGGTTGGGCTGATGAGGCGTGGAGTTGCCGGGCCTCCGTCCGCCGGGGGAGCGCCCCTGACGCCGTTCTAGAAGACGTTGGCTTCCGGGTGGCGCGCGGAGCAGTTGGAACGGTTGGGGAGCAATCTGCGCAAGGTTGGTCCGCCGTCGACGACTGGCAGCGGGCGCAAGTCCGTGGTCCTTTGCCCATGGGCTGGACGCCGAACCGTGAGCTGAGGGATCCGGAGCCGTCCTAGGATGGGCACATGGGGGAAACTGAGGATCTTTTTGACGGGCCTGCATCCAGCTTGCCGGAAGCACTATCGAACACAGCGGTGTTGTCGCAGGGAACTGCACAGTACAGGCAGGCTGCGGAGGAAGAGACTCCGGTCAAACACATCAGCGGCTACGCGCCCTTCGTCGCGTTCTGTGAAAGCCGGGGAGTTTCCGCCAAGCAACTCGCCACCGATGTGCCCGAGCTGTTGGCATTCCTACGCTCCAGCCCCGGCAACATTGCGGACGATCCCCTGATGCGCGAGGCAGCCACCATTTTCGTAGGGAACGTCATCGCGGCCCTGCGCCCGGAGGCTCACTGGAGGTTGATGCCGGACGGATCCCGCGAAGTAGGGGACCGCGGCATGATGATCACCCTGGACCGTTTGATGGACGGGCTGCAGGAGGCCGATGACGCGATGGTTTCCGGCCTCCTCGGTCAGTTGGCGGAATGGGCCGGCGAGGAGCCGGACGCTCCTGCGCTCGCCGAGTTGAGGCCAATTCCCACAGGACAGGCTCCTGAATCTTTTGTGAGGCCGCACTTGGACTCGCCTAGGTATCGTGGCGTTGATGGCGATCCGATCGACTACGGGAACAGATGGGGTTCCGATAGTCCACCGGAGGATTCTTACAGCGTGGAAACCAACACTGAACGATTCGAAGGGCTTCACACGGTGGCCCGGGCACTGATCGAATACCTGGCCCGCGTCTACGACGTCGAGGTCAGCGCGGATCCGGCCCACGCCGCGGAGGTGTCCATGGAGGCCGGCGAGGTAGTCGAGGCCGCACGCCTGACACCCCGTGACCCGCTTGCGGCTCCTTTGACGTTCGTCTTCACCAGCTACCCGGGAGTGCTGGTTCACGCCGGTGCGCTGCATGACTTTCCGTTCCCCATCTGCGGCTGCGACGCTTGCGATGAAACCGCTGAAACCGAGGCATCCCGTTTGGAGGAACTGGTCCTCAGCGTTGCAGCAGGCGGCTACGGCGAGCGTTATCCCGTGGGCCGGAAGAAATGGGCCGAATACGCGCTCTTCGCTGCCGACGGATCCGGAAACCGCAGCGGCGCTGGCCCTCATGGAGCAACCGCCGCTCAGCTGGCTGCCGCGGAGGAGCAACTCAAAGCGGTCCCGGACGGTTGGAGGCCATGGCCACTGAGGAGGAGAGAGAACCTCTAAGCGTGTTCCGGGGATTGAGCTCGTCCAGCTGTGCCGCCGGCGGTTCAGCTCATTCGGAACCATGACTCAAGAAACAAAAGCCCCCGGAAACGCATGGTTTCCGGGGGCTTTTCTCTGAGCTTCCTATCAGAATCGAACTGATGACCTTTTCATTACGAGTGAAACGCTCTACCGACTGAGCTAAGGAAGCAACGCGTTCATCACCGGTTTCCCGGGCGATCACGCAAGACATAACTGTAATAGAGGCACCGCACCCGGGTCAAAACGGGCAGAAGGGGCCGGAACAAGCAGGCCGTTGCAGGGATGTTCATCCGGGCGTCGGGCCGGGTTCAGGCGGTGGTTTCCCGGCAACCGGAAGCTGGGGAATCACCTGTGGCGAGGTATGCCCGCTGCACAGACATCGAAGGAGCTGCTCCATGACGGGGGATGCAATGAATGGGGACGCGAACACACCAGCCGGGAACAGCCACACACCGAATCGGCTGAGGCTCGCTGTGGTGGACATGGTGGGGACCACCATCACGGACGATGGCCGCACCGAGCGTGCCATGTCCCGGGCTCTGGCGGAGCACGGAATTGAACCTGGCAGCAGCCGCTTTGAGAGCATGCTCGGTTACGCAAGGGACACCATGGGTTTCTCCAAAATGACCGTCTTCGGGCACCTTTTCGAGGACCCCGCTGTGGCCGAGAGTGCCAACAAGGTCTTTGAGAAAACCTATGACGAACTCATTGAAGACGGCGGTGTGCGCGCTATTGCCGGAGCCGAGGAATCCATTCTGTGGATGCGCGAATCCGGCATGCAGATCTGCTTGGCCACAGGCTTCGGCCGCCATACCCAAAACATGGTGCTGGAATCGCTGGGCTGGATGGGCCTGGCGGACCTCAGCCTGTGCCCCTCGGACGCCGGACGCGGGAGGCCATACCCTGACATGATCCTGACGGCCGTGCTGGCACTGGACCTCGACGACGTGCGGGAGGTGGCAGTTGTGGGAGACACCAGCTCTGACATGCTCTCTGGCGTTCGTTCGGGCGCCTCCCTTGTGGCCGGCGTCCTCACCGGCTCCCACTCGGAGGCGACGCTACGCGCGGCGGGGGCCACCGTCGTCGTGGATTCCATCAAGCAGCTCCCGCTGTTGGTGGAGAAGCGCCAAGCCAGGCACCTTTAGCACTTGATGCCGTCCTGCGGCAGCTTGCCGTCCACAAAGTAATCGTCGACGGCGGTGCTGACGCAGGAGTTCGCGCGGCCGTAGGCTGTGTGCCCCTCACCTTCCCACGTGACCAGGGAGGCATTCCCCAGTTGCTTGCGCAGCGACTGGGACCACTCGTAGGGCGTTGCGGGATCGCCCGTGGTGCCTACCACCACAATGGGGGCTGATCCTTTGTATTCCACGGGGGCCGGCGTGCGTTTGCTGGGGTACGGCCAGTCCTTGCAGGTGATGCCACCGTAGGCGAAGAACGCGCCAAACGTGGGGGACTCCTGCATGAGGCTGACTTCTTCGGCCCGCATGGCGGCGGTGTCCGTAACCATGGGGTAATCCAGGCAGTTGATGGCCTGGAAGGCAAAGGCGGAGTTTGAGCTGTACTTGCCGTCGGGCTCCCGATCGGCGCCAAGATCGGCCAGGCGCATCATCTGCGAGACGTCGCCGGAGAAAGCACTATCCAGCGCCTGGGTCAGGGCCGGCCAACTTTGGTCGTTATAGAGGGGCAGGATGAGGCCGTTGACGAAGTCATTGGCGGTCACCAACCTTCCGTCCTTGGCGGTCTGCGGATTCTGGTCCACTGCAGCTATGAGGTCCCGTATTTCCTGGACACCGTTCTCCGGGGATCCGCTCAGGGGGCACTGTTGTTGTCGCTGGCAGCTGGCCACGTAGGTGTTCAGGGCCTTTTCGAAGGCGCGTGCCTGTCCGGAGGTCAGTTCTTCGTTGGTGATTGCGGGGTCCACCGCACCGTCAAGGACCACCCGGCCCACGTTGTCCGGGAAGAGTGAAGCATAAGTGGAGCCCAGGAAGGTGCCGTAGGAGAAACCCAGGTAATTGAGCTTGGCATCGTTGGACACCGCGCGCAGGACGTCCAGGTCCTTCGCGGCGCTCACCGTGTCTATAAGGCCCAGGACGTCCCCCGTTTGCTGGGCACATTGATCGGCAAAGGACTTGTTGAAGGCAAGGGCCGCGGCCAGGCCTTCGTCGGTGTTCTTGCGGAACACTTTCTCGCGGGCGGCGTCACGTTCGGCGTCGGTCATGCAGGTCACCGGGGCGGAGCGGCCCACGCCCCTGGGATCGAAACCCACGACGTCGTAGTTGGCACGCAGTTTCTCGGTGAAGTGGGTGTTGCCGGCGTCCTTGACGAAGTCCACCCCGGACCCACCAGGTCCTCCAGGGTTGACCAGAATGGACCCTTGCTTGTTGCCGGTGCTGGGCAACTTGATGACAGAAAGCGTGATGTCCCCGGCTGCGGGATTGGCGTAATCCTTAGGTACTTGGACCTTGCCGCAATGGAAGCCGTCCTCGCACGAGCTCCACTCCACCGGCTGGGAGTAGTACTTCTCCAGGCCCTTGGGTGCTGAGGCGGCAATGGAGGGATCCACGGTGCTGGTGGAGGGTTGGGCGGTTGGGGCCGGCATGAAGGGAACGGTGCAAGCGCTCAGCACGAGCATGGAAGCGAGGGCAACACACAGGGCCGCAAACCTCCCGCGGGGCTTCTTCCCCGCGTGGCCACGTCCTGCACCCCGGCTCGCCGAACCACCGCCCGCATCAAGCTGGGCGGACCGGTCCCTTGAAGGGGTACCGGCGGACCGGCGGGGTGCGGACTTCATGCATTCTCCTATTGCTGGATGAGGCTGGTGGCCATGGACTCAACCGCCAACAGCGGCGCCACGTTGGTGGTGGTGATTCGGACACGGGCTTTGTTGATGGCGTCCATCCGGGCCAGGGTGGTTTCGGGCGTTGAATGGCCCGCGTAGTCTTCCAATTCGCTCTTGAGTTCAACGTTGACCAGTTCCACCGCGTTCCCCAATTGAATGATCAGGACATCCCGGTAGAAGGACAACAGATCCGTCAACGTACGGTCCAACGAATCGGTGATGGAGCGTTTGGCCCGCCGTTTCTGGTCGTCTTCGAGTTGCTTGACCTGGCTGCGCATGGAGGGTGGGAGAGTACCGGACTCGGGCGCGCCCAAGCTGGCCAGCAGCGCGATCTTCTCGGCAGCATCGCGTTCATCATTGGAGCTGTTGGCTTCCTCGGTGGCAATCTTCACCAACTTCTCAGCCATCATCACAGCAGCTGTCACCCCGCGGAGTCCCAGGGGTATCCGTACGGTGTCCATCCGGCGCTGACGTGCGTCGGCGTCGTGGGCCAAACGGCGTGCAATCCCGATGTGGCTTTGGGCGGCGCGTGCTGCACGGTCCGCGAGTTGGCGTTCCACGCCGTCGCGCCTGACCAAGAGATCGGCCACATCCGAGGCGGGCGGGAGGCGCAGGCTCACGGGGCGGCATCTGGAACGGATGGTCACCAGGACATCTGCAGGGGAGGGGGCGCACAGCATCCAAATGGTCCGCGGAGTGGGCTCCTCGATCGCTTTCAGCAGGACGTTAGTGGTGCGTTCGGCCATCCGGTCCGCATCCTCCACCACAATGATCCGCCACCGTCCAGTAGCCGGCCGGTCACCGGCTTTGGACACCAGTTCGCGGGCTTCATCAATGGTGATGGTGACCTTCTCGGTGCGCACGAACGTCACATCCGAGTGCGTCTCGCCCAGGATCGTGTGGCACGCCGCGCATTGTCCGCAGCCGCGCATGGTGACGTCGTCCTGCTCGCAATTCAGGGCCGCGGCGAAAGCCTTCGCGGCGTTTGAACGCCCCGATCCGGGCGGCCCAGTGAAAAGCCACGCATGGGTCAGCCCGGTATCGCCCTGCGCCGCTTGCTTGAGTTGAGCCACTACAGGAGCCTGGCCTTGGAGATCGTCCCAGACGCTCACGGCTTGGTGTCCAGAGCAGGTCCGTCCTTGAGTGCGGCGTCCACAGGCACAGGCGTTTCAGAGGACTCCAGGAGTGCCTCCACCCGCTCCAGTATCCGGGCGGCCAAAGTTTCAATATCGGCACTTGCAGGCAGCACCAGGTAACTCGACGGCGCCGCTGCCGCGAGATCCAAGAATGCGTGCCTGATAGCGGAATGGAAATCATCCGGCTCGGACTCCAGCCGGTCCTCTGTAGCGTCCCCGGCGGTGCGCCGCCGGCGGCCATCGGAGGGGTCGACGTCGAGCAGTACCGTCAGGTGCGGATGGAGGCCCTCGGTGGCCCAGTTGTTGAGCGACAATACGCCATCAGCCCCGAGGCCACGCCCCGCACCCTGGTAGGCCACGGACGAATCGATGTAGCGGTCCGTGATGACCACCGTTCCCGCCGCAAGCGCAGGCCGGATCACCTGGCTGGCATGGGCAGCGCGGGCGGCGGCGAACATGAGGGCTTCCGTGCGGGGATCTATGGTGCCGTGCCCGTGATCCAGAACCAGGGAACGCAATTTTTCGCCGATGGGAGTGCCGCCGGGTTCACGGGTGCGCAGCACGGAGAGGCCCCGTGCTTCAAGCGCGTCAGAGAGCCGGACGGCCTGGGTGGACTTTCCCGCTCCGTCCCCGCCTTCGAAGGCGATGAAAAGGCCTGGGCTCTTAATACTCACTGGACTAGCCTACCGATCACCGGCATACGAGACGGCTTTTATCCACAGCATTGCCCGCCACTACGCTGAAACCATGAGCCTTTCCGATCAGCATGCAGCCGATTTGTCTCCGGAAACCGTTGTAGTTGCAGCCGGCCGCCCGGACCGCGCCCACGACGAGCCCGTGAACCCGCCCATCGTCCTGTCCTCCACATACTTCGGAACAGGCTCACTGAGCGATGGAGACCGAGGATACGGGCGCTACGCCAACCCCACCTGGGATCCCTTCGAGGACGCGTTGGCCAAACTGGAAGGTGCCACCCTGCCAGGGCTGCTGTATGCCTCAGGCCTGGCCGCAGTCAGCTCGGCCTTATCCCTTGTCCCGGCAGGAGGTGTGGTGGTGATGCCCTCGCACAGCTACGCCGGATCCTTGGTCATGGCCACGGAACTTGCTGACAAGGGATTCCTGGAGCTGCGAACAGTGGACATCGCGGACACGGACGCTGTGAAGGCGTTGATCAGCCCGGAACAAGGCAAGAAGGCAGACCTGCTCTGGCTCGAAAGCCCCACCAATCCCATGCTGGGCATCGCTGACATCACGGCACTGACCGAAGCAGCCCACGCAGCAGGCGCAATAGTGGTTACGGACAACACCTTCTCCACGCCCTTGGTGCAGCAACCGCTCAAGCTGGGCTCCGACGTCGTACTTCACTCGGTGACCAAATACCTGGCTGGACATTCGGACGTTGTCCTTGGCGCCCTGGTCACATCCAACCCGGAAATTCGTGCCACACTCCTGCACCACCGCATCATCCACGGCGGCATCGCAGGTCCGTTCGAAGCATGGCTGGCTCTGCGCGGCCTCCGTACGTTGGCCCTGCGGATCGAGCGCTCGCAGGCCTCCGCTGCCACCCTTGCCGAACGGCTGAGCACCCACCCCCGGGTTGAGGCAATCCGCTACCCCGGCTTGTCCACGGATCCGGGACATGAGCGTGCCAAGGTGCAGATGAAGGGCTTCGGCTCCATCCTGTGCATCCAGATCGCCGGGGACCATAACCGCAGCGGTGCCGACGCCGCGGACCAACTGGTCCGTGCCCTGCAGCTTTGGCTGCCTGCAACGTCGTTGGGTGGAGTCGAGTCGCTCATTGAACGCCGACGCCGGCACACGGCTGAGCCGCTGAGCGTCCCGGAGAATCTGGTCCGGCTGAGCGTTGGAATTGAGAACGTTGAAGACCTCTGGTCCGACCTTGAGCAAGCGCTGAAGACTTTGGACAGCTAGGCTAAGGGCGTGGACGGAAAATACTTGATCGACCTCGTTACCGACGGTGTGTATCGCATCATTGGCCTGGTAGCTCTTGCCTTGGAACTGTGGGCCTTTGTGGACTGCCTGCGCCACAAGCCAACATTGTTCGTGGCTGCGTCCAAGCGCACTAAGACCTTCTGGCTGGCACTGACCGGTGTTGCCCTGGCGATCGGCGCCCTGACGGTCCTCACCGGCGGCAGCGCCCTGGGCTTGTTCGGTATCGCAGCCGTCACGGCAGCCTGTGTGTACCTCGCTGACGTGCGTCCTGCTGTGCGCGAGGCCGGCAGCGGTGGCAACCGCAACGTCGGCCCCTACGGCCCCTGGTAGATCAGGCTCCCAGCGGCGCAGTTCAGGTTCACAGCGGCGCTACTGCGTCCCACCCCACCGTCACTTCGCCCAAGCGCCACCGCGCCGGACCATCCTGAAGCGGCCACCCGGCGTCGCGGAGTGAATGGCACATTCCGGTCCAGCGTTGCCGGTTACCGAACGATGCCAGCGGCGCGGCTTCCAGCCAGGCTTTGTCCATGGCCTGGAGGAACGCATGGATTGGTTCGCCCGGAACATTCCTGTGGATCAGGGCCTTGGGGAGCCGTTCGGCAACTTCGGAGGGCAGCTCAAAACTGCCGAATCGCACGGAGAAACTCAGGCTCAGCGGCCGCTCGGGGTCAAGCGCCACCCACGTGACGCGGCGCCCGATCTCGTCACAGGTTCCGTCGATGAACAAGCCACCCGGGGCCAGCCGTGACTGAACCAGCCGCCAAATCCCGGCGACGTCCACTTCCTCATACTGCCGCAGCACGTTGAAGGCCCGGACAAGAACAGGATTTCCTGGCACTGGTACTTCGAAGCCGCCCACATGGAAGTTCAAGCCCGGGCGTTCGAGCGCCTGCGCTGTGCGCACGCGCTCCGGTTCGATCTCAATTCCGCACACCCGTACGTCCGGCCGAACAGCCTGCAGCCGTTCAAAAAGTTCCACTGCGGTCCTTGGCGAGGCCCCATAGCCCAGGTCCACTACAAGGGGGTCGACGGCGGCGCGCAGCCGCCACGCCTGCGGCCCGGCAAGCCAACGGTCCACCCTCCGCATGCGATTTGGGTTGGTGGTCCCGCGGGTGACGTTGCCAACGGGTTTCCCGCCCCGACTCCGGGGTGAGCCTACCCGTTCCGCTTTTTGCACCACGGCGTCCACTTTATCCTGCAACGCGGGGTCACTTATGGCCCATCAAGACGTCCACCATGGGCCCCAAGTGACCCCGCGTTGCTCTTCGTAACGCCGGGCAGGGCACGTAACCGCTCAGCTAGGATGAAAACCATGACTTACAAGCTGATTCTGCTGCGCCATGGCCACAGCGAATGGAACGCCAAGAACCTGTTCACCGGTTGGGTGGACGTTGACCTGAACGATCAAGGCCGCAAAGAAGCAGTGCGCGGTGGAGAGCTCCTGGTTGAGAATGACATTCTCCCGGACGTTCTTTACACCTCGCTCCTGAAGCGTGCCATCAACACCGCCAACATGGCGCTGGACAAGGCAGACCGCGGCTGGATCCCCGTCAAGCGCGACTGGCGCCTCAACGAACGCCACTACGGCGCCCTGCAGGGCAAGGACAAAGCCCAGACCCTCGCGGAGTTCGGCGAAGAGCAGTTCATGGAGTGGCGCCGCAGCTACGACACGCCGCCGCCGGCCCTGTCCGATGACAGCGAGTTCTCCCAGGCACACGACGTCCGCTACAAGGATCTTGGCGACGCCCTGCCGCGCGCCGAGTGCCTCAAGGACGTCCTTGTCCGCCTGCTCCCTTACTGGGAATCGGACATCAAGGAAGACCTCAAGGCAGGCAAGACCGTATTGGTCACCGCCCACGGTAACTCCTTGCGTGCGCTGGTGAAGCACCTGGATGGCATCAGCGACGACGCCATTGCCGGGCTCAACATCCCCACCGGTATCCCGTTGGTGTATGAACTGGACGAGGACTTCCAGCCGATCAACGCCGGCGGAACCTACCTTGACCCGGACGCCGCAGCGCAGGCCATCCTCGCGGTGGCAAACCAGGGCAAGAAATAAGCAAACGACGACGGCGGCCCGGTCACTTCAGGTGACCGGGCCGCCGTCGTCATTAATGCGGTGTGGCTAGAAGCCTTCGGGCTGCCATTCGCCGGTCACCAGGTAGGTGACCTTGCGGGCTACGGAGACGCCGTGGTCCGCGAAGCGCTCGAAGTAGCGGCTGGCCAAAGCCACGTCCACGGTGGTGGAAGGGCTTTCGCTCCACTCGGGCGAAGCAATGGCCTTGAAAACGCTGAGGTGAAGATCGTCCACGGCGATGTTGATTTTGAGGATGTCGCGGGCAACCTCGAGATCGCGGGTTTCCAAAAGTTCAATGACCTTTGCCGTGATCTCGATGTCGTGCTGGGCCATGGCCTTGAAGGTCTGGGTCAGCGGTGCCGGGATGACGGTGGCCGGGTAGCGCAGGCGCGCCAGCTGGGCGACGTGGCGGGCGAGGTCGCCCATGCGTTCCAGCGATGCACTCATGCGGAGGGAACCCACAATCATGCGCAGATCGCTCGCGACAGGACCCTGCAGGGCAAGGATGTCGATGGCACGCTCGTCGAGGCTGTTCTGCAGGAAGTCGATGCGGGCATCCGCCGCGATCACGTCCTGGGCAAGATCCACGTCAGCGCCTTCGAAGGAAGTAGTAGCCTTCGTAATTGCTTCGTGAACCAGCTTGGAGATCTCGATGAGGTCGTCACCTACCTGGGTGAGCTCCTCCTGAAAAACCTTGCGCACTAAGGCGTCCTTTCCTTGGAGATCCGCGTCCCATGCCGGGTGACGGATCTCAAAACCATTGACAGTCCAACCAGTAACTGTGTCAGGGGCCTATGAACGGTTCGGCACCTTTAGATGAACGTTAGTTGAACCGTCCGCGTTTGGCGCAAGATCACCACTTGGCCCTGTTTCAACAGCATAAGCTGGACACGTGGATCCATTGCTCATAGGTGTCGTCGCTGGCCTGGTAGGCCTGTCTTTGGGCGTCTTTGGCATGCTCGCCTTCAGGATTAGCGAACGGCAGCGCAGCATCGTGGACCTGGACGTGAGCGAACCCCTGCTGCCCGAGGGTGCTGCCGAGGTGCTCTCGGTGGTGGGACGTGCTTTCGTGGTGGTGGACGCGATCGACGGCGTGGTCCGCGCCAGCCCTGCCGCTTATGCCTATGGTCTGGTGCGCGGGCACACAGTGGTGCACAAACAACTCTTGGACATGACAGCCAAGGTCCGCCGCGACGGCGTGATCCTGGAGGAGCAATACGAGCTCCCGCGCGGCCCGCTGGGTAAAGGCACCATTGTTGTCCAAGTCAGGGCAGCCATGCTCGGGTGGGAATACATCGTGCTGCTGGCTGACGACCGCACCGAGATCACCCGTACCGAGGAGATCCGCAACGACTTCGTGGCCAACGTCTCCCACGAACTCAAAACGCCCGTGGGGGCCATCTCGCTCCTTGCCGAGGCGCTCGAAGCTTCGCCGGACGACGAGGAAGCTGTGCGCAGGTTCGCCAAGCGCATGCACAAAGAGTCCGGGCGGCTCGCTGCCTTGGTCCAGGACATCATTGAACTTTCCCGGTTGCAGGGCGCCAACGTGGCCCAGCAGGGTCATCCGGTGGATATCAACACCGTGATCTCCGAAGCCGTGGACCGCTCGCAACTGCCGGCGGAGAGCAAGAACATCCAAATCGTTGTGGGCGGACACACCGACTCCATGGTGTTCGGGGATCGTGACCTGCTGGTGACGGCCCTTCGGAACCTGATTGACAACGCCATCCGCTATTCGCCCGAGAATACGCGGGTGGGTGTCGGCGTCCGGACGCGGGAGGGCGTCGTCGCTATTTCCGTCACGGACCAGGGCGAAGGCCTTACACCGGAGGACCAAGAGCGGGTGTTCGAACGCTTCTACCGCGTGGACGCCGCCCGGTCCAGGCATACCGGCGGCACCGGACTGGGCTTGAGCATTGTCAAGCACGTAGTGTCCAACCACGGCGGCGAGGTGACGGTGTGGTCCCAGCCCGGCCAGGGGTCAACCTTCACCGTCCGCCTGCCGGAGATGGAAGGACAGGATGACGACGCCGGCCTGCCGGCTGCCGCTGCTTCCGAACAGCAGGTGGGTGCCGCCGTCGAGCCCCGTTCCCTGAGCCAACAACCCCATCGCGTGGACCAACACGTGAACGAAAAATCGGGTGCCAATGGCGCCCAAGAGCAAGGAGCCAGCGCTTGAGCCGGATTTTGATAGTGGAGGACGAAGAGTCCTTCAGCGACCCCCTGTCCTATCTCCTGGGCAAGGAAGGGTTCGACGTCGAGGTAGTGGATAACGGCAGCGACGCCTTGGTGGAGTTTGATCGGAACGGTGCAGACCTGGTTCTGCTGGACCTGCAGCTGCCGGGCACCCCGGGGACCGAGGTGTGCCGCCAACTTCGCCAACGCTCCAGCGTCCCGGTGATCATGCTGACGGCCAAGGACTCCGAAATTGACAAGGTTGTTGGCCTGGAGCTCGGGGCCGATGATTACGTCACCAAGCCCTATTCTTCGCGTGAACTGGTAGCCCGCGTCCGTGCGGTGCTGCGGCGGCAAAGCGAGCCCGAGGAACTGATCACCTCCACCGTGCAGGCGGGTCCTGTTCGCATGGACATCGAACGGCATGTGGTCAGCGTCAACGGGGAACAGGTTTCCCTGCCGCTGAAGGAGTTTGAGCTCCTGGAGATGCTGCTCCGTAACTCGGGCCGGGTCCTGACGCGTGGCCAGTTGATAGACCGTGTGTGGGGTTCTGATTACGTGGGGGACACCAAGACCCTTGATGTCCACGTGAAGCGGCTGCGCAGCAAAATTGAGCCTGATCCCTCTGCACCCCGGTACTTGGTGACAGTGCGCGGCCTGGGCTACAAATTCGAGCCGTAGAGCCCGAAACTAAGACCAATAAGACAAGAAAGGGTCCCGCGGCAAGCTGCGGGACCCTTTCTTGTCTGTTCGTGTGGCCTCTTAGTGGCCAGCGGCCGGAGCCTCGGAGGTAGTAGCCGTGGACGTCGGCGTTGCCGTGGGGCTCGGCGTGCTGGGCAGGTACTTGGCGTACTCGGGCAGGGTGCCGTCAACCACCGGGACGTTGATGGTGGCGGAGTCTGATCCGCTGCGGATGGTCACCGGAACCAGGCCACCGGGGATAACTCCGGCGGTGCTCAGAATGGCAGCATCTGCGGAGTCATTGAGGTAGGTTTCCGAGTTCGCCTTGACCGGGATCTCGGTCTGGGAGCCGTTGGCACCGCTGACGCTGAGTGTTGCATCCGAGCTGGACTGGTTGAACACGGCGCCGATCACGCGGCCCGGTTCCTTCTCGCCCGTGGAAACAATCAGCATGTTACGCAGCTGCAGGGGACCGAGATCAGCTTTGATCCCGTCTGATGCCGAGTATTGGTGGGTAGTCTGCTGGGCGTTGACGAATCCACAGCCGGTGACGGACAGAAGACCGACGCCGATTGCAGCCGCCGCAATTGCCAGCTTGCCGCGCTGGACAGGGTTCATCGCAGTATTGCGCACGACACCTACTCCTCAAGAGTCATTGGAACACTTTTCAGCCATAGCCTATCGGCAAAGCGGTCAAAATATGGATTCGCGCAAGCTATGTGGCGCTATGACCGGACGAGATCTTGATCGCATTGTGTCCAGTCCAAGCATCTTTTGCCGAATACGTCAAGACTTTGGAGGAAGTCGTTTTAGGCCTGCTTCCCAGTATTGGCGCGGGTCAGAGGCCCATGCGGTGCCAGTCGTATGCCTTAAACGTGATAGACTAGTGTGCGGGAAAGGGGAAAGTCCACATGGTTTTTGAGGTCGGCGAGACAGTAGTTTACCCTCACCACGGTGCAGCAAAAATTGAAGAAATCAAGATGCGCACCATCAAGGGCGAAGAGAAAATGTATCTCAAGCTCAAGGTGGCCCAGGGTGATCTGACCATTGAAGTTCCAGCAGAGAACGTTGACCTTGTTGGGGTCCGGGACGTTGTGGGCAAAGAAGGCTTGGAGCACGTGTTTGACGTTCTCCGCGCCGAGTTCACAGAAGAGCCTACCAACTGGTCACGTCGTTACAAGGCGAACCTGGAGAAGCTTGCTTCAGGCGATGTCATCAAGGTGGCGGAGGTCGTTCGCGATCTTTGGCGTCGTGATCACGATCGCGGCCTTTCCGCAGGTGAGAAGCGGATGCTGGCCAAGGCGCGGCAGATTCTGATTTCAGAACTGGCCCTGGCTGAGAAGACAGATGAAGAGAAGGCTGCAAGCGTTCTTGACGAGGTCTTGGCTTCCTAAGAATTGAGCCCGGTGGTGCGAAAGCATCGCCGGGTTTCTTTTTTTCCCAGTGGCCGGCTGCGGCGGCACGGAATTACCCGCTTTGTGGGTATTCCATGCACATTCCGCATAATCTAGGGCGCATGAGTATTCCTTCCAAGCGCGCCGTAACGGCCGTGATCGTGGTTGCCGCCGGTTCCGGTGAACGCCTCGGCTACGGCATGCCCAAAGCCCAGGTTCCGCTGGGCGGCGAAACAATTCTGATGCATGCCCTCCGCGGTGTGGTTGCTTCCGATGTTGCGCGCCAAATCTGCGTTGCCGTGCCCAAGGGCGATACTGCCCTGCGCGAGTCGATCTCCGAGTTCACCATCGATCTGGTGGACGGCGGCCCAGAAATTTCAGTGGTCGACGGCGGTTCCTCCCGTGCGGATTCGGTCCGCGCCGCTATGGCCGCCTTGGAGGACGGAACAGAATTGGTCCTTGTCCATGATGCCGCGCGTGCGCTCACCCCGGAGCGGGTGTTCCAGCGCGTAGCCGAGGCCCTGGCTTCCGGGGCGAAGGCCGTCATTCCCACCATGCCTGTAGTGGACACCATCAAGACTGTTGCCGAAACGAGCGGCTCAGAGACCTCCATTGCCCCCGAGGTTGTCACAGGCACAGCACCCCGCGAACACCTCCGTGCCGTCCAGACTCCGCAAGGCTTCGAGCTGGCAGTCCTGCGCCAGGCGCACGAGGCTGCAGGGCTTTTTGATGACAAGCAATCCGCAGCTGTGACCGATGACGCCATGCTGGTGGAACTCCTCGGCGTTCCGGTCCACGCTGTCCGCGGAGCAAGCCAGTCGCTGAAAATCACCACGCCCTTGGACCTGATCATTGCTGAGGGCCTGCTCGAAGGTCCCCTGGGAATCCGTTGGGTGGAAGGTTAGATGGCACTGGATGCGAACCTAGTGCTGCCCCGCACTGGAGTGGGCATAGATGTCCACGCCTTTGCTCCTCAGGATGACCCCCAGCCGCTCTGGTTGGGCGGGCTCTATTGGGAAGGAGAGCAAGGGCTTTCAGGGCATTCCGACGGCGATTGCGTAGCGCACGCTGCTGCCGACGCCCTCTTTTCTGCCTGCGGAATCGGGGATCTGGGCACCCACTTCGGCACTGACCGCCCCGAGTTCGCGGGTGCCTCAGGCGTGAAGCTGCTCGGAGAAGCGGCACGCATCGTTCGTGAAGCAGGATTTGAAATCGGTAACGTCGCCGTGCAGTTCGTGGCCAACCGTCCCAAGTTCGGGCCGCGGCGGGAAGAATCCCAGCGAGTCCTGAGCGAAGCCGCGGGTGCCCCTGTCAGTGTTACGGCAACCACCAGCGACGGACTGGGCTTCACTGGGCGCGGTGAAGGAATCTCGGCCGTTGCCACGGCACTCGTGTATCCGGTGCCTGCTCACCCGGTGTCTGTCGTCGAGGACGCCACCGCTGAGCCTGGCCCCGCGAAAGGTGCGCCGCATGCCTAAGCCACGTTCCGGCGTCGTGCGTTCCGCTGTGCTGTCTGCCGGCCTGGCCGCTTCGCTCCTGCTGAGCGGGTGTGGAGGGGCGCAAACCATGGACGTGGCAGCGAGCTGCGCGTTCTTGAACGATGACACCTTCAAGCCTGACGGCAACCAGCAGCAGCAGTCCAAGCAGATTGCCGAGCACTACCACCAGATCGCGGACAAACTGGCGCCGGAGATTGGGAACCCTATCAAGCAGATGGCGGCAATCATGGATGAGGCGGCCGGTTCGTCCCTCGGAGCAGCCACCCAGGACCAGCAGGAGAAGCTCAAGGTGCAGTTCAACAAGATCGGCGAATACTGCAAGTAGGCAGGTCACGCCGCGTCATCGGCTAATCTGGAGCGGTGACCCTGCGCTTCTATGACACTGCTTCCGCCGAAGTCCGCGACTTCGTTCCCCTCGAAAACGGTAAGGCCAGCGTCTACTACTGCGGGGCCACTGTTCAGGGAATGCCGCATGTGGGCCACGTCCGCTCCGCCATTGCCTTTGACCAGCTGACGCGTTGGCTCGAGTTCCGCGGCCTCCGGGTCACCGTGGTGCGCAACGTCACGGACATCGATGACAAAATCCTGGCCAAGTCCGCCCAGTCGTTCGGACCGGATTGGGACTCTGAGCCCTCCGCCCGGCAAGCCGAAGAGTGGTGGGCCTTGGCCTACCGCTACGAGCAGGAATTCCAGAACGCCTACGACTCCCTCGGCGTCCAGCGGCCCACGTATGAGCCGCGTGCTACCGGCCACATCCCGGAGATGCACGCGCTCATCCAGCGTCTCATCGACCGTGGCCACGCCTATCCGGCGCTGGATGATTCCGGCGACGTGTATTTCGACGTACGCTCCTGGAACAAGTACGGCTCGCTGACGCGGCAGAATATTGATGACATGCAGGGAGCGCCCGACGCCGACCCCCGGGGGAAGCGCGATCCCCGCGACTTCGCGCTGTGGAAGGGTTTCAAGGACGGTGAGCCCATCACCGCCAAATGGGAATCTCCTTGGGGTGCGGGCCGGCCGGGATGGCACCTTGAGTGCTCCGCCATGGTCACCAAATACTTGGGCGCCCGCTTTGATATCCACGGTGGGGGACTGGACCTTCGCTTCCCGCACCACGAGAACGAAATGGCGCAGTCCCAGGCAGCAGGGGACGAGTTCGCCAACTTTTGGATGCACAACGGCATGGTCACCTTCGAGGGCGAAAAGATGTCCAAGTCAATCGGGAACACTGTGAGCCCGGCTGAAATGCTTGAGCTCGCCTCACCCCGCGTGGTCCGTTACTACCTTGGCCAAGCCCACTACCGTTCCATCCTGGACTACCGGCCCACGTCACTGCAGGAGGCCGCCGCCGCCGTCGAACGCATTGATGGCTTCATCCACAAGGCGTCCGCCAAAGTGGGCACGGCCGCCGCCGACGTGTCCCCACAAGCCAACATGCCCGCTGCCTTCATCGCGGCCATGGATGACGACCTCAACGTGCCCCAGGCTCTCGGTGTTCTCCACGAAACGGTGCGGGCAGGCAACACTGCACTGGCGTCAGGGGACGTGGAAGCCGCGAGGACCTCCCTCTACAGCGTCCTTTCCATGACCGAAGTGCTTGGTTTGGATTCCGTGAAACGTCCCGAAGCTGTTCAAGGACGCGAGCATGCTGCCCTCGAAGTGCTGATAGAAGCTCAACTCGAAGCCCGGGCCGCCGCAAGGGCCGCCAAGGACTGGGCCGCATCCGATGCCATCCGGGACACCCTCGCAGCCGCCGGCGTGGTGGTCGAAGATGGTGCGGACGGCGCCACCTGGAGCCTCAAACGCGACTGACAAACCGGCGCGCCCGCCGAATTGCATAGGGTCAGTAGACTTGATTCCAGACTTACTCACAAAATCAAGGATGGAATCTCATGGCCAATAACGGTCGCCGGTCGGTCAAGCAAAAGAAGGGCCCCTCCACCGGAACCGGTGGCCACGGCCGCAAGGCCCTGGAAGGCAAGGGTCCAACGCCCAAGGCGGAGGACCGCACCTACCACAAGGCATACAAGAACAAGCAGCTCGCTGAGCGCTCGGCAGCCAAGCGTGGCACCGGTACCCGTCCCGGTGGCGCAGGTGCACGCTCCGGTCCCAAGGGCCGCGCAACCGAAGAGCTGGTGACCGGCCGTAACTCGGTGGTCGAAGCCCTGCGCGCAGGCATCCCGGCCAAGGCCCTGCACGTCGCCATCCGCATTGAGATGGATGACCGCGTCAAGGAATCCCTCAAGCTGGCGGCCGAACGCGGCATCCCGCTGCTGGAAACCGGCAAGGTTGAGCTGGACCGCATGACCGAGGACGCAGTCCACCAGGGCCTGGTGCTGCAAATCCCGCCGTACGAATACGAGGACGCTTACGACCTCGCCGAGACAACCCTCGCCAAATGGAAGAAGGGGCACATCTCCAACGCCCCCATCTTCGTTGCACTGGACGGCATCACCGATCCCCGCAACCTCGGCGCGATCATCCGCTCCGTCTCCGCGTTCAGCGGCCACGGCGTTATTGTCCCCGAGCGTCGCTCCGTTGGCGTCACGGCGTCCGCGTGGAAGACCAGTGCCGGTGCCGCTGTCCGCGTGCCTGTGGCCCGCGCGTCGAACCTGAACAATGCGCTCAAGCAGTTCAAGAACATGGGCATCTACGTCCTCGGCTTGGACGGCGACGGCGACGTTTCGCTGCCCGATCTCACCGTTGCAACCGAGCCCGTGTGCGTCGTGGTCGGCTCCGAAGGCAAGGGCCTCAGCCGTTTGGTCCGCGAGAACTGCGATCAAATCGTCTCCATCCCGATCGACTCCGCCATGGAATCGCTCAACGCCTCCATGGCCGTGGGAATCTCGCTGTACGAAGTGTCGAGGCAGCGCGCCGCTAAGTAATCCTCAAGAAGGCGCCGCAAGGTAGTCCTGTCGCGAAAAGTTGCCGCAAGGTAGTCCTTTCGCGAAAAGGCGCCGCAAGCGCCATCCTCCGCGTGCTCGCTCGTTCCTCGCTCAGACGCACGCTTCCGGATGGCCCTTGCGGCGCCTTTCCCATGCCCGACGATCTCTCACGTCCCTAGCCCTTGGGGCCGATGCTCTCTCACGTCCCCGGGTTTGGGCTCGCCGGCGCTCGTGGCTAGAAACCTGCGACGGCGGCGCCAGCTGAAAGGGACTCCCGCCAAGGGGCGGGATGTGAGAGACGGTTCGCGGGAAGGGCTCGGGGTGTGAGCGAGGGTTAGAAGTCGCGGCGGTTGGCCAGCACGGGGAGTTTGGCGCGGGCTTCGTCCACGGCTGCGGGGTCGAGATCGTAAAAGATGAGACCCGGCTCGCCCTCCAACCCTTCCAGAACCTCACCGAACGGGGATACGACGGCGGAGTACCCCACGCCCGTGGGCGCTGTACCTTTGACCTCCAGGCCTTGCGTGGCCGGATCACCTTGGCCGCAGGCGAGCACGAACGTGGTGGTGTCCACGGCACGGGCGCGGGCAAGGAGTTGCCACTGATCGGCTTTCCCCGGGCCGGATCCCCATGAGGCGGAAGCGATGTTGACCACGGCTCCGCGCTGGGCGTTGGCCGTGAAAAGGGCTGGGAAACGGATGTCGTAGCAGGTGGCCAAACCGAAGGTGAGGCCACCGGCGTCGAACGTCACCGGCTCTGTACCGGCCTCAACGGTGTCCGATTCCGCGAAACCGAATGCGTCAAAAAGGTGAATCTTGTCGTAGCTCGTTTCCACGCCCGGACCTGTTGCCAGGAGGGTGTTCCGCACCCGCGGCGAGCCGGAATCCGAAGCTGTACCGGGGGTGAACATCCCGGCCACAATCACCAGCTGCAGCTCCTCGGCGAGGGCACGTACACGCGAAGCCCACGGTCCATCCAAGGGTTCGGCGATGTCCAGCAATGAGTTTCCGAACGCGCGCATCATCGCTTCCGGGAAGACCACCAAATCTGCTCCGCCGGCTTTGGCCAGCCGGGCGTTTTCCTCAAGGAGCCGCAGGTTGTTGGCCAGATCCCGGCCGGTGATGACTTGGGCAAGTGCCACGCGCACGATAAAACCTCCAGTTGTCTCCGTCCCAGTATGCCAAGCCAGCCCGTCCGGGGGCAGCCGAGCGCGACACAATCGAGGTCACCACCGCATCCGTGCTACGGACGGTTGCAGCGTTCCAGCACGTGAAAGACCCAAGTAATCTGGCCCCCAGCAAGCAAGTAATGAAATCGAGACGCTGAACGTCGTCACATGGCAGGCCAGCGCGGTACATACTTTGCGTGGAACTAAACTTGCAAGCAATGGTTATGCCAATTTTTGACACAGCAGCTGCCCTGGACGCGTCACAGCCCAGGCCCCTCGGACTGAGCACGCCCCAGCCCGGAGTTTTCGACGCCCCAACCGCCTCGGACAATTCGGTGAACGTGGCCGTCTTTGCACCGGACCTGGATCGGGTGGAGGTGGTGTTCCAAGCACCAGGCGAAGCTTGGCAGTCCCACATTTTGTCTAATGTGGAAGATGGTGTGCACTTCGGCTTGGTCGATGGCATGCCTCCCGGCACGCGCTATGGCTTCCGCGCCGCCCCCGAGGAAGGCGGCCTGCCTCTCTCCATCCCGGCTTTGGACCTGGATGACGACGGCGGGCAGCCACTGCTGCTTGATCCTTACGGCCGTGCCGTGGACCAGCGGGGCGAGTTCCTGACCAGCGTCCACGTGGAATCGGGCTTTGATTGGGGCGATGACCATCCGCCCCGGACGCCCATGCGCACCTCGGTGATCTATGAGGCGCATGTCCGTGGCCAGACCATGCTTCACCCCGAAATCCCGGAGCACCTCCGGGGGACGTATGCCGGCATGGCGCATCCTGTGATGATCCAACACCTCACTGAGCTGGGAATCACCGCGGTTCAGCTCCTGCCCATTCACTTCCACCTGGATGAAGCCCATCTTCAGGACCTGGGCATGACCAATTACTGGGGTTACAACACCGCCGCTTTCTTTGCGCCCCATGCAGACTACGCCACGGAGGCGGCCCGTAATGCCGGTCCGCACGCGGTGCAGGACGAGCTTAAGGGCATGATCAAGCTGCTCCACGCGGCCGGGATCGAGGTCCTCCTTGACGTGGTGTACAACCACACTGCCGAAGCCGGTCCGGACGGACCGCCGCTCAGCTTCCGCGGGCTGGCTGAGAAGCGCTATTACCGGCACGACGCCCATGGGCGCTACCTGGACACCACCGGGTGTGGCAACACGTTGGATTTCAGTGACCCAGTGGTGGTGGACCTGGCGCTGGATTCCTTGCGGTACTGGGTGAACGATTTCCATGTGGACGGATTCCGGTTCGACCTCGCCGTGACGCTTTGCAGGGACGCCGGCAACACCTTCGATCCCCAGCACCCGTTCCTGCAGGCAATAGCTGAGGACCCGGTCCTCTCCGAGGTCAAGCTGATCTCTGAACCGTGGGACGTTGGTTATGGCGGCTGGCAGACCGGACGTTTTCCGCAAGGGTGGTCGGACTGGAATGACCATTTCCGCGACGGCGTCCGCAGCTTCTGGCTCTCTGACAGGGCTGCCATGGAGGCCGGCGGCCAAGGTGGCTCGGTGGCGTCGTTGGCTGAGCTTATGGCGGGCTCGGCGAACCTTTTTGCGTCCTCCGGCCGCACCCGGCTTGCCAGCGTCAACTTCATCACAGCCCATGATGGGTTCACGCTCAAGGACCTGGTCAGCTACGACCGTAAGCACAACGAGGCCAACGGTGAGCAGAACCGCGATGGCCACGGGGACAACCGAAGCTATAACCATGGTGTGGAGGGACGGAGCGAGAACGAGGCTATAGTTGCTGCCCGCGCACTGTCCGTCCGCAACCTGATGGCCACGCTGCTCCTGTCTTTCGGTGTTCCCATGATCACTGCCGGCGACGAGATCGGACGCACCCAACAGGGCAACAACAACGCCTATTGCCAGGACAACCCCACGGCGTGGCTGGACTGGAGCCGGACGCAGGAAGCCAACGCCATGTTCAGGACCACACGTGAGCTGGTGAGGCTGCGCCGTTGGTTCCTCCGGCACCAGCCTGAGAGCTTCCCGGGCAACGCCAACGATTCCAGCCTGCAATGGTTTGATGACAAGGGAAAGCGGATGACTCCGGCTCGCTGGAACGAGCCCGGTGTTCGCTCCGTCCAGCTCTTGATGGGCCACGAGGACAGCGAGATCCGGGGGCTGATCTCGGTCAACGGCAGCAACCAGGACATGAAGATGGTCCTGCCTGAGATCTTGAGCGAGTCAGGAATCGGGAAGCGCATGTTTGAACTTCGCTTCACCACCTCGGTACTCCATGATCGTAGGAAGGGCGCATTGGTGGCCTCGGGGGAGCGGGATATCCTGCAAGCCAACACCATCAACGTCTACCGCACGTAACCGTTACCCCTCGGGAGCTTTTGCATGAACCGCAGCCGCAGCAAACTGGTGGCATTCGCGGCCTTGGTGATCGCCGTCGTCGTGCTGATAGTGGCCATGGTGGGCGGAGGCTCCCTGGGCGCGCAAACCACGACGCCGGAACCTGGCTCCACATCGAGGTCACCAACGGCGGCGGTCACCGCAGGTGCCACCCCCGCCGTCGCCAACCCCTCTGCGCTGCCCACCATCAATGCCTCCCAACTTCCCAAGGAAGCCCGCCAGACTCTTGCCCTGATTGCCAAGGGCGGCCCCTACCCGTACGACCGTGACGGTGTGAACTTCGGTAACTTTGAAGGTTTGCTGCCCAAGAAGCCCGGCGGCTTTTACAAGGAGTACACGGTGCCCACGCCGGGGGAGTCGGGCCGGGGAGCCCGCCGGATTATCGTGGGCAAGGATTCAGCCAAGTTCTACACCCCTGACCATTACGAGTCATTCCAATTCATCGCCGAAGACAAATAGCCCACAATAAGCAGGAGCCCATGAAGATCTATTCCGCAGACACCTGGACCCTTGAAGAGCTGCAGGAGCAGATCTCGGACACCGGGCGCCGTGCCCTTCTGGTCCCACCAGCAAGCACCAAGCAGGAAGTCCTTGAAGTGTTCGGCCAGGTCCTGGATTTCCCTGAGTACTACGGTGTGAACCTGGACGCCTTGAACGACTCCTTACACGACTACGCCGATGCCCTCTCAGAGGACGACGGCGGCCCGGTCACCATGGTCTGGCGGGTCCCGGCCGCCTACCGCACGGACCGTTCCTTCGGAGTCGTCTGCGAAATCCTTCAAGACGCAGAAAGCTACGCCGGCCGGGACCTAAAGATCATCGCTGTCCTGGAAAACTAAATCGCGCACCGGTTACACCCTTCGGCGCCCCATTGGGCAACCGTGACCCCGCAGCGCGAGTCAAAGCGACGAAGGAGCAGCGCGCGGAGGGTTACGGTCGCCCAACGGGCGAGCCAGAGCTTAGGCGTTCGCGATCAATCCCAGCTCAGCCTTGGAAGCCAAGGCGGAGTGCTTCGGGAACACACGGACGGTGTAGCCGAAGGACCCTGAGCGGTTGATGACCACGGAGCCGCTGAACAGGTGGCGTCCGCCGCCGAGGTCCTCCAGGGAGTCCAGCTCGGCCACCACGATGTCGGAGAGCTCGTCGGAGTCCTCGGCGCGGCCGAAGGCTACTTCCACGGAGACATCATCCGGTGTGAGGTTGTTGAGGGCCACGTAGGCGTTGACTTGGAGTGCGTCGCCTACCTGGGGTTCCTCGGAGACGCCCACGGAGTCAACGTGTTCCACCACAACCTCGGGCCAGGCGTTGCGAACCTTGGTGGTCCAGGCCGCGAGTTCTTTGGCTTCCTTGAAGGCTTCGGCAACAGCCCTGCGCCCGGACACAGCGGCCGGGCAGTAGAGGTTGTTGACGTAGTCGTGGAGCATGCGTTCTGCCGAGACTGCGGGGCCCAGGTTGGCCAGCGTGTGCTTGATCATGGACACCCAGTGCGTGGGTACGGTCTCGCGGCTGGATTCGGAGGGTCCTGCAGCGCCCGCGCCTTGGGCCACAGTGGTTCCGTAGAAGCGGGGTGCCACTTGTGTTTCCAGCAGCTCGTAGAGTGCTGAGGCCTCAATATCGTCGCGTTCCTCGGAGGATGCGTTGTTGTTGGCTGTGGGGATTGCCCAGCCGTTTTCGCCGTCGTACATCTCGTCCCACCAGCCGTCGAGGACGGAGAGGTTGAGGGAGCCGTTGATGGCCGCTTTCATGCCGGAGGTGCCGCAGGCTTCGAGCGGGCGGAGCGGGTTGTTGAGCCAGACGTCGCAGCCGGGGAACAACGTCCGCGCCATGGCGATGTCGTAGTTGGGCAGGAAGACGATCCTGTGCCGGACTGCGGGGTCGTCAGTGAACTTGACCAGGTCCTGGATCATTTTCTTGCCGGCGTCATCTGCCGGGTGGGACTTGCCCGCGATGACCAACTGGATGGGATGTTTGGGATCCAGCAGCAGTGCCTTCAGCCGTGCGGGGTCACGCAGCATGAGGGTGAGCCGTTTATAGGTGGGGACACGGCGTGCGAATCCGATGGTGAGGACGTCGGGGTCAAGCACCTTCTCGGTCCACGCGAGTTCGGCGTCCGCCGCGCCGCGTTTCTTCCAGGAGGAGCGGAGCCGGCGCCGGACGTCCTCGATGAGTTGGACGCGGAGCTCGCGTCGGAGGGCCCAAACGTCTTCGTCGCTGACGTTGTAGGCCAGGTCCCAGCGTCCCATGGCCTCGGCTTCGGCCCCGAACTGGGTCCGTGCGAGCGAGGAGATCCGGGGATCAACCCACGTGGGCACGTGGACTCCGTTGGTGACGGAGGTGATGGGGATTTCGGCATGGTCGAATCCTGGCCAGAGTCCGGCGAACATTTCGCGGGACACCACGCCGTGCAGCTTAGCCACACCGTTGGCGCGTTGAGCAAGGCGCAGGCCCATGACGGCCATGTTGAACACCGAGGGGTTGCCGCCGTCGAAGTTCTCGCGGCCGAGTTCCAGGATGCGCTCGGTGGGCACGGAAGGTGCCAAACCGGCGTCGAAGAAGTGCTTGATCTGTACGGTTTCGAAGCGGTCGATTCCGGCAGGCACGGGCGTGTGCGTCGTGAAGACGGTGGACGCGCGGCCGGCGGCCAGGGCTTCGTCCCAGCTGAGGGGCTCGTTGGGGTCCGACATAGCTTCCTGGATACGTTCGATTCCCAGGAACCCTGCGTGGCCTTCGTTGGTGTGGAACACCTCGGGCGCGGGTGTGCCGGTGAGTTGCTGGTAGACGCGCAGGGCCTTGACGCCACCCATGCCCAGGAGGAGTTCCTGCTGGAGGCGGTGGTCACCGCCGCCGCCATACAGGCGATCGGTGATGCCGCGTGCGGCTTCGTCGTTGGAGGGGACGTTGGAGTCCAGGAGCAGCAGCGGAACACGTCCGACGTCGGCGCGCCAGACGTGCGCGTGAAGTTCACGGCCGTTGGGCAGGGGCAGCGAGATGTGCACCGGCTTGCCTTGGGCGCCGTCCTTTGCGGGGTGGCGAAGCAGTGTCAGTGGGAGGCCGTCCGGATCCAGTACCGGGTACGTTTCCTGCTGCCACGCGTCGCGGGAGAGAGACTGTTTGAAGTATCCGGCCTGGTACAGGAGTCCTACGCCGATCAGCGGCACGCCGAGGTCCGAGGCGGCTTTGAGGTGGTCGCCGGCCAGGATGCCGAGGCCGCCTGAGTACTGCGGGAGTACTTCGGTGATGCCGAACTCGGGGGAGAAGTACGCGATGCAGGCTGGGGCGTCCTCGTTCAGGCTTTGGTACCAGCGCGGTTCGCTGAGGTACCGGTCAAGATCCGCTGCGGCGTGCTGAACCCGTTCCACAACCTCGCCATTGTTGGCCAGGTCCTGCAGTTGCTCGCGGCTAATGGATCCCAGCAGGGCGATGGGGTCATGCTGCGAGGCCTCCCAGAGAGCCGGATTGAGGCTCGCAAAAAGTTCCCGGGTTGGCCGGTGCCAGGACCAGCGCAGGTTGGTCGCCAAGCGGGCCAAGGGCCTGATGGGCTCGGGGAGGACGGTACGGACTGTAAACCTTCGAATAGCCTTCACGAGCGCCACACTAACGGACTGTCATGGCAGTCGGAACCGCTTTGGGTTTCTTTTAGGTAAAAGTCAGGTTGAGTCAAAGAGATAGGTCGTGTACTTAGCATTCTGGGGTGATTGTCGCTAACGTCGTGGTTGTGACGAATACCGCGCGAACCATCACAGCCCTCAAATCCAAGACGAAAACGGACATCACCGACGGACTTCGTTTCGGCCGGTTCCCCATCACGGCTGTCCAGCCGGTGGTTGAGGGTGGCCGTTTCCCGGCCAAGGCCTTGCCTGGGGAGGACCTGGCGGTTGGCGCCACAGTCTTCCGCGAAGGCCACGATCAGCTCGGCGTGTCGGCCGTGCTGCTCGATCCCAGGGGTAAGGAGCGTCAGCGAGTCCGCCTGACCCCGGCCCAGGGCGAGCAGTGGAAGGGCCTTGACCGCTGGGAGGGTTTGATCACGCCTAGCGGTACCGGCGCCTGGTCCTTTGTCATCGAGGCCTGGCATGACCGTTATGGCACGTGGCACCACAATGCCGAGGTCAAGGTGGGCGCTGGAATTGACGTTGAGCTGATGCTCGCCGAGGGCGCTGCCCTCCTGTCACAAGCAGCCGACGACGCCGGGCGAAGCGCCGTGGAGAAGCGCACCTTGCGTGCCGCTTCAGTGGTGCTCGCCGACACCACCAAGACTGCCGAGGAGCGCCTTGGCGCCGGTTTCAGCGCCCAGGTGCTGGCCGCCGTCGAACGCGTTCCCATCCGCGAACTGGTGACCGTTTCCGAACGCTTCCCGCTTCAGGTGGAACGTGACCTGGCCGGTCGCGGTTCCTGGTATGAGTTCTTCCCCCGCTCCGAGGGCGCCGTGCTGGATCACTCCACCGGCGTATGGACTTCCGGTAATTTCCGCACCGCCGCCAACAGGCTGGATGCCGTGGCGGACATGGGCTTTGACATCATCTACTTGCCGCCTATTCATCCGATCGGCTTCCAGCACCGTAAGGGCCGGAACAACACGTTGACGCCGGGTCCGCAGGATCCCGGCTCCCCGTGGGCTATCGGTTCGGCGGACGGCGGCCATGACGCCATCCACCCGCAACTGGGCACTTTTGAGGACTTTGACGCTTTTGTAGCCCGCGCCAACGAGCTGGGGCTTGAGGTCGCTTTGGACCTGGCGCTGCAGGCCGCTCCGGACCACCCCTGGGTACAGAGCAACCCTGAATGGTTCACCACCCGCGTGGATGGTTCCATTGCCTACGCCGAGAACCCACCCAAGAAGTACCAGGACATCTACCCCCTGAACTTCGACAATGATCCCGCTGGCCTGTCCAAGGAAATCCTGAGGATCGTGCAGTTGTGGATCAGCCACGGTGTGAAGGTGTTCCGCGTGGACAATCCGCACACCAAGCCCGTGTGGTTCTGGGAGTGGCTGATCGGGAAGATCAACAAGAAGAACCCTGAGGTTGTTTTTCTGGCGGAGGCCTTCACACGCCCGCCGATGATGCATGCTTTGGGCCGGGCAGGCTTCCAACAGTCCTACTCTTACTTCACTTGGCGGAACACCAAGACTGAGCTGGAAGAGTACTTCCACGAGATCAGCCACGTCAGCCCGGCGTACTTCCGTCCCAACTTCTTCGTCAACACCCCGGACATCCTTACCGAATACCTCCAGTACGGTGGTCCGGCGGCGTTCAAGATCCGCGCAGTCCTCGCTGCAACGGCGAGCCCGCTCTGGGGTGTTTACGCAGGCTACGAGCTGTATGAGCACGTGGCCCGCCCGGGCGCTGAAGAGTACATCGACAACGAAAAGTACGAGTACAAGGCACGCGACTGGGACGGCGCAGCCGAGTCCGGCCGGACCCTTGCGCCGTACATCACCAGGCTCAACGCCATCCGCAAGGATCACGTGGCGTTCGGCGACCTGCAGAACCTCACCCTGCACCGCAGCACTGATGACGCCACGATCGTCTACTCCAAGCACAAGACGCTGCCGGACGGCACCAAGGACACCTTGATCATTGTGGTCAACGTGGATCCGCACAGCACCCGCGAAAGCACAGTGTCCCTGGACCTGGCCGCTTTGCAGCTGGACCCGGCCGACTTCAACGAGGACGGCCGGTTCAGGGTGGATGACCTTATCAGCGGCCAAAGCTGGGAGTGGGGCGAGCACAACTATGTCCGCCTGGATGCCCACGTTGAGCCCGCGCACATCTTGAGCATCCGGAGGCAGCTTTAGTGAGTTTTTCTCCGCAAAATCCCAGCCAGTACTTCACTCCGAAGAACACCTTCGAGTTGAATGCCCCCGGTCTCCAGCATGATCCGCATTGGTACCGCAAGGCAGTGTTCTATGAAGTACTGGTCCGGGCTTTTGCGGATGCCAACGGGGATGGGTCCGGCGACTTCCACGGGCTGATTGAGAAACTGGATTACCTTCAGTGGCTTGGCGTGGATTGCCTGTGGTTGCCGCCGTTCTTCCATTCCCCGTTGCGCGATGGCGGGTACGACATTGCGGACTACACCTCGGTGCTGGACGAATTCGGCACTATCAGCGACTTCAAGAGGCTGGTTGCCGAGGCGCATGCCCGCGGTGTCAGGGTGATCATTGACCTGCCGTTGAACCACACCTCTGACCAGCACCCCTGGTTCCAGGAGTCACGTAAGGACCCCACGGGTCCCTACGGGGATTTTTATGTGTGGAGCGATACTGATGAGTTGTACCAGGACGCGCGCATCATCTTTGTTGACACGGAGGAATCGAACTGGACGTTCGATCCCATTCGGAGGCAGTTCTTCTGGCACCGTTTCTTCAGCCACCAGCCGGACCTGAACTTTGAAAATCCGAAAGTCATTGAGGCCCTCTATGACGTGGTGAGGTTCTGGCTGGATCAAGGGATTGACGGCTTCCGGGCCGACGCCATTCCCTACCTGTTTGAGGAAGACGGCACCAACTGCGAGAACTTGCCGGCCACCCACACGTTCCTGCAGGACCTTCGGCGCATGGTGGACGCGAACTATCCCGGCCGGGTGATCATTGCCGAGGCCAACCAGCCGCCCCATGAGGTGGTGGAGTACTTCGGCACTGAGGAAGCCCCGGAATGCCACATGGCCTTCCATTTCCCCATCATGCCCAGGCTTTACTACGCGTTGCGGGACCAGAAGGCGGCGCCCATCATTGAGACGCTCCGGAACACTCCGGAGATACCCAAGGGTGCACAGTGGGGCACATTCCTGCGGAACCACGATGAACTGACGTTGGAAATGGTGCCGGCCGAGGAACGCGCCGCCATGCTCGGCTGGTACGCCCCTGATCCGCGGATGCGGGCCAACATTGGTATTCGACGGCGTTTGGCGCCGCTGCTGGATAACTCCCGTTCCGAAATTGAGCTGATCAACGCCCTGCTGCTCTCCCTGCCGGGCAGTCCGTTCCTCTACTACGGCGACGAGATCGGCATGGGAGACAACATCTGGCTCGATGACCGTGACGCGGTCCGGACACCCATGCAGTGGAACCCGGACCGTAACGCAGGTTTCTCCGGGGCCGATCCGGGCAAGCTGTACCTTCCGGTCATCCAGTCCCTGGTTTACAACTACAGCATGGCCAACGTTGAGGCCGAGGCCGCCCACTCCGGCTCGCTCTTGCGCTGGACCCGCCAGATCCTGAGCGTCCGGAAGAACCATCCGGTGTTTGGCCTGGGAGCGTTCCGCCACATTGAAGCGGACCATGAAGTGGTGCTGGCCTATGTCCGGGAATTGCCGGCGGGGAACCCCGAAGGGGAGGATGCGGAGACGATTCTGTGCGTCTTCAACCTCTCCCAGCATCCTGTGGCGGCAACGCTGGACATTCCCGAGTTTGCAGGCCGCGGCCTGCGCGATATTTTCGGCGGCCAGCCTTTCCCGGCGGTCGGCGACAACGGTCATCTGACCGTGATGCTGGGAAGCCACAGCTTTTATTGGCTGCGGGTCCGCTCGGCATTTTCCAATCCCTCGTCGCCCTTCACACAGGCGATTCCCGTGGTGACCTCCAAAGGATGAGATGAACAAGGACAACTTGAACCCCTCCGTTGAAGGACTTCTTCGGAACTGGCTACCAGGCAAGCGCTGGTTCCCGGTCAAAAGCGCCGATTTTGCCTTGAAGCAGGTGGGCGGCTTCAGACTCCCGCCCGCCGGGGGCGCAGCACAGCTGGAGGTTGTGTTGTTGGCTGTAACCCACCAAACGTCCGACGGCGGTTCCCGAACTGATGTTGTGCAGGTTCCGTTGAGTTACAGGAACCAGCCGCTGTCCGGAGCCACGGCGGCTTTGCTGGGCGAGGTGAAGGATCCGGAGCTGGGGTCGCGGTTTGTGTACGACGCCGTCTTCGATGCTGATTTTGTCACTGCCTGGCTGGAACTGATGCGCAGTGAAGGAAACGTTGGCGGGGCCCAAGGGCACCTGACGCGTGGCCGTGTGGGGCTCCCGGAAAGCCCCACCTCCGTGAAGGTCCTCTCCGGGGAGCAGTCCAACACGTCCATCATCATTGACGACGGCGGTTCGGCAGCGATCCTCAAAATCTTCCGCGTGCTTGCCGCAGGTAAAAACCCCGAGGTGGAACTTGGTGCCGCACTGACGGCCGCCGGCACCACTGAGGTTCCCGCGACGCTGGGCTGGATCACCGGCTCGTGGGGAGGCCCGGCGTCGAATAGTTCCGCCCTGGCCACCGGCGAGCTGACGGTAGCGCACGAGTTCCTGGTCGGCGGCTTGGACGCCTGGCGCCTGGCCGTAGAGGCCGCCGCGGCAGGCAAGGACTTCACCACGGAGGCCCGCGGGCTCGGAGCAGCCACTGCTACGGTTCACGCCAGGCTGGCAGAAACGTTCGGCACCTTGGACGGCCAGGAACAGGGGCCGGAGATCATCGCTACAGTAGACCGACGCGTCCGGGGCTCGTGGGCGGAAGCCGCCTCCGCCGTCGGACCCCATGACCAAGAGCTCAACGAGTTACTGGCAGCGCTGGACCCCCGCGACGTTGGCCAGTTGCAGCGCGTCCACGGCGACCTTCACCTGGGACAGATTTTGTGGGTTCCCGGAGCGGAAGGACGGGCCGGCCGGTGGGCCATCCTGGACTTTGAAGGTGAGCCGCTGCGGACCATCGACGAGCGCAATACCCCCGATCTTCCCTTGCGGGATGTCACCGGAATGCTGCGCTCGTTTGACTACGCAGCCGGTGCGGCCACGCGCGAAAACGCCGATGCCAGAGTGCCCGACACATGGGTAGATGACTGCGCCACTGCGTTCCTTGAGGGGTACAGCGAGGTCACCCCGGGAACCATTGACCGCCGCTCGCCGCTCTTTGTGGCATTGTGGCTGGACAAGGCCTTATACGAGGTTGTTTACGAGTTGCGGAACCGGCCCGGCTGGTTGTCGATCCCCGTGAATGCATCCCGAAACATCCTCGACAACACAAGCCGCGGCTCTCATGCGGCAGCTACAGCGGAAGGTAATGACATGACTGGCTCTGCACGCACCGAACGGCCCCGAGTTCCCTTGCACGTGGACTCCGAGACCTTGGAACGCGTGGCGGTTGGCGCCTACCATGCGCCGCACTCGGTGCTCGGCGCCCACTTGGACGATCACGGCCACGTCACCATCCGTACGGTGAAGCACTTGGCGAAGTCCGTGGCAGTTGTCACTGAGGCCGGCCGCACCGACATGACCCACGAGGCCCACGGCGTCTGGACCGCGGTTCTGGAACCGCTGCAGGCCGGGCACGTGCCGGACTACCGTTTGGACGTGGTGTACGACGCCGAGACGGTCACCATTGATGACCCGTACCACTACTTGCCCACAGTGGGCGAGGTGGATCTGCATCTGATCGGCGAAGGCCGCCACGAACGTCTGTGGGATGTCCTCGGCGCGCACGTCCAGCACTACCGCTCCGCCTTGGGCGAGGTGGATGGCGTCTCCTTCGCTGTGTGGGCCCCCAACGCCCAGGCTGTCCGGGTGAAGGGCGACTTCAACGGCTGGGACGGCCGCTCCCACGGCATGCGTTCCCTGGGGTCCTCTGGCGTATGGGAACTCTTCATTCCGGGCGTTGTAGCAGGGGCGTGCTACAAATACGAGATCCTCACCAAGTCCGGACACTGGATCGAAAAAGCTGATCCGCTGGCCTTCGGTACCGAGGTTCCACCGCTCACGGCCTCTCGTGTTGTAGAACCCGGCTACCGGTTCAAGGATGCCGAGTGGATGAACGCCCGCGCAGGACGGGACCCGCACAACTCGCCCATGAGCGTCTACGAAGTCCACTTGGGATCATGGCGCCCGGGCCTTGGCTACAAAGAGCTGGCCAAGGAACTGGTGGACTATGTGAAGTGGCTTGGGTTCTCCCACGTTGAGTTCATGCCGGTGGCCGAGCATCCGTTCGGCGGTTCCTGGGGCTACCAAGTGACCTCATACTTTGCACCTACCTCACGTTTCGGCCACCCGGACGAGTTCCGTTACCTGGTGGACTCTCTGCACCAGGCCGGGATCGGTGTCCTTTTGGACTGGGTTCCCGCACACTTTCCCAAGGACTCCTGGGCACTGGCCCAGTTCGACGGCCAGGCTCTGTACGAGCACTCGGACCCGGCCTTGGGTGAGCACCCGGACTGGGGAACCCTGATCTTCGACTTCGGGCGCAGTGAGGTCCGGAACTTCCTGGTAGCCAACGCCCTGTACTGGCTGGAGGAATTCCACATCGATGGGCTGCGCGTGGATGCAGTGGCTTCCATGATCTACCTGGACTACTCCCGTGAAGAAGGGCAGTGGAGGCCCAACAAGTTCGGTGGCCGGGAGAACCTTGAGGCCATCTCCTTCATGCAGGAAGTCAATGCCACCGTTTACAAGTCACACCCGGGTGCCATCATCATTGCCGAGGAATCCACGGCGTTCCCCGGGGTCACGGCCCCCACGAACCACGGCGGCCTGGGCTTCGGGCTCAAATGGAACATGGGCTGGATGCATGACTCGCTTAAGTACATTTCCGAGGACCCCATCAACCGCAAGTGGCACCACGGAACCATCACGTTCTCGCTGGTGTACGCGTTCACGGAGAACTTCCTCCTGCCCATCAGCCACGATGAAGTAGTCCACGGCAAGGGCTCCATGCTGCGGAAGATGCCCGGTGACCGCTGGCAGCAGTTGGCCAACCTGCGTGCGTTCTTTGCGTACCAGTGGGCGCACCCGGGCAAGCAGCTGATCTTCATGGGCACGGAGTTCGGCCAGGAAGCGGAATGGTCTGAGCAGTACGGACTGGACTGGTACCTCGCGGACATCCCCGCCCACCGGGGGCTGCAACTTTTGGTCAAGGACCTCAACGAGCTCTACACGTCTACGCCGGCGCTCTACACGCGTGACAATGAAGCCGGAGGTTTCCAGTGGATCAACGGCGGCGATGCTGACCATAACGTTCTGAGCTTCATCCGCTGGGATCACGAGGGCAAGCCCATGGTGTGCGTGGTGAACTTCTCCGGTGGTCCGCACAAGGATTACATCCTGGGTGTTCCGTCCGCCGGGGAATGGACGGAGGTCCTGAACACCGATGCTGAAACCTATGGTGGCTCAGGAGTTGTGAACGCGGGGGCTTTGAAGGCTTCCACTTCGGGAACCGATGGCCAGCCGGCGGCACTGACAGTAACGCTGCCTCCGCTCGGCGCCTCATGGTTCGTGCCGGCCGTGTAACCGTCCCTCTCTCGCATAACAGCCGCTTTCCAGCAACGCTCTCTCACTCAGGTGGGGGAGCGTTGCTGGTTCGGCCCGGCTGTGGTTTACGGCGTGGTTCTCAGTCAAACGCTCGACGACGGCGGCCCCCACCAAGGCGGCTTTGCCAACGGGGGCAGAGTGTGTGTATAGTTAATACCCGCGCTGCTCCACGAGTTGAGAACGCAAGCTGACAAGAAACCGCAAGGAAAATTGAGTCCAGCTTGCCGATTTGACCCGGAGGAAGCAAGCGGGTAAGTTTGAAAAGTTGCTCCGGAGCGATTCTGAGGCCTGTGAGGGTTTTGGTTGGTGCCGGGTGTGTCTGTTGTTTGAGAACTCAATAGTGTGCCAAGTTTGTTGATACCGATTGTTTT